>Ga0255762_10000465_pt1 | contig 35984 bp, 29 predicted proteins | sample 101ome_16_FD_179962 | JGI IMG/M metagenome (GOLD analysis project Ga0255762, IMG submission 179962) | Coastal salt marsh microbial communities from the Groves Creek Marsh, Skidaway Island, Georgia - 101401AT metaG (version 2) | ecosystem: Environmental > Aquatic > Marine > Intertidal zone >...
GTTCATGATGTACGCGAAGACGTTGTTATTGTTGCGTCGAGGCGGCGAGGCGTACGCAGTCGCCTCCTCCGCCGTCGCGGAAAAGTGCGTGCCGATGCCGATCGAATTGGAGAGATTTCGAGCGTCCTGTGCCTTGGCCGATGGTCAATTCGACGTCGCTCGCGCGCATCACGAGAAGGTGTTAGAGCTCGCCCCGGACGATTGGGACTCGATGAACGCCGCGCTCGACTTGTGCTGCGACGATGTACGCGAACAGTTTTTGAGCGAAGAGATGAACGGTTTGGAGGTGTCCGTGTCGTCGAAGAAGCGCTGGTGCAAAGGGTTTCCACACGTACGTACCGAGTTTCCGAACATCGACTTCGAAAAGGCGAGCGAATTCGTCCAAGCTTTGGTGGCCAAGGCGGACGCGAACGGCGGCGAACGCGCCGTCGGCCGCGGCGCCTACCTCTTAAAGGTGGAGCTCGCGAACAGAGCGCTTCGACAGGGCGACAGAGCGATGCGAGAGCGCGCGCTCGCGGAGGCGATCGCAGAGTACCACGATAGATTCGGGACGTGGAACAGTTGCGCGCAAGACATGCGAAGGTACGCCAGAGCAGTCAAGCGGAGCGTCGCGGCGCGACGCTGGTTGATTGAGACGCTGCGCGCGCGCGGAGACGCGGACGTTCCGATGACGGGCGATCTCACAGACGACGTCGTCAAGAAGGAACGGTTGGCGGCGATACGCAAAAAGACGTCGGCCTTGATGATTTGTGCGGATCTGAACGAGTTTTGTAGCTCTTGGCACACCAACGGCGACGAGACGCCGACGCCGAGCGGAGGTCGCGAGGCGGCGAAGCGTTTCATGGCGGACTACAGCAAGTACAAACCATTGGTAGACGGCGGTGATCCTCGCGATCAGACGCCCATAGACGTATACGCACACCTCGCTTCTTTAGCGTTAGTCGGCGAAGCAGAGGTGTGCAAAGAGAAGGGTGACGACGAGAACGCCGTCTTCGCGCTTCTCGCCGCCGCCGCGGTATTGAGCGTCGCGCTGACGCACTCGCCGCACAACGCCTCGTTGATATTTTCACTCACCGCCATCTACAGGCTCGTGGGCGCGCCGACGAAATCGTTGGATGTATTGAGACAGGTGGACATGAAAAACGTGCAAATTGCTACGCTGTTGCACCACGCGACGCCGGCCATCGCCGGAGGCGCGAAGCGCGCGCTCGGCGAGAAGCTCTTGACGCCGAGGGGACTCCTCAGAGAACTCCAGATACAATTCGCACAGATCGCACAGAGCGCCGTCGGTGCGGGATTGCGAGATAAGTATACGAAAGTGCTCGAGTTTGCAGATTTCTATCGCACGCTTCGCCGCGCGCGCGTCATCGCCGAGGGCGAGCTGTTGTCGGCGTGGACGTCGACGTCGACGTGCGACTCGCCCGAAACGCTGGTCTCGGCTCTGGAGGTGTTCTTTGACGGCACTAGCGTCGATCTCACGGCAAAGAACGCCGTCGCTGACTCGAGTTGGGACTCGGACGACGAAACGATGGATGAATTCACGTATCTGGATGATTTCAACTCGAATCCGATGTGGTTGACGCCGTGCGCCGACGATCCCGCCAACGCCACCGCGGAGTGGTGGTCCAACCCGATCTCGGGAGCGTCGAGCGAGTCGAACGAGTGGTACTTCAGGGGTGCGCAAAATGCGCTTCGTCGACGCATGTTGATCATCAACGGCTTGCTTCTGCGATCGATAGAGAACTCGAGCGAAGACTCGGTGAGAATTCAAAGGGTGAAGGAGGCTCTCGACTTCGACATGGCGCGCACCGCCGAAGTCTTCACCGCCCGTTTCGAAGAGTTGAAGAGGACCATGAAGAGTTCGCCGTCGCCGCGCGCGACGCCCCACGCCGAGTTGACGCACGCGATGGACCACGCGCTCATCGCCGCCGTCGTCGGCGGCGATGCCGCGAGCCGAGCCGACGTGAAGCGGGCGTACGAGAATCTCTGCGAGGCGCCCCTGCGCGCGCTGGAATCGAACAGTCTCACCGACATTTTCGCGCGAGGACGCGTCGCGTGCATCGCACAGGTGCACGCGTACGCTGAGATCATACGCGCGGTCGGCATCGCGACGAGAGCCGAGGACGGGAGCGTCGACGTCTCGTCGACGTCGACGCGATTCGCCGACGCGTGCGCGAAAAAAGTCGACGGCGTCGCCTTTGACGAATTAGAGTCCCGCGCGCGCGCGTGGTGGGGAGACGCAAAAGCGGACGGGGACGTCGTATCGGCATCGTTCACCTACGTCGCGGCGGCGCTCCGTGAATCCCTCGCCGACGCGTTGACGCCCCGCGCGTGACGGCTGAGGATTCCTTCGACGTCGACGCTACAACATCTCTAACTCGATCGATCGACGAAACCGCGCTCTCAACGAACGAAAACTAAAACAATCATTAGGAGTCTCTCACGCCTCCCCCTCGCCCTCCTTCGCGCGCGTCGTCGCCGCCTCCTCCTCGGCGCGTCTCGCCGCCCGCCTCGCCTCCGCGTCCGCCAGCGTCTTCTTCACCTCCTCCTCGTCGTACGTCCCGTCCAAACTCTCCCTCGCCCGATAAATCTTACTCTGCAGATAAAACGATCCACTCTTCTCGTTGCTCTCGAACAATCGCTCGAACCGCGCGTGCACTTCCTCGTACGTCGCCCCCTCGCTCACCCCCAGCACCTCGCGCGCCTCCTCCACGCGCATGGCGCTTCGCCCCCCGAACGCCGCGCGCGCGCCACCCCCCACCGCGTTCGCCGCCTCGCTCGCCACTCCCGTGCGCTGCGCGTTCACCAGCGCTTGCCTGTACGCCTGCGACGCCGCGCGCACGAGCGCCGACCCACCGGCGACGAGCAGATTCGCCAGAATCCTCGACGCCATGACGCGACGAGACGACGCGATGCGTTCGCGCCACGGCGCGGTGCCGACGGCCGATCGACCGCGGACGACCGCGCGCACGCACGCGGGCGAATGCGCGCGCGAAGTCCCGTCGTCCCGAGCAATGCGCGCTCGAGTCCACGCGACGAGGACGAGGGCGAGACCGTGGGTCGGTCGACGAGTGATGACTCGTGAAAGAGTCACTCATCCCCGCGCTGGGTGCCTTCGGTAGTAGAGGGTTTAGGGTTTAGGGTGACTCTTTCATCATCGTCATGCGTCTCGACGCTATGGCGCGTGAGCGCGAGGCGTGCGCGCGCGACGGTCGGTGGGCGTCGAGCGAACGGTCGCGTCGGTGCGCCCGTTCGTGTGTCGACGCCTCGGCGAGGTCCGTGCGTCGGTGGTCGAGGGCGTCGGCGCGATGGGGGCGACGACGACGCGCGGGGCGCGATTCGAGAGGACGGTGGTGACGGCGACGACGCGACGGACGACGGTGAGGGGGGGCGAGACGCGTCGCGCGGTGAGGTGTGGTGCGCGATGTGGTGCGCGGCGCGAGGTTGTCGCGGCGGCGTCTCGCGGCGGCGGCGGTTGGTGGGGACGCGGAGGCGGAGGCGGAGGCGGAGGCGGAGGCGGAGGCGGAGGCGAGGACGACCGATCGAGGAGACGACGCGTGCCTCGCGCGTGTCTTTCGCTCGCGTGTGCGCTCGCGGCGTCCGCGACGGTCGGGGCGGCGCCCGCGCGCGCGAAGGGAAAGGCGTCGGCGGAGCCGCGACTGGACGCGCTCGATTTCACCGCCCTCTTCTCGAGAGAGTTGGGCATCTCGGGCGTCGTCGGCGTCGGAGTCGGCGTCGCGGTGAAAGCGCTCGGATCGAAAGTGCTCGTCGGACTCGCTTCGGCGGTCGCCGCGCTTCGATGGCTCGAACTGAACGACATCGTCGACGTCAAGTGGGACCACGTGCACGCGCTGACGCGGCGGACGGCGCAGCAACACCTCGACGTGAACCGAGACGGAAAAATCGACGAACACGACCTTTTCGCGCTCAAGGCGAAAGTTGTCAACTTTTACACCTCCGCCGTGCCCTCGGCGACGGGATTCTCCGCCGGATTTGCGCTCGGTTTGCGGTACGGCTGAGTCGCCGTCGCCGTCGCCGGGACGACGCGCGTAAATAACATTCTGTGCCACCTCTCGTGCGAGTCCATGCCGATTCGCCCAAGCTCGAGAGGAAGGCGCGTGTAACAACATGCTGTACCCCTCGCACGAGTCCATACCGATCCGCCCACGCCCTCGCGCGCCGACCGCCCGCGCCTCGCCTCGCAGTTCAACCAACTAACCAACCATCCACACCTGGACGCCATCGTCCCGCGCGCCACCGACCCGTCTCGACCGATCGACGATAGTCGCCATGTCCGTTGTCGTCGACGCCGGCGCGCTTCGCGCGCCCGAGGGTGATCCGCAAACGACCACCAGGGACGACCGGCGCGCGTTCGGGCTCAGCTCGTTGCAATTCGTCGACGTGCGCTTCGCGCTGCGACGGAGCGACGGATCAGAGCGCGTCATCCTCGACGCGTGCTCGGGAAGCTGCGAGCGAGGCGAGATGGTCGCCATCATGGGCCCGAGCGGGTGCGGGAAGACGACGTTGTTGGATATTTTGGCGGGGAAGAAGACGACAGCGTACGGCGGCGACGTGCTGTTGAACGGGACGCCGAGGTGCGAGTTGTTCTCGAGATTGACGTCATACGTGCCGCAAACGGACACCCTTCCGGCGTATCTCACGGTGGGAGAGGCGGTGCGATTCGTGCATAAACTGCGAGTGGAGGGACGCGTGTCGGAGAGCGAACGGGACGAGGCGGTGCGAGAGACGTTGCGGCTGCTCGGCATCGACGACATCGAGAATGAAATCATCGGTGACGAGCAGAGACGAGGGATTTCGGGTGGGCAAAAGAGGCGACTGTCGCTCGCAAGAGGATTGGTTGGTGGTTCGCAGATCGTGTTCTCGGATGAACCGACGAGCGGGCTGTCGGCGACGGACGCGTACGTGGTGACGCGAGCCATGGGCGTCGCCGCGAAAAAGTTGGGCGTGCTCTTCATCACCGTCATTCATCAACCGCGCGCGGAGGTTGCGGAAATGTTCGATTCGCTCATCCTTCTGACGAGTAATCCGGGACGTTTGGTGTACAACGGACCTTTTCAAGGCGCCGTCAAGTACATCGAGGCTGCCGGTTTCGGGACGCCCAAGGCGTGCAATCCCGCAGACTTTTTGTTGGATCTCATCACGCCGGGAGCGCACGGAGAACAATCCAACGCGCTCGCACAGCGCTACATCGAGATTCAAAAACCGGCCGTGGAGGCTCGCCTTCAGGCGTCTCTGGCGGCGCCGAAGAAATCCGCGTTTGAGATACTTCGCGAGGTGTACGCCATCCAAGGCATCAATCCAAGTCAACTTCACGAAAACCCCATCGCGGCGAGTTTCGCGACGCAGTTCCGCACGCTGCTCGGTCGTGAGCTCACGATGGTGTCACGTAACAAAACCGAGCTGAAGATACGGTACGGAACCGCGCTCTTCCAAGGACTTATCGTCGGCATGGCTTTCTACAACATCGCCTCGAGAGAACCAATTTTACAACTGAGCTTCTATTTCATGGTCCTTCAGATGGGAACCATCTCGAACATGGTCATCTTGCCGAAGCTCATCAATGCTCGGTTCGTGTACAAATTGGAAATTAGCGACAGCTTATTCGGCGAGGCGGCTTGCATCTGCGTGAATACGCTCGTGAATAGCGCTCTGGCCATCTCCTCGAACTTCATCACGACGATATTGTTATTTTCGTTTTCCTGTCTACCGTGGTCAGCCTTTGGGACGTTATATTTCTGGGCGTTGATGTCGTTCCTCGCCGTGACCGGCTATCTTCGCGTCATCGCGCAAGTCGCGAAATCGGGCGACGTGGCTCTGCAGACGGCGATGCCTTTCCTCCTCTCCACGATTCTCTTCAACAACTTCTTCATCTCACGCGCTTCGGGAACGTTTATGAAATTTCTCATCTACGTCTCTCCCATGGCGTGGGCCGTTGAACAAATCGCAACGAGCATTTACAGCAACGACGTGCAAATGCTGCAACTGTATCAATACAAGACGTCTGATGCTTGGACGACGACGGCGGTGTGCGTTCTGATCGCGGAGACGGTTTTCTTTCAAATATTAGAATTCATCGCGCTGAAAAAGAACAAGGGTTTCGTCAAGTAGTCGTTTTGCCATTAAATTACATGTGCTGTGCCACTAATCAACTCCTCAAACTCAACGCATGATGTGACCCGAATCCAAGTCGTAAGTCGCCTCAGAGTCGCGGAGAGGCTCAGAGACAAACTTTCCGTCCCGAACCGCGGACGTGAACGGACCCCATCGCACGCCGGTACCTTCGCTATGTTCACCCATATCTATTCGCACGCGAAAACGCATTTCGATCGAACAACGTGCCGAATGAAACGGCTGTCTCCCCTTTGGATCGATATCCGTCAGCTTTTTCTGAAACGTCTTGTCATCTGTCCACTTCGCGGCGCCGTGCCAGCAATCGAACGAATCGAAAACTAACGCCCCGTTCGTTACAAACTCTTGTTCATCTTGGCTGACCACCTCTGGAAACTCAAATTCACGTTCGGCGTCCGTCAAACCGTCCTCGCCGCGCATCGCGTCGTCGCTCGTCTCCGGTTCTTCCTTCTTGGTGTACGCGGCGCGAGTCAAACGATTTCCTCCGATGATCCACGTCTTCGGATCGAAAATGTTAATCTTATCGCTCAAAACGTTCTCATCCTTTGCCCCATCCGCGGTCATCTCCAGCTTACGCTTTGTAAAACGCCATTCTCTCTCGCCTCTGTCTCTCGGCAGCATCACCACCAATGGACTCTGCCACGCGTTCCCAGTCGGATCGAGCGCGGACGTCGTCAGATGCACGTTGATGAACCGATATTGATACCGATCGCGATCCGGCATCGATAAATCCGGCCATCCCTTCCTCGGACGCTGTTTCGTCGCCGGATTCGTCCACGAATCCGGATCCCGGTGGAGCCTCGTCGCGAAGTGAATCTTCGACGCGACGATGTGCTTCTCCGGACGACGAATCACCCAATCGATCGAGTTCTCCTCGCTCTCCTGACCAAACCACCCGGTGCCGGGAAGTATCTCACACGTCTCACCGAACTGCGGGAACGACTCGCGTATCAACGCCTCGCCGGCGGTGAAAATATCTCGCCACTCGGACGCGTGCCCGCAACCGACGCGCTCGTGCGTCAACCACCCACGCTTGATCGTCTCCCTGAGCGCCTTGAGCGCGTCGCTTCGGTCCTCGTGCGGTAACGCGACGAAACTCTCCACGCCGAGCGCCGCGATGCGCGCCCGCGCCTCGTCACCGACGCGCACCGCGCGCTCGCGTTCGTCTTGAAAGAATGGGACGAGACACGTGCGCGCGCCGATGTCGGGCGCGGCGACGACGGGACGCCCGTTCGGGACGGCGCGCGACCGCGCGCACTTCGAGCGCGTCGAGCGCGCGCGTCGGGACGTCGGCGTCGGCGCGCGCGCGAGGGATTCCGCGCGCATGGTCGCGCGGGACGATTATGAGGCGGGCGGTTACGCCGAGTCAGCGAACGCGTCGCGAAAGAAATATGTCGGCGAAGAAGCGCGAAGAAGCGCGAGAGCGCGACGGGTGCTCGAATTCGTTACACAAATTATCGGCCGTAGAGTATGGCGGGAGGTACGCGCGGACGCTCGGGCCAGAGCGGCGGCGCGCGAGCGGTCGGCGCCGGCGCGAACGGCCAAAAGGCGAGGATGTAGTTGGTCGTCGTCGACGAACCGCCGGAGGACGGCGGAGGCGCGGCGGGCGGTGGAGGCGGCGACGCGGGGAGAGGACGGTCGACGATGGAACACTCGTCGTACGCGTACGTTTGGAACCCCGGGCGGCACTTTTGCGTCGTCGCGGCGAGCATGGGATCGGCGACACCTCGAGCGGATTCGACGAGTGCGGCGACGTCTTCTTGACAGAAACACAGCCCCGAGTTCATGAGCGATATGAGCTCGCAACATCGCACCGCACGGTTCGCGCTTACGTCGAGAGACGGAAGTCTCGCGCATCCAGAGTCGAGAATGTTGGCAAAGGCTGCGACGGTGCATATGCGCGTCTGAATTTCTCGTCGGCGCGATTCGAGAGACGCGTCCAATCCGAACGTGCGCCCGATGAAAGGCGGTAGTGGCGCGCGCTGAATCGCCGAAGGCGTCGGCGGAGGTGAGCTGATAGGCGGGGGTGGTGGAGGCGAGGACGGGGGCGTTCTGTCTACGAATGGAAGGCATTGCCAACCACCGACGATGGTCGCGCCGCAAACGCTTGGAGCGCTTTTAAACATTGCACCAAAATTCGCCGGAAAACTGCGTAAAAGTTCTTTAATCATATCGCTTTCGCAGAAACATTTCACCTCATTCAACTTTATCAGCGCATCGCAGCACGTAGCTTTGACGCGTTGAGCAAACGGAGAATCTGGTTCCGCTATCGCCGAGCATCCAAACTGAACCATACTGACGAGGCCATCAGGCGTACACGACGGTGAGATGCGCGACGATACGAGCGCAGGCGCCGTGATTGCCGAAGGCTGTGGAGGCGGTGGTGGTGGTGGCGGCGAGCTCGGTGGAGAGAACGGGTACTCTGGCAGAGGAACGCACTCGTTGCCAAACTTGAGACTTTGTCCGCACCGCCTTTCTGCTCTAAGAACTTCCGGCAAAACGCGACGCCGGATTTCGAAATCCACATCCCCCAAATTTGCGTTGCAAAAGCACTCCTCCGCGTCCAACATCGCAAGCCTATCGCAGCACGCGACGCGGCTGAAACTCACAGCGTCCGGATCGCACAGACGCAACAGTCTGTTGAAGCTTTCCTCAGAACACACGGACACGAACGTGTCCGACTGCGCCCCAACCAACGTCACGGACCGTATCCAGCGCGTGATGTGAAGCAAATTCACAAGCGTCCGATGTTTCGTTCGACGAACCATGCCTAAACGACGTCGCGCTGTGAAAACTCTCGCGTAGACGCCGCCTCGGACTTACGAGAAAAGTGACGTCGATCACGAGAATTTGGAGACGCGCGCCTCCACTTTCTCCAATCGTTCCCTGAGCTCCACCATCCGCCGACTCGCGTTCTTCGCCTTGACGACGTATTCGGGTAACTTTTCCATCGTCAATTTCGCCCCCTCCACCGTCATCGCCCACGTCGCCGCTCGCTCCGCGGCTTGTATCTTGTCGAACATTCCGTTTTGGCTCTCCTTGAGCTCGTCGAGCAGTCGACACACCTCCCGTCCTCTCTCCCCGATCTCGCCGTCGTACGCCTCCGCCGCGCGCGTCGCCCATCGAGGATCTCGCCGCATCGCTCTCGCGCGCGCGTCGGCGTCGTCGCTCGCGTCGTCACCGCCGTTCGCGCCGGATCGCGCGCCAACCGCGCGCATCGTCGTCGACGCGTCCCCGGCGGGCGCGTCCACGCCGTTTTGCAACACATCGTACCGCGTCGACGTCGGCGTCGACATCATAGCACAACGTCGAGCGCGCGCGCAGTCTATCGCGCGACGTCGAGTGCGGGAAAGGTGTTGCCCTTTGCGCGTTTGACGAATGAACGAACGAACGAACGAACGAACGAACGAACGAACGAACGAACGAACCGTTTCTACACGTGTACACGAATCGTTCGATAACGCTAGGGCTTGACATCTACTTTTCTACGCGTCGGGATAATACGAGGATTTCCCGCCGGCGAACGTCTGCGGCGGCGGCGGCTGTTGCGGTTGCGGAGGCGCCTGCCGCACTTGCACGACGTACGGCGCCTGCGTCGGCGCCATGGGCACGAATCTCGTACGTTGATCGCACTGCGCGCGGTGTACACACACTCCTCGTCAGTCACCGATCGCAAACGGTCGATCGTCGAGCGTCGAGCGTCGAGCGCGCGTTTCGCGCGACTTCTGCCGCGAAGGTTGGAAATTTCGCAAAATCTCGTTTGGCGCACGCACCGGACACAAGAACACCAGCGGACACAGGATCGGTCCGAGCAAACAACATCCGAGGACGATGGACACGGGTCCGACGTACGTCTCGTGCACGTACGCGCCCTCGTACGGGGCGCCGACGATGCCCTGTGGCCCGTAAAGCGTCACCGCGTGCGGGTCATCCACGGGCACGCCCGTCGCGTACATGACCTGCGGCGGCGGCGGCGGGTGGTGCGGATGCATCGCGGGCGCTCGAGGATGGCGCGATGCGCGTTCTCGTCGACGACCGAGACGCGTCGACGACCGGGCGCGCGAACGCGAGTCGCACAGTGAAGCGCGCATCGGTCGTTACATACAGGTGGCGGTCTCGACGGAGCGAGCGCCACCGGTCTTCTAGAGGCGTGTTTGTCTCGCGGGCGGTATCGTGTACTAATCGCGCGAGGCGATGGATGGAGTGGTGATCGCGAGTGGTGGTCACAGGGCGAGCGCGGCGGCGAGCTCGCGAGCGCGAGGTCGAACGACGGCGAACACGAGCGGTAGCTGGAGGATGAACCAACCGAAAAAGGCGGCGCACGCCGTCTCCAAGCCTCCGTGGTAGAATCTCGCGGTGACGAACACATCGGAGAGGACGCACGCCATGCAGGCTAAGCCGTACATGGCGACGCACATGATGGCGGTCCTTCGAAGCGGTTTCTGTCGACGCTCGACGAGGATTAAAAAATCCACCGCGCAGCTCAACACCTCACCGTGAATGGCGGTGAACACGCTCGCCGCCAAGAATACGTGATCGCTCATGAACGCCGACGGCCACAAACGCGTGAACACGGCGTATACGCCCATTCTCGTCAGCGCGACGAAGACGTACGCCTCTAAATCTTGTCGTATGTGCGCGCACGTGCCGAGCGGTACGCGTTCGCCCGCGTCTCTCGCGTACACTCTCGCCGCCGCCACCCACCTCGCGAACATGCACGTGAGCGGCAACGCGGGCCCCCACGCGCTCGTGAACACATCATCAAACCATTTCGTTCGCGCCGTCGCCGCCGCCAACGCCTCAGCGCTCCTCGCACCCGGCGCTAACGTCCCCAACGCCAACGCCAACGCCCACGCGCCGCACGGCACGTACGTCAACCGCCGCTCCCCCGGACTCCTCAGTCGCGCCTCCATCGCCTCCTCCTCCTCTCGCTGTTCCTTCTTCGAGAACACATCACCGTCTCCCATCATCTTCATCCCGTTCGCGTCTCCGTTCCGCCTATCGATCCCGCCGTTCGCGCCGCCGCCCGTCGACGTCCTCGGCGAGCTCCCGCCGCTCGACGATCTTGGCGACGACGCGTCCACCGAGCTCGCGCTGTGTCGTCTCGACAGCGCCACGAGCGACGCCGACGGTCCGATCTCGCGCGTCTCCGCCGCCTTGCCGTGCACCCGCGCGTCGTCGGCGTCACCGTCACCGTCACCGCTCGCCAGAGACTCGAAATTCTGTTGGTGACGTCGTCGTCGTCTCGTCGACTTGGCCGCTCCGTTCGCCCGTCGTCGCATGTCGCGCGCGACGCGAAACGATGCGTTGACACTGACGCGCGCGGAGCGCGCGCGCGCGAGTCGTCGAGTCGACGTGTGGAGCGCCGAACGCTATCGGATTTCGCCGATCGCCGGTCGAGACGTCGCCCCGACACGGACGGACGGACGGCAGACGTCGACGCCGGATGCGCGCGGCGCCGCCGAACGCGGGCACGTTTGCGATCGGTGCCGCGAGCGCGCTCTCCGCGCTCGGGGCGGGATCGGGCGAGGACAGGGACGCGGCGCGACGCGCGACGTGCGCGAACGCGGAGCGGCTCGAGAGACAGAGACAGTGGGCGCTGAGCGGGGCGCGCGCGAGCGGGCGACGAGGCGACGGTGGGAGCGCGCGCGCGACGCGGGTGGTGGTGCGATCGAGCGCGCACGCGTCGAGGGAGCGAGAGGCGTCGGCGGCGCTCTTGGGGGCAGGCGAGGAGGCGGAGACGGAGGCGGAGACGGAGGCGGAGAGCGACGAGGACGACCGAGGCGCGGCGGACGGGCGACGCGACGGCGCGGACGACGACTCGGAGCCGTACGGAGACGAATTAGAGGACGAGGAGGCGTATCTGAGCTACGGACGGAGCGAGACGGCGTCGGTGCGAGACTTGTCGATCTCGGCGGACGACGGGTATCGAACGCCGTGAACGAGAAGTCATGCAGACGCGAAAGAGGCGATCGAGGAACGGTGACGCGGACGGTGATGCACGAGGTCGAGAGCACGACGCTGAGGCGGTGGTGATGGGTCTGTTGGACGGAGGCGGCGACGCGCGAAGGAGTCGAAGACGACGACGCTCGACGCTGGACGGAGCGGCCAACGGTCGAGGCGAAGATGACAGGACGGAGACGATGGATTTGGGCGCACCGAAATCACTTCGTGCAGGCGATCTCACGCGACCATCGGCGAGGACGTCAACGAGGACGGAGACGGAGAAGCGCGAGGCGTCGTCGTCGGTGAACGAGGAGGCCAAGACTCCGAGCGATATGAACACGGGAGATTGCGAGAGAAATGCAGCCATGTTTGCGAGCGCCATCGGTGATGCGCACGACGGTGCGCCAAAGACGTACCGAGAGTTGGCGAGAAGGGCAGAGCTCACCGGTGTCGCGCTCGAGTGTGACGCGGAGAACGATGACGAACGGGACGACGCGAATGCCGTCGTCGTGGACGTGAGATCTTTGATGACGGGTGTGCGTGCGTACTTTGTCAACTTGCCGAAAAAGCGCAAAGAGATACTAGGTCGTACTCTGATTCGAATGGGTGGGAGTGTATGTGAAGAAGTCGATGCGAGCGTTACGCACGTCGTGTCGAGCGACGCGAGCGCGGCTCTCTCGCACGTCTTGGAAACTATCAACAGGGACGACGTCGAGCGCGTGACGCCAGAGTGGATCATTGAAAGTTACAAAAAGTCGCAAGTGCTTCCACTTGCGATGGACTTCAGACCGCGCGAGCATGTGGGCGCGTTACCTAGCGTGGCGAGATCCGGCAGCGAGGCGACGTCGAGCGTCGACGAGAAATCGGCGGCTCTGCGCGCAAGAAAGGAACGCGAACAGGCGCTGGCGGTTCGCCGATCCGACGGATTTGGCATGGTTTGGACGAGCGATTTGGTCGACCATGATAAACTTGAACGAAGTCGTCAGTTTTTCTCGTGTCAACCGGGAGCGCAGAATAAGAAAGCCATGCCCGTGGAGTGTAACGCGAAAATCGGCGCGTTGCTCGCAGAAATGGCGCAGATATACGACGATGCTCTCCGCGACGTGTATCGTGCGAAGCAATACGCCGCCGCGGCGAGCGCTTTACGGTCGTTAAACTTTGAAATTGACTCTGTCGAGCAGTGCGACGCCGTGCCGATGTTGAAAAAGCCGGATAGCAAAATCCGAAAGTACGTTGGAGAAATCTTGAACACCGGTAAACTTCGGGCGTTGGAAGAACTGCGCTCGAGACCGGACGTCAAATCGTGCATAGAACTATCTGGAATCCACGGTGTCGGTCCCGTGACCGCGAGAAACCTGTTCAATCAGGGATTTAAATCCATCGCGGATTTGCGCAAACGAGCCGCACCGGATACACTCACCTCTACGCAACAGATCGGCCTTAAGTACTACGAAGAGTTCCAAGAGCGAATCCCGCGAGAAGAGGTGGCGTACATCGCCACCGCTGTTCGTGAGGCTGCGAACACGTTCATGGAAGATGAAGTACGGTGTTACTGCGTGGGCTCGTTTCGCCGAGGTAAAGCCACGTCGGGCGACATCGACGTTCTCGTCGAGTGCAAAGACTACTCACTCGCAAATAAGCTCTTGATGCACATCCTCAAAGATCTTCACGCAGGAAATCCGAGTCCACGAAGCGGTATCTTGACGGACGACTTGCAAGTCGCGGAGACGCAGTACATGGGCGTCGCGTTGCTTCCGCAGCCTGTCGCTGAGGATGACGAGAAACCGCCCACGCACCGGCGCATCGACATCAAAGTATACGACTCCGAGTCCCTCCCTACGGCGCTGCTCTACTTCACCGGTAGCGATAAATTCAATCGCTCCATGCGTCTGTGGGCGAAACGAAAGGGATTCAATCTTCAGGACAAAGGCTTGTACGCCGACCGTTCGCAGGCGACGCTCTCGCGGGTTCGCGCTCGAGACGAGCGCGACGTCTTCGAGGCATTAGGTTTAGATTACGTCGCCCCCGAAGACAGAAATGTCTGAATGAAGTCATTTCGACGTCGTCACGCGCACCATTGTCATAGTCACGCGCGCAGATTGTTTCGACCGCGTCCCGCGTAAAGCGCCTCTTCGCCCCCTCACAGCGCGCCTCGCGTGCGACATGTCGCGTCGTCGCGCGCTCGCCGCGCTTCGTCGCGCGGCAGCGCTCGACGCGCTCTCGCGTGCGTTACCCACCGCGCGCGCGCCCGCCGTCTTCGCGCGCGCATCGCTCGCATCGACGACGTCGACGTCGACGTCTCGCCTCGACCCGTCCGCATCGTCTTCACCCTCGTGCGCGGCGCGCGGCGTCGCCTCCTCGACGTCGACGGCCGTGGCGTCCTCCTCGGCGTCGTTATTTGATCCCGTGAGCGCCATGGTGGACGCGGCGACGACCGCGCACGTCGTCACGGGCGCTCCGTGGTGGCTCACCCTGGGGCTCGGCGCCGTCGCCGTGCGCGCGTGCACGGCGCCGATATCCGCGAAGACGATACAGGCGAGCGCGACGTTGAGCGCGGCGAGTTCCGTGGCGAAAACGGCGAAGCGAGGGGACGCGGAGCGCGTGGGGATGCGAGACGTGATGGAGGCGGTGCGAGCGATTCGTGAAAAGACGCCGGGCGTCGGCGCGCATCCGGCGTGGCTCGTCGTCGGACCGATGACGCAGATTCCATTCTTCGTGTGCGCGGTGATGGCGGTGCGACGATTGGCGGCGGATGGGGCTTTGAATGGATTGAATGTCGGTGGTGCCGCGTGGTTCAGCGATCTGACGGTGCCTGCGGTGGACGCGATGATGATGACGGCGCCGATGGGGCCGTACGGCGGTATTCTTCCCGTGCTCACGGCGGCGGCGTTGTTCGCCAACGTGAACGCGAATTTCGCCGCCGCGGCGCAAAATTCGCGCGGGATGACGATATTCAAGTTATGCCTGGAGTGGATGACGCTGCCGATGTTGGTGGTGGGGTTACAGCTCCCGCAGGCGGTGCACTGTTATTGGCTCTCGTCGAGCGTCTTCGCGTTGGCGCAAAACAGAGCGCTGTCCACGCCGTTCGCAAGAGAGGCGCTCGGCGTGAATAAGCTCGCCGAAGCGACGCGCGAGATCGCGACGAGTCGAGGTTCAGGCGCTGGTGAACACGTGCCCATGTCCGCGAAAGTGCTGGAGCTCGTCAAATCAGCGGCAAAGGCGCGCGCCGAGAACAACAATCCGCTCGCCGTAAACCTGTTGCTTCAAGCGGTGAGAGCTGACGAGGCACAGTCCTCGAGCGATGCCGAAGCGTCGGCGCCGATCAGAGGAGAAGATTTAGGCAAAGCCCATCCGTCGGTTCTGTTTGCCTTGGGTCAGACGTACGCGGTGTTGAAAGATTGGAAAAAATCGGCGCTGGCGTACGAGTACTCGGCACGCGTCGAACCCGATCCCTCCCAACGCTCGAGAGCGCTCATGGGCGCGGGCGTCGCGAGAGCGCGCGTGGGTGATTTAGGCATGGCAGGGGAAGCGCTCGGAGAGGCGAATAGATTGAATCCGTCCGACGCGAGCATCAAGGTGGCGTTGGCGAGCGCGTTAAAGCTCAACGGCGACCCAGAGAGAGCGTTGGAAATACTTCGAGAAGCCGCAGAGTTGCAGCCGGACGTCGAGGAGCGTTACGTGAAACCGCTCGAACAAGAGCTCGCGAGTCGAACGAGCGCGTAGATTTATAGCACGTCAGATTAGGGTGTACGTAGATATTTGTACCATTCATTCCTGTTTCTAAAACTACATAATCGTCTATCCATGAATCGTGTCGAGTCGGAATCCGTGTTCGACGCCCCTTGGCGCGAGCGCGTCTCTCGATGCCACTTGACCCCCAGCCGCCGCTTCGGCCGCGATCATTTCATCCTTCCTCGGTTTCGCCGCTGCCGTCACATCCGCCGCGCTGACTCGATCAAAGACCACGCTCGTGCAACCGTTTCTCTCGCAACGCGTCGGCATGAAGGCGTCGAACGACGTGTTGGTTTGATTGCACGCCTTGCACTTGAAGTACCGCATTGTCGACTCGACTTGTTTGACGGCGTGCATGTGCGCGTTACACGTATCGCGATCGATGAATCGTGTCTTTTTCTTGCACACGGTGCAGTGGTACACCTTTACCTTGGTTTCCATTTTCTTCGCCAGTTGTGCCGCGAGTTGATCGCGCTCCTCCAACGTATCGAGCTTTTTCATGATCGCCTCGTCGTCTTCCGCTTCGGCATCCTTTTCGTACCGCGAATTCATATCCGTCGCACCCACGTGACCGAAGAGCATCTGCGTCTTTGATATGGTTCCGGACTGTTTCGTTCCCGCGGGAGCCTTCGAGCGGTTCGACACGTCTCTCATCGCCGGACGAGGCGGAGCGTCGCCTCGCGCCGCGGCTAATTGTCGTCGCAAGTCTTCATTTTCCGCCTCGAGTTCCTTTCTTCGCACAATCTCCGCCTTGAGTTTCTTCTGTAATTGTTCCACCGTGTCCGTCGTCTGTAATCCGTACGACTTGAGCGCGTCGGGGAGCGGTTTCGGCTTGGCGACCACTGGCGCCGTCGGTTTCTTCGCCGACGTATCGTTCGGATCGGTCTTCGTCAGCGTCAACCCGGACGCTTTGAGACGTTCCGCCGCGGCTCGCTGCTTTGCGCGTTCCGTATCCTTTCGAACCTGCGCGATGGACGATGCGTGTTGCTGGGCCAATGCCTGGAGCGTAGCCTCGTCGTCCTCGAATTCGTCGTCGTCCTCGAGCGCCATCGTTTTGGGAGCCGCCGACGTTTTTCGCGCGGGCGCGAATTCCCGCTTCGATTGAAACGCCGGACGCGGCACATGTACGTTACTCTGTTTTAATATTTGCTTCGCTCGAATGCTCGGCGGCGGGGCACCGCTCAGCGCGCCCTCACCGAGACGCGTCAGATGGCTCCCCGCTCCGGATTTCAACGGTTGCATCGCCGCGCCGTACTTTTGCAACCCCGCCTTGAAGTCACCCTCGGCGTTCCTCTTCCCCGTCATCACTCGAGACGCATTCGCCACGTCCCTGATCGCCTTGGGCACGTGAAACTCACAGAATTTACACTCGCTCACGTTCACCGCCTTGGTACACTTTTCGCCGTCGCGCTTCAACGCCTTGCACACGCCGAAATCCGTCGCGCGACCAATCTTCAACAATTGCGACGAATCCTCCACGCTCACGCTCTGCGCTCGATAGAATTTCGCGTCCAACACCGCCCAAATGTGCCCCAAAGACCCTTTTTCGTCTCCACCGTACGCCGAAAACGCATCCCCGAACACGGACACCGTCGTCCTCGCGCCACCGCTCTTGAGCTCGCTCACCTCCCACGTCGCGTACGCCCTCCCACCCGCGCTCGTTCGCGCCTTCACCTCGGTGACGACGCCGACGAAACCATATTTCCCCACAATCTCCCGCTCCAGCTCACCGATCGCGCACAGACGTCGCTCGGCGAACCGCGCGCGCACGACCGCACCCGAGGTGACGCGATTTGAAATTCGAGTTCCGCTCAGCGGCTCCACGTGCGCGTTCGCGTTTGCGGGCGCCGCGCGCGCGTGCGACATCTCGACTGTACGCGAGTCGTTCGCTCCGCCGCGCGCGCGACCGCCGCGCGACGTCCGCCCGTCGTCGTCCGTCCGTCGTCGTCTCGCGTCGACGAGTCGCGAGACGAACAGACGGCCCGACGTCGTCGTCACACGCGCGCGCGCCGGCGCATGCGACGCGCGGCGACGATCGGTCTCGCGCGGTGGTGGACGATGTCACGCGCGCTCTCGCCGTTGATGGACGTCGTCGCCGCGTCCGCCGCGACGCGCGCGTCGAGCGCGGGCGCGTCGAGCGCCACCGCGAGGGGCGTCGCGAGCGCGACGACGCGCGCGACGCGAGGCGCGCGCGCGACGCGGTGGACGCCCGCGGCGTCCGTCGTGCGCGCGTACGGACGACGCGCGAGCGGTCGACGGGACGTCACGCGCACGGGGGCGACGGCGCGAGAGGTGGAGACCGGGGATGGGGTGGCGTACACGCGACGAGGCGCGCCTCGCGTGGGACGCGTCGAGCGAAGGGATGGGAAAGCGGCGTACATCGTCCGTGAGGCGCCGACCGGAGAATCGTTCAAGGTGAGTGGGAAGGCGATCGATCTGAATTTCGGGGCGAACGCGGACGTGGATGAGATGGAGGCGTTCGCGACGCGCGCGGAGGGGCGGGACGCCGAGACGTTGTTAGCCGCGGCGTGGGAGTTGATCGATGAGTTCGGGGTGGAGGATGGATCGGTGTGCGACGCGGCGTACGTGAGCGAGTTGATGTTTGAGGGCGAGGAGGTGGCGGTGGGGGCGAACGCGTTCGCGGCGCATCGACTGTTGAGTTCGCCCGCGGGCGGGGTGTATTTCAAGCTCAAGGCGAAGGGGACGTACGAGGCGCGGTCAAGCGATCAAATAGAGGCGTTGAAACGGAAACACGAGGCGGAGACGCGCGCGGCGAACGTTGAAAATGTATTCTTAGAGGAAATCCAAGCCGCCGTGGCGGCGCCGGCTGGTGAGAAGCCGGACAGGGCCACGCTGTGGAGGTCGAGCGAGGAGGACAACGACGCGCGCGCGCGCAGGTTGGAGGCGCTCGAGGCGTACGCTCTCGGAGAAAAACATCACAGTGCGGGCGAGAAGGCGATGTCGGATGATTTATTAGGCAAGCTAGGGTTCATGCGTTCGCCCGAAGGGGCGTTGAAGACGCTCATCGCGACGGGGACGTGGAGCGCGCACGAAAATTTAGCCGTGCGTAGGTACGGCGTGCAAATCGACTTTCCCAAAGAGGCGCTCGCGGCGTGCGCGAGCGTCCTCGCGAATCCACCGAACGACGTCGATGAAGCGTCGCGTGTTGATTTGACGCATCTCGCGGCGTACGCCATCGATGATGCCGCCACCGTCGAGGTGGACGACGCAGTAAGCGCCGAGGCGTTGGGCGCCGACGGACAAATTCGAGTGTGGATACATATCGCCGATCCCACGCGTTTGGTTCCCCCAGGGTCACCGCTCGACGACGTCGCGCGATCGCGCGGGACGACGCTGTACTATCCGTCGGAAATCGTCCCCATGTTCCCGCTGGATATCGCCGCCGGACCCATGTCGCTCGGCGCCGGTTCCGAAACGAGCCGGGCGATGTCGGTGCGCGCCGACGTGGACGCCGAAGGGAACGTCGTGGACTTTGAAATCATGCCGAGTCTGATCCGATTGACCAAGCGATGGACGTACAAAGACGTCGATGCCGCTCTGGACAGCGTGGACTGCGATCAGAACCTCCGCCTGTTGTACAAGGTGGCTCTGGCGAGAGACGAGAGGAGAGCAGAGGATGGGTCCATCACCATCATGTTGCCGGAGAATGATTTAAAGGTCGAGGGTGCGACCGCGCGCGGTGGAGGCGACGACGTCAAGGTGACCATGTCTCTGACGGATGCGCACACTGCCTCGCGCATGCTTGTCTCCGAACTCATGGTTCTCGCCGGCGACGTCGTGGCGCGTTTCGGCGAAAGCGAAAACATTCCGCTTCCGTATCGCGGCCAGGGCGAACCGCGCCTGATGTCGGACGATGAATGGGACGTGATCCCGGAGGGAGTATGTCAAGATATTGCGATGCGATCGACCATGACGGCGTCTACGATCGGCTCGACGCCTCGGCCGCACTACAGTCTCGGCTTGAAGGCGTACGTACAGTTTACGTCGCCCATTCGGCGATACGTAGACATGTTGGCGCACTACCAAATCAAGGCGCACCTGCGCGGTGAACCCTTACCTTTCGACGCGGCGACGCTGGATAATATCATAGAAAACGTCGGCGCGACGGTCGGTGGTGCGATACGGTCGCAGCGCGAGACGACAAAGTATTGGTCGGCGGTGTATTTCGCGGGGCAACCCGCGGGGGCGAGATGGCGAGCCACCGTGGTTAAGTTTCTTCGCGGCGATGATCTCGTCTTTGTCGTGTTCGATGATCTCGGCTACGAGACGGTGGTGAAACTGGAACGACCGGCGATTCTCGGGGAATCGATCACGTTGAGATTCGTAAGCGCGGATCCGCACGCGGGTTCTGTCGCGTTCGCGCGCGTCGACGCATAACGCGCGAGCGCCAATCTCTAATACACGTAGCGGTTTATAATGCGAAGACGTTTTGTGAGTGTTGACGACGCGCGCATCATACATCAATGGAACTCATTGGTTTATTAAACTTTTTTTTATCTGATCCACCGACGCGAGGCGTCTGACTCAAAACATATTTAGCACTCGCTGACACGCGCGCGTCTCGCGCTGACTCGCCGAGACGACTCGCCACGAGACACGACGCGCCGAGGTTCGATCACGCGTCGTCGCTTATTGGACGATGATCGTACCTTGCATGCCGGCACCTTGGTGCGGCTCGCAGTAGTAACCGTAGGTGCCAGCCTTGTCAAACTTGTTGGTCACCTTTTCGCCCGGGCCGTTCAAGTAGTCCTCGTGGGAGATGGCGTCGGCGTTGACGCCCTCCGGCACGTTGTCTTCGTCGAAGACGACGTTGTGCGGGAACGCCTTGTTGTTGACGAATTCAACGGTCTCACCAGCCTTGACGGTGATGGACGGCGGCTGCGCGCGCGCGAAAAAATCAACCCGTCGTCAGTCCCTCTGCATCTTCAGTCTTCTCTCTTCTGGTTGGGATTATCCGCGTCATCATCATCTCCCACGACGAGTCGTGATTCACCACCGACCCCCCTCTCGAGGTCCGTATCTCCTCCCCCGGAATCACCGCGCGCGCGTCGCGTCGTCGTCGTCGCGCGCGTCGCGCGCGTCGCGTCGCCGAGCACGCACGAAGAAGCCGAGTTCGCCGTTGTCACCGCCGAGCTTGATCGTGGCCGCGAACGCCGGGGAGGACATCGCGAGGGTGGTCGCCGCGACGACGGCAGCCTGCGCGCGACCCACGAGCCGGGACGGTAGGTCAGTCGTCGCGTTCGCTCGAGTGACGCGCGACGCGCGACGCATCGCGCATCGCGCGCGTCGCCACGACGCGCGTATAATTTTCACACATCCATCGCGCGCATCACTCGGACGAGTCCGCGCGTCTTCGTCGTCACGCGCGCGATCGTTCCCGCCCCCTCGCGATCGAATCCAATCGATCGATCGATCGAATCCAATCCGATCGATCGATCGCGACGACGACGCGCGCGACGACGACGCACCTTCTTGACGTTGTCCATGGACGCGACCGCCTTGGTGGAGACGGACTTCTTCGCGACCGCGGTCTTGGAGACGACGCGAACGCCGGTGAAGGAGGTGGTAAAGGCAGACATGACGACGTCGATCGTTTTCGTTCCCGAAAGTGACGAGGACGGGGACGACGGAGGACGGAGGACGGAAAGCGAGGGCGGCGTCCGGCGTGAATCGACGAATAAGAATGGATGGCGTCCAAAGTCACGTGTCTATGTGATACCGTATGTCCGGTACGTATAGATAAAATGTTTTATATGTCGTGAGGTGCGTATATACATAGATTTATGGTCTGTCTGTGTGTACGATGGATCGATGCCGGAACGGCACGGCACGCGAGTGGCGTGCGCGGCGGTCGGTCGGTCGACGACGCACGCGGACGACGACGCGCGTCGAGAGATGAAAATCGGGGAAACCGCGCGTCGTCGTCGTCGTCACCTCGATGGATTATTTTCGAGACGATTTTCGAGACGACGCGCGAGACGGCGTCTTCTTGGATGAAGATTTCTTCGCCGGCTTTCCGGCGCCGGCGCGCTTGGTCTTGGCGCCGCCGCGCGACGAGACGCTCGGAAACTTGAGCGGCACGACGACGTCGTCGCCGAGATGGAAGAGAATCGCGATCGCGGCGTGCGCGATGGTGAAGAGCGGGAACACGCCCGGGATGCGATCTTTAAACGCGAAGCAGTTCAACGCCAACGCGCCCTGCGTCAACGCGAACCACTTTTCGCCCACGCGCGTCGTGCGGTCTCTGAGCTTGAGCACGCTCGCCAAGCCGCACACCACCAACAGAGACCCGAACAGGGACACCATGAACGCACCGCCCGCGCTCGATCTCACCGTCTGCGTCACCGTTCCTCGCAACGGTCCCGTGAGCATCGTCGGCACGAAGGCGAAGAGCGCCGCGCGCGGGTGCGCCATCGACAAGAATTCCAATCCAACCACGCATTCGAGCGTGTTGAGGTGTAACGCGAGCGTGCTCGCGCGAACCATGGGGCGTGAATGCGACTTGACGGCGTGTGTGTGTCGACTCGATGGGCGTTCGACGTCGCTCGGGCGCGCGCGTCGACGTGTGCGGGCGCGCACGACGGGAATTCTGGGCAATTCATGCAAAATGCGACACAATGCGCGCGGTCGTTCCCCGAGCGCGGGACGCGCGAGCGCGCGCGAGTCAGGGACGCGGACGACGCGAGGCGCGGGCGAGACGCGTCGAGGAAACGCGTTGTCGTCGACCGCGCGCGAAACGGGCGAGCGAACGCGCTCGTCGACGACGGACGGTGTGCGAACGTCGACGACGGTGACCGTTCGGGCGAGGCGATCGGGCGACGACTCGACGACTCGAGGCGTCGACGCGATGGTGTTCGGGTGTTTCAGCGCGCGCGAGCGCGGTGGGAGGGACGACGAAGATCCGCTCGCGGTGGCGTCGACGACGGCGTGGCGCGCGGAGCGCGTGGGTGGTGGTGGCGACGGCGGGGACGGCGAGACGGACGGCGAGCGGAGTCGCGGGAAGGGGAGTCTAAGAAGTCGAGCACGAGCGGTGGACGGCGGCGACGATGAGTGCGCCGGGGACGCTCGAGACGACGACGTCGGTGATCGCTCGGACGCGTCGGAGAGCGAAGGGTCGGGAAGGGAACCGGACATGGGATTGGACAGGGCGACGTATAACTTTAACTCGCTCAACGGCGTGGCGACCAATCCGGCGCTTTTATTTTGGTTGAAACGGCGACAGATGTGGGTGAATCCCGGGCAGTCGAGACGTCGAGCGAAGAGGACGTCATCGGATAAGCGGAAGAGCATTCCTCGCCACGCGTCGTACGATTCATTCCTCGGCGTGGCGCGCCCGCACGACGGACCGTTCAAGACGCCCATACCGCTCGCCGAGATGGTGGAATTTCTGAACGATTGTTGGGCCGAGGGTGAGGGATTATGAGCGTACTACATTAACACCTAACGCGCTCGCGTAGCAAAATTAGGGCGCGGTCGACGACCTAGAAGGATTCGCGTGTAAAAGTATGCGCGTAGAAGTGCACCCCAGCCCTCCTCGAACGCATCCACTGTGTCGCGCGCCGCCACTTCGCGCTGCGTCGTCGGCCGAGGTCGACTCGACGACGCGCGCATGGAGACCGTCCGTCGCGTCTTCGCCACCTACCTCGGCGGCGGCGCGCCCGAGGACCCCGCGCACTCGCCGGCGTCGAGCGTCAAGTCCATCCTCGCGCCGAGACGACTCTCGAGGTCGTTCGCCAACGCCGAGACGCCCGGGAGTCGCCGCGACACGGCGTCGATCGGTGCGAAGACGCGGTTTGCGCTCGACGCCGTCGCGGTCGCGATCGGGACGAAACGCGGTCGAGAGAGTCCGGCACCGACGGGGGATGACGACGGGGACGCGCACCACGACAAGCGCGCGCGCGTGCGCGAGGACGACGTCGAAGATGCGGCGACGCCTCGATCGACGCACGCGAAGCGAAAACGGGCGAGTGGTGATGAGGGTGACGACGACGCGCCGGCGACGCACCGACGACGGACGTCATCGTCGGTGGATGTGGGCGCGAGAGTCACGCCGGCGTTCGTCGCGGTGAAAGTGTTGAAAAATGGCAGACTGGACGCGTTTAAGCGATTGACCAAGTTTTCGTCAAGGGTGGAGGCGCCGGTGCGACCGGGAACGCCGACGAGGCGTGGATTGGCGCTGCGTGGACCTCGACGAGGGTCGGCGGCGTCGTCGCGACCGGTGGAGTTTGACGAGCTTGAGGAAGACAAGGCGGAGCGAGAAAAATTAGAGGCGACGAGAGCGCCCGCACTCGCGGCGCCGTCGACGTCGACGTTAGCGCTCCCGTCGACGACGACGACGACGACGACGACGACGACGACAACGACGACGACGACGAAGAAAACAGAGGAACCGAGCATCTTCGGCGCCGCTCTGGTGGAATTCAACTCGACGAAAACCGAAGACGCGGCGGCGAAACCCGTCGCCGCCAAAGATGACAAACCTACCGCCGACGCAGGCGCGTCCGCGCCTTCAACATCCATACCCGCGTTCTCCTTCACAGCCTCGAGCAACGCATCGCCTCCGACGCCCGGTTTCGTCTTTGGATCCACCACCGCGTCGTCCGCGTCCACCCCCAACCCCTTCTCCGCCTCGGCGGCGCCCGCCGGCGCGGCGCCGTTCGCCTTCTCCGCCGGCGCGCCCAACGGTCAACGCCGCGTCGTTCGCGCCCGACGTCCCGGCGGTCGACGATGACCGTCCACACCCACCGGTCTCGCTCTCAGTGTAACATAAAGTCCCGCTCGCCTCGCGCCTCGCGCCTCGCGCTCGCCAACCTCCCACAGAACGCGAAACGTCCTTCCGATGTGGGACGCGACGGACACGACGACGACGACGACGACGACGACGACGACGACGACGACGACGCGACACCGAACGACGCGAACACGCCCGTCGTCCCTTCATCCACGCATCCACTCGTCCCGTCGTCGTCGTCGTCGCTCGACGTCCGACCGTCCGACCGCGTCGACCGACCGCGTCGTCCGACCGACCGCATCGCCCTTTCGAGTTCAAACGTCCGACCGACAGCCCGAGACGTCGCGTCGCGTCCACGCGTCCGATCAAATCACCGGACGGACGGTACACGCGCGTCCGTGGTCGATCGGTGGGACGAAACCGACCGAACACGACTCAAGACGCGACCTCCCGACCGACCGACCGACCGCTCGCGACATCTCGAGACGTCGCCCGTTCGACCGCTCGTTCGGTCGTTCGGCCGCGTCACTCGTCGACCGTGTGATTACCGATGGGGGCGCGCACGCGCGCGACGTCGCGTCGCGGTGGAGGCTCGGCGTCGACGAGCGCGTCGACGAGCGACGACGGCGAGGAGGCGATGGTGGATCACCCGCGCGCGAGCGCTCTGGACGATGCGGGGTGTAAGACGCCCGAACGCGTCGCGCCGAGCGCGGAGGACGTACGTGTTGACAATCGAAACTTTCCCGCGCGTTTCGCGGAGGCGGGATGATGGATGATGGTTGCGCGCGGTGAACGACGCGCGCGAGGGGATTTGGACCGCGATGTGCGTAGGGAACGGTGAAGGATATTTACGGTACACTGACGCGTGGGTTTTTTTGCGTCGCGCGCGCGCAGGTCACGGCGTTGCTCGGGTCTCCGGGATTCTTCAACTTTTGCGCATCCAGTCTGAGCCCGATCGCGATGCCGACGCGCGGGCGCGGGGTGCGCGCGCGCGCGGGCGAGGATGGAGACGGGGACGACGATGGACGCGGGAGAGGCGCGGGGTTTAATTCTCCGTCGATGAGGTGCGCGCGCGGTGAACGACGCGCGGACGCGGGCGAGGGCGGGCGATGGGTGAGATGGGCGCGAGGGAGGTGGGCGGGCGCGGCGAGGGAGGGAGGCGGCGACGACGGCGTCGACGGCGCGCGCGGCGACGGTGGACGCTCGTGGAGACGCCGAGAGACGCGCGAGAGGGGTGGATCGGATGGACACGAACGCGAGAGACTGACGATGAGCGATGACGGTGGTGCGCGCAGCGAACGTGGTGTCGAAAAGAGGAGCGAACGGGGAATGTCCGCCGTCGAGCGACTGGCGCTCTCCGCCGAGGCGTCGCTTCGAAGAGGCGGTGCCGCGGATGATGGATCCGGTGAACGCGCGTCGTATGGGCGCAAGCAGGTGCGTAATGAGATTATGTGCGCGTTACACGCGCGCGATGACGCTCGATCACGTCGATCGCGCGTACATTGTGCTTGATTTGGTTTCGTCGGGATGTTACGTCGCGCGAGGCGCTCGGACGAGAGACTGACCCGTCGCGATCGTATCTCGTTATTTCACGCGCAGTTGAACGTTGACTTTGCTGAACTCGATGCGCAAGCGCTTCAAGACGATCAGTACGTGTTGCAAAATATGTACGATGAGTTCGATGATTCCGTGCTCGGCGTCGAGACGGATGCGTCTCGACGCCAAGGCTCCGTTCCTCCAAAATCTCGCGAGCAGGAGGAGTCGGCGACGAAGCGCTCGAGCACCACGGGTGCGAGCGTCGAGTGGACTAAGGGTTTTACGAAGACTTTGAAGAACTTTGACGCCGACTCTCCGCGCGTGGGCACTCGCAGCGCGCGGCGCGTGAGCTATCCGAGCTCCGACGCGGAGACGCCCGTCGCCAAGAGCGCGGCCACGCGTACGACTCTCGGTAAAAGTTCTGCGTCGAGCGCCAACACAAAGTTTGCCGGTGCGTGCAAATCACCGATGGAGAGTAAAAAGTGCAACTGCAAGAAGAGCAAGTGTCTCAAGCTCTACTGCGAGTGCTTCGCGGCGGGTATCTTTTGCAAGGATTGTTCGTGCCAGCAGTGCCAAAACACCGTCGAGAACTCCTCCGTCGTGGAAAAAACGCGCGAACAGATCGAGTTGCGCAATCCGAACGCGTTCGCCAGTAAAATTTTGGACGAGGACGGCGACGAAGGAAGACACACGAAGGGATGCCACTGCAAGAAGAGCGCGTGCCTGAAGAAGTACTGCGAATGTTTCCAAGCCGGCGTCAAGTGCCAGGATTACTGCAAGTGCGAAGGATGCAAGAACAAAGACGACGGCGCCGCGCCCACTGGTCCTCGAGGCGGCGCGACCAAAGCTGTTAAGACGCAAAAAGCAAAGTCGCGCGTCAAAGATATCGCTGAAGTGTCGAACATCGTGCCAGACAAGGCGTTGGAGGAGGATCTCGTTATCGAAGACTTCAAGTTTGACAAGTTTGACAAGGTTCTTGGCTCTCCCCTCCGTTCCTTCGAGCACGCGGACGACATCTCCACCGAGTACTCCAACTTGTCTAAATCTGTGGCTGAACAATCTCCGTTGAGAACTCTATTACTCTCTGAGGGTGTTGAATTGTCCCCATTCTTCTCCACGAGCACCATTCCGCAGAGCGCTCTGTCTCCCGTGCGCGCCGGCCAAATGTCACCACTTCGACCGAACGGCTTCATGTCTCCGCTTACGCCGGGCATGCGTCCGGGTCCGGGTAGATATAGCATCCGTGGATCGACAGCGAAGGCGCCCGTGCCGTTATTCAGTGAAGACAGCGGAAACAGTGGAGACTTCAAGACGCCTCGCGATCGCAAGATGAACTCCGTCTTCGGCGGCATGCACGACCCCTCCAAGGATGGTGCTTTGCGAGCGACGTTCACGTCTCCCGTTCCTCTGAGCACTCCAGATGTTCACGAATGAACATGATCCTCCGCTCGTACGTCACGCATGCATCTCTAGACCGTGCCGCGCGTGCTCGGCGCCGCCGCCTCTCTTTTTTCCGATATTCTCTCGCTGGTCGAATCTGATCTCACGCGACATCGTCTGATCACGATTCACAGATTTTGTACATATACGTATGTTTTTGATCTCATCCAACCCTCTTCCGACGTCTCACCGCGCCGAGCGAGAGTTTCGACCTTCGCGTCGCGACGAGTGGCGTCGCGACGCGGTGCCTACCCAGAGCCAGACACCCATCGTCGCGCGCGTCACTCGACGTCTCTCGGTTCGCGCGCCGACCGAGACCGTGACATCGTACAGGTCGAGCGTGTGCGTCGAGCGCGTACGTGTGCGCTCGCGCGTCGACGTCCGCGAGACGCGCGCGAGGCGGTCGTCCGACGACGCGAATCCGCTGGAATTCAGCGCAGCGCTCGGTGCGCCATGGACCCGTATAACGCCGATCCGTACGCGCCGGCGCCCGTGAGGTACCCGACGACGTCTTACGTCACTGTTTCTCCGACTAATCACGGATCGGCGGTTATGGCGGGGGCGTACGACGGTCAAAGGGGCGCGCCGACGCCGTCATCAACCGGCGCGAGTGGGACGAAAGCCGCGAAACCGAGTGAGATCCCGGGTGCGCCCGCAGGGAACGTGCGGTATCGGTGCATGTCGCTGCCGACGGCCGATGATGACGACATAGAGGATGTGATCGTGCAGATGGGACTGGATGGAGTGAAATGTTTTGCCGGCGGCGACGTGACGCGCACGAAGCATACGTTCGAGTTGCCGAGAATCTCCAAGTGGTCAGTTGTGGATTCCACGATTTTGACTATACACGCCAAAGATAGTTCTGGTGAGAGAGCGGTTTCTGTGAGTGCGGATTCGGGCACGATTTCAGCCCTCGTGGACGTCCTGACGACTTCCGCGTTTCAGTGGTGCGAGTTAAACGGATTTGACGCCATGGATACCATAGTCTCGAGCGGTTCTGAGTGGACGAACTTGAAGGCGTCGAATGCATCTCCCGGTACGGCATCTACTAGTAATGTGCATTCGATACGTTTTTGGGAGTCTCCAGAGTACTCGGGATGGTTAACGAAGCAAGGCGAGATGTTACGCACGTGGCGAAAGCGATGGTTTGTTTTGAAGGAGGGATATCTGGTGTGGTTCAAAACGAACGTTGTGAACGATCGTTCAGTCTCGCGCGGTACTATTCCACTCGATGCCATCGAAAGTATAACTGCTGCGTCCGAAGTTGTGGCGGGTAGACCGTTTGCCATTCTTCTCGGAGGTGCGTTACCGGAGCGAATCGGAGCAAAGTTCCTCGTGGCTGATTCCGATAGGGAACGCGCACAGTGGATCGAAGCGCTCCAGAATGCGATGCGTAATCGGTCTTCATCATCACAGGCCGGCGAGTCGTCTTCTGCGGAGCAATTGCGTCAAGGATTTGCGCACGTTTCTACGCCGCCGTTCACCACGGCGCCCGCGGCGCGATTTCCCGATACGTCAAACATTCAAATCGAAGTGCAGGATTACGCTTCTCCTCGCACGAGTCAACCGCAAAACTCACAATCGCAGGGATCCGCATACGTGTCCCTACCGCCGTTACCGTTCGCACACCCGTCGACGGCTGCCGGAGCGGCGGCTTTCGAAGCGCCTCCGAGCGCGCCCGAGAGCGAGTACTACTCCGCCGCGTACGGCGCGTCCAACGCGCAGAGTGACTGGACGACGTACCACACGCCAGAGGGTAAACCGTACTATTACAATCGAGTCACCGGTGTCACCTCGTGGGATCCTCCGCGTTGATCGCGAACGAGCGCTATGTCGCTATGTCGCAAACTGGTGAAAATGTACAAATAAGAAGACCGAATCCTCACTCGCTCCCTCGACGCTCGTCCATGTCGTCGCCGCTTGCGCGCGCGGTGGCGCGGCGACAGGCACCGCGACCGTCATTCGCGTCGAGCGACCTTCGAGGCGCGCGCGCGCGATGCCGAGCGGTGCCCTCTACGTCGACGTCGCCGGGCGCGTCCACGGTGGCTGAGCTCGTCATCGAAACGTCGACCTCGCGCGGTGATGTCCGCGCCGCGGCCGCGTGTCGAGCGCTGGCGTTCGCGCAAAACGTCCCGAGCGACCGCTCGGCGTTCGCCAAGCGCGCGCAGATCGCGATGAAGGTGGACGGGGAGTCCGCGTGTCTCGGGAACAAACTTCGTCTTGACGGGAAAAAGGAGCCTGGATACGAAAACGTCGACGTCGCGCTCGTGCTCGCTCGCATACCTCTGCGCAACGGTGATCTACCGCTCGGGTACGACCTTCGCGACCTAGATCCCGAGTGTCTGTCGATCCGAGAGGGTTACGATCCATCGTTGGTCGTGGGTTCGCTCGACGTCAACGTGGGTAGTCGGTTACCCGCAGAGGAGTTGGCGGGATCGGGGGACTCAGGACAGCGCGCATATTTATCAAACATCAGCGTCTTGCCGCCCGCGCGACGCCAAGGTGTCGCTCAACGCATGATTGAACACGCGGTACAGGTCGCTCGGGACGATTTCAACGTGAAGTCCATGTACGTGCACGCCGAGGTATCGAATGTAGCCGCGCAGCGTTTATACTCGAAATGTGGATTTGAGGAGGAAGTGCGTGAGACGGCCGCCGTATCACAAACGCACGGTCGACCACCGAGAGTTCTACTTAGAAGAGACGTTGGTTGAGGGATGTGTTGTGTTCGTGTTGTATTATTCTATTAGTCATGTGTCATGTGTAGACAAATCGTGTCCGATGGAGCCGCGTCTCGGCAGACCAAAACTCGTCTGTGATGGTACGCCACTTGAAACGTTAATATTGCGCATCGCGAGTTCAGCGAGATTCGTGTATGTAAACGCGCTCAGGTGTCCATCTTCGTCCTCGGGCGGCTCTTCTTCATCCGAATCATTCGCCATGAGGACGACTTCTTCGCTCGCTTGAGATTCGCTCGCTCTCCTCTCTTCTTGAGGATAATCCACGTTTGAGTTTGTGTTCGCCGACGGCACAAAGTATGAAGTGTCACCAAGATTTTCAGGTTTCGGGACGAACACGCTCGGAGCGCTCTTGTCGTACACACGTTCCCAATTAACCATCATAAACCAACTGTGGGCTTTCACCTCGTCGGCGCCAGCCTTCGTTCCCAAACGATCTTCGACGTCATGTTTCAGCAAAGACTCAACGAAAGTTAGCGCCTCCTGGCTAAACTTACTGTCTTCTTCTGGCCACTCAACCGCTCCAGTTATGATTCGAGAGAAAATAGCAAGAGGAGTGGATGCGTTGAAAGGCGGAACGCCGACAAGCATTTCAAAAGTGATGGCGCCCAGAGCCCACCAATCTCCAGCTTGACCACACGGCTCACATAGTAAGATCTCGGGTGCGAGATAATCTGGTGTCCCTTTAGGTCCGGATCCGTGCCTCGACGCTGATCTTTTGTGCACGTGACGAGATGGACTTTGACTCGGGCTGAGTCTCGTACTTGCCTGAAGGCTCATTCTCTGTATTGGGCTATTCGTGATCGTCGACTCGCGACCAGAGATGCGGAACGATGACCCAGCACTACTCGGTGAAACTGGGGACGTAGCGTACGGAGTTAGCGAATTGCTTTCAGTCCCTATTGTCTCGTCAACGTCTCTGTAAATTCGTGAAAGACCAAAATCAGCGAGTTTAATGTGTCCGTCGGCTGAGATGAGACAATTTCCAGGCTTCAAGTCTCTGTGTGTGATGCCTTGCGAATGCACGTACTCCAAAGCAATCACTATTTCTGAACAATACTGACGCGCGTTCCTCTCACTCAGCCGCCCGAGTTGTGTTAGAAGGCTGTACAAATCACCTCCGTTAGCGTACTCTGTGACGAGATAAACGTGCCTGGCTGACGTGAAGGAGTAGTATAGTTTTATCGTGAACGGATTCGCCGCAGCAATGAGTGCATCTCTCTCTGCGATCACTTGTTCCATCATGTTTTTATACACCAGGTCACGTTTTCGCATCGCTTTGACTGCGTACAGATCGCCGGTAGCGCGTTTTTGTGCTAGAAACACTCTGCTATACGCTCCACTACTTATGAGCTTGATTATTCGGAAGTCGTCGATGGTGACTTTATCCATTATATCAACTTCTTCTGCGCAGAAAGAACCAGATGTGCGTGGGGTGACGTCTGCGCTTGAACCTAAAGACGAGCGAAATCCAGTACACGTAGCGTTGTGATCAGCCATCAAGTGCCTCGGGATTGGTTGTTCACATATCCGGCAGATCAATGTCCCTCGTGGAGCGACCGTTGTTTCCTTTACCATCACACCCGAACCACTCAAGACTTCTGGTGAGTAAAATATCCTACTCGGTGAAGCACACAGGGAACTGGTCGATTGTCTCTTACCTCGGTCCATCTCATCGTCACTAGCGTACGGCGTGTTCGTTTCGCTAAGGTTCTGTTTTGATGCGAAAGCGCGCGCGAGACCACCAACGACGCTCTTCTTGGACTTTTTGGTTTCTTCTGTCGCTGACGTCAATGCGGTCATCGCGGTCGACGCGACTTTGCGCGATCTGGAAGATACAAAGTCTACGTACTTTGTCAACTTTGCCGCGCGTTCTTCAAACGCCACCGCAGGAACTTTACACGCGACTCTCAGCTCTTCCTCCGGCGCGTCTTCATCACGCGCTCCAAACTCAAGCATATCTTCTCTTGCTTCGATGAGTTTACTGAGCCCGAATAAAACAACGACGCAAATCTCCCGCCTCGCGTCGTCGTCCGCCTCTCTCGGAGAGCGCAGCGCCGTCTTTAGCCCATCCATGACGCCCAACGCGACTTGCGCGATCCCGGCATCGCTCGTGCCGAGAAGCGCGTCAACAAGATGTGCCATCGCTTTCGCGTCGCGCGCGATTGCGTCTCGCGAGGGATCATCTTCGCTTCCTGCGAGTTCGGTATTGCACGCTTTCGCCGCGCGTTCCAACATCCCTCTCGCCGCTCGCGCCTGACGCATAAGCGTTCCGTGCGACACGGATCGCGACGACGGCGACGAAAACGACCGGGACTCGCGGGCGTCCTCCATATCGCCCGTTACGCCTTCGCGTCGTCGCCCGCCGCTCAAGCGCGAAACGAAGAATCAAAGAATCGAATCGTCCCGTCGCTCCTCGCGCCTGCCGCAACCGCGCGCGCACCCGAGAGACGCGTCTCGGCGAGTGGAACGACGGAACGTCTTTGAGTGCGCGCCTAGCGGGCCCCACGCCCCGCGCAGGCGCGCGTGCGAGTCGCGCGATGAGTTGTTGAGGTTTCCAACTGTTCGGCTGTCCGACCGACCGATGCGCGCGCTAGTCGGGGGACTAACGTCTCGTTTCCGGCGCTTCTCATGAGACCGTGCGCCGTGGACATCGTTCGAGACCGCGTGTCCATCGTTTCTAAAGCGTGCTTCGTGTTACAATCTACTTTTCGTGTCTGTCGTCTCTTCATTTCATTCGTCGCGCGATGCACGGAGGACGCGCTGTGACTCAGCGCTGTGTCAGCTCGCCGTCGGCGACTTTCGCTCCCAAGAAAAGTTGGTGCTACACCACCAGTGCGCGGGTTTTTGCTCTTTCGCGCCACTTTGTCGTCGTAATCGACGCGTCACCGGTGCGTGGACGGCGTTAGGCTCATCAGCGGGCGCGGCGATGTCTCGGCGGGCGTCGTCGGTTCGTTTGTCTTGTTGCGCGGGCTCCGTCGTGGAGTAGCACGGAGACATTTTCATGGGCACTTTTCGCGGCGCTTTTTCGACGATGTCGTCATCCATTTTTACGTCTGTTTTCTGGAGTCGGAGCCGCGCTTTCTTCGGCTGCGCTTGCGCGTTCGCGGCGTCCGCGAGCGGGGTTCGAATTCTCTTCACGACTTTGCCGAAAACGGGCGGAGTCTCCACGTCCCGACTCGCGAGAAGTGCATCATCTTCATTGAACGCGAACGGATCCTCAATCGTACACTTACGCGGTTCCTTTTTCGTTCGCTTTTTAGGTGGCTGCACGATTTTACGCTCGCTCTCATTCTCGGCGCCGCCGCCACTCGCCGCCGCCGGGCGGCTTTCGTCGGCGCACTTGCTGCTCGTATCGCGCGGCGGCTGGTGAAGCTGCTGTTCCACCGCGAACGCCAGCCGATACACGGAGTACGTGAGATCGTTGACCGGTCCAGCGTCCGGTTCGTCGAGACGAACGAACGCCAGAGACATTCCGGCGGTGAGATCTCCTCGTAAACCAATCTTTGAAGATTTTATAAATCGGTTGAGACGTTCTCGCCAATGGTTGGGATCGCATTTGAGTTTCTTCACGGTGCGATCGAAGAGCTTTTTAATTTGCAAATTTGTGATTCGTCCGTGAACTCTGCTCGCGTGCGGACGCAGCACTCTCTCCACGGGCCAACATAAACACAAGCGAGTGCCTTCGGATGCGATTTTACGCAACGTTCCGATCGATTCGAGCGACGTCCACGCCGTCGCGCTCGGCGCGTCGGCGCCGCAACAGTACACGAGCATGGCAAATCTGCACGACGCGTCGTCGCCGATGGCGCCTCGCAGGACGCGCTCGTCACGAAACGCTGAACCATCGATCCCGGGTGAATCCACAAACGTCGCTTCGTATCGAAGGGGAAGTTCGACTTTGACGGCGCCGTCGATGACGCCCCAGTGGCTCCATCTCGCGTCGACGACTAAACGCAATAGAAACACACGCACGGCGGTAAGCGTCTTTGAGAGATCGTTGGAACGCACGTGATACACTCGCTCGCGTCCGAGAAGGTTACGAAAGCGACCCGGTATGAATGGTTCACCCGAATTTTCAGCGACGAGCGCCTCCACGTCCCGAGGATGTTCGCCGATCACGCTCGCCAATTCGTCAATCGATCGCGCGTCGAGGGGCGTCGCGTCCGCTCGCGCTCCCTCCCGCTTCCTCGGCGGCGTCTGTCCCGCGCACAACGATCCCACCATCCCCGCCGCGTGCGTGCGAAGAACCACATCCAGCATCGCTTTCTCCAATTCGTGTTCCTCTCGATACCTCACGATGACTCTCGCCGCGAATTTTCCTCGCGCCGCCGCCGATTCGTCTTCGGCTTCGTCGTCGTCGACGTACCGCGAAATCGAAATCGCGCACCCACTCGCCGCCGACGTCGGCAACGCGTCGAACGCATCCTGCGCGTCACACGCCCGCGCGGCTCGACGACCGTCCTCGCTCGATACCATCTCCTCGTGTTCCTCTCGTCGTCGGGTCTTCGCGTCGTCCGTTCGCGTCTCCGCGTCGACGGTTTCGACGCGTCGTCCCGCGACGCCTCGTCGACCGAGCGTCTCCGTCTGCGTTCATCGTCGAAACGTCATCGCATCGTCGTTAAAACAAAAAATAGAGTCGCGAGCTCGCGCGCGCGCGAACGCACCTCCTCCACCGCGTCGTCGTCGTCGTCGTCGTCGTCGTTTTCCTCGTCGTCGTTTCCGAGACGGTCCACGCGCAACGCCTCGCGAACGAGCGCGTTCACGAGCGTCGTCTTCCCGCTTCCGCGCTCGCCCGCGACTGCGCACGTCGTCGATGCCATCGTTACGAACGTCTCGCGCGCGTCGCGCGTCGACGTGTCTCGTCGCGCGCGACGCAGTGCGAGCGATGAGGCGGTGCTTTGATTTTCCATCGTCGTGCCGAGAAGACGAGTTGACGAGGGAGTGGGACGACGCGCGTCAGAGGGTGACGCGTGCGCCGCGCGCGCGAGCGTCTCGATAGATCGACGATGTTTAAGGCGGCGCTGTCGAGCATCAAGGACGCGCTTCCCGAGGAGGTGAAGGAGGCGGCGAAGAAGCGCGTGAATCAGTGGAAGGGCATCTCTCCGGACGAGGCGCTCGTGCGAGAGGCGACCAACTCGGATAAGTGGGGACCGCACGGCGAGCAGCTCAAGGCGATCGCGCGTTTGACGCACGATGGACGGTGGCCGCTCGTGCAGAGCGTGCTCGAGGAGCGCATGAAGCTGCGGGGAGAGCGGTGGCGTCAGGTGTACAAGGCGCTCAGCGTGATTGAATATCTCGTCGCCAACGGGACGGATCGCGTGCCGAGAGACGTGCAATCGTCGAGATATCTCGACGGATTACTCACGTTTGAGTACAGAGACGCTCGCGGGAAGGATGAAGGGGTGAATGTGCGACACAGGGCGGAGAAGATTAAGGCTTTGATTGAAGATCCGCGATCCATCGAAGAGGCGCGGGAAAAGGCGGCGAGAAATCGAGGGAAATACAGCGGCATGTCGAGTGTGGACGCGAGACAACACCGATCCACGGGTTCCTTATCGAATAATACCGATTCGGGATCGTTTTCGAAGAATGGCTCGCGCGGATTCGGAGACGCGACATCGACCGTCGCTCGCGAAACGAGAGAGACGGAATGTCGCGATGTTACACCTTCCGTCACAACTCAACAG
>Ga0255762_10000467_pt1 | contig 35954 bp, 19 predicted proteins | sample 101ome_16_FD_179962 | JGI IMG/M metagenome (GOLD analysis project Ga0255762, IMG submission 179962) | Coastal salt marsh microbial communities from the Groves Creek Marsh, Skidaway Island, Georgia - 101401AT metaG (version 2) | ecosystem: Environmental > Aquatic > Marine > Intertidal zone >...
ACGACGACGAGTTCGATGTCGACGACGAGTTCGATGCGCGCGACGGCGACGACGACGGCGGCGACGACTCGCGCGGTGATCTCGCGAACGGTGCGAGCGCGACCGCGAGTGCGACCGCGAATGCGACCGTGAACGCGCACGATGAGGGTGTGTCCGAGTGGATAAAGCCGTCCCCACCCTCGGCGACGGGGACAGAGACGGAGACGGCGGCGAGGACGCGCGTTCGGCGGGCGCGGGAGACGTGGGACGACGAACGCGAGATGGAGCGTCGTGACGCGCGCGGGCGAAGACTGACGATGTACGTGATCGGTGACGCGACGCAGCGAGGCGGGGCGAGACGCGCGGGCGCGCGCGCGGCGGCGAGACGCGGCGGCGCCGAAGATGAGGATGTGAGCGCGAAAGCGGTGGTTGAACGCGCGGTGGCGGCGGTGGTGGTGGCGACGACGATGCACGCGGCGTGCGTGGATGGGGCGAGCGCGGATGCGTACGCGGATTATTTGAATTCAATGTCGGCGGAGGGGACGGCGGTGGCGACGCTCTCGGGCGAAGTGGACGCGCGGCAGGCGTTGGAGGATCGTGAAGCGGCGAGAGCGATCGGTACGGAGAGACCGAAGACGACTAAGAACGCGCAAGTGGTTATGCCCAAGGCGAAGAAGGAACCGACGAAGATGCGAGTGGCATACAAGCCGACGGAGGAATCCATGCGCGAGGCGACGGAACGCGTGGCCAAGCAAAAGGAGGAACGCGCGGCGGCGAAGAAAGCTGCGGCCGAGGCGCGGGCGCAGTTGAAGGCGGAGCAAGCGGCGCAACAAGAGGCGCAGAAGGCTGCTCGCCGCGCGAAAAACGGTGGGTCCGATGAGGCAGACTTTGGCTCGACGTTTATCGGCGCGGCGTCCGCCTCGGCGGTGGTTGCCTTCGGCTTGAACGCCTTGCCCAAGGACTTTGAACTGGAAGAGGAGGAAGAGGAAATCAAGCCGAAGAAGTCCAAGGCCAGATTCGCGAAGAAGGCTGCGGCCCCGCCGCCGCCGCCGCCGAAGGCGAAGAGATCTTTCTCCTTTGGCGCCAAGAAGGCGCCGGAACCGGAGCCCGAACCCGAACCGGTGAAGAAGTCTCTCTTCTCGTTCGGCGCCAAGAAGCAAGTCGAAGCCGCGGCGCCGGCGACGACTAAGAAGAGCAAGCCGCGATTCTCCATCCAAAAGAAGGCCCCGGAGCCGGAGCCCGAACCGGTGAAGAAGTCTCTCTTCTCGTTCGGCGCCAAGAAGGATGTCGAGGTTGAAGCCTCCGCCCCGGTCAAGAAGAGCAAGCCGCGATTCTCCATCCAAAAGAAAGCTCCGGAGCCGGAGCCGGAGCCGGTGAAGAAGCCGCTCTTCTCGTTCGGCGCCAAGAAGGCCGAAGCGCCGGAACCGACGCCGGAACCCAAGGCGAAGAGATCCTTCTCCTTCGGCGCCAAGAAGGCTCCGGAGCCGGAGCCGGAGCCGGTGAAGAAGCCGCTCTTCTCCTTCGGCGCCAAGAAGGCCGAAGCGCCGGAACCGACGCCGGAACCGGTGAAGAAGCCTCTCTTCTCTTTCGGCGCGAAGAAGGAAGTCGAGGTCGAAGAACCGAAGCAGGTGAAGGCGACAATGTCCTTCTCCTTCGGCGGTGCCAAGAAGGCGTCGGCCCCGGAACCGGTCGAGAAGGCACCCAAGGCGAAGAGATCCTTCTCCTTGGGCGGCGCCAAGAAGGCCGTCACATCCAAGCCCGCCAAGCCTGCCAAGGCCCCGAAGCCGGTCGTCGCCAAGAAGGCGGCGCCTGCGCCGGCCAAGAAGGAACCAGCGTCGACTGAGAAGAAGTCTCTCTTCGCCTCTTTCGGTTCGATCGGATCTCTCGGCGACGCGACGAAGGCTTTCGACGACATCAAGAAGTCCGCCAAGGCTGCGATGCCGGAACGCAAGGAGTTTCTCGTTCAAGCCGCTCCGTTGAGCGAGCCGATCTTGAGCGAAGCTGACATTTTGAAGTCGATAGATGAAGAGGAGCAAGCGGCCAAGGCCAAGGCCAAGGCTGGCAAAATGAAGAAGGCGGTGCAGGCTGAAAAGCTGCAACCCGTCAAGGCTGCCGCTCCGGTCGAGAAGAAGGCTCCGACTCCGGCTCCGGTCGAGAAGAAGCCGGAATCCGTCGAGAAGAAGCCGGAACCTGTCGAGAAGAAGCCGGAACCCGTCGCGGCTACCGCTTCGCCGGCGAGCGACGCTCGCGCCGAGGAGGCTCAACAGTGGATCGACGCCTGGCGCGCCTCCATGGCGTCGTCCGCCGCGACCCCCACCGCCAAGGCTCCCGCTGCCGAAGCCACCGAATCGAAGACGCTCGAGTCTGAAGCTCAAGAGTGGATCGACAAGTGGGTCGAATCTCGAGCCCAAGAAGCTGATGCGAAGATGTAGGTGCCCGCACGCAATTTTTTTAACACGAGAAACCATTCTTTTAAAACCACATCGTTTACAAATCTTCCAACTACTAGAGAGCTATTGTTCTTCGTCATCCGCGACCGACTGCCTTTTCGCGAGAGTATTTGGTAAACCGACAAACTTTGCCTCGCGCCACTGCTTCCAAGTGAAGACGCACGTGAACGCGTTGAGCGCAATCACCGCGCTCGCGAACGCCAAGGATGCTTGCGCGAACTCTGCGTTCTTGCACACGTGATGACTCGAATCTAACACAACCGCCGTACACTCGACTATGGACATGATGACAAAAACGAACATCACGAGCGTGAACAACGAATACATCGCCAACTCCGTCGCCGGCGGCGGCAACTTGCGAATCAAGTACAACATGATCAGAACGACTGTAAAACCCCAAAACCCTCCGTACAAGCCGACGATGCCCTTAAACTGATAAAAACGCGAGAATCCGCATCCTTCGTCTCCGCAATCGTTCAGCGTGGACAGTTCAGGCCCTGCCAATCCCTCTGTCTGTCTCGCCATGAAAGTAAACGCCGTCAGAGACAACAACTGCGAACGCAAATAAAATGTCTCGTCAGTCATTCCACTCGCACATCCGCGACGCACACGCATCGCCACGTCGCGCATCCATCGTCTCGTCCGTCCGAATCACGCATCGACGGCCCCCCGAGCGCGCTCGCGTCGCGCGAACGCGCCCTCAACACTAAATCGCATCGCATCGGGAGAGAACGAATCACGCACGCTCTGCACGAGCAACGCCCGAAACTTTGGATTATTCATGAGCTTGAGACTCGTTCGCACGTTCTTCCCATCGCTATCCATCGCGCCTGTGCGCTTGAGGAGCGGCTCGCGCACCGATTCGTCGCGCGCCATCCGGCGGGTGTTCGCGTCGACGTGTGACGGACGCGTGTACATTTGATGCTCTTTTTTCGTCTACTCTATGAGACTTTGCGATTTTTGCGCGCCCCTCGCCTCGCGCGCCTCCTCGCGGAACCCGAGAACGCCCTCGGCACTTCTCGTCTCGCGCGAGAAGTCACGACGCCCGCGAGGAGGTGGTTCCGTCGAGAAGTTTTCTCGTCGTTCGAACGCGCCTTCGAGTGAGGTCGACGCCCGAGCGCCGCGCCCGCGACGCGAGGAATCGTCCGCGTTCGTTCATTCGTTCGAAATGGCGAGCCGCGCGCGGGATCTCGAGCGCGCGCTCGCCGAGCCGTGGCCGAGCCATCGATGCGCGACGGCGCTGGACGAGGAGGTTGTGAACGCTTTGAAACAAAGGTTCTCCATCATGACGCCGTTCGCGCGTCGCGGGGCGCTGTACGCGGCGCTTTTGGCGTCCAAGAAGACGCACGCCGAGGCGCTCGCGGCGATCGCGCGGGAAGACTCGGACGAGTGGGCGCGCGCGACGGCGCGCGTGATGGACGAGGACGGGGGGAGATTTTCGTGCGAACGACTATTGGCCAACGTTCCGACGGTGCGTGCGTGCGCGACGCGCTCGAGCGACGCCGGGAGGGGTGCACGCGCGCTCGCGTCGCGAGGGTGCCCTGCCAACCCTAACTTCTCGGCGGAGGCGACGGACGCGAAGGACGAGCGAATAACTGACGGACGCGCGCGTGATTCACCGTTTCTCACGCAGGTGAAGGATGCGGTGCGGTCGATTCGAGAGAAGATCGCGAGCGTGGACGGGGTGCGGGTGAAACCGCCTCGTGCGGACGCGTATCTCACGCCGGCGAGTCAACCGCCGCCGGTGACGACGAGCGAACACTTCACGCTCAGAGAGCGACGAACGCCGAAGAAAAAGCCAGCCGCTCGAGGTGTGTTTTCGAAAACAGACGCCGCGACGGCGAGTCGAACGCAGACGATCGGAACGTCATCCATTTTTGCCCCGTCTCGGAAACCGACGAGCGCCGGCGCCTCGTTTTTGCGCGACACGGGACGCGCGGGAAGCATGAGCGCGCGGGCGCACGCGAGCGGCTTGGGTGGAGCCGCCGTGGCGCGTGGTGGCTCGAAGACTATGGTCATCGACGTCGCCGAGGCGGCGCAGCTCGGAGCTTCACAAAGCGCCGATCCGTTGCGCGCGCAGGCGCAAGAGGAGCGCGAACGAAAGCGTCAACGCGAAAAGGAAGCCAAGGAGCAACGTATCCAACGGTTGATGGAGGAACGCGAAGCGAGGAAAAAAGAGGAATTGACGCGTAAGAGACAACGCGATGAAGAAATTTTGGAGAAAAAGAAGGCGTACAGGGCTGAAATCGAGGCAAAGCGTGCGAAACAGCGCGCCGCTACGGCGAAGGAGTCGAATCCCGCTACCCCTTCGCCCGTCGAGGAACCCGCGATGTGGCCCAACTAGCCCTTCGAAGAGAGAGCGACGACACCGAAATAAAAAACAATCAAGACGTGTGCACATGCTCACTCGTGAGCGCACACGGCGCGCATTCGTGCGCGCGTGTACTAGAAAAAAGTTGACCCGAAGCGCGTCTCGGGACGATTTGGGCACCCGCCCCTTCGACGGGTCTGTTCAATCGACACCGACGCGGTTCACCAAAAAAACCCAAAAAACCCGACAAAAACCTCAAAAGAAAAAAACCTTGTAGTCTAAGCGTACAGTTTATAGCCAATCCACCGTCACTGAACGCCTCTGAATGACGCGCGAGCGCAAAGGGTGAAGGACGCCGCCTCGCGCTTTTTTCTCGACACTTCTCGGCGCCCACACCATCGCCATGTCCGCCACCGCCGCCTCTCGCGCGCGCGCGCTCGCGAGAACATTCGCGTCTCGCACCGCGTCCGCGTCCCAACGCCCCAACCTCGACGTTCCGGGCGTATACGAGATTCGAACGCGCATCATTCAACCGTCGCGTCTCGATGATTACATCGACGTCACGACGCGCGCCAAGGCGGAGACGACGCGTCTGAACCCTGGATTTCTCGCCGCCTTCGTCGATGACATCGGCGGGAACGCCAACGCGGTGACGGAAGTGTCGAGATACGACGATTACGACGCGCGTGACCGAGCGATGCGCGCGGCGCGAGAGGACGCGGCGTGGCGCGCGAGAGACGAGGCGACGCGCGCGATGACGACGAGCGAGACGACGGATATTTTCTTAGAGGCGAGAATCGCGACCGAAGCCGCTGGATTACCCGTGAACGATTTCGTGCGTCGAGCGGAGGCTGAGTCGACGACGACGACGCCGCGAGGCGACGGCGTGTTTGAGTGGCGAAGGTATCAACTCGAGTTGGGATACAATCCAATTCCCAAGTTACAAGAGCTCATCGCGAGAGGTTTACCGTCGAAATTAGCCACCGATCGAGAGAAAAAAGCGGAATTGGTGTGGATGGGATTCAGCGACGTCGGGAAACTGAATCAATTCGTGGAATTGTGGCGATACGACAGCGCGCAGGCGCACATCGAGACGCGCGTCGCCGCGCGAGAGGCGACCGAGTGGCGCACCGCCGTCAACGACATCGCACCCATGGTACAAATGTTTGACACTCGAATGATGCGTCCCATCGGTGCGTCTCGCGTTCGTTGATTCGACGCATCCATCCGTCCATCCCGTTTATTAATTTTATTCATCATTTATTCCTTCGTCGCCTCTTTTATGCCCTCCTCTCCGCACCCTCGCCCCGGACACCTCGACGCATGGCCACCGTCACGAGTCCGTCGTCCACGGGTACCGCACCGTCCTCGACGCGTCCGCGTCGCGCCGACGCCTGTCGCGAGACCTCCACGTCCGCCGCGCGCGTCGACGCCCCGACGTTCCCACACGATGTCCCCGACCGCGCCGACGCGCGCCACGCCCTCGCGCCAGCCTCGCACCGCGCCTCGCGCGCGCGCGCCAGGCACAGCGTCATCTTCTTCGACTGCGACGATTGTCTGTACAAGAACGACTGGCGCACGGCGAACGCGCTGACGGCGAAGATTGAATCCATCACGACGCGCGAGTTGGGACTCGACGAGGGCGCGGCGTACGCCCTGTACAAAAAGTACGGCACCTGTCTGCGAGGATTGATGGAGGAGAAGATACTGCGCGACGACGCGAGCGTGGATGATTTCTTGATTCGCGCGCACGACGTGCCGCTGGAGATTGAGCGAGACGAGGCGCTGCGAGGAATGTTGGAGAGGATCGAGACGCCGAAGTGGGTCTTCACGGCGAGCGCGGCGGCGCACGCGAGACGGTGTCTCGCGGCGTTGGGGATCGATGATTTGTTCGAGGGGATCATCGATGTGCGAGCGGTGGGATTTGAGACGAAACACTCGCCCAAGGCGTACGAGGCGGCGATGCGAATCGCGGGCGTGGAGGATCCGGCGGCGTGTTTGTTTTTGGACGACAGCGTGAGCAACCTGAAGACGGCGCGCGCGGTGGGATGGACCAACGTGTTGGTCGGCACGCACGCCAGGGATGGTGGGGAACTCATCGTGTGCGAACACGCCGATCACATCATAGGTACCGTGCACGAGTTTGAGGCGCTCATGCCGGAACATTTTCGAGACGGAGACGCCGTCGAGGACGCCGTACCGCCGTGACGACGTCGAAGCAATCGGCGTCGTCCCTCTTGCTGCGTGCGTCAATTATTTAAACGCGAAAACGCGAGTAATTATTATAAATCGTTCGCGTCATCAGTGGATGGATGCGTTCGATCGTAGACGTATTGTAAAGACGTGTCGTAAAGCGTAAGCGTCGCGAGAAAAAGAAGAGTCGGACGGAAAGAACGACGTCCCCGCATATCGTCGCGCGTCAGTCCCCCTCTCGCGCGCGCGTTCAAACGATGACGACGCACGTCCGGCTCGCCGCCGCGCCGACGTCGACGTCGACGTCGACATCCCGCGCGCGTCGAGCGTCTCGACGTCATCTTCTCGCCCGTCGATTCTTCGCGCGCTCGACGACGACAACGCCGACGACGACGCGCGCCGCGACGACAGACGATGACGCGTCGACGGGAGACGTCGTGGGCGTCGTCGTCGTCGATCACGGCTCGAGACGCGCGGCGTCGAACGAACAGCTCGAACGGTTCGCGGAGCTGTACGCGGCGGCGACGGGACGCGCCGTCGTCGAGGCGGCGCACATGGAATTAGCCCCGCCCACGATCGCCGAGGCGTTCGGGAGATGCGTGGAGCGAGGTGCAACGTTGGTCGTTGTCGCGCCGTTTTTCTTATCGCCGGGGAGGCATTGGCAGGAGGATATTCCCGCGCTCGTGGACGAGGCGGCGGCGGCGCACCCAGGGGTGAAATATTTAATATCGGCGCCCATCGGGTTACATCCGCTCATGTCGGAAGTGATCGATTCACGCGTGCGGCACTGCATGGCGCACGTCTACGAGGGCGCGTCGGCGTGCGACGTGTGCGAGGGATCAAAGTTTGGATGTGAATTGAAACGCGGCGCGGGGATGGGCGCCTCGTGATGGGATGCGACGTCTTCACTACAACACATTCATTTTTAGAAGAATAGCGCTAGCGCTAGGTAGGTACATAGCGATTTCGCGTGAAATCGACAAAAACTCGTGCATCTCGACGAAACTCACTTTCGTGCGGCGTGGTACAGCTCGATGTAATCCAACGCCGGTCTGTTCCACGAAAAGTCGCACGCCATGCAATTTGCTTGCAAGGCGCTAAACGCCTCTCTGTCGTTGTAAAACAAATCGATACCACGGTTCAGCGCGTATTCGATGTCGTGCGCCTGGGTGCCGTCGAACTGGAATCCGTTCGGTGACATGCCCTCCCACTCAGCCTTGGCGTGGTCGTGATCGTAGTCGTACACCGTGTCCGCCAGACCGCCGGTTCGTCGCACGATGGGCACCGAGCCGTACCGCATGGCGATGAGTTGAGACAAACCACACGGCTCAAACATGGAGGGAACGAGCAGCATGTCAGAACCAGCATAGATGAGATGTGACAACGGTTCGTCAAAGTACAGGTGCAAGGCAGCGTCGTTGAAATGGTTTTGCTTTAACGCGTTTGCCATGTCTTCGAATTCGCGCTGTACGTTTGGATCCGGCGCGCTTCCGAGGAGAACGACTTGACATCCTCGCTCGAGAGCTTTATAAATGCCGTGTTTGATGAGATGAATACCTTTCTGGTGCGTCAAGCGCGTGACCACGCCGATGATCGGAACATCGGGTCGGTTTGGGATGTTGCTTCGAGCGCAGAGCGCCGCACGGCACGCCGCCTTGCCTTCGACGACGTTGCTCGCGTCAAACGAGATCGGCAAGCATTTGTCGTCGAGCGGATCCCAGATGTCGGGATCGATTCCGTTAACCACACCGTAGAACTTTGAGAGCTGGTGAGAGATGGAATCGTGGCCGGAAATCTCCTGCGCGTACGTTTTCGACACCGTTGTACCAATTTGCGAGTAATCCATCGCCTCGCGAATCAAACCTTGACCAAAATCGAGGTTGTGGATGGTGAAGACGATTCTGGGATTGGACATACCGTAGTTATGATAATCCTCCCAGTACGCCTTCGCGACCGGAGCCGTCTGCCAATCGTGGCAGTGAATGATGTCCGGTTGGCGTCCGCTTTGCAACATCCACTCCAAAGCCGCGCGACTGAAGAATCCAAATCTTTCGGAATCCGTCATCGGAATGGGCAGATAATCGGTGCCGTAAATCATACCCACGTTGAACATGCCGTTTTCGGGATCGATGAAGAACGTCTTGACTCCCTCCACGGTGCCGCTGAAGACGTGGTTGTAGCATCCACCCCAATGGAATCCCTCCTCCTCTTTGAAATCTTCGATGAGATCGTACTTGATGACGTCAAACTTGGGAAGTACCACCTCAACCTTGTGTCCCTCAGCCTGCACGGCGAGACCGAGAGACGTGACGACGTCTGCGAGACCCCCGACCTTGGCGATGGGAGCCATCTCTACGCTCACGCTCATAACGTGGAGAGGTTTCTCTTCAATCGGCGCGCCGGCGGCATCCTTACCGCCGACGACGGGAATGTGATAATCCATATTATTGCGGTTGTCGTACTGCGCGCCGTCGTGTAAACCGTTGCTGAAGACGAAATCCATGATGTACACATCCGTCGGTACGGTCAGTTCAACTTCCATGCGTTTTTCTCCGTTGATGAGTACCTCCGACATGGGGAGTTTGAACGTCTCTTCGTGCGACCATCTATTCCAGCTCCCGACGACGAAGATTCTTTCCGAGCCGTTGAGGCAGGTGTTCTGAGGATTATAGTACAGTTTCATCGACTTGCCCGCCTCAAGTTTCGTCGGGTTCGTGAAGAGCACGTGCTCGCGCTGCTTCAACGTCACCTCTTGCGCCTTCGCCTTCGCTTCCGCCTTCGCCGCCGCGCGCTTTGCGTTTTTCAACTTGTCGGCTTCTTCCTTGGCGTGACGCGCGCCGGTGAGCTCCTCGAAGCGTTCCAGAACTACGCTCATTCTGGATATTTCGAGCTTTTCCAATGCGTTGCAAACTGGCGCGTGGAAATCAGCCTTGTCGGCGTTGTCGTAGGAACCTTGGCCGTCGCTAAAGACGACGTCCAACACGGTCGCCGTGACCGGGACGTCAATCGTCGCGGCGAAGAATCCGTCGGCGGCGCTTTGCATCTGAACTTTTCCGGCGTTGTTCCAGTTGTTCGAACCGTAGTGCAAGAAAATGTCACTTTTACCCTGTAGAGGTCTATTCGTGGGACAGTATCGCACCGTCACCGGCATACCCGGGATGGGTTCCGCCGGATTCAAAGTCCACAAACCATCATCCTTCGGAGAGACACCATCCAAGTGCTTGGTGACTCCATCGAACTGCGCCGAGCTTTCGCCCAGAGCGGTCTCCCAATCCTTACCAGCCAACGGAATGGCCGCCGCGAGTTCGCTCGCCTCCTTGTACGCGGCTCTGATTTCATCAGCCAACTCTCGCTCCATGCGAAATCTCTCGTCGAGGGCCACGTCGACGTCATCCTTGGCATCGTCGACAGTGTTCGCCTGTGCTTCAAGGGTGATCTCAGCCACCGCGGCGGCTTTCACCTTCGCTTCGGCAGCCGCGACGGCCATCTCTTTCGCCTTGAGCTCGGCGGCTGCGGCGGCTTCGACGGCGGTTTTCGCAGCGGCTTCAGCCTCTGCCTTTGCGCGCTGCTGCGCCTTCGCTTCAGCATCCGCCGCGGCGACAGCTTCTGCGCGCGCTTCTTCTTCGGCGGCGGCTTTCGCGGCGGCTTCAGCCTCTGCCTTTGCGCGCTGCTGCGCCTCGGCTTCAGCCTCCGCCGCGGCGACAGCTTCTGCGCGCGCTTCTTCTTCGGCGGCGCTCGAGTCGCCGAGATTGACGTCGGTGACATCGTAGACATCGGCCTCGACGTTTTCAACAGGCTCGTTCGAATCGCTCTCCTCCCGTCGCGCAGCCATGAATCGCGCCTCCGTCTCCTCCGCGGCGAGCGCGCGCACCTCCGCCGCGGTGCGCTCCTCATCCGCAGATTTTATTTCCTCGACGATGTCTACGAGCGTCGATCCCGGTTTGGACTCGTTGATGACGGTCTGCATCAACTCGGGCGTCGTCTTGACGTCTGCGCTCAGAATGTTGCGAGCTCTCAAATCAGCCAACTTCGCCTCGACTTCGGCTCTCACTCGCGCTCGAGCCTCGGCTTTGAGTTCCTCCAAAACCGCGGCTTTTTCCTCGGGGGTTCGCAGAGACACGGAACGCTTCAGGAGCTTTGAGGTGGCTGGGTTATCCGCAGACGCGGCTTTGGCGTCGGCCGCGGCTTTCGCCTCAGCGGCGGCTTTGGCGTCGGCCGCGGCTTTCGCCTCAGCGGCGGCTTTGGCGTCGGCCGCGGCTTTCGCCTCAGCGGCGGCTTTGGCGTCGGCTGCAACCTTCGCCTCGGCCACAGCCTTGGCCTCGGCTGCAGCCTTGGCAGCCTTGGCGTCGGCCGCGGCTTTCGCCTCAGCGGCGGCTTTGGCGTCGGCCGCAGCCTGCCTCTCTCGGCTCTTCATCTTGGACGCCTTATCTCCCTTTTCCTTTCTCAACCGTTCGTTTTCCTCCTCGAGCGCGCGCAGTTGCAGCAACATGTCTCTCTCCCGCTCCAACTCTTCAATCTCTCGTAACATCTCCTCCTCCTCCGCGTCCACCTCGGCGGGCGCAAACTTTTGCACCTGCATCTTCGGCACTTTCGACGACGTGCTCGCATCGATCGTTCCAAACGCCTCGCGCGCGCGAATCTCGCTCTTCAACGCGGAAATTTCGCCTCGCAGCGCGCGGACGTCCGCCGCTCTCGGCGCGTCGCCGTTCTCCGACGGCGACAACATCACGCGCAGTTTCGTCTCGAGCTCGCCCAATTCCGCGCGAAGACGATCCATTTCATTCGAATCGCGCTGTTCGTTCGTCGCCGAGACGGCGCGCGTCGTCGTGAGCGTCGCCAAGCGCGGCGTCTTCGGCGTCCCCGTCGCCCGTCTCCTCGTCGAATTCACTCGCGCGTCTCGTTGCGCGCGCACGCCTCGCATCGAGACGCGCGACGGCGCCGTAACGCCGACCATTTGTGTCGACATGTTTCTCGCGCGTTTTCACGCCGCGAGCGTCCGAACGCGCGCGGTGACGACCGTCGAACGATTCGGCGCGTCCTCGTCCACACAACAGACCAGATTCGCGCGCGACGACTGCTTGCGCGTCGAGAGCGTGTGAACCGAAACGAAAGCGCGAGGAGACCTCTGCGGAGAGGTTGCCGACGCGCTCGTCGATCGCTCGTGCGGGCCCTGTGCGGCGCTCGCGTGTGGCGACGCGATGTGGTTCGCCGTTATCCATACCCGGAAAAGGTAAAGTCGTGGGGAAAATCGGACATTCGGTATCTAGTCAGAGCTTGGCCGAGACGCCGCCGGAACCGGCGTCGGCGACGCGCGAGCGGGAGCGCGGACGTCGTCGATCGCGGCGCGCGATGTCGTCGAGGTGTTTTCTGCGCGCTATGCGTTGTGCGTTGCAAGGCTAATGGGTGCGACGACGTCTGCGGCGGAGCGGCGGGCTAGTCCGTCGCGAGACGCTCGGGAAGCGAGGGAAACCCGTCGGGGGAGTTTTTGAGACGAGCCATGCGCTCGTCGAATAGTTTGTTGGCGAAGGCCCAGAGCTCGTAGTCGAGAAAGTTGAGCTCGTCCACGCGATCGATGACTCGCCGTGGAATGCGTTTTCTCGCTTCCGAGCTGAAGGTTTCGTAGGAACCGTCGATGCGTTCCTCAATGTGCTTGAGAGCGTTTTGTCGCAAGCGGCCGTACTTGCGGAGCTGTGTCGCCTCGCACACTCTATATTGTTCGCCAAGCGTTCGATTCACGGGTTTGGACAGCTTCATGACCGTTTTTCCGTCGGTGGATCCGCGTCCAAACGCGCTCAATTCAAAGTCGCCGTACGTTTCATCCGCCTTTACGTTGGGCTGGATGACCACCTCAAACACAGTTCCTTTTTGGAGCACCTCAAACAGAGCATCCGCGTTGACGACCATGTCGTCGTAAGCGTCATCGTCTTTGGATTCTTCAGAGTACGTGACCGTGAGCGTGTGAAACCCTTCGTACTGTCGGCCCCAGTCGCCGTCGATGTCCAGCGGCCACACCTCAACTTTATCCTGCGATACCCCGCACTTCATCGCTACGCCTTCCGAGAGCACGGACACGTACCGTTCTCTGAAAGCTTTGTCGTTTAAATCTTTCCTCGTCAATCTGTTGAATCTAAAAACGAATCCCACAACCTCTGACACGTCGCCGCGGCGCTCCGACGACGTGAGCCTTTTGATTCTCTTCTGCAGCAAATCCCTATCTATATTCGCCGGATTGACGATATGAGCCTGACCGTCCAGCGGTAAGTTTAAGTCGTGCGCCGCTAATTCTATGGATTCATCCAGACGCTCGTGAAGCACGACGACATCGATCTCTTTCTCCAGCCTTTCTTTCGCGTAATCCATGAGCGTTTTGGACGCCTTGGTGCCTCGCCAGAGGGCACACTTACGCAATTCTTCTGCGTTCGGTTCGACGCGCTCGTCGGTGTTGTTGGTCAAGCCTAATACTTGCAAAAATTGCCCGTTATGAATGTCGTCGTGCACCATTTGCATTTCGGCCCAATCCTCAAAGGGCGTGTACAATTTGTTTTCGTACACGTTGGATATCGACACCTTTTGACTCTTATCCTTCCTGATCATCCCGTCATAATCTCGAAGTAACGCGTCCATGTGCCGCGTGAGCACGTTCCACGGCCACACCTCGCGAGTTTTCACGCGCTTCGCGTTCGGCTCCACCCCGAAACTTCTCGCCGCCACTTCTATGCTGAATTCGTACGACGAGAGCGCTCGCGAGGACGGCTTTCTCAACATCGTCACCACCCTCGGCTGCTCGCGGAAACGCTCGACGAGACTATAATCGTCGTGCGTGGCTAAAAAGTGACACTTCGGATCTTTCGGATTCATCTTCACCCCCATGTAATGATTCCCACACAGCGCGTTCTGCTCGAACGCCGGCTTTAAAAAACACCAATGAAAGCTCCTTCCAGCCGTTCTCGGCACGTGTAAAAAATATAGAAAATCCAACGCGCGTCGTTTTTCCGCCTCATCGCCCCCTCCCGTTCGCGCCGCGTGCGCTTGTCGCTGTCTCTCCACCCACTCCTTCGTCAACGCGTCGCATCGAAGCACGTCGTCTCGTCGCATCTTACGAGGCGCCTCGTCCTCGACGACGCCGACGCCGACGTCGTCCGATGTCTCCACGACGCCATCGCGACGCGCGTCGTCGTCACGACGAGACAACGTCGGCACGTCCGCAGACATCGCCTCGGTCGGCGTTCGGCGCCCGCCTCGCGCGAACGCGAACCACAGCGCCAACGCCGCGAGCGTCGTCGCCGCGCTCCTCGACCGCTTCCCTCTCGCCCACGCCCACCCGCGACGCGCGCGTCCCCGACGCGTCCTCGCGGGCGCGCTTCGACGGTACGTCTGCGTCGTCGTCATCGCGATCGCGGCGACGCTCGCGCGCTCCGTCATCGCGCGCGACGACCGAACGTCGCGACTCGGCCACCGCGGTAGCGGTAATCGCGTTCCGAACCGTTCGCGCGCCTCGACGTCGTCGTCGCGGTCGATCGTCGATCACCGATCGAACGCGACGCGAGAGCGCGTGTGTCTCGCGCGTCTCGGACGACGGTCGGCGCGCGTCGCGCGTCGCGCGTCGCGCGCGGGTGCGAGTCGTGCGAAAGAGTGACGTGACTTTAGAGATCGACGCGCGCGGCGGGACGATGGCGGAGACGACGACGCCCGCGGACGCGGACGCGAACGCGACGACGACGACGACGACGACGGTGGCGACGATCGAGGACTCGGCGGCGACGCGCGCGTTCGACGTCGTGGCGAGGACGCTCGCCCTCGCGGCGGAGGCGAGAGGACCGGCGGAGAGGAAACGGTCGCAGGCGCTGTTGGAGGGAGCGGTGAAGCAGTACGTGGCCGAATTGGACGAGATGCGCGCGATGTGCGAACGAGAGGCGTCGCTGTTGGGACTCGAGGACGACGCGGGCGCGGGGGTGGACGAGATGGAGACGAATTAATAGGGATGTCGGCGTCGCGTCGTTGTAAAAATCATACTCACAGGTTGTAGCTAAGAAATGAGAGAGAATCAACGACGTTTGGCGGATTGACGACGCTGGAACGGGTTGCTGGAACCTCTCTTGGGGAGAGGCGGCGCGGCATCTCGCATTTTCCTGCGTTTGTGCTTTGGAATCTTGCCGCGGTCGTATTCCTCGTCAAACTCGTCGTATTCGCGCTTGGCGCGTTTCGACTTCAAGTACGACTTGACACCGGTCGCGTCGCCCTTGCCTCGCTTTTTGGAACGGTTTCGTTCGTCATTCGCGGCATTTTCGTCGTCGTCGTCCCACTTTGCCGATCGCGACGGTTTGTTCATCCAGTCCCGCACTGCGGCGGCTTCCCGTGCGTCGTCGTCATCGTCATCGTCGTCATCGTCGTCCCCGCCGTCGTGTTTCGGTCTGTTTCTCGTTCGTATCGGGGAATCGAGCGAAACTTCGGGAATGTCCTCGAGCGTGACGCCGACGCTGTTGCTCAATCGCCTCAACCGACGGTACAGGAGCGCTCGTGTCGCCGCGTCGAACGCGCTGCGCACGGAGGGCGACTTGCTTCGCACGCCTCGCAAGCGGATTCCCTTCCCGATTGACAGAGGCGGCGACAGCGAAGACGATTTCGTTTTCTTCGAAGACGACGATTTCGGAGTCTTGACGCGTGGTGATGCGTCCTTTTCCAACTCGTCCCTCGCGGGAGGTTTCGGCGCCTTCTCCTTCTTTTCCTCCTCGTCTTCGCTCTTTTTGGCGACCAACTTTGGCTTCTCCTTGACGACGAGCTTTTTCTTGGCCGGTTTGGGAGGTTCCCGTTCCACTTCTTCTTTGCGTTTTTCGGGCACAACCTTCTTCTGCTTCTCGACACCCTTTTGTTTTTGCACCCTTTCGCCGTCCGGGACGTTTTTGCACAACACTTCAAACGTCCCCGGCGCGTTTCTTCGCGCGTAGAAGAGCAAATACGCCTGTTGCTTTAAGACGACTTTTTCGCTCACGGGGCTGATGACTTCATCGTCCATCTCGCACCACGTGCCCGTGGCGGTCTTTGCGAAACAATAGTAATGTCCACTGTTTGAGCTATTTCCGGCGTGGACGAGAACTCCGTATAAATCGTACACGGCTTTGCCCTTACTCCCGTGACTTTCATCCGAAAGATACGGCGTGATGTCGAGCTCCAACGGGTACTCGACGAAATGACTGAGCTTACCTCGGCCGAACGGCACGTATGCGAAGCGTTTCAATTGAAGGGCGAGCACGTTGGGCGGCTCGTGCACGGTGAACTGCTTTGATGCCTTGGTGAGGTGACTCTTTGCGTTCGCGCTCTTCCCCTCGCACCTATACTTATTATCGCCGTCGAGGACCTCTGCCTGCGTGAACAGCTTAAACGCCCCAAGAACGCTCTTGGCGCGTCCTACCTCTAAAGATAAATCCAAAAATGGGTCGAAGGTCTCGCTATTTCTGCCACACGTCTTGCAGTTGACTTGGCTTCGAAGTTTGCCGCCGAACACCTTCCACACAAAGCTCGTCTCCGCTCGCGCTGAATTCGGCGATATCTTAGGCTTAACTATCTCTACGCTCTTCTTGTGCATCGCGTCCAAGAGACATCGCGCCAACTCGTGCGCGTCCTCCTGTCTACCCTTTCTGAAAGTCTTGGACAGCGCTCGCAAATTCTTCACAAAAGCCACCGGAGCGATGGTCCGACCGCTCGAATTCAATGCGCGAGCGACGTGTTCTCCGATCTCATACAGCGCGTTGAACGAACCACTGGACTTGTACTTTTTATGCTCACCGTTGAGCGCGAAATGCGCGAGCGCGGGCGTTTGCGTCAGACACGCCAACACTGAATTGAGAAAGCACGTGTTCCCCAGGTTGGCCAATCCCGCCCCCGCGCGTCTCGCCGAGGTCCACTTCATGTGCACGTCCGCGGTGTCGTATAAATCATCTCCCCTATCTTTTCCCCTCGTGCTCATGCCTCGCACGCCCGCTCGCGCGTCGGACATGTCGACCTCGCGTCGACTCTCGTCCTCCTCCTCCTCGCCGTTCAGCGTCACCACGTGTCGAAGCGCCTCCTCGTCCACCAACGGTCGATCCTCCCGTCTCGCGCGCACGAACCGCACGCGCCTATCCGCGACCGCGCCGTCGGCCGCACCGCCGAGCGCGAGCGCCGCGAACGCGCGCGGTTTCGACGCGTCGGTCGTCGGTCGGGCTCGCGCGGCGGCCGACGCCCTCTCGCGATGCATGCGCGCGCGGCGCGGCGCCTCGAACGCGCGGCGGCGCGAACGCGCGACCGAACGTCGACTGTGAAAGTCTCTCGACGTCGAGCGCGGTCGACGACGACGACGCGCACCGCGCGCGACGGTGTGCGAACCAGCGGGACGCGGGCGCAAACCTGTGGGAAAAGGGTGGTTGGCGCTCGGAGCAGCGAGGCGTCCTCGGCGAGATTAATCTTCGTGGAGAATACAAATGAATGCGCGCGCGCGTGAGTGCTAAAGATTGGCGACATCGCGGGTGAGGTCGGCGAGATCCGACTTGAGCGAACGGCGACGGTCGAGACAGTCGGAGACGCGGGCGGATTCGGCGCGGGCGGCGGCTTCCCACGGAGCGCACATCGTCGTGATTTTTTGAATCACTCTGCCGACTTCGTCGGTGCACTCCTTCTCCAACGCTTCCTCGAGTTCGGTCAAGAAGGCTTCGGCGGTCTTGCGGATCTTTGATTTCGTCTCGACGCGCTTGAGCGGGAGAGAGAGGACGGAGATGTACGCGCCGGCGAGGGCGAGCGCATACGTCAAGACATCCTCGGAGAAGGAGTTCATGAAACCGGTGGCGAAGAAGGCGATGACGAACGCACCACCTGCTGAACCGATTGTGGAGTTGACCGCTTTTCGGATCGCGTCGTCGAGGAGTTTCGCCGCCGAGTCGTGGTCAAAGCTCTCAGCCACCGCGCTCGACGTCTTTTCGCTCGAGGCGACGGCGTCCTTCGCGTCGGCGAGGGAGGCGTCGAAACCGCGCGCCTTCAAGGCTTCGGCGTACGCGTCCAACTGCGCGTCGTTGTTGCGCTTCAACCACGCGGAGAATTCATCCACCGCGACGCTGAGTTCTTCCTCAGCATCGCCGAGAACCGTGGATTTATATCTCGCCTCCACCCCGCTCGCGTCCGAGCCAAGCACGTACGTGGTGAACAGCGACGCGGCGTTGGACACGCGCAGGTTATCGTCGACGATCGCTTCGGCGCGCTTGACGACGGTTTCAACGACTTGACGCGCCGCCTTGCGCTGCGCGGCGGCGTCGGCTGTCATCTCCACGCGATAGCCCTCCATCTGATCCTTCACTCCGACGGCCATGGATAACTCCTCCGTCGCCGCGTCATCCTCGCTGAGGAGAATTTGTTCCGCCGCGTTGAGGAGCAAATCGCTGACGTTCAGAGGCGTGGACAGCTTGAGACGCAGCGCTTCGCCCGCGCGCTCGCCCGAACCGCCCAAGAAGGACATAACGTACTCTTCAAACTCGGCGAAACCGCTCTCGATGAATTCCGGAGAGTCGGCGTAGTCGCGTCTCGCCTTTTTCGCCTTGAGTGCGTTTCTCGAGCTGACGGGAAGCACCGCGGGATCCGTCACGCCGAGTAAACGCATGGCGTTATCCTTGACGAATTGTGCCACCTCGCCGACGTCGTTGCGATCGAGCAAATCTATTTTATTGACGACGAAGACAACCTTTTTACCCCACTTTCGAATGTACGTCAAGAATTTAATCTCGCTCTCCGTCATCGGACGGTCGGCGGAGAGCACGAAGAGCACCAAATCGGCTCTCGGCACGAATTCTTCCGTGAGTTGCTGTTGTCGCTGCAAAATGACGTTCGTCCCCGGGGTGTCGACGATGCTCACTTGCTTCAAAAGCTCCGCCGGTAGATCGACGTTGAAGAAGCCGTCCTCTGTTTGTTCTCGCGACTTTCTCGCGCCGTACCGAAGCATGGCGATCTCATTCGTCGTCGGAAGGATCCCTTCGGCGACAAACTTATCACCGAGCATGGCGTTGATCACGGACGATTTCCCGGCGTTGAATTCACCGCATATGACGACGAGGAACAACTCTGCCAATCCCTTTTGCGCCTCGGCGAGAAGTTTAATTTCATCCAAATCCGAACAGTTAGCGCGCAAAAAGTCGAGGATTTGATTCATGAGCTCGCGCTCGCGCTCGAGCGTCTCCTCGACGCTCGAGCTGACGAGTTCAACTTGCGTCGACTCCCTCTTCTCGCTCGGCGTCTCGATCCCGTTCGTCGTCTCCAGCTTGTCGTCGCTCTGTCTCAACGCGCGCGCCGCCGCCTCCACCGCGGCGGCGACGTTCCCTTCATCCTCGCTCGCCTCGACGCCGACGAGCTCGCGAATCGTCACCCCGTTCGCACCCTTCGCCGCGAATTCTTCCAAAATCGCCGCTCCACCGTCCGCGATCAACCCCGAGACGCCGTCGCGCGCGTCGACGAAGATGGGCACGCTCACCCGCTCTCGAATGGAGTCCAAGACGCCGACGTCGCGCACGAGGAGTAAATCCGCCCCCTCTTTGGACGCCTTCTCCGCCTCCTCCGCGTTTTCGCTCTCGTGCACCACGAGTGCCGTCTCCGAGAGCGCCTTCCTCGCCACCACCGTCGGCACACCATCGTCCGTGAGCACCACTCCGTCCAACTCGGCGCTCGCCGCGATATCCGTCCTATCCGCCACCAACACGCGCGCGCGTCCCCGCACGAGCGTCTTCATCGCCGCCGCCGCCTCGTACAGCTTCTTCCCACTCATCCCCTCCGCCGCGTCCCCCCCGATTCGAAGCACCACGATCGTCGCCCCCGCGCGTAACGCCGCGTCCACCGCGCGTTCGCCTCGCGCCGTCGTCGCGTCGGCGACGTCGACGAAGACGACGAATCCAGGGATGCGCACCTCGGCGCGTTTCGCGTTCGCGAACAGCGTCGCCGACGCCGACGAGGACGAGGACGCATCGCGTTCGACGCCACCGTCCCGACGTCGATCGAGGAACGCGCGCGTCGCCGTCGTCGATGACGACGGCGCACCCCGCGCGCGTCGATATCCACAACCTCTCGTCGTCGTCGACGACGACGGACGCGTCCACCGCGCGCGCGACCGCGCGACGACGCGACGCGCGCGCGCGCGTTCGATCCTCACCGACGCCGCCGTCGACGCGACGAACGCCTTCGCGCACATCGTCTCGTCGTCGCCGCGGACGTCGCGGACGTCGTCAGATGACCACCGAGGCCGCGTCGCCCCCTGTTTTTATCTTCACGACGCGTCCGCGCTTGACGACCGTCTACCGTTTCACACGCACTCAATACGACCGCTGGACGCACCCACGACCACGCCACGAGACGATCCATCGTTTACCGGACACCCGACACATACACGGGACACTCGTGTCTCTGTGAAAGGTCCTGTACCCATGGACACATACATACACGCGCACTCGAGGGTTTAGCCCACGCGGTGACCGAGAGAACGAATCCACCCGTCGGGCGTCGACGCCCACGGCGCGACGCGCGCGATCCCTCGCGCGCGACGACGATCGATCGGTGATTTTTTCCTCGTCCATTCGGCGCGACCGCGATCTCGATCGACATGCTGCTGCGACGCGAGACGACGCGGTGTCTCCTCGCGCGTCGACACCGTTACGACGCGATGGGTGTCCGGGGCGCGACGACGACGAGCGCGTCGAGCGCGGACGGCGCGATGTCGGGGACGACCGAGACGATGCGAGCGAAGATGATTGAACGCACGCGTGAACGTGCGCGTGCCGCCGACGAATCCGTCGACGCGTCTCGCGCGGTGAATGATTCGCACGAGTCGTCGACGTGTCTGTGCCGAGACGTGCTCGCGCAGGCGGCGAGGCGATGTCGAACGCAGCACCCGTCGGCGGCGCACTACGCGGTGTTTCACTGCGCCGTCGTCAAGGATATCCTCGATTCCACGAACCATTCGCACACGGCGTTCGGGAGATCGCACTGGATCGACGGAGCGGCAAAGTTGAGCGATGGATTGCGTCAAATGTATCTCACGGATTTGTCGGCGCTCGTGGTGATGGATCGAGACGCGCTCGACGCGGATCGCTCGGGGGTCATCACAGAGGAAGAATTGGCGCTATCGGCGGCGAATGATGCCATAATCGGTATCATTTCTGAGCGTGATTACCTGAATGCGGTCGCGAGAGGCGTCGTGGACGTCTCGACGACGGTTCGGGACGTGATGACGTCGTTTCGAGACGCGTCGACGACGTCCTCGGCGAGATTGGTGTGCGTGTCGCCGTCGGATTCCGTCTTGGCGGCGATGGAGACGATGACGAAACATCGTTTACGACACGTTCCCGTCATCGCGAGCGAAGGCATCGATCCGATGAATGGACGACCGATCAAACCTCGCGTGCTCGGCGTCGTGAGCATCGGCGAAGTGTTGAAGACGTTGCTCGCCGAATCGAGAAGCGAAATCCATCACCTCGAGTCGTACATCGCCGGAGTCGAGTGAGCGAGCGCTCCGGCGGTCACGGTCGCGGTCGCGGTCACGGTCGCGGTCGCACTCGTCACACTCGTCACACCGTATCCTCATCCCTCCGTAAAGATCTGTATACACTAGCTGTAATTTTTGTACGATATGTCCTCGCACGCAACAAACACACAAACACACAAACAAACACACACACAAACAAACACACACACACAAACAAACAAACAAACACACAAACAAACGAACAAACAAACAAACAAACAAACAAACGTAACACACGCTCTCTCTCTCTTTATTAAAACAAACAATCAATCTCGACGACGACGACGACTCATCAGTCGCGAATCAACATGACGACGGTGTGGCACGCGATGCTCCGATTCTCCCCCAACGAATCCACCTTTTCGTGCGTCTTCGCCTTGACGTTCACCACGGACTCGTGCACGCCCAAAACATCGGCCACATTCGCCCGAATATTATCCTTGTGCGGAGAAATCTTCGGTCGCTGCGCGATGAGCGTGCAGTCGAGATTCCCGATCGAGTACCCCTCGAGCTTCATCAACCGCACCGCCTCCTTCACGAACACATCGCTCGTCTGCCCCTTCCACTTCGGATCCGTGTCTGGGAACAACTGTCCGATGTCCGGTAACCCCAACGCCCCCGTGATGGCGTCCACGACGCAGTGCATCAACACGTCGCCGTCGCTGTGCGCCACGCACCCTCGATCGTGCGGAATCTCGATCCCACCGATGATGAGCTTGAGATCGGGAAACTCGTCCACGCTCTCGAGACGGTGTAAATCGAACCCGTGCCCGACGCGGAACGGGAGCGCGGGCGGCGCGTCCGCCGCCGTCGCGCGCGCCGTCGTCCCCGATCGCCGCATCGCGGTGGCGCTCGAGCGCACGGACGAGAACCACGGTCGCGCACCTCGCGCGCGCGTCCCGCGTCGGCCACCCACGTTCGCGCGCGTCGTCATCGGCGTCACCATCGTCATCGTCATCACCATCGTCGTCGAACACGCGCGCGTCTCTCGCTCCCGCGCCGTCGTCATCCATCATTCCATCGTTCCATCGTTCCATCGTTCCATCGTTCCCACACGAACGGATGACGCTAAACCCTACGCACGAAAACACACACACAAAAAATAAAACATGGGCATGAAGACGTCTTCACTACGACCGATCCACCCACGACACACCACGAGGCGTCGACGACACGATGATGGACACCACGATGCGTCGAGGCGGGTACCGTGGATAGAGTTTATACTTACGAAGTACGACTACACATACACGTACACTACATAAACTACATAAAAACTCGGACATTCGGAATCCAATCCGCCACGCCCCTCGGGCCGATCCGACGCGGCACACGTACACGACGACGACGGACGACGATGCGCTCGACGAGGTACGCGCGACGCGCGACGAGGCGACGGTGACGGTGGTGAAGGACCATACGCGCGCGATCGATCGAACGAACGATCGACGCGACGCGACGCGACGGATGGGAACGAGGATTGGGGACGGACGATGGACGGGGACGCGCGCGCGCGCGATCGTGTCGTGGGGAAGAGATGAAGCACGCGTGACGACGACGTGACGACGGAGACACCGATCGGTGGAGACCAAAGGGGTGTGATGGGCGACCGACTGACGATGCGTGATCGCTCGCTCGACGCGATTTTGGTGCGTGCGTAGTGGTGTTTTGAACGTGAAGACGACGACGGCGGCGACGCGAGCCCTCGCGCGGGGAAGGGCGGAGACGCGACGCGCGCCGACGCGCGTGGTGACGCGCGCGGGTGAGGGCGAGACGGATGGGAACGTCAAATTTGCGAATAATAAGCAAGAATTTGAAGCCGTGAGCGCCGAGGCTGGGAGCGGGTTGGTGGCTGTGCAAATCTCCACCAAGACGTGCGGTCCGTGTAAGATGATTTACCCGACCTTTGTCGGTTTGTCGGAGGAGTTGCCCAAGGTGACTTTTGTGAAGATTATGGGTGACACGGATTTGGAATCGCGCGCTCTGATGAAGGAGTGGGGTGTGCGCGTGGTGCCGTTGTTCTTGCTCTTCCGTAACGGTGAACGCATCGGCGAGTGGAGCGGCGCCAAGGCGGATATTCTCAAGGAGAACGTGCGCGCCGCGTGCAACGACGACGAAAAGTAGACGACGACGTCTTCGTCGCGCCCGCGATTACAAATCGTTCATTATGCTTTATACCGGTACAACGTTATTGTAATATTTGAAGATGAAGAATATCTCGTTGACATGACGATGATTATAAAATGCTAGGCGCGGCGAGACGCGAAATCACGCGCGCGTGGGCAAGCCGTTGTTTTGCATGTGCTCCTTGACTTCGCTCACGAGAACTTCTTCGCGGTGGAAGATGCCTGCGGCGAGCGCGGCGGAGCACTTGGTCGCGTTGAAGACGTTGGTGAAGTGTTCGGGACAACCAGCGCCGGAGGAGGCGATGACGGGGATGCCGACAGCGTCGGACACCAGGCTGACGAGTTCGTGGTCGAACCCGTTGCCCTGGCCGTCTTCGTCGATGCAGTTGAGAAGAATCTCACCGGCGCCGAGCGCCTCCATGGCGATGGCGAGTTCGTACGCACCGATGTCGCGACCTTCGCGACCGCCCTTGACGGTGCACTGAAACCACACGTACTTTTCGCCATTCGGACCGGGGCGAGAGGTTTCGACGCACTTGTTCTTCGTCTCGGACGGGTCGGCGACGTATTGGCGTCGCGGATCGATGGAGATGACCACCGCTTGCACGCCGTACCGCTCGGAAATCTGTTCTATGCTCGTCTTACCGGTGTTCACCTTCCCGGACGCGTACCACTGTTCGGCGACGTACACCGCGTCGCTACCGATGGACACCTTGTCCGCCCCCGAGGCGAAGTACGCGCTCGCCACCTCGAGCGCCGTGTATGACTTGCCGTTGCTATCGGTGAAGTCGCGGATACCGCCACCGACGGTGAGAGGCACGAAAACGGTCTCACTCGAGCGACGAAGGACCTCGAGCATCGGCGCGTCCGTCAACGGCAAATCTCTGTACCCCGTGATGTTCAAAAAGGCGACCTCGTCGGCGCCTTGCTTGAAATACTTACCCGCCAATTCGACGGGTTTGCCCAAGTTTCGCACGTCCCCGCCTTCGTCCTTCTCGCGCACGTCGTAGGAATCGCCCTTCGTGACGACCAAATCACCGCTATCGTTCGAACGAACGTCGAGGCACGCGATGACGCGGCGCGCCAATCCGTTGGCGACGCTCGGCGCCGTCCCAAACTGACCCGTCGGCTCGGCGTCCTCTAAAAAGCGTTGAAACACCCCCAAACCGGTGGCGCCGGACTTTTCCGGGTGAAATTGGCACGCCATGACGTTTCCTTTCTGCACGCTCGCGATGAATTCTCCTCCGTAATCGCACGTCGCGAGCACCCAATCCTTATTTTCTTCGCTCGGCGTCGCGCGGTACGAGTGCACGAAGTACACCCGCTCGCTCTCCATCCCGTCCATCAACCCGCTCGACTTTTTCGTGTTGGTGAGATTCCAACCGATGTGCGGTACGATCAATCCCTCGCCTCTGAATTTACCCACGCTCCCCGGAATCAACCCCAATCCCTCCACGCCGCCGCTCTCCTCGCTCCCGTCGAATAAGAGCTGCAACCCGAGGCACACGCCCAAGAAGGGCTTATCGCTTCTCACGTACTCTCGAAGCGGTTCGACGAGCCCTCGCTCGCGCAAGATGTCCATCGCGCTTCCATACGCGCCCACCCCCGGGAAGATGAGCTTATTCGCGCGCGACAAATCCTCCGGCGTCTTGACGTCTCGAACCTCAAACCCGAGGGCTGCCACCGCGTTTCGCACCGATCGCACGTTCCCGGCGCCGTAATCCAACAGGTACACCGGCTCTTTCCCACCCGCCGACGTCATCACGGCGTCACCTCGGGTCCTCGCGCCGTCTCGCGCGCCTCCACGCGTCGCGCGCGCGCGCCGACGTCCATCGCTCGCCGCGCGCCCGAGACCCTGCGCCCGCGGCGCGCGCGCCGTCGACGTGCGCATCGCGTTCGGTGCCGTCGGTGCCGTCGAGCGCGTGCGATGGGTGCACGCGTGTCACGTCCGACGATTCGCGCGCGTCGCGGTCGGCGAGCGCGTCGCGGTGTGCGGCTAATGCGTCGCATCTAAAAAGTGAGCGCTATCTCGTTTTCTACTTTTTCGTCGGCGACGCCCAGGGAGGCGGGGGACACTCGAACGACCACCCGTCGCCGGTGTATCGCACGCAGTGTAACCACACAGCCTCAAGATCGATGGCGACGTCGCCGGCGTGAGCGATTCGAGGACAGTGTGGACAGAGCGCGGCGGTGGTCTCGCGCGACGGGCGAGGACGCGAGTAATCGACGGTGAGCGCGTCGTCGGCGACGAGTTCGCCATTCGAGTCGAGGATGGAGACGTCGCAGAGGCGTTGAATGCGGGCGGCGCGTTCCGGATCGGTGTGTTTTCCGCCGTAGGTGACGTCGTTGGCGATGGGGTGGCCGAGAATGGCGAGGTGGGCTCGGATTTGATGCGAGCGGCCGGTGCGCGGTTCGCAGCGGACGAGCGATGTGCCGTCGTCCAGCGTGCGCATCCACGTGAATGTGGTCGACGCATCTTTGAATGATTTCATCGTGCGTTCGTCGAGATCCTCCGTCTCCGGTTTACCGAGCCACACGGCGACGCGACGCTTCCCGTCGAAACCTAAACGCGCCTCCTCGGTCACCGACGCACCGTCGCCGTCGTTAAAGACGCCTCGCACGCGCGCGACGTACTCCTTCCGCATCTCTCGCGCCTCCATCTTTTCGCGCATCCTATTCGCCGCTTCGGGCGTTCTCGCGAGCAATAACAACCCCGACACGTTCTTATCCAACCTATGTATCGGAAGTAACCGCCCTAAATCTCTCCTCGACGCCGCCAGGAGCGCCACCACCGTGTTTTTCCGATACTGCCCAGTCGGATGCACCGGCACCGTCGCCGGTTTACACACCGACACGACGTCATCGCTCACCTTTAACACCTTCACCTCATCCGAAACCACCGGCGGTTCGTGCCTGTGAATGTAATGTCGCACCCTATTTCCTCCTCGAAGCGTCGGCCCGTCCTCGTGTCCCGAGTCGTCCCCGTCGTCCTCCCTCCTTCCGCTCGTCGTCGCCCCCGCGTCGCTCGCCCGTCCACCTCCCTCCACCCGCAGACGACCCATCGCGCGCGCTTTGACGTAATACGCGCGCGGGCGCATGGGAAACTCCTCGGCGAAGAGCTCGCACAACCGTTTCCCCGCCCACCTCGCCTTGACGCCGCAAATGAAATCGAAAAAGTACGGAACCACGAATCGCACGCCCACGTCGTCGTCGACGCGATAATCGCCGTCGTAATCGGGCGGATTGACGAACAAATCGTTCGTCTCCAACACGGCGTCGAACGCGTTGCCCGCGCGATCGTTCGCCTTGCGTTTCTTCGTCGACATGGCGGTCGCGCTGTGCGGGAAGAGGCTGTTGTTCGTTGGGGCGCGCCATCGCTCGACGCGCGCAGACGCGCGCATACGCACGTCGGTGACCATGTACGCGCGACGATTGGCGAACGAGATCATCGTTCGACCGGGGGACGAACCGGACGAGCGATACGACGCGCGACCGACGCACCCGGCGTCGACGAACGAGCGCGCCCTGCGAGCGTGGGACGCGTTATCGACGACGACGACGACGACGACGACGACGACGACGAAAGGCGGGGGGACGTCGCGCGCGCGCGGCGACGGCGCGATGGACGCGTCCGTCGTCTTACGCGCGATGGCGGTGATGCCGAGCGAGGAGACGATCGCGGCGAGACGACGACCGAGACTGGACCCGTGGACGGCGAGGGCGCTGCGGGACGACGTCGAGGGCGACGGCGGCGCGAGGAAGCGCGGACGAGGCGGAGGGAGAAAGGGGGGTGCGACGTCGTCGTCGGCGGCGAAGAAATCGGACGACGCGAAGGCGTCCGAGGCGGTGGAGAGATTGCGGGCGGTGGCGAGGGAGGCGTTGGAGTCGACGAAGGAAGCGACGCGACTGAAAGCCGAGGCGAACGCGAGGTTCATGGAGACGAGGAATTTCGCGGGTAAGATGGTGGAGGTAGAGACGGAATTCGTCGAGGGAACGAAGGAGGCCAAGGCGCACACGAAACGGTTGGAGATGCTGGCCAAGGGTGGGATCGATGCCGTCTTGGCGGAGCTCATGCAGCCGAAAAAGTTGACAGTGTTGGACAAGACCAAGGCGGATTGGCGCAACGTGAAGGATGGCGACGCCGATTTGCAAGAGGATTTACAACATCACCAAAGAGGCGGTCGCACGTACCGTGAACAACAAGATTTCTTACAACAAGCGGACTTCCGCGAATACGAGCTCGAGCGCGACGCCAGACTCGCCGCCAATTCCAAACGCGGAGGGGCGAGATAGCTATTCTTTCGCCTCGACCCATGGTTTAATACCAAGCCTAGCTAAGACTGAATTCGGCAGCGCGAACAAAGGATCGATCGGTTCCACCGCGGCGGGGTGACCCATGAGACTTAAACCGGCGATCCCGAAAAACGTGTGATAGACATCCGGCTCGTCGTCGGGACGATCGGAGATGCCGCCAGAGGCGACGTCTTGACATCGCAAAATAAATCGACAGAGCGCGTCGCGATCGATCCAGTGAGTCTTCCCCAACACGCTCAGAGAACTGAGCACCCACCACGAGTAACACACGTCCGGTAATTTCTCCGGCCGTCCATTCAATCCACCCATCTTCACCTGTCTCTCCGCGAGCCACCAACCGAGCAAATCCCCGTCGACGTAATCCAATCGTCCACCGATCGCCAACGCCCCCACGCATGTGAACACCTGACCGGCGTGTGATTCTCCACCGGGAGTCGCCCCGAACCCACCGTCAAAGTTTTTACACGAGTTGATGTACGCACACGCGCGCTCGACGTCCACCTCGTGTAGACGATTGAGCAGTCGCAGCGCGCTCAACGCGCAGTACGTGAAACGCGTGTCCACCTCGCCCCACTCGTCGCCTTGAAAGGAACCGTCTTCCCGTTGCATACTCTTGACGTACGCGACGATCGCGTCCGGATTCAAGCGATCCATCTCGTCAAACAATGCGTAAATCTGCACCGCGCTCAGCGTGTACAAAATGTGCCCATCGTGTCCGACTCCTCCGCTGTACGCGCCCGATTCGCATCGACAGCTCTCGATGTAGGATAAGATCTCCTCGCGCTTCTCTGCCCCCAGGTCCGCGTCCAATCGACCGATCGTCGCCAGCGCGCAGACGCCCCAGTAAATCCCAGAGAGGCGCAGGTGTTCGGTGAAGGCGTGTTCGAGGGTATCGGTGCTCGAACTCGCGCGCGCGATGAATTTTCCGTGCGCCTCGACGGCGAGGGAACTTTTTTCGAAACAGTCCCCGACTTGAGGCGACGACATCGCGCGCGCGCGACGATGAGGAATCCGAGAACGTCGCACTGTGTGGATTGGACACTCTCGGATTCCTCATCGTCGGCGCCGGTTTGGCGCGCAAATCAAATGTATTATGTTACAACACACAAAGTTGTCTACTGTAGTGTGATCAATACGCTAAATACAAGTCTCAGAAACTAGGAGACCAAGAACAGTAGCTACCCTCACAGATGTACACGAGGGCCTCGTTGACGTACTGCATGTAGTACGGGAGACGCGCCACGGAGCCGACTTGTTGCAGCGGCGGAAGATCGCCCGCTTGGCTCTTCTCCTTGACGCGCTCGAGGTCAATTCTTGGGAATTTTTGAATCACGATGTACTCATCCGAATCGTGGGGAGTTCCGAGCGACCTGGGGCGTTGAAGTGGGAAAGCCACCGCCTCTTCGTTCGGGCCCCAGAGGTTGAGTCCCTGAGGCAGGTTGTCCATCTTCTCAGCGCACTCTGTTTTGAACTTATCCGAAGGTATGAAACGAGAACCAAAGGAAAGAACGCCGTGATGATCATCCTCCGCCTTGATTTGGGGCTCGTGCGATCCTTTTGACATTCGCGGAGGTGGGTCCCAGCACACCCACTGGTGCGCCGTGTAGAAGTCAGTGCCTTCTGTGTTGCCGTCGTACGCCAAGTGCGTCGCGAGGAGAATCAAGAGGCGTTCGCCACTCGGGCTCCACTGGATTGCCTCTATGGTGTGTCTGATGACTTGGTTCATGACAGACAACACGGGAACCCGACGAGACGCATTCCACGTGGGGAAGTTCATGATGCTCAACTCGTCGTGAATCTTATTCCACTGGTTCGCACCCGTCACGATGAGGTCAAAGTCGAGCACAGCCATGTGAGGATCCGCCCTGGGAGGACCAGTCCAATTTCCATCGGCATCCAAGTCGAAGTGCATGCATCGAACGAAAAGACCGTCTTCCGTTGACCACACGACTTGCTCACCGCCGGGACGACCGGTGAAGTAAAACGGCGTGGGAATGTTCGGTTCGCGGTACGCTGGATCCGACGATATCTCCGTCACCACACACTTACGAATATTTTCAAACAACTCATCGTCGTCTAAACCAATGAATGGCATGAATTTCTGATTTTTAATAGCCTCTTCAGAAGGGACGGGTGCCATGACGAGATATGCGTACTTGTGGACGTCGGTGGCGTCGAACCCGCCGACGATGGCTGTGGGAACGAGCCAAAAACCTCTACTATCGCGATCGCCTCGTTTCGGAGGAACCCATTCGATCTGTAAAGTCGTATCATCGCAATAAACTCGAGTGAGTGGCTGCTTGGTGTGCTCTTCATCTGTGACGCAGCGCACTTTCCGAAACTGAGGAATATTCGACCACCACGAGCTCTGTCTCCTGCACGTCTGCTTCAGGAGACGATTCGAATCGGATTCTCGGATGCGTTTCGATGATTCTGGATCAGTGCTTATCATTCGACGCCGCTTAAAAGTTCCTCGTATCGCATCTTGCACCGTAGTAGAAGTTGCGTGATACGCGCGTCCCACGCTGCGTCCGACTTTCTGCCACCAGCTCAACTTTTCCACAGAAAGAACTTCTTCGAGGTCTCGCGAGACATGATCGCTCTCATCTACGTTGAAAGAAGCGTTATCAAACATTTCAGACCGCGCAACAGTCGTATTCTCAAACGAAACTGCGGATGCATTCTCTGGCTGCGCGTGGGCGGCCGCTGCGTTCGCGCCGACGCCTTCGTGTGCCCCGTCGGCGTTGCCCCCTTCTTCTTCCTCCTCCTCCTCCTCCTCCGAAGAGACAGCCTCATCGAAGCTATCATCGTCAGAATAATTCGCATCGTACTCATCTACGTCCGGCCACCGCATCGACAGCGGCGCGAGCGGCCAGTCGCGAACCTTGTGCACGAAAAACGTCTCTCGCTGACCATCCACCATCAGTGCCAGACTGTTGTCGTGCGGCGCAAAAGAATACCGCGCATCCTCTGATCCGCTCGCAATTTTCCAAACCTTCTCCGCAGGCGGCGGAATAGGCGACGGCGCGCCTCGCATGCCGTTGCTCGGCCCGTAAAGCGACGTCAGTGTCGTCGCGCAATCGAGCGTGTACAACGCGGATTCCATTCGATCCTTGTGTGAAAAGTTGATAAAAGTCCCGCACGGAGAGAACATCATGTGCGTGCAATGGAATCCTCGAGGAAGCGCGAGAATGTTCTTTACCGGTGGGGTATTCCGCGTCTCATCCTTTTCATCGCCGTGCATGAAGTCATCCGACATCTTCTCGAGCGTCGAGTGCGCGCGTCGGCGTTTGCACTTGCGATGCACGTCCTTCGACGTCGAAAACAAAATCTTATTGTAGCACTGACTCGTCTCCGGCCCGTCGACGAGAACCGCACACGCTAAGAGTTGAGATTTCGGCGCCCACACGAGCGTGCGAGGCACGAACGAGTTCAGCGCGGACTCATGAATCTGGTACACGTTGCCCCCCTTGGGCATGGGATCGCACGTGAACAGTCTCTCGCGATCAATCACCGCCAATCGCCCCGGATATCCCGCCGACGGTCGCGCATCGCTCACCACAGATTTACCACTCACATTATCCCTCTCTTGACGCGCGCTCGCCTCTCGCATCGACGACATTCGCGCGTCGTTCGCCTCGGCGAATGCGCAAAATCGCTTCGCGTCCAACTGCGCGCTCTTCTTCAACACGTGCACTCGCCACATGTACAATTCCTTCCAACTAAACTTTGGAAACCTCCCTCGCCTTCCATTCGTCTCCTCACCCACCCCGACTCCTCGTCGTTCGAACCCATCCTCTCGCACTAAATCCCTCCGCACCAGCGCGCTCGCCTCCAACCGCGTCGCCGCGTCCCTCCACAGCGTCTCCCGCGTCCCGATCAACCGCTCGAAATCCCGACACGCGCACGCCGCCATCGCCAACGCGTGTCCACTCCTCAATCGTTCCAACACGCGCACGACCAACTCGTCCGGAAGCGTCCCGAACGCCCCGAACGGCGTCGCGTCGTCGTCGCCGCCGTCGTCGTCGCCGCCGTCGTCGTCGTCGTCGTCGTCGCTCCGTCGCGCGCGTTTCGGCGCCACCATCGCGCGTCCTCGCGTCGCGTCCTCGCGTCTCGTCCTCGCGTCGTCGTCGTCTCGAGGTCGAGGTCGAGGTCGAGGTCGAGCCGCGCGCGGTCGGTCGGACATCCCGGACACGTCGGATGGAGGCGATACGAGGTGTGATGTTACAGAGGATCGATCGATGTCGACGTCGACGTCGACGTCGAGGGCGAGGGCGGCGTGCGAGTGGGTCAGGCGCGTTTGGCTGGAATCGGACGGAAGGCGCGGGCGGCGTCGGCGCGCGCGGCGCGCGCGGCGACGTTGGCGGGCGACGACGCCTCGCGAAGGACGGCGTCTAGGAGGACGCGCGTCGCTTTGCTCGAACGGGTGATGTGGTGGTTGTTGTTGATGTTGGTGGTGAAGATGTTGGCGTATTCGGTCTTGATGGCTGACTTTGTGTCTCGGTCGGTGGCGGGGAAGACGACGGCGTCGAACGTCGTCTCGAGGACGCGCGAGAGCTCGGACGATCTTCTCTCGGCGACGATGGAGAGAATGGCGAAGGATTCGTTGAGTGCGCTCACGGAGATGGCATCGCTGAGATCTAAATCTCCTCTCGCCGGCGGTATGAGGCAGCACTCTGGGCACACGCGCTCGACGACGAATTTCGTGAAACCGGCGACGGCTTCGGACGTCGTCTCGGCGGGCGGTACCCCCTCCTCGATGAATCGTCGCAGAGCCTGCAACGCAACTTTACGAGCGCTCACGATGCCGTGTGAACTCGCCGATCGAACCAAGTGTGAAAACATTTGTTCGCGAAGTTGCGTCGTGGTCTCGAGATGGGCGTGGCCCGTGAACGTGGGCGCGATGAGTTCGTTGAGGCCCAAAGCGGTGGTGGTTAATAGCCACATCCGCTCGAGCTCGTCCGCCTCTCGCATCATCTCCGTGTTTTTGGCGACGTCACCGCTCGCGGACTGTGCGGACGCTTGCGAGTACGCGTTCGCCAACGCGGCGAACACTTGAGCGCTGAGACCGGGCAACACCTCGAGGACGAAGGGCGCGAGCGTCGCTTTGTACGTCGACGCGAGCTGATTGAAGAGCGCTAACGTGTCCTTGAGCTCAATCATGTCCGCATCTCGACGAAGTTTATCCACCGTCGTCGCCAAGTAAGGCGTCACGTTATCCCTGATTAAGTCAATCATCCTGTGCAAGAACCCAGTCGTCCTGTTTCGCACGCTCGCGTCTCTCGGCCATCTGTCGAGGCACCTTATGGACATTTCCAAACACGATTGGAACACCGCACCCGTCCTTGGCCTCAGCGTCAAGCACGCCCGCTGCGAAAAACCTTTCGAGATGTTACCGAACGCCACGATGGTTCGAGTCGCGAGATGCATGCACGTCTGGTCGTCGGCGCTCGCCTGTCCTCTGACGGCTTCGTCCATCTGTTCGCAGAGCGACATCGCAATTTGCGACAAGTACTTGTACTGTTCCTCCTCATCGACGTCATCGCAGCCGAGTAAAGTACCCACGGCTTCGAATAAGTAGAGACTATCGTCGTTACCTGTCTCTGCCATCGCTTTGCTTTGCACCCCCGCGGCGCTCGCGGCGTGCGCCGAAGCCTTCATCGTCTCCGGTTCCGGTAACGTTCTCGCCACTTCCTTCAAGTGCTTGGGGAGAACGACCATGATGTGTTCCACCTTATCAGATAGCTTCGTGCGCAGCGGACGGATGAGACGAGAGAGTAAGTAGCACGCTCGCGATCGAACCATCGGATCGGTATGCGCGATGCCTCTCTCGTCCAAAAACGCGCTCAGCGCCGCAATCATGGCTTCGTCGTCGCGTTCCAACACCGCGTGATATCGAACACACACTTCCATGAATATCGGCGCGACGAGACGATGGTAGGCGGCGCGCCCCACGCTCGCACCCCAACCCTTGATGAGCGTAACGGCCATCGCTCCGAGCGGAGTATCCGTGACGTCACCGCTTCCATTTGTCGCTTTGCTCTTCTCCGCATTGGACATCGGCTTCACGGCGGCGTCGTCCGCGCCCTCACCCAGAGTATAGAGCGCCGACACGGCGACTTCGATATTTTGCCAACAGCACTCCTTACCCGCTCCTCCCACCAGTGTGTTGGTCAAAATCTGACGAACCACCTCTCTAGCTATGTGCGGCGCCAGCCGCGCTATGTTTCGAAATTGTACGTTGAGCTCGGCGCGAAGGTTAAATACATCCTCTTCAAACTCCTGCGTGAGCGCATTCGTGCCGTCGTTCCAATCTAAATCGTCTATGTGTTCGATCGGAAACGTTCCACGCGCCACGACCGCCTGACACGCCGCCGTGAGCGCCGGTTGCTCTGCGTTCATCAACGCCGGCTGCGATTTGATGTACCCGATGTACGCGGTGAGGAAAGGCAGAGCCGTGAGCACCGCACGCTCGTGCCTAAAATTGATGGCCGACAAAATCATCGGCGTGACTTGATGCAACAGCACGCTCACCTGAGACGACGATTCCGCGCCGAGCGCCGTGATGTTCTCCACTTTGTTTGCGTTGAGAAGTTCCAAACCGACGGAGACGGCGAGCGAGGTGACTTGAGTGACAAATTCTTCATCGAAATCGTCAGGTCTCGAGATGCAAATCGTCAATAAGGACGAACATATCTCCAACACGTTCGTACTCGCGATGAGCCTCACCTTGGCTTCGATGTCCATGCCTTTGGTGACGACGGCGTGCATGTACGCCGTCGCCGCCGATCGCAAGCCTTCGTCGGCGTTCGGCTCGTTCAACGCGAGACACTCCCTCGCGCACTTTAGGTACTCGGCGCTCGCCACCAGGTTTATGTCCACCCAATCCACGTATCGTCGCGCCACCGTCCACACGCGCGCCGCCAATCGAGGATTATGACTCTTAAAGTGCTCCAAGCAATCTCTCCACGCGCCGAAGATGAGCTGTAAACTACCGTCGGCGCGCATGGCGTCTTTAATTCGCATCGAACGCGCGACTTCATCCTTACTTCCTCGACCCGCCTCCACGGTCGCAACCACCTCTTCGTCTATCGCCTCTAAAACCCTCGTAAACATGTCCACACCGCTCTCTCCTCGCGTCAACAGATTGCTCAGGTCCGCGAAAAACGTCGGCCACCGCGTCGGATACTCCAACGCCACCGCGTGCGCGCACACCTGCGCCAACTTATTCTTCACGAACACCGGCGCTGCGCTTCCTCCATCCCTACCGCTCACCGTCGCCGCGTCGCTCACGTGCGTCCCCACGCTCCGTCGCAACGCCTCCGCGTCCCCCTCCGACAGTCGCGTCGTCGCCTCGGCGTCCCGGAGCGTCTCCGTCAGCGTCTGCAGACACCAAAACTTAGTCTCCGCCGACGCCCTCGCGCTCCCGTACGCCTCGAGACACAGTTTCCAACACCCAGACTCTCGTTTCAACGCCTCCAACGCCTCCACCGCGCCGCCGTCGCTCGCGCGCGCGGTCGCCGCCGCGCCGAACGCGTCTCGCACCGCCGCGTCCAACCTCTCGACATCCATCTCGACGACCACCGATCGATCGATCGACCGATCGACCGATCGCGCGCGACGCCGACCTCGACCGTCGCCCGTCGCCGGCGCCTCGCGCGCGCCTCGCCCCGTCGGCGTCTCGCCTCGGCGTCGTCTCCCGTCGTCGTCGTCGTCTCGCGACAATCCAATCAATCCACCGTTCATCGCGCACGCGCCGCCTTCACTAGTGTATCCCAGTTTCACCCATCAAAACCACAAACCCACCAAAACAACCACCACACACATGTTCGCACACACACTACGTACAAAAACATACACGAAAATCCCAGATTGAGACACACTAAATACGCAGACGGATCGGACGAACGGATAAACACGCGCCGACCGGAGTTTTCGACGCGCGCGCGCGACGCTCGACGAGGTGCGACGACGACGACGACGACGACGACGCGCGAGTGGAGGCGATACCGCGTTCGCTCTTTTTCTTCTTCTTTTTTTTTTCTTCTTCTTCT
>Ga0255762_10000480_pt1 | contig 35427 bp, 25 predicted proteins | sample 101ome_16_FD_179962 | JGI IMG/M metagenome (GOLD analysis project Ga0255762, IMG submission 179962) | Coastal salt marsh microbial communities from the Groves Creek Marsh, Skidaway Island, Georgia - 101401AT metaG (version 2) | ecosystem: Environmental > Aquatic > Marine > Intertidal zone >...
AAGATCAAACGCTGCTGGTCCGGCGGGATGCCTTCCTTGTCTTGGATCTTGGCCTTCACGTTGTCGATGGTGTCCGAGGACTCGACTTCCAACGTGATGGTCTTACCAGTGAGAGTCTTGACGAAGATTTGCATACCACCGCGGAGACGAAGCACCAAGTGGAGCGTGGACTCCTTCTGGATGTTGTAGTCGGCGAGAGTGCGGCCATCCTCCAACTGCTTACCGGCGAAGATCAAACGCTGCTGGTCCGGCGGAATCCCTAATAATCACAAACGCGACGAGAAAATAAACGCGCACACAACGTCAGTCTTTCCATTTCCAACGTCAACCACACCCTCGCGCGCCCATCCACCGCGCTTACGCCCTCGAAAACCTCCCTCGGACGTCTCCGAGACGCGCGCCCCTCCCGAGACTCAGAATTCAATTCAACCAGGCACCCCACCCCCCATCGCCGACGCGCGCCCCGAACGCGCGTCTCCCCCGACTCAAACTACGCCCGAGGCATTTTTCCATCATTCCATCCCCATCCCGCGCGTTTCCCACTCGATCCCCGGACGACACGCGCGTAATTACCCCCTCAACAGTAGATCTCACGAACGACGCTTCGCGCACCTTCTTTGTCTTGAATCTTCGCCTTGACGTTATCGATCGTATCCGACGACTCCACTTCCAGCGTGATCGTCTTCCCGGTGAGCGTTTTCACGAAAATTTGCATTCTTCCTTCTTTCTTTCTCTGCGCGCGCGCGTCGGCGTGTGACGGTCGATCGATCCAATCCAGCTTCTTTTCGAAAATCATCGTCATCGAACGAAAAAAACGCAAGTTTGACGCGACGTCATCGAACACAATTTTTGGTCTAGGGGGTGGGTAAACCACGGGTCATGAACCGCCGATTTCATATTTTGAAAAATCAGAAATTTCCTTCGTCCACGTGGACGACTCTCGTCAACGAAAGTCAAAGGTCGCCGAGTGGGTCCACGATTTATTGAATCATGAACCGTCAATGTTTGCCCCGTCGGTCGTCGACCGAGTGCTTTTGAAACGTCAACAGTTTTTTGCATTTCGTTGCATTTCGTTGCATTTCGTTTCGTTTCGTTCGTTCGGACGGACGCGGAGAGTCTCGACGAGCGACGTTCTTCTTCATCGTAATGGTAGTCGTAAAGTTACACGTACACGTTAATTTATTCCGTGGTGGTGGTACACGTTTCCAGAGCGGTTCGCTCTGGGCACTCTGACGCGCGAGCGGTTTCCTCTTCACCCTTCCGTCTTCTCACCCGCGTCGTCCTCGGCGTCGGTCGCCTCCTCCGGCTCCGGCGCGACGTAATCGAGCCGTAACATCGCCTCGAGGGACTCGCGCTTGTACATCAGCGCGTCGCGCTCTTTATCGATGTCCCACGCCTCTTCCGGTGGGTCCGTTCTCTTCCACCGCTTGTTCTCTTCGATGCGTCGTCGTTCATCCTCGTCCCAGATTTGGTCGTCGTCGCGTTTAGACCACGCGCGCGGGACGACGCAGACGTCGGTTCTTCGTCCTCGTCCTCGTCCTCGGTCGGTGGTGTTCACGTTCGGCGCGGCGCGCGGCGTCGCGAGCGGTCGCAGTCGTGGAAGGAGCATCGTTTTGTGCGGTTGCGGACGCGAGTTTTCATCCTCTAGGTTCGTCTTTTGAATTACGAATCGTCGGTTTCGTAGGGACTCCCTCCGGTTTCGTCTCTCACTCTCTGCGCTGCGCCGCGGCGTCAACACATCGCGGCGACGACGACGTACGCGAGCTCGCAGTCGCGCGAGAGAGAAACGAGTCGCGGGGTACCTCTTTCTCGTCACGCGGCGTCGCGCATCGAAACGCGTGAAGCGCGCGCGTGTCGTCCGTGTTGCGTGTGCGTCGCGAACGCAAGGTTTGGATGCTTCGGAGCGCAGTTCGCGGGGGAATCGCGAGCGCGCTCACGAGAACGTGCGCCAAGGAGGAGCGCGCGGGGTGTGGGATTTGGAATCCGGCGGTAAACGCGCTCTTTGCGAGGTTTGCGTCGAAAAAACAGGGCGGGAGCTCGAGTAACGGACGGGATTCCAACCCAAAGTTTCTGGGGTTGAAGAAGGGCAACGGAGAAGTCGTGCGCCCAGGACATATCATAGCTCGACAGCGTGGGACGAAGTGGCACCCGGGAGTGAACTGTGGGATTGGGAAGGATCACACAATCTTCGCCTTGGTGCAAGGAAAGGTTTGTTTTAGCACGGATAAGCTCAAGGGGCGTAAGATCGTACACGTGGCGCCGTTGAACAAGGAACATCCAAAGTACATCGAAGGCATTCCGTGAGAGTCGCGATGGTGTTCGGTAGAATCTTAGCGTCGTTGTCCCAGGTTGGGAAGGACCACGACACGGGTGGTGTAGAGTTTTGGCGCGATCCCATGCGCGCGGGGTGGTTGTACAAGAGAGGCGATGTCATCTCGACGTGGCGCCGCCGCTGGTTCGTCCTCAAGGATGGTAAACTCTTTTGGTTTCTCGACTCCAACGTGACGCCGGAGAGCAAGACGAGGGGGGTGATCGATCTACGGTACTGTCTCTCCGTCGCCAGCGCGATGGATAAGACTGGAAAGGGGGGGTCGTTCGAGATTACCTGCATGGGAGAGTCCAAGGTGTTCGTCGCCGACACGGAGGACGAGAAGGACGCCTGGCTCTCCACCATCGGCTCGGGCATCGTTCGAGCCTCCCACGCCATCACCGAGGAGGCGATGGATTACTGATAGCATTAAAACACACAAACAAACGTTCGCGTTTCGCGAGCGAGCGCCGGCGGCGCGATAGACGTTGGACAGATTGTAACCAAACATCCATCCATTCATATTAGAACATCTCAAAACACCATCAAATGCATACACATTTACTCCCGCATAGACATTAATACCCTTCAATACGCTCACAGAAACTCGAGTTCGCTTCGGCCTCAACGACACATCGCGTCGCGCTCGTCGTCGTCGTCGTCACCCGACCCCTCGTCGACCGACGCCATGCCGCGCGAAACCCGCGCGCGTAAACCCGTTTCCTACGCGGATTCCGGGTCCAGCACCCCGGCGTGGATGGTACGTCGCGACCGCGACCGCAAACTCGCACACCCGAATGGCGCAACCAACGGACGTTTTCAAAAAAAATGCTTGGGAATGCGCGACGGATGGCGATCGAATGACCCGCGTGACGCGAACGGAATGGGTTTATGCGATGCATGCGCGACGATAACGCGGTATGAGTGGGATGGAAGACGCGACGCGGCGATGCGCACGGGAGATGCGCGTGGGTCATAGCTCGGACGCTAAGTCCCCTGCGACAGCTGAGAGAATTTTTTTGAGTGGGTGACTGACGATGTTCGCGCGCGTTTTCTCGCTCGGAAGAAATCCACCAAGGCGTTCACGAAGGAACCGGAGACGCGCGAACGGAAGACGACGTCGAAAGCACCGAAGGTTGCGCCCGCGGCTTCGCCCAGGGCGAAGCGGGAAGATGGAAAGACGTCAAACGGAAAGACGCCGCAGAAGGAGAACTCTCGCCCGTCGGGTGAAGATGAGGCGAGACCGATGAAGCGTGGACGTGGGAGGCCTCCTGGGACGACGAAGGAGGCGATGGCGAAGCGCGCTGGATCTGGAGCCGGGAATAAGAAGTCGACGACGTCTTCGAGAAAGGTGAGCGCCATGGGTAAGGCGGCGGCCATCGCCAAGGAGGGCCTGAAGCGACCGGCAAAGTATTTCGAATCTAACGAGCGATCGGATTCCGGACGTGCGAAGAAGAGTTCGAAGTTAGCGTCTATTTCCTCTCCTGGAAGCGATAGCGATAGTCCGGGATTTTTGCGTCGAGTGAGCACGCCCGGTGGAAAGACTCCGCCGCGAGGACGAGGCCGCCCGCCAAACAATTCCAAGCTCGGTAGAGCGGCGGCGGCGGCGACTGAAGCGGCGAACAGGGCGAATGGTGTCTTAAACGCCAACGAACCGACCGCTCCGCAGTCCACCGCGTGGAGCGGAGCCTACCGCATGCTCCAGTCGGCGTTTGAGAAGCTTCAAGCCAAGTACGACAAGCTTAAGTCTACCAAGATGCAAGATTTGATGTACGAAGCGGAACGACAGCAAGGGGCGTTGATGGATCACGAACGCAAGGCTGAAGAGTTGGTTCATCATTTGAGAACGGAGGCGGATCGACAGCGCGATATCGCGTCGCGCGCGGAAGGTGCGAGCGAAAAGGCTTATGAGTTGGAACGAGAAAACGCCGAGCTTCGCGAGACAGTGCTGTCGTATCAAGGCAAGATGTTGCGAATGGAGCAAGAATTGGAAGACATCCGCGCCGGCAAGGTGGACGACATGCGAGCCGGAGGAAGCGGCCGAGGCGACGATTTCGGTGCATACGAGCTTGAAGCGCTCACCGGTTTGAGATGGTTGAAGAAGCCGCGCGACACGCACCAATTTACGCACGTTGCCACCGGTTTCAGCTTCCAACTTAGCGCTCGAGAAGGCGACGACGACGAACCCATCGGTTCGGATCCCATTCGACCACCCAAACCCGGTCACGAAGTCGCCGAAGAGGTCAGCTACGTCCCTCTCGGCGAGGGTTCTGTCTCTGGCCTCGTTCCATCCTTCCTTGCCGACCCCATGGACTTTGACACCGCCGACATGCCCATCTTCACCTATAAATTACTCCAAGCTCTGCACACCGCGGCGAGTCAGCGCATTGGCGCCGCGATGCAGCGCGCCTGAGCTCGCGTAGTCGTCTCTTTCGGTCTTTTCCATACATCGATCGGATCGACGCGCGCGGCTTTTAGAATACAAATTTGTCACACAAGTCACGAAAGCAACCAGGCAAACGTTCAACTCGTACAATCAATATACTCACTGTTTACACATATAAGTGATGAAAATGTAACACGATTCGCACGCGTGCGTCGGGTGCCCTGCAGATCGCGTCGCGCACGGCAAAACCATGGCGTCCACGTCCGCGTCCACGCTCGAGAGCGACCTCGAGGCGGAGTCCCGCAATGTCTCCAGCCTCGTCTTCCAGATGACGACGCACGTGAGCGCGTTTAAACGCTCGGTCGACGTGCTCGGCACAGGAAAGGATACGCGGGAATTGCGAGCGAAACTGCACGAACAGCGAGAGAAACTCGGCGTCATGGCGCGAGACGCATCGTTGGCGGTGAAGAGGTTGGCGCAGGCGGTAACGAGCGCGATCGATGTCGACGATGAGGATCGAGCGGAACACGTGGCGAAGCATCAAAAGTTGGTGAAGGATTTCCACGCCGTGTTGAAAGATTTCCAAAAGGCGCAACGCACGTGCGCGGAACGAGAGTCCACCTTTTTGCCGCAAAAGGGCAAGGGTAAGCCATCTTACGGAACCATGGATGAAGAGACCGCAGGTGGCGAAGGAGGGGCGTATCAGGAGTCGGAACAGCTGATGCAACAACAGCAGCGCAGCGACTTTGCCCAGGTGGAGAGCGAGCTCGAGTACAACAACGCTTTGATTGAGGAGCGCGAGCGGGGCATCTTAGAAATCCAGCAGCAAATCGGCGAAGTGAATGAAATCTTCCAAGATTTAGCGGTATTAGTGAACGAGCAAGGCGCGATGATTGACGATATTGAAGCGAATATCGTCAGCACCGCAGTGCGAACGAAGGATGCCCAAAAGGAACTGACGAAGGCGGACAAATCGCAGAGAGCGGCGAGAAATCGTCTCATCTGCATCGTCATCGCGGTTCTCGTCGCTCTCATTGTATTGATCCTCTTCTTGCTTCAATGATTCCGTCCGTCGTGGTCGAAGCTTTTTCAGGTAGAATGCGACTGTTGTAACAGATTAGAAGATATTGAGACTACACAAAGAATTTTAGTTTGGTGTCATTCAACAAGCACCCAACACAACTCATCAAACGTCGGCGCGCGCCTCTTCCATCGTAGCGTAGCCCTTTGGAACCTCGGGAAGAGAGCGAACCGCGAAATTGAACTCCTCGATGAGCGTCCTGATGAGTCCGAGACGTTTCTCGTTGAGTCCGCGAGGCTGAAAGAAGTCTTGCAACTGCAACCCGGTCGACTCATCCCATTCAGGCGGCAGCGGGATCTCTTTCAACACTGCCGGACCTTCGCCGAACTGACCGTCTCCGTACGAGCGCTTATCGAACTTCCAGAGGAGTTTGTTTTCTTTATCGTAAATTTCCGGCCCCCAAGTGTAGTGCAAAATGTACGCGTTTCCAAGTTCAGTGTCGGCGGGCGGCTGCGCCATCAAGAGGCTATTCGGGCTAATATCGAGCTTGTGCTCGACTCCACTCGCGAGTGCGGCGAGGTCGTACGCGTACATATCTCTGACCCAGCCAAGATCTTTACGAACCGCTTCGGGTTGCTCCGTCTCGTTGACAAACTTAGCCCACAGCGGAGCAATCTTTCTCAAGTCGACGGTGTTCACGACGGACGGCGCGTTACCAGTCGGCGGCATCTTCGCACCGCCCTCAAAGTACTGAGGATACAATCTCTTAATCGTCCGTTGAGTCGGACTCATGTATCCAAATTTGAAGCCCATAGCTTGCCCGACGGGCAACAAGATTTCAGGTGAGGGCGACTTGACGATGATGTGATCCGTCTCCACCATGACGATGTGTGAGCAGCGCTCAGAGTCGGCAGTTTGTAACCAATCCGTGACAGCCTGGGAACGGTCAGCGACGGGATAGTCGCACCAACCGTCGCACTTTGTTTGTACAGGATTGAATCTGATGGTGGGAATTTCGTGCATCAGCTCGTCTGCTCGTCCCTTGTGCAAAATTCTCGTAAACGCCTTCATGATGCTCCCCGGTTCCTTTGCGTGTCTCAGATAACTCGCGTACATCACTCTAGACTGCCAATTCATGTACACGTTACCATTGCTCGTCATGATGGTGTGCAAGCATTTCGGCATGTCCGTCTTCCCAGTCGCCGGTTTGTACTTGACCTCCTGAATGTTACTCGGCAACTTGAAGTAACCAGAGGTCCACTGCACGCCCACGCCGCTATTTGCGGGCTTGGATTTCTCCGGATTTTCCTCGTATTTGAGCCAGCACTGCTTGTTCTGCTCTCCGTATACCCACGTAGAACATCTGTTCGCACCGTTCGCGTTCATTTGAGCGCAGGAATCGCAACAGGCCCCGGCATCCGGCTGTTCGTTACGATCGCCAGATTTAACCACCGACCCCCACAACTCAGTATTCTTCTTACCGTTACACGTCATGTCCACGTCCGCCGCAGAAGACGCAGCAGACGCCTTGGCAATGTTAATGAGTAACGGATCCGAATAAGTCGCGCTATCCTTGCTAGAAGCGTCCACGGACGGCGCCGCGTCTACGACTTCCGAGGATGTCTCCGTATCTCTCTCAAATGCCGTTTCGGTTCGTGCGTCCTCCTCCTTGTTTTCCTCTTCCTCCACGACATCCACGACTTCGGCGTCTTCATCGCTATCGCTCGTCGTTCGCAACGTGTTCGCGCGAGAAATCGATGCTCGGCCATCCGAAACCGTCGTTCCCATCGACTCATTGCTCTTTCGTCCCAGAGCGCTCGCCGTCAGTTTGACAGCCTCGTCCGCCGCCTCTGCGACCAACGTCCGTTCCTCACGCACCTCGGTCAGCGTTGTCACCTCCTTTTGCGCATCCTTCGCCGCCTTTTCCGCCGCCTCCTTCTCATCCCGCACTCTCTCCAGCGTTTTCTTCGTCTCGGTAGCCTCTCGCTTGTGCGTTTCCAGTTCCACCCGCAGTTCGGACAACTTCTTCAGCTCTCCCTCCAACTCCCGCGCTCGTTCTTTATACGCCGACAGCGCCTCCGACGCGCGGTCTAACTCGAGCGCACGCGTTCCCGCCCGTCCGATCGCTCCGACGACGGCTCGCGAGAGGAAAAACGCGATGACGACGATGATCAGAAACGGAAGTCTCGTCGTCAGCGAACGAGCCGCTCTCGACGCACTCGACGCCGACGCGCCCGGCGGGGCGTACCGACGCGTGTACGCCATGTTTCCGTCGCCAAACGAGCGCGATAAATGCGCTTCTTTTCGCCTTCGGCGCGCGTCCGAGTCCGCGGCGGTCTGACTCTGTCGTCGTCGCGATCGAATTCGTCACCAGTAGCTCAAGATTAGACTGGTTGTTTGGTCGAGCGTCGGTTCGGCGCGCGAGCGAATTAACAAACAAACGGGACGATGCTTTAATGTAATTTGTATGAAATATCATAACATGCTCTGAGCTACGCGACGATCATCCGGAGACACCAAAGTCTCCGATCCGATCCGTCGCCTACCAACCAAAAATCAAACTCTTCAATCGCTTCGAGCGAGCGACCGGGGCGGGTATCCGTTCCGGCGCTCGCGCGGTCGGATTAAAAAATTTAGATTTGCGCTTGGATCATGTCCGCCGCTTCTTGGACGGTGGCAATCTTTTCGGCACCTTCTTCATCGAGCGTGATTTCGAATTGTTCTTCGAGCGCCATCATGATTTCGACGGTGTCGAGAGAGTCGGCGCCGAGGTCGACGAACTTGGCGTCCGCGGCGACGGCGTCGAGATCCGTGCCGAGTTGCTCGGAGATGATGGAGCGAACCTTGTCGAGGGTGTCTTGGGACTGCGCGAGCGAAAAAGTAAAAGCGACGTCACGCGCGCGATGATATCGAGGTTAGTCTCCGCGCTCACTAAAGCCGACGATCGATCGATCGATATCATCTTTGAAACGATGAGACTCTTTGAAGCGAGCGAATCCAACAGTGTGCCCGTCGTCATCGTTCGATCCACTGTATGAGTAAACACTCTCACTGTTATCCGTTTTTCAAAAAGCAGACAACGAGACGAGACGAGACGAGTCGACGAGTCGGCGAGAGTTTGAACGTACCGCGGCGGCGCACACGTTGAAGCGAACGGCGGAGACGGCGACCGGGCGAGCGGCGAAAGCCTTGGTCGGGCGCGCGCGGAATTGAACCTGCGAACGAACGAACGACGAACGAGAGCGTCAGTCGAGGTTCTCGGCGCGCTGCGATGAATCCTTTTCGAGCGTCGTGGGTAGACACGATTTGTCGAGTCATGAACCGTCAAAAAAGAAGGAGGAAAACGCGCGCGCGGCGTTCGGGGTAGGGCGCGCGCGGCGATCTCTCGGTTCTCGCGGTTCGACACCGGCGACACCGACGGACGACCGACGGACGACGCCGAACGCGTCGCGTCGCCACGGACGAACGAAACGAACGAAACGAAATTCGTTCATTCCATTCGTTCGCTCCCGCGCGCGCGCGTCGACGCGAAACCGCGAGACACCGACGGCGGAACCATACATCTCGCGAAATCAAATCCACAACAAACCCCTCGCGCGGCGCTCGGGACGCGCGCGAGCGAGCGACGCGACGAAGAACGCGACGCGACGAAGACGCGAACGTACCTTGGCGGCAGCCTTGGCGGACATGGAGGCAGAGAAGATGGCGGACATCGTGTCTGTGTGCGTGTGTCTTGCGTCGAAGAGTGCGGCGGGACGGACGCGTCGCGGTCGGCCGCGCGCGGCGTCGATCCCGGCTGAGTCACTTCGCGCTGACGACACCGCGACGCGTCGGGTGGGGGTCTTACTTAGTTTACCCGTTTTTCTTCGATGTGCGCGCGACGACGACGCACAACGCGCGTACTGTACGGGTACTAATCACGATACACGTGTGTAAGTACGAAAAGAAAATCGCGCGCGCGCGAGCCCGAGCCTAAACCCGAAATTCGGACATGTGGGATATGGGATAAACGCGATGAGTCGTGACTCAAAGAATGTAGGTACTCGTGACTGTTTGGCCATACGTGAGTCGAACGAACGAACGAACGGTCCAGCGCGTGGCGAAGGGTCCGTCTCGTCCGGTCCTCAGTCGGGGGATGATGATGAGCCGAGCGATGATGCACGCGTCGGCGGGTTCGACGGGACGACGACGACGTCCGGTCTCGTCGTCGGGAACGTCGTCGTCGTCGGGAACGCGGCGTCCGAGATGGACGCTTCCGGCGGCGGCGATGCGAAGCGGACGCGAACGACGCGCGGAAAGGACGGGAGAGGAAGACGCGGACGCGGTCGTCGTCCCCGAACCGCCGGCGATGCGGATCGAACGGCGAGGACGGCCACGGAAGGAGGTGCACCGAGGAGACGCGGATGGGGTTCGGAAACATCTCGCGGCGCTGAGTGAGCGGTTTCCAGAGGTGCGGGTGAGAGGGGAGGAGGCGTCGAGGCCGAGGGGCGGACGAGGCGAGGCGGTGGTCGAGGAGGACGCGGGCGGGACGCGGGAAGAGGAGGAGGAGGAGGAGGAGGAGGAGGAGGAGTCGATCGAGGAATCGGTGGGGAGGATGATAGAGAAGACTGCGATGAGTGTTCGGGCGTCGGCAGCCAAGGTGGGGACGCGGAGGAGCGTGGAGTCGAGGAAGAAGATCGCCAAGGCGCAGAGGGAGCGGTGGCGCGAGGCGAGGCTCGCGGCGGAAGCGGCGGCGCCTCCCGAGACGGCTGAGCCCTTCATCGCGGAGACGACGACGACTCCGTCGGCGCCGGTGAAGAGTGGAAAATCGTCGGTGTCGTCATCTGAACGCACGGCGAGGCTGACCAAGCTGATTGCGATGAAGAAGTCGACGTCGAGGTCAGAGAAGATGGCGTCTTCGAGCGTCAAGGTGAACCAGTTTTCAAGCGAGCTCTCGCAGTACACAAGGCTTCGTAACGAGCTGGCGAGCTGGAGCGAAGGGTTCGAGGAGTCCAAGGGACGTCGTCCGACGCTCAAGGATGTGCAGAACACGCGGATACCTTGGTTGATTGAGTCGTTTCAAGAATACGTCAGACTGCGAAACAAGCTCATCGCAGAGGCTCCAAACGTTAGAGGCGAGGTTGGAAAAATTGCAAAGCAGACGCTTCCCTCGCCGCGGTCTCTACCTTCTGGACAAATTACGCTGTCTATTGACGATGATGCCGACGATGACGATGTCAACGGAGAGAAGTTCTCCGTGTTTAACTTTAAATGAATTTATATTACTAGTATTAGACGACGCGTCGCGCGTAGGACGCTCACCGCAGCTTTGTATGTAAAGAGTATGTAAAATGTTCTTAATTAAAATAAACTTGCTCTCTATCTGACGTAGTACACTCGCGCGATTTTACACAACAGGCTGGGCCTCCAAGTCGAAAAGACTCGAGCCGATGATGGAGCACTTTCTCATCTGACCCGGCTCGATGGGAGCCAAGCCCTTTGCCTTGTCCTCCGTCACAAAGACGACTGGATCGATATCCGGCGCTTCGAGCGTGGTTCTCCCGATGAATGCTTGCATGTCCTCATCCCAGTTATCTATCAACACGTCCAATTCCTTTCCGACGCGACTCATGGCGAAATCTTCGCTGATTTCTTGCTGCTGCGACACGAGTTGATCGCGTCGAAGAGCTCTGACGTCCTCGGGAACTTGATCCGGGTACTCTGCCGCTGGAGTGCCGTCCTCTTCGCTGTACGCAAAGGCACCGAGACGTTCAAACTTGAAATCTCGGCAAAACTTCATCAGTTCTTCGTGCTCTTCCTCCGTCTCGCCCGGGAATCCGCTAATGAATGTCGTGCGAAGCGCGAGACCAGGAATGCGGTCGCGCAACTTGTACAACAAGTCTTCGGTGTGCTGTCTCGGCGGACGGTTCATGCGGAGCAAAGACAGGTTGGTGATGTGCTGCAATGGAATATCGATGTACTTGCACACTTGCGGAACGTCCGCGATGGCTTGAATGAGTTCATCCGAAAAGTAGGACGGGTATGCGTAGAGGATACGCATCCACTCAATGCCGTCCACCTCGGCGAGGGCGTACAAAAGCTCAGCCAAACCGCGACCATCGCTCGCGCGAAGGTCGATCCCCCACTGATTCGTGTCTTCCGCGATGAGATTGAGCTCCTTGACCCCGGAATCAGCCAAAGCTTTGGCCTCGTCGATGATGGAATCCCACTGCTTGGAGCGGAAGCGCCCTCGAAAGCTAGGAATGGCGCAAAAGGTGCACTTATGATCGCATCCCTCCGCCACGCGCAGGTACGCCGTGTGTCTCGGAGTTATTCTCAAACGTTGCGTTTCAGCTCTAAACGGCGGAGACGCTCCACCAACCTGCACTCGCGCCTGTTCAGGCATTAGCAATCCCGGTTTCGCTTCGACCCCTAACAAGCCGCCCACCGTCGACGGAAGGTTTCCGTAATTCTCAAACCCCACAATCACGTCCGCCTCCGGCAGCTCATTCGCCAAATCATTCGCATATCTCTGCGCCAAACATCCCGTCACGATGATCTTCTTCGATCCCCCCGACAACTGACTCGCCTCGAGGATGGCTTCCACGCTTTCATTCTTCGCATCCTCCACGAACCCGCACGAGTTGATGATGATGGCGTCCGCGTCCTCGTGATCATCCGTCACGTCGAACCCGTTGACGAACAGATCCCCGAGCATGACTTCTCCGTCCACCGTGTTCTTCGGGCACCCGAGGGACACCATGCTCACTTTTTTCTTTGCTTTTCCTTCCCCGGGCGACGCCGCCGCCGAGGACGATTCCCCTGGCGGTTCCACGACGGACCGCGCGCGCGTCGTCTCTCCGCGTCGGCATCGCGCCGCTGGCGCCCGCGGGCGGGTCGCGGACGTCGCACGGGCGTCTCTGGGCGTCGTCGCGCGGGCCAGCGGGGCGCGGGCGGGCGTGGACGTCGGCATGTTTCCTTCCGACGGGCGTGAAGTGACGTCGGCTCGAGCGCGTGCGCAAAGGGCCCTTTTCGCCTCGACGGGCGCTATATCGTGTATTATGGTTTTATTTTGCTTATGTATCCGAGTTTTGGTCAGTGTATGTTCACATGTGGGTTTTGATCAGCTTCGGTACTTTATTGCAGAGTATGAGTTGTGTGCGCATTTCAAGAGGACGAGGTTGTCGTCGAGGTAAACGGATGAACTCCGACGCCGAACGCGCGCCGAGCGCGCGCCGGATCCGCGTTTCATGGATCGACGCGCGCTCACGCGCGGGAGTAGCGGTACGTGCCGGACCAAGACTCGCCGTTTTCGAGGGAAATTTCGACTACGCGGACGAGGACACCAGAGGCATCGACGCGAAAGGTTTCCACTTGGGAACCTGCGAGCGGGGCGGACCAGGAGCTCTCGAGACGAACTGCGTCGGGATCAGCCGTGGTGACAGAGACGGAGCCGATTTGGTCCCCAGAGCGAAGGTCGCGGCGAGAGACGACGGCGGAAGAACCATCGATTGGGTACGACTCGGCGATTTGGATGATCCCGGCGTTCGAGGCGACGGACCACGTCGTGGACGTCGGTTGCTCAATGCGCAGATAGTTGAGAAGCACAGCGGCTTGACGGAAGACGATGTTCATGTCCATGATGTCCATCAGCGGCTCCTCGTCCGGGCACTCGGCGTTGATTTTGCGCCAATAGCCCACAGTCGCGGCGAAGGGCGCCGTGGACGAAGACTTCTCTGGAGAAGCCGGTTTCGTCTCGCGTGCATCCGAAGACGACTCAGTCGTCGTCGCCGAAGAGTCCACTTTGGGCGCATCGGCGCCGTACGGCATCCCCTCGGGCGCAGAGTACGACGCAGAGACGGTGCTGCTTGACATGACAGCGTCCGCCACCATGTTCTCCACACTCTCCTCAAAGCTATCCGGCGCTCTCGCGCTCGACGCACCATTCTTTGTCGTCGTCGTCGTTGTGTTTGACGACGACGACGACGACTCACCGAGATTAATCCCAGACATCGCAGCCGCGACGGCATCTGCCGCCGCGTTGACCGCGTCGTCGTCAAACTCCTCGCCGTCGTGGTTCACCCCGCCGTTGGAAGAAACCCCTCGATCCGTCCCTTCTTCGTTCTCCGCGTACTCCACCGCCGGTTCCAAATACTTCCCATAAATCTCCTCCGGAACCACCCCACGCACCGCCTCTCGCACCGGTGCCGACGCTCGCACCCCGATCGATTCCAACCTGTCAATCTCCTCCTCCGTTCTCCTTAACACGTCTCCCAACGCGTCCGTCGACGACCCCAACCCGCGCACGAAATCCATCACATCCGCGAACCCTTCCTCCGGGCCTTTACTCAACCGATCCATCGCATCGCTCGCGATTCCAATCGCAAGTCTCGGCGCTATGAACGCCGCGTGCGTCGCGTCCTCCTTCGTTCTCTCAGTCGCCGAAACGCCTCTTCGTCGTCTTCCACCGTCACCGTTCGACGACGACGCGTCACCGGACGCATCACCAGACGCGCGATACTCCGACGCGTACTCCAACGGTTCATCGTCGTCGTCGTCGTCGCCGACGACGGACCCTTTATTCGCCGCAGACGAAGACTCCGAGTCTCTCGCGGACGGAATCGGAACGATCTTCCTTCGCGGTCCGCGTCGCGTCGACGGCGCCCTTCGTAACCCATCCGAAGACCCCGACGACGACGACCCAGACGCGACGGTGCGCGCTCTCGTCGTCGCTCGAGCGGCGATCATCCCTGCCCGACTGATCGATCGATCGATCCGCGCGTCGTCTTCGAGCCGAGTCGAGTCACGCTGTGACGTCATTACCCAACGCAACGATGTTTGCGCAGACGCGAACACCGACACCGACGACGATTCACGCCGCCGCCGCGCGACGCGACGGCGGGAGACATCGTCGTCGACACCAAAACTCGTCGTCGTCGTCGTCTCGCGTCGTCGTCGCCTCTGCGCGCGATGCGACGGAAGAAACCACGACGAATGATGAACGGTCATCATCCAGACGCAGTTTCGCGCGCGCATCCGCCGCGGCAGCGCTCGCCGCGACGACGACGACGACGGCGCGGATCGCGCGCGCGGATGAACAAACCGACGCATCCTCGACGGCGACGACGACGACGTGTGAAACCAAGGAGACGGCGCCGTTGCTCTGCGTGCTCAAGGTGACGGATAAGGTTTATTTCGACGTCGCAATCGGCGACGAAGCCGCCGGTCGCGTCGTCATAGGTCTCTTTGGCGAAGTCGCCCCGAAAACGGTGGAAAATTTCAAACAACTCGCCACCGGGGAGAAGGGATTCGGATACGCGAACTCCATCTTTCACCGGGTGATTCCAAACTTTATGATTCAGGGTGGGGATTTCCAACGAGGCGACGGACGAGGCGGGTACTCGATTTACGGCGGGAAATTCGCCGACGAAACCTTTGCGGTACCGCACGTCGGTCCGGGGGTTTTATCCATGGCAAACGCCGGGCCGAACACGAACGGGTCGCAATTTTTCATCACGACGGCGGCGACGCCGTGGCTCAACGGCCGTCACGTCGCTTTCGGGAACGTCGTCGAGGGTATGGACGTCGTCCGCGCCATCGAAGCCAATCCCACGGGGCCGGGCGACAAGCCGTTGAAACAAGTTCGCGTCGTTTCCTCGGGCGTTTTACCCGCGTAGACTGTCGTTGAAAATAGACAATGCATGTAATCACAATCCCACCATCGGTTTCCCACTAAACTCGCGCCATCGACGCGTCGTTCACGGGTACGATGTCAAAGTCAACGCCTCGCGCGCTTCTTCGCCCCTCGGCTGTGAGAATTCTTTCTCTCCACTTCGGCACACCGCGACGCGCGACGCGCGACGCGATGACGCCTCACACCGCGTCGACGATGCGTAGACGTCGACGAGATATCGACCGACCCGGGACGGATGGTGAACAGACGACGACAGAGACGACGATACCGGGACATCATCATCAAAAGCGAAGGAAGAAGGTGCCCACGAGTGCGACGACGACGCTGACGAAACGACGCTTCGCGCGACGGGTATCGACGGAGGGTGCGCCGCCGACGTCAGAGCGGGCGAAGAGCGGGACGAACGCGACGGCGACGACGGCGGCGACGACGACGACGACGACAAAGGCGGGTGATGTCGACGACGACGACGCGCCGGCGTCCGAGTCGTCGAAGAGGAAGCGGAGGAAGAAGAAGAGTCGACGCGAACGCGCGACGTTGGGTACGACGAAGAAAACGAGTGATATGACGGCGATGACGACGACGACGCGCGTACCGGTGCCGACGGCGGGTGCTACCGGTGGCGGCGGCGACGACGGACGAGGAGGACGACGAGCGACGGCTGCGTCTGGCGGCGGCTCGAGCGGCGACGCGAGCACGAGCGGTAAAGGAGGCGCGAACGCGGGTGGGACCGGTGGGAGCGGAGGTGGGAGGCGACGGGAGAGTGCTCATCGGTCTGGTCGCGATGTTCGCGGTGGTGGTGGTGGTCGACGCCGGGGCACGGACGACGAAGACGAGGACGAGGACGAGGACGACTACGAAGACGGCGGGTTGTACGAGGATGAAGACATGACGGATGAAGACGAAGACGAAGACGACGAATCTATTGAAGACGATGATGATTTCGACGATGAGATGGATGAAGACGATGACTTGGAGGAGGATGACCATGACGACGGGATGGATGATTTACAAGACGCCATGGACCGCGACGATCCCGAGGCGGGTTTGCGCGCCCTGTTGAGACGTCTTGGCAACGTCGCCGGAGCCGCAGTCGGTGGCGGCGCATTTCGTCAAAATTCATCACGACTTCGCGAGATTTTAGCTGGTTTGCGACGAGCGGACGATCCTTCGGCACAAATGGCGGCGTTGAGTGAATTGAATGAGATTTTGGTGATTTCCGGCGAGGAACTCTTGATGCAAATGAGTTTGGATTCCTTTGTCCCGGCGCTCGTCGAGTGCATGACGTACGAATACATGCCGGATATCATGCTTCTCGCCGCTCGAGCGCTGACGACGATGGCGGACGTGATGCCCCCGTCTCGCGGGGCGATCGTTCGTCACGGTGCGCTCGCACAGTTTTGCTCTCGGTTGTTGACGATTGAGTACATCGACCTGGCGGAGCAGTCGCTGCAGGCGTTGGAAAAACTCAGTCAGGATTACGGCGCCGAGTGCGCGCGGCAAGGAGCGCTCACGGCGTGTCTGTCGTATTTGGATTTCTTCTCCATTGGGATGCAGCGGGTGAGCTTGCAAACGGCTACGAATATATGCCGGTCGCTTCCGAGCTCGGCGTTGGATGGAGCTGCGGATGCGGTGCCGATACTGGCGAATTTGCTGTCGCACGACGACTCGCGTCTGGCGGATTACGCTTGCGTGTGCTTGACAAACATTGCGGCGAAGATGGCGTCGAAAGAGCCGGAACGCGTGGTTAAGATTTGTCAAGGGGACTTGATTGATAAGGTTGTTGACATCATCTCGCCAAACTCTGCGCGTGTGGTGAGCCCGTCGACGTATTACTCTCTTATCAAGTTGTTAAACATTTGCGTGTCTGCGCAACCAGATGTAGCCGTAAAGCTCTTGCGCAAAGACTTGCCGCTCGTGTTGGGCATGGCGCTGTCGAGGTGCAAGTTACTGACGACGACGACGACTTCGAGTACCGGTCCACACTCTGCATCGCCGGCTAGCAGCGGTGTGGCGTCGCCCATTGTCGTGACGGAGCAACTGCTCGAGGTGGCGACGCTCGCGGACGCATTGCTGCCACGTGTGAGCGCCAAGACGCGATCATCTCCCCGATCTTCGAAGAAAGGGGATAAAAGCAGCGAATCTACTCCGTGTTCGAGCAATATTCCGTTGCTCACTGAGCAAGAGCCGCAGCTTTTAGTGGATTACGCGCGACACTTGGCCAACGTGTTGATGCAAGCCGTCGACTCGAGCGTTCCCCAAGGCGTCAAGCTCAAGTGCTTATCTGCTCTCACCAAGTGGTCTCAGCTTTCGTCCGATGAAGCCTTCAAAGGTGTGCTCGAATCGTCGCCCGTCGCTGCGTTCATCGCAGGGCAGCTTGCGAGCAGAGATCCGCAGAGAATACAGGGGTGTTTGGATTTAGTTGAGTTTGGCATGGAGAAGAAGGCGGTGGACATGGCGAAACTTCTTCGCAAGGAGGGTGCCGTGCACGCCCTGCGCGCTCTGTCCGAGGAACACGCCCGAGGAGGAGCCGAGAGCGTGGATAACATGGCGATGGACGAGACGCGAGACTCGACGAAGACGCCGGGCGCTCTCGTGCCAGCTCTCGGCGGCGGCGCGAGAGGCATCGCCCTTCGCGCCGCGGCGTCAATGGACACTCCAGAGTTCAAAGAGGCGCTCGCGCACGCGAATCGGGTTTTTGAAAGATATTTCGCACCGTCGAAAGACGGGGCGTTGTCGGAAGATCCAACCGTCGAACGTCTGAGAAGTGCAAGCACGTCGCTTAGAATGAAGGGAGACTCTGCATCTGTTGTCGAGTTTTTGGAATCCATGTCTGGAGCGAGCACTTTTGAGCTCCTGGAGTGCGATGCCGTCGCATCGTTAAAGGATCATCTTCTTCCCAAAGACTGGAAAAATTCTGAGGCTCTTGTGCGCAGGTATGCGTCGTTCATCGAAGCTGCCGGGCGAACCAAGGATCCTACAGCTTTTGCCACTCTTGTGCAACGTCTGCTGGACGCCCTCGCGTCGAGCGAAGACTTGTCAATCACCGTGGCGTCGGTATCTCAAAGCTCTACGAGACACAGGAGTGAGACCGATGATGCCAATCTCGCTGGCTTGGTGCGGCCGTTCAAGGTGCAGTTCAAGAAGACTGGCAAAGATGCTGATTTGATTGACTACTCCTCAAACGTCGTCTTGGTGGAACCTTTCGCTACGTTGAGCTCGATTGAGGACTTCCTCTTCTCTAGAGTTCACAAGCCGGGAGGTGATCCGTCGACTCGGCGTCGATCTTCGCGATTATCGCCACCCGCCAACATGGATCACGATGATGACGACGAAGACGAAGACGAGGACGAGGACGAAGAGATTGACGAAGAATACATGAGTGACGACGGCGAAGCGGTACTCGGAGACGAAGAGTTGGGAGAAGAGGTTGAGGATTTAGATTTGACAAACGAAGACATACAAGAAGAAGCCGAAGCCGAACCGGAAGGGCGCAGAAATGATTCCTTTGCGGCTCGCGCCGCGGCTGCGAACGCGAAGAACAGGCTTGTCTTTTCAATCAACGGCATCGAATTGCATCCGTCCACGACCATCTTGCAGATTATTGGGGTTGTATCGCGCGACCAAGATCCTTCGACGGTGCAACTCAACTGGGATAAGGCGACGATGATCTCTTATCGACTTTCTTCGCCTTCGGATGTGGCTCAGAAGCAGTTTCAGCTTGGTGGAGTCGTCGAGGAAAACGCAGAGGATCTCGCCAAGGAGAGCGAAATGGTCGCAGAACTCGGTGAAGCAGAAATGCGAGCCGCGCTCGGTAGCTTTGTTCCAGCGCTGACCGAGCGGGTCAAGGAAGCCGTATCAAATGAGACGACGTCTAGTAGGTTCAATGACTTATTAGTCGTATTGACCATCTTGCATGAGCTCAGCTCGTGTGCGTCGCGAATCCTTCTCCTCAGCAAGAGCGAGGAGCCCTCGGTGCGAGCGCGAAACGTTTCGCTCGATGAGGCAGCCTTTGTCCATGGCAAGTTGACTGCAAAGCTCACGCGACAGTTGCAAGACACCGTGACACTGTGCAGCGCGTCGACGCCGACGTGGTGCGCGACTCTGGCGAGAGCGTGCCCGTGGCTCTTCCCATTTGAGTCTAGGCAAAAGCTCTTCAAGTGCGTCTCATTTTCTCTCGCTCGTATGTTGCATCATCTTCACGGCGATGGCAGCGAGAGCGGGGCGGTGACCATTGAAGGTGGTCGAGAGATTCGTATCGGTCGCCTTCAGCGTCAAAAGGTTCGTGTGAGTCGAGGCAAAATCCTCGAAAGTGCAAAGAAAGTTTTTGCCATTCCAAACACGTTGAAGATGGTTCTCGAAGTAGAGTTCTTTGAAGAAGTCGGCACCGGTACCGGCCCGACGCTTGAATTTTTTACTCTTCTTTCGAAAGACTTTAGATCGCGCAAGTTGAACCTTTGGAGAGACGAAGGAGTGGCTAACGAAGACGATCTCGTCGTCGCTTCTCACGGCTTGTTTCCGGCGCCCATCACCGTTCCTCGAATGGCAAGCAAAACCCACGCCACTCGCCTCAAGTATTTTAAACTTCTGGGGCAGGCGATCGGCAAGGTGCTTCAGGATGGGCGTATGTTAGATTTACCACTCGCACCAGCCTTTTACCGCATGTTCTTAGGAAGAAATTTGGGGCTCTTTGATCTCATTCAACTCGATCCGGGTCTCGGTAACACGCTGCTTCGACTTCGAGTCGCTGCCGACGAGATTGAGCGCATGAAGCGCGAAGGTGAACCAGAGAAAGTATGGCGACAAGTAAAGATTGATGGAGTATCGATCGAAGATCTTTGCTTGACGTTCGTGCTTCCGGGGTCTTCCTTGGACCTCATCAAGGGTGGTTCAGACATTGCTGTGTCCGCGGTCAACTTGCGCGAATACGTCGACGCCGTCATCGACGCTTGCGTGGGATCTGGTGTTGCAACCTACTTTGAGTCTGTGAAATCTGGATTAGAAGAGGTTTTACCGCTCGCGAGACTCAAAATGTTCACCGAGGGCGAGCTGGACGCCTTGATTTGCGGTCAAGGAGAGCAGTGGAGCCCAGAGATGCTCATCGAGTCTATCCACTTTGATCACGGATACAGCGCCCAGTCGCCACCTATTCGAAACTTTTGCGAGATTCTCAGCTCTTTCTCGTCGGACCAACAGCGCGCATTCATGCGTTTCGTCACTGGCGCCCCGAGACTTCCGCCCGGCGGATTGGCTGCATTGCAGCCGCGCCTGACTGTCGTTTGCAAGCAGCCGGCGAGCACCGGCGGATTGTCTTCTGATTCCGCGCCCTTCTCGGTCGGAACGCCGTTAGCCGACGGTGACTTGCCCTCTGCGATGACTTGTGCAAGTTATCTCAAGTTACCTCCGTACTCTTCAAAGGAAATCATGGCTCAACGATTGCACTACGCGATGAACGAGGGCCAAGGGAGCTTTGATTTGTCTTAAGACACAACAAACAATGTATTAGAAGAAAAACTTGCGTAGAACTGTGTGAAAATGTAGTGAAACATGCTTTTTAAAACTCAAATCAATATGGAGGCGCGCTAGGGGGCGGGGGCGGAGGAGGAGCGCCGCCATATTGCGACCCGTACTGCGGAGACGGAGTGCCATACTGCGGAGGCGGCGCATACGCATATTGCGGAGACGGATACGGATGCTGTTGGAACCGCATCTGGTTCATTTGGCTCGCCAGTTGCGCGGCGTGTGCGTCCGCTCTATCTTTTTCTACTCTAAGTTCTTCAGCCAACGCTTCTTTCTCCATTCGACGCGCGCTGGCATACTCCTGCACATCCCTCAAGGTGTGACGCGCGGCGTCGAGGAAGCCTGAGTAGAACCTCACCCCTTGCTCCATGCCGCTTCTCAAGTCCCCGACCACGGCGAGAGCGTGACGAACGCTTTGTTCGTGCGAATGAATGTCACGTCTGAGAGTTTCGACGTCGTAAACCTGCACGAAGCGTTCGTGAAGAGCTCGTAGCATCGATAGCGCGTCCGCTTGCTTTGAAATGTTCACCATGACGCGATCCTTGGCCTGATCGTACTTTTTCATCTCCTTGGTAAACAGCGCGTCCAGGCTTTCACCAGACTGAGCCATGAGTTCGTGAAGAATGTTATCTTCGCCTTTGATTCGTCTCATCATGTCCTCAATCTCAGCACGCTCGTCACCGATGGTTTCCAAATCTTGCAAAACGGCTTGAATGTCTGTCGCCACGTGCGAATCCTCCTCTAGTAATGCCAGCGGTTGCGTGAGTCTCGGCGCACTAGTCTCAAGATTTTCCTCGTCAATTGATTCCAAAACGCCTCCAGCGCCTTCGATGCGTTGTCTCAGCTGCTCATCGCTCTTCGTCGCGACTTCCAAGTCAACCTCAAAACGTTTCAAAGCTTGCATCATGTTTCTATTCTTTGAGGAAGACGGTTCTCTCCTCCATACACCCTCGCCGTGCATCGAGCGCGCCGCCGAGTCTTCAGACGACTCCGTATCCAGTGTCTCTCGTATCGTTTTCACCACTCCCGCGCACTGACGGTTCAACTCGTCGACTCGCTGCAAGCTGGCGGCCAACGAACTCGCGCCTCCCGACGAGCGGAACGCCGCGAGCTGTTCCTCCAAGTCTATGCTGAGAGCGACGGGCGCCGAGAGTGCGAGAAGGGTTTCTGGGAGTTCCATCTCGCGCAGCGCGAGTCGTGCTTCATCGCTCGCCATCGCCAAAGTATCAGTCTCGTTTCGAATCAGTTCATCGACCATTTCAGTGTATCTACTCAGCGCCTTTGCTCCACTGTCTGGGATGATGCTCTTGAAGAGGTCGACGCCGACGGGTGAAAATTGCTCTGGCGCCGGCTCTATCGCCTTGACAAGACCAGTCGACGGTACCGGCGGGATGTCGTCCACTTTGGGGACGCGACACATGTACACGCACTCGTTATCTCGCAAAGTGGCGTTGTGATCCGGCAAGAGATCCTCCTCGAGGTACTTTTTCGCCCAAACCAACGTCGCATCGCTTGAGACGACGTTGGCATCATCGATAGCCTTTTTCATGGCGTCTTTCGCCACTTGCAAGCGCGCCACTGCAATACCAGCATTTTCATCATTCGCCATCATCTCTCCTTTAGCGGTCAATCGCATCGCCTCGGCGCCAAAGTACCCAATCTTAAGTCTAAGGTACCCGAGCAAACCGTCATCCACGTAACCAACGAGACGCGGAGATGTCGTCGCCGTGGCGTACGCCTCTTCGTAGTAAATCTTCGCCTGCTGCGCGAGTTTCGCCAACATCGTCGGACTCTTCCCTTTCGCCTTTTCGTAGAAACACTCCTGCGCCTGCGCCAAGTGCAGCTTAACCATGACCTCACAGTACTCCCTCGTGACGTCGGCGCTCGGCGTCTCCGATCCAAGCTTGCGTTCGCTCAACGAACCGAGCATCTCAAACGCCCCAGCCGCCGCCTGAAACGCCGCGCACGCTCGTTTCACCCCATCCTCACCGTGTCCAAAGGCGCCGACTCCACTCCTAGATAGCACACCAGCGTAATTGAACAACACAGCACACTTTTCGTACTGCACATCTCTCGCCCGCACCCCTCCCCGCGGCGACGCTCTTCCACCTTCCAACCAGGCAAACTCCACCCCAGCGTGTCCCTCAGACCCCGAAATCGGAAACCTCGATTCAATCACGCACAACGCGCGGTAATACGCCGTCAATGTATCCTTCGTCTCGTCCAAGTTCACCGCGTCTTCGTCCAATGCTCGCTCAACCGAGTCCCTCAACCGCTGCGTCTCCCCGAAATCTTCCGCGCACGACGCCGAATCCCCCTCTGAAAACGCCCGCGACACGAAATCGTGCAACGGCGTCGCGATGTCCGTCGAGATTGCCTGCGTCAGCGTGCGAAAACGCGCGCGAAACCGGGTTAGTTTCCCACTGCAATTGGATCTGATTTCACGAACTGGGCACTCCGTTCGCGTTCACACTCGCGTCGCGTCGCGTCGCGTGTACACTCGAAGAAAGCGAGAAAATATGTATCGCGTCGACGCACTCTCTTCGCCGGGACGCCGTACAGCGGCATGTTCGAAACCGGTTCCGCGCGTAGGACTGAAACGTGTCGTCTAGAGAGTCAACCGTTTTGCTTGGTTTTGTTGATTGATTTTTATTTTGTTTCACTCTGAATAGATAGCGTTACATGCTCGCGGTGCGCTGCTGCTGCTCTACAAATCGTCGTACACTTTTTAACGGACGTAAGAAATTATCTCGTCGTCCGTTTCGTTCTATTCGCTTCATTCGCGTTCGTTTGTTGATTCTCCGTTCGGCCAACCTGGCGTCATCAACCAAACTAATCGAACGCCTTACACTCGACCGCGGACGGATCATCGGCGCAGAGCGCATCCATGGGATCCTTCTTGGACTTGATCTTGGATTGCTCCGCCTTGGTGGACATGGCGGCGTCGTAGATGGCTTTGGCGCCGGGGACGTCGGCTTCGATGGCGGCCCACTCTTCCGAGGTTTTGGCGTTGGCCATGCGATTCTTTTGGTAGCCCGAGAGGGTGTCGTACGTCGAAGAACCGGCGCGCGTCGTCACGGAGGTTCTCGCGGCGGCACGGGGTCTGGTGACCCGGACGGTGGCGATGGGCGTCGTGAGGGCAAACATTGTGCGCGTGTGATTGTGGCGAATGACTGCAGCTTTTTTCAACTACTGGTAGAAGCGTAAAGAAGATATTTAACGTCGCAGTCGCAGTCGCAGTCGTGTCAAGCGGTGAACCCGGCGTCTTCGTAGCCGTCCCAGCGATCGGACGAGGACATGTCGAGAGCGGCGAAGACGGTCTCGGCCCAACCCTCCATTCCGGGGTTCTCTGGGTAAAAAACGTCTGGGAGCTCGCAGTTGGCGCAGGCTTCGGCGGAGGTTTCTCCGATGCACACGTACGCGGGTTGCAAGGCGTCGTCAGAGGATGAAATACGCTCGTAGAGGACGTCTCCGCAGAGATCGACCCAGGCGCGAACGGCACTGGGACTACCGAAAGTGACAACGTCGGCGCAAACGGCTCGTTGAACGTCCGATGCGTCGAGTTTGGTAACAGCTTCGGTGGAGTACGTGTTGAGACGCACCACAGTTGCTCCTCGTTCTTCCAAACCATCCTGAAGCGTTGTCGCCGCTTTTTTACTCGCTGGATAGAGCACCAACGATCCCTGGTCGCATGGTAACTCTTGAACGAGCACTGCCGCCGTCGCTTTGCTCGGTATAAACTGATTTTCCAACGCAAACTCTACCGGTTCTGCCTTGGCGAGCACCTTTCCCGTCGCCGCACCGACGACGGCGAGCTTCAAACCCTTTGGTTTCCCAGCCTTTTCGTACCCTTCCAAGAACACTTTCGCCGCCTCTGGACTCGTTATGCACACCCAATCCCACTTTTCCCGCGTCAACACGCTCGGCAACGACGCCACGTCCTCGCCTTCCACCGCTTCCACCAGCGGCAGCTCCACGCAAGTCACCCCTTTCGCCTTGAGCAGGTTCATCAGCGCCCCGTTCTTCCCGCTCTCTCGCGTCACCACCACCGTTTTATCCGTGTACGACGACGTCGATGGCGGCGCCGTCGACGCCGCCGGGGCGATCGTCCGTCCGCGTCTCGCTCCGGCGCACGACGGATCGAAGCGAACCCCGCTCTTGAGGCGACGCGTTTTGGAATTTGATTTCGACGCGACTGCAGCGGACGCGAACGCGCCGATGTGCGCGGTGAGCGTCATGGAAAAGGTCGGATACGGAGTGATTGCGCGCGGGGAGGGCGACTCGGTCGGCGGTGCGCACAATACCCGTCGCGGTGTGGAGGGATTTGTTTTCACTGCACTTGGCTTTTGCGTTAGTTGGATTTGGTTTTACGCGCAGACGACATTTTACGCTCGCTAGATTGTCTATCAATTATGTAAAAATGTGTGCGCTACGTCTAATGATGGTGTTTGTGACTCCTTTTGTCGTTATCTGCGTCGTTTGCTTGGCGTTTCGGCGGTGAGTGCCGAGGCGCTCTTGTACAATCGACCGCACTTGAGAAGCTCGCCGGCGATGTTGAGTCCTTCGATAAACCCATCGACGTCGGCTATTCCAAGGTTGAGATCCTCCGCCAAGGCGTGGAGATCACCGATGCTAAAATAGGGTGAATCGCTAGATGAAGTGCGCTTGTTCAGCGTCTCGATGAAGAGTTTCGTCTTGCTTCGCTTGGTTGATTTACCGCCGGCGCGATTGAAACGCAACCTGCCGTGTTGATCGCTCAACGCGTCTATGAGAGATGCTTTGATAATCTCGACGGCATCCTTGGCGTCGTTCGCCGTGACTTGTGATCTAAGTTCCATTCTAGCTCGCGCTTCGGCGAGTCTTACGAGAGATTCGAGCTGGCGAGCGGTGACGGGAGTGCCCTCAGCCGGTGCTCGGGAACGCAATTCCAGGTAAAAGGTTTGCAAAATCTCCGCCGCCTCCGCCGTGAGTCTGGGATGACAGTACGCGTGCGCGTAAGAGATGTACTTTCGCATGACTTCGTGCGACAGAGTTTCAATCTCTTGCGTCGCTCGCAATCTCGTTTTCAGCGGAACGTACATGTTGACGTCATCCAAGTCTTGAGTGAACGCGGCGACAGAGGCGTCGTGAAGCGCCATGCCATCCGCGTCGAGCTCGTTGTAGTACGCGTGTAAGTTTTGTCGAGCCTGCTTACGCCGTGCCTGACCGTGTTTGCTGTGCTGCGCGATGACGTGCTCGCTGAGGTGTTCATCCAAGACTTCGTCCACGGTGTCCAACAAGATGAAAATCAAGTCGAAACGACTGAGAAGCGGCGCCGACATTTTCAAGTTTTCATTCACCGTCTTGCCTCTGTTGTAATGTCCTTGAATCGGATTCGCGGCGGCGATGATGGACGTTCGAGCCGGAAGCGTTGCGTTGAGCCCGGCTTTACAGACGGACACGCTCTGCTGCTCCATCGCCTCGAGCAAGGCTTGGTGTTCGCTCGGCATTTTATCAAACTCATCCACGCAACAGACGCCTCGATCTGCCAAGACGATTGCACCCGCCTCAAATGTTTGCGCCCCGGTCCCTGGGTCTCTCACCACGGCTGCGGTGAGACCGGCAGCGGAGACAGTGCGGCCGCAAACATAAATAGAACGCGGAGCGAGGTTGGAGACGGCTTTTAGCATCTGACTCTTACCCAGTCCGGGATCGCCGACGACGAGGCAGTGCAGAGATCCGCGCGTGGGCACCTTACCGCACCCCGCCACAGATTTCCTCACCCCACCGAAGAGACAGAGCAACAAGCCGAGTTTGACGAGATCGTGACCGAATATTTGTGGACACAGCGAGTGCACGAGCGTTCGCACGAGATCATCGCCGTTCTGTTGGCTAAAATCGGCGATAAACTCCAACTCTTTTTTAGAGAGAATGGGCGCGAGCGTCGTCTCCACGTCGTCGTCATCCGTCTTTGTCTTTGCCCGAGCGTCGCTCACTCTGAACCTCTTCGTCCCCGGGATGTACGTCGATTGCGGCGATTCTAACGTCTCGAGTTTGTTTTCCTTGTCCTCTTCGTTCTTATCCTCCCCACCGGCGCTCTCTCCTTTCCCTCTCGATACGACGCAAGACCACGCGTTGAGATAGAGCTCGCTGAGTGCCTGGTTTCGTCCGCGCGCGAGCGCACCTCCCCCGCCACCCTCGACCGTGTCGCTCTCAACCAACCCGAGCATGGTGACGATATCACCGGGAGTGCACGAGTCCGTGAGCGCCCCTCGAAGTTCGCAGTCCATGAATCGCGGTACTCGTCCTTCTTCGCTCATCACTCCATCGTCTGCAATCTCCTGAATCCTCACCCGCTGCGAGTCGACGCAATCCACCGTCGCGAGCTCGTGCACAAACTTCTTCGCTCGGCACCGCTCCGTCGCGCATCGCTCTGGAGGTCTGTACTTGCCGTCTTTAAACGTGCACCGCATCTTTTCCTGGCACGACTGACAGCTAAATATCATGCGCGTCACCGCCGGTTTCACCGGCGCCACGCGTGTCACTGTTCCCCGCAGACTCACCACTCGACCGACGACGTTGCTCCGCATCGCCGCGAACCTCACCTTGCTCTCCTCGTAATTTATCAATTTCACCGTCATCTGCATGTTTGTCGCCACCCGTGTGTCCCCAGCCGGCACGCCTTTCGCGTCTTGCAACGCCGCTCTTCCTCCCTCGCTACACAGCGTCGCCTCGTGCGCCGCGCACCGCAGGCACGCCATGCACTCCAAGGGCGCGCACGCCAACGCCGCGTGTAAATCCGGTATATCTTTTGTCATCTCCTTTAATTTTTCGTAATCCATCGTCACCGACGCCGTCGCCTCGTCGTGTACCTCCACCTGTCGCGCGCGCGCGTCCGAAAAATTTTCAAACCGTCTCGTCAGTCCAACCGCCCTCCCCGTCTTTTCCCTCCGCCCCCGCGTCGTCACCGCGTTTCCATCCCTCCGCACCTCTTTCACGAACTCTCGTCCTCGCGTCGAGGCGAAGAAATTCGTCATCGTCCGCGCCAACTCGGCGCGTCTATCCGAGAAGTCGTGCGTGACGTCTGGAAAGTACAACTGCCACGATTTCGGGCACGCGAGCAGAGACCTCCCGGCGTTCGCGTTCGCGGCGTCGTCGTCGGTTCGCGCGACGACGCCGGCACCACCACCACCGGCTCCGTTCGGGTCGCCGGACATTTCGTTCGTTCGCGACGACGACGGCCGCCGTCGCCGTCGCGGGATGGCGCGCGAATGCGAACGCGAAACGCGAATGCGTGCAATTGGATCATTTTCCGTGTACTGTTTACTCATATAGGTTGAAGCACTTCAATGAAAAATAACAAAGTCGCACTCTATGCTAAAAGAAGTCCACCCCTCGGAACCGACTTGCTGTCGTCGCCGATCGATCGAACGTCGAGTGAAACCCACGCGTGATGCGCTTGATTGATACATCGCACGCGCGTGAATGAATGACTGACGACTCGACGATCAAAACGACGACGCGCATCGAATCCGAGAGACGACATTCGTCCCTTGTCCAACCGACCGACCGAGCCCCGGCGCCGAGACGCGGTCGAAACCTACTAAACACAATCGAGTCGTTTTTTGTTTATTCGACGTTTTGCATCTCCTCCTCGGTGAACTTACCGGCGCCGCCCTTACGCGCCAAAAGCGCCTTGCGATCCTTGTCCATGTGGAGCTTGGTGATGAGCACCTTGGACGGGTCGATGCCGGCGTTGATGGTTTGGCCTGTCGAAGAGACGCGCGAAGAGAGAGAGAGACGCGAGCGGTTAGTTTTTGTGTGCGTGACGCGTAAAACGAGACGCGGAGACGCGCGATGGGGATAACCGGGGCAAAGAACGATGCGTCATCGTCGTCCGATGTCGTCCGATGTCGTCCCCGACGATCCCCCGCGTTCGAGACGACCGAGTCTCCGCGGACGCCCCCGCGCAAGCCCTAGGGCTTTTGCGCCATCATCCCACATCCATCATTCGCCCTCGAAACCGCGCGTTCGCGACCACTTACCGTTGACCTTCTCCCGCGTGACGTTGGTGATGTGAATCACCCACTTCTTACGGTACACCTGGGACACCTTCCCCTCGCGGTTCTTGTACTTTCCGCGAACGACGCGCACTTCGTCGTTCACGCGGATCGGCACCGCGTTCGCGCCGTACTGCTTCTTGAGCTCCGCCGCGAGCGGGGAGGACATGATCTTACGGCGCTCCGAGGACGGGGCGGTGAAGTGCGCCTTGCGCGTCTTACGGCGGGAGCTCGAGACCGCGGTGGAGTACTTCATCGTTCGCTACGCGCGTCGCGGAAAGGAGGATGTCACGCCACGCGCGTCCGTCCCGTAGGGCTTCGCGAGTCCTCGCGAGAGTCGGTCGCGGGTGGTGATACTATTACAACACGGGTCGCCTGTTCATTCCGCATACTACATCCCTATTTTCGCTACATTCGACCTTTTCGACCGCCGGTTCGTTCGTTCGCGCCTTCCTTCCTTCCTTGGCCCACCATTGAGGGCTTTTTTAACCCCATCAGAGGCACCCGTCCGATTTTCGCGTCGTCGTCCACTCCGTCGGTTCGTCGCCCGCGGACGCTGGCGCCGCACTGGAAGACGACGACGACGACGACGACGACGACGACGCGATGCGGCGGGAGTACAGCGTGGATGTCGGCGGAAGCCGCGGTGGTGAAACCGGTGCGAGAAGGTGCGCGCGCGCGCGTTTAACGAACGAATCAGAATCAGAATCAGAAACAATGCGTGAATCGGGAGCGTTGGTTGGATTACGCGGTCGCGAGCGCCGGTACCGCCGGTACCGCCGACGACGGGTGAGCGACCGAGTGACTGACGGTGGACGAACGGATGGCGACGCGCGCAGAAACTCGATGCGGCCGACGTCGTTGATGGTTGGATTCGACGCCCCGCACGAAGACGTACAGACTTTGCACGACGCGTGGGAATCCGCGACGAGGCGGTTTGGACGGGAAAAGTGCCTCGGGACGCGAAGCGGGCCGGGAGGAACGTACGCGTTCGGGACGTTTGGGGACTTGGGAAGGGAACGAACGGATGTTGGAGGTGGGTTGGTGCGATTTGGGATCGCTCCGGGGGATAAGGTGGGGTTGTATTCGATAAATACGCCCGAGTGGGTGGCGCTCGAGGCTGGGATGACGAGGCAAGGCGTCGTTTCGGTGCCGCTGTACGATACGCTGGGTCCGGACGCGGTGCGGTTTATATGTAACCACGCCGAGCTTGTGGCGGTGTGTTGTTCGCAGGCGGTGCTGCCGACGATGCTTGGATGCCTGAGAGATTGCCCGACGGTCAAGTTAATCGTGGCGTACGGCGGCGGCGGCGCCGGGAGCACAAACGTCGAGGCGCTCGAAGCGGCGAGACGCGGCGGGGGAGCGTCCGTTGTACCCGGGGGTGTCAGAGTCGTCTCTTACGAGGAATTTTTGGATTCTGGGGCGAAGAATCCTGTCGCGCCGACGCCAGCGAGCCCGGATGATCTCGCGACGATTTGTTACACGTCGGGGACGACGGGAGATCCAAAGGGAGTCATGCTGACGCATAAAAATTTAATCTCCAACGCCGCCGGTTACGCCGTCGATCTCGAGCTGTCGCCGAGCGATTGCCACATCTCGTACTTGCCCTTGGCACACATTTACGAGCGGGTGACAATGTTGGTGTGCCTCTTCAACGGTGCCCACGTCGGTTTCTATCGCGGAGACGTCTTGGGACTGTTGGACGACATTGCGGCGTTGCAACCGACGATATTTTGTAGCGTGCCGAGACTTTGGAACCGAATCTACGACAAGGTCAACGCGGGCGTGCGAGAAGGATCTGCGGTGACCCAAAAGCTCTTTCAGTGGGCGTACGCGTCGAAGAAGCGCGCCTTGGAGCGCGGACAGCCGCCGAATGCCTTTTTTGAACGTCTCGTATTTTCAAAGCTTCGAGCCAAGTTGGGCGGCAGAGTTCGTTACATGTCCACAGGTAGCGCCCCAATCAGCGCCGAAGTGATGGAGTTTCTTCGCGTGTGTTTCGGTGGGACTGTTTTCGAAGGGTACGGCATGACTGAGAGCGCGTGCGTCATCTCGAAGACGGCTGAGGACGATTTTACCACGGGTCATGTGGGCGCCCCGGCGCCCTGTTGCGAGATCAAACTCGTGGATGTTCGAGAGATGAATTACACCCACAGAGATGTTCCGAATCCGCGAGGGGAGGTGTGTGTTCGAGGACCTAGCGTGTTCGTGGGCTACTACAAGTCCAAGTCTCAGACTGATGAGGTTATTGATAGAGACGGTTGGTTGCACACGGGTGACATCGGAACGTGGTTGCCGGGCGGACGGTTGAAGATTATCGATCGCAAGAAGAACATCTTCAAACTCGCCCAAGGGGAGTACGTGGCGCCAGAAAAGATTGAAAACATTTATGCCAGAAATAAATACGTCGCTCAGAGCTTTGTTTACGGCGACAGCTTGCAGAGCTACCTCGTCGCCATCGTCGTGCCGGATGAAGAAATTCTCGCGCCGTGGGCGAAAGAGAAGGGCATCGCGGGCAAGTCTGGAGGAGATTTCAAATCTTTGTGCGCCAACCCAATCGTTCGTGCTCACATTTTAAAATCAATGCTCGCCACTGGTAACGAAGCCGGGTTGAAGGGCTTTGAACAGGTGCGCGCGATTGCCCTTGCTGACGAACTCTTCACCGTCGAAAACGGGTTGATTACGCCGACTTTCAAACTGAAGAGACCGCAAGCTTTGGCGCGATTCAAAGCCGAGATCGACGAAATGTATCGAAACGCGTGACCTACGAAAAAAGTAAAAGAATGTGACGCCTTTTAGAACTTTCTATGCTGCTACTACTTACAATTCAAGAGCTATAAAATGTATGTTGTATACATATCAATCACGATTGCAACCCCTCGACACCCGCCATGGCGACAAAGCCTTGGAACCCGAGCGAATTGGAATACTCAGTCTCTAAATCTTCCACCAGACACTCTTCCAGAGGAGCTGGATCGTCAATGCCACCGCGCACGTACGACACGCGAGGCATGAAGGTTTGTCCCTCTCTGTGACGGATTTCGTGGATGGAGCGTTCGAGCTCAGAGCCACGTGGCGGCGGACACGGGAACCCAGATCCTGCCGTGTCGATCCCGTAATACACGAGCACTTCATCCAAATTTCCGTCTAAAATGTAAATCGCATCTTCGCGAAGCGCTTGTCGCTTGAGACCGATGATGACGGTGCCATTTCCTCCTTCCGTCTCGCTGTAATCCACCTTTTCGCCGTCACTCGTGCGCCTAAACTCCCTCAGACTCGGATAGACGAACCGCGCCAGATCTCCGGCCGAGAGCCGACGAACGCTCGACCACAGAGCCACTCGCTCGTCGGGGTGCGTTCCGATGGGGTGAATGATCTTCGATCGTAACAAACCGTACACTAGCTTCGCCACGACGTCGTGAGACTTTGTGCCGCTGCCAACGCGCTTGGTCCAAGTCACAAACCAATCGTAGAGCGCCTTGCGAGCCTCTGTCAAACCCTCGTCTTGGGCCATGTACATGACTTGCTGCGCAAGTAATGCTATGAGGACGTCTTCATCCGCGTTTTTGTGCACTTCTTTGGAATTTTTGGCAAACTTGACACGAGACGTGTGAATTTGTCTTCTTCGTACCCTACACTTCTGTGCGGCGCCGTTGACGGTTCGAGTTTCCACGAGCGTGCGCTCGAACGCGAGTTGAACGAGTGGAAAGTGGCAGAACTCAGAAGAAAGAGCGCCTCCGTGCGATTTTCGCGAGGTTCTCTCGACTTCAAGCACGACCTCGTGCGCGGTATCCACGACGTCAAATGTGAAGCAGAACGCGTCCCTTGAGCCGCAAGAAGAGATGTGATACAGCCCTGGATAAGACGTATCGGCGCGCAAGTTGCCGTAAGCATCGCGTATTTCAATACTCGACGATGTTCGCACTCTAAGAGTGGCGTCGACACCGCGTGATGAGCCTGAAACGATGCGATGGACGTCACCGATGAGAGAAATTTGTGAAAAGTCATCCTCAGTGCCCCGTCGGCGTCGGTACAGTGCGACGTGCCCTCCACTACCCTCTGACAACGGAGCGAGCGTGCTGAGATCGTTGAATGAGCTGACCTCGTTTGCTAGCAGAAAAATATCTGTCGTCACGCCCAGAGATACGCAACGCTCTCCGGCTGAAATGTAGTGGTCGTGCGCCGGCGCGCTCAATGCGTCTGCTTCGGTGGATGCCGCCTCAAAATCAGCCGCGGTCGGTCGAACCTTGCTCGTAGTGGTGTCGTAATGGCAGTAATTCTTGTTCGTACTCTCTACGTCGCACGAACCAACCCCTCGGTTCGGGCATTGCCTCAAAAATGTTAAAATTCGGGCACCCGAGACAACGCCTTCGTCCACGGCCTCCTCCACGACGTCCAAAACTTGGTCAAACACAGCCCCGAAGACTGAGCTTGAATCGTCCGAAGATTTCTCAAAAACATTCTCATCAGAACGACTGATGCTTTTTTCGAACACATCCACCGCTTTGTCGCGCGCTGCTCGCGTTCCGACGTTGTAAAAAATATCCTTGTCTTCGTCGACAATTTGTCGAATAAATCTATCCCCAAGATGTCGAACCGTCAAACTGTCCGATAAATCGTTGAAATCCACCGCGTGAAGGAGATCGCCTTGAAACAAGAACAGCGAAAACTTCCCATCCGGTTCGGCGTCCCCGAAAGCCTCCACCGCCCCCTCCAGCGCGAGCTTGACAAGCTCGTACCACTCCTGCTCGCCGTCTTGGCTTTCGTCGCCGAGCTCGACGACCGCCACGAGACCGCGCGCCGACGACGTCGACGGCTCACCGCTTCCCAACGGTTCCACCGCAATATCAAAATCGTACGTCTCGCTCCGTATCTCCGGAAGCTCTTGAAGCTTGGCTACGCTTCGCAAATCGTACCGCTTCCACGACGCGCACGCGTCTCTCCAATACGTGTACACCCCGCACGCGCAACATGCGAACCCATCCACGTTGATCTTACAAAACGCCGACACGTACCCGAAACACTGCGCACACCTCGCAATGTACTTTTCCCCCGGCTTCTTAAACTCTATCCGCGAAACCGTCCTTCGTCGTCCCGGTCCGGTTCCATCCCCGGCGAGCGGCCGTGCGACCAATCCGAGCGGAAACGCCGCCGTAGCCACCGCGCTCTTTTTCCTCCTAGACGCCGAAGTCGACGGCAGCGCCGTCGTGGACCACCGCACGATGTGATCCGTCTCTTCTTCGCCTCCTCCTCCCGCATCGTCGCCGTCGTTCGCCGCAGTCATCCGCTCTCTGGCTCTGGTTGAAACGGATGAGTGCGCGCGAACCTTACCGTCGTCCTGCGCGCGCGATCCTTCCACCCTCCTCGCGCGCGACGCAATGACGAGTACGAACGCACGCGCGCCCACGCGGAACGATCGCAGTGAGTCGGAGCGTTCAACGCGCGACCGTCTAAGGAATACAAGCGCCGTCGTTCGAGCGATGGATGCAAGTGGGTTGCATCTGGTTGACGCGGGAATCGCGAACATATGGGTATTTAGTATAGCAATAGGAAAGGAAAGAGGCAAGCTGCAGCTGTTGGTTGAAGAGTTGAAATCTTTTCTCGCTCAGTTGGTGGTGTTAAATGAACACCAAAAATGTTTAAAGACATCGCTGTGCGGAGCGCCCGGCGCGGTCTGTGATTTTTTTAATCATTTTTTGGTTTGAGGCATCGACCCGGTGAAGCGGGACGAGCAAAGTGTGTGTGTATCTATGTCCGCCGGAGGCGGTTGTTCGAATCTGCGATCGCTTCAAAAGAGAGCGAAGATTTACGCAGAGGTGAACTTGGTGACAGCCTTGGTGCCTTCAGACACGGCGTGCTTGGCGAGTTCACCCGGCAAGATGAGACGGACCGCGGTTTGGATTTCGCGGGACGTGACCGTCGGCTTCTTGTTGTATCGGGCGAGGCGCGCGGCTTCGGTGGCGATCTTTTCAAAAATGTCGTTGATGAACGAGTTCATGATGGACATCGCCTTGGAGGAGATACCGGTGTCCGGGTGGACTTGCTTGAGCACCTTGTAGATGTAGATCTTGTAGGTTTCCGTCTTGGACTTGCGGCCACCCTTCTTGGCGCCGGACGGCTTCTTTTGCGCGGGCTTCTTTCCTGCCATTGTTGATCGAGTTACTTGAGCGTGTCAAATTGTGACGACGCGGACGCGCCAGGGCGCCCGTTTGGGTGGAATCTGCCTCAGTCGAATCGGGGTTTTTCAATTCTGTTTACCCATATGATTTCGACTTTTAACAATAAAATTCATCCATACGAGTATTTGATTGGCTACAGTGATATCGACCCTATACAGACCCTTGATTCATGACTCCCAAATAAATATTTTTAACAACATTTCTGCATTTTGATTGGTTTACGGAAGGGATCGAAGTGCGATCGACGAGTCATGACTCGTCGATCGGTGAAATTTTCGAGGGGAAATGTGGCGACCCGCGCGTA
>Ga0255762_10000485_pt1 | contig 35315 bp, 24 predicted proteins | sample 101ome_16_FD_179962 | JGI IMG/M metagenome (GOLD analysis project Ga0255762, IMG submission 179962) | Coastal salt marsh microbial communities from the Groves Creek Marsh, Skidaway Island, Georgia - 101401AT metaG (version 2) | ecosystem: Environmental > Aquatic > Marine > Intertidal zone >...
TTGTGCGGCGACGATGATGACGATGTCGACTACGATGTCGACGATGTCGACGACGATGTCGACGCGGCGGTGGAACGCGGCGGGTGGTGCGAGAACGCGGACGACGAGGACGACGCGAGCGGTGGCGTTGAAGGTGCGAATGAAAAAGGATGATGATGATGACGGGGCAACGAGAGGGTTGGCGCGGACGACGACGAAAGCGACGAAAGCGACGACGGCGGTGAGACCGCCGATGACGCGCGGAGGAGGCATAGGAGGAGGACGACGTGGCGCTGTGGTTTCGTCCGCCATGTCGGGACGATACGGCGGTGGGGGGTCGTTTAACATTGTTCCGGTGCCGGACCGCGTGGTGGCGCTCCTGCCGTACGTCTTGCCGTTGATGAGCGCTTTGCGGTACGGAAGGTTTTTCTTTACCATGTTCCCGGCCGCGGTGGTGTTGTTGAAACCGTTGATGCCGATTCTTCGCGGCGTCGCCATGCTTCCGATGGGTAACTTGATCGTTTTCTTTGCCATTTACCTCGGAATTGCAAAGAATCAAAGCTTGTCGCGGTTTTGCCGGTTTAACGCGATGCAGGCGATTCTCTTGGATATCGCGTTGATTTTCCCGTCTCTCGTCGAGGCGCTCTTTGGACCGGGGATTCTCGGGATTGGATTGCCCGGGGTGGTGACGATGGTGATGCATAACGCCATTTTCGTCACCACGCTCGCCGTGTTTGCGCTCTCCGCCGTCGGTTGCATGACGGGGAGGTACGTTCGATTGCCCGTCATTTCGGAAGCGGCTGAGGCGCAAATGGGGTACTAATGAAGGCGTTCGTTCGTTCGATCGTTGTAAGTAGTAAAAGTTTTCTTGAATACAATCTCATCTCACACCTAATAACTATCGCTCTCTTCGCCGCTTTCTTCTTCTTCTTCTTCTTCGCTTTCGTCGTCCTCAGAGGAGAGCGCCGGAATGCCGATGCCGCCGCCAGACGTGAGAGAAGACAAACGAGCAGACTTTTGCCTCGTCGGACGCGCATCCGTCTTTGCAGGCGGGCGCTTGGTTCCAGCAGAATTGTTCTCGACGTCGTCATCGTTTTCGTCTTCGGAGTCCGGCACGGCGTCCTCGTCTGCTTCGGATTCCTCTTCGGATTCTTCCTCAGACTCTGACGTCGCCGCTTCGGATTCTTCCTCTGATTCGCTTTCAATCGCCTTTTTGCGCTTCGGTGCAGCCTTTGGTTTCTTCGTCGGTGGTTTTGCGGCAAATGTTGGCTTTTGATAGGCAGATTTACTCGGCGCGTTCATCTCCGTCAGTGGTCGTCTCGATGGAGGCACAAACTTTGCCGGTTTCTGCGCCGCAGACGCCATTGGAGGACGCGTCGGCGGAACGCGCGCAACATTGTTGAGCGTTCGCGCGGGCGGCGCCCCGCTCGTCGGCTTGGACGCTCCTTCACTCGCCGGCTTTGGCGCGTCTGATTGTTTGTTTTCAGTCTTTTTGTTGTCAGCAATCGCGCATCCTTCAACTTTAAGCGAGAAGACGAATGAGACGTCTTCGCCCGCAGATCTCTTCATCATGTCGTCTGGCACCTTGTCCACGCGATGATGATGCGCCCACTCATCCAGCTTTTGTTCGTCCGCTTCGTCGATTTGCTCTTCCCAATCCTTGAACGCTTCGTCTCGATCGAGTCCGAGCTCTTTGGCGTCTTCAAACTTTGGACAACGCTTGCAACCGCAGGTGTCATGTGTGTCAGAGCTCGTCGTGCAATCCAACGAAAACAACTTTCTCAATTCATCCTTGGACATGACGGATTGCTCCAACTCGCCAGAACCGTTGACGACGTTTTGTAAACTCTCCTTGGATAACTGACGCTGGAAAACCTTTTCTTCAATGGTACCAGAAGCTAAGAATCGGTACAAGTAGCACTTTTTCTTTTGTCCATCACGCCAGCAACGCGCCGCGGCTTGCTTGTCGTTTGCCGGGTTCCAATCCGGATCAAACAAAACGAGACGGTTACCGCCGATGAGGTTGATACCGCAACCTCCCGCCTTGGAAGAGAGGAGAAAGACGAACGAATTCGACGTCGGATCGTTAAAAGTCTTGACGAGCTTTTGACGCTTTCCGATAGACGTGCTCCCGTCGAGACGAACGTGCGGATAGTTTCTTTCTCGGCACATGTGCGCAATCAAGTCGAGCGTTTGCGTGTAGTTGGAGATGATGACGATGCGATCCTTCGTCTCGGCTCTGAGGTTGGCCAAGAGACGCCCGAGCACGGCAAACTTGCCGCTGTGATTTTCCCAACCGTGCATCATGCCCCCACCGCCGCGTCCGCTGCGTCCAGAACCAGAGTCGTACATACCGGGAGTGAAGAATTCGGCGCACGTGGCGAAGCCAGCGGCTGCGTTTCCAGTGTTCTTCGCACCTTTGATCATGTCGTAGATGAGTTTCGGGTGATTGCACAGCTTTTTCAACGCGGTGATTGCGGGAAGCACGGCGGTTGCTTTGCCAGTCAGCGCTTGCGTCGCAGCCTTGGAGCTCAAAAAGTGTTCGTACAGCGCCTGTTGCAGCGGCGAGAGCTTACAGCACACAACCTCGACAACTTTGGGCGGCAAGTGTTTACTCAAAATGGTATTCGTCCGGCGAAGGATAAACTTGTTGACGAGATCTGAGAGTTCCGTGTTCGCCGCCTGCGCCTTTTCCATCTCTGCTTCGGTGCAGTCTGGCTCACGTCCGGCTAAGATTGGACGTTCGTACTTTTTCGCAAATTCCGCCGGCGTTCCCAAGAGCCCCGGGTTACAGAAACCAACCATGGAGTAAAATTCATCCAAATGATTTTGCATCGGCGTACCGCTCAACATGACGCGACGAAGGCACGGCACCGAACACAACGCCTTGTTTGTCAACGTCTCGCCATTCTTCAAACGATGCGCTTCATCGCACATGATGAGATCCACCGCCCCGTCAAAGTTGAAACGACTCGAGTGAATTCGAAACGTCTCGTAACTCACAATCATTACCTGCGCGAGGTGTCGAGGCGCCAAGAAGGATTTCACCGAACTCACCACCTCTGCACGCGTGGAATCGCAAATTGGAAGCGTTTTCACGCGACCATTCAGCCACTTGTTGCACTCGTCGTCCCAGTTGGACACGAGCGAAGTCGGGCACACGATGAGCGCCCGTTTCACGGCGGGAGAACCGTCGAGTCCTTGCCGCAACAGCGTCCACAAGAGCGTGATGCCCTGAAGTGTCTTACCCAGACCCATGTCATCCGCCAAGATGCACCCCGTGCCTTCGAAATCGCGAAGACCCATGACGCACTCAAACATAAACTTGACGCCTTCGCGTTGGTGCGGTCGCAACCAGCGCGTGAGCATTCTATCCACGACAACGGGCTTGGCATTCGGACGCGGTTCCTCACCGCTCGTCCCCGCCTCGCCCTCCGGCGCGCGATCACCAGGGGTCCACAACACGAGATCTTCCACGCCCTCCGGAAGCTCGATGTGTTCCGATTCCATCGACGTCAACGCCTTGGGTTTCGGCATAGCCGCGGCGACGTCGCTCGCCTTGGCTCCCCACGGCACAAAGACGCGTCTGCTCGCCAATCTGCGCATCAACTCGGCTGAGGGAAGAAAGGCACGCGCACAACACAAAAAAATCGTCAGTCAGCCAGCCAACGCAGGCGCTCTCATCGCTGCGCGTTCGCCTTCTCGCGTTCGACACACGCTCGCGTTCGCGCGCGCGCGGTGCCGACTTTTGAAAACACGCGCAGACAGCCCGTTAACGCGCGCGCGTCCGAATTCAACCCACGTACCACTCCGATTCGGCGCGTTCGGAAACGGCGACTTGAACGCCCGTCGCAAAACCACCGCCGGGTCTTCCACCGTCAACCCGCGGACGTACGGTTTCACGCTCGTCTCCAGCGTTCCGCTCAACAACGCCGCGACGTTCGCAGCCTTGACATCCTTTTGCGACATGACGACGGCATCGTCGTCTTCATCTTCCTCTGCTTCGTACTCGGATTCCTCCTCCTCCTCCTCCTCCTCCTCCTCGGATTCCGTCTCCATGGTTTCCTCGTCGGCGTCTTCCGCGTCGTCCTCCGGCATCGTCCGCGTCGTCCGTCGCGCGCGACGCCGTGTCGCGTCGACGACGGCGAGTCGAACGTTCGTTCGGGGTGGGCTTTGTCGTGTACCCCACTAGCATTGACGATTCATAACCCTTAATGATCACATACGACGAGTCATGACCCGTAAAGCCAAACTAGGGGTACACGCCGCACGACCTCTAGGGCAAGACGCGCGTCGCTCGAGACGACGGCAGTATCCGGACCGGGAACGCGGCGCGCCATTCCCTCGGTGGGGTTTTCGAGGAGAGGACGACGGCGACGATGTTGCGGAGAGCGCTCATGACGCAGCTGCGCCGGAGCGCGGCGAACGCGCCGCGGTGGATGTCCGCGACGACGACCAAGGAGACGACTGGGATCGTCGGTTTGTCAGTGCTGGAGGATGGGAAGGGTGCGTACGCAGCCATCTGTAAACGCGTGCTGAGCGAGATTCAACGCGGGATTCCCGCGGATGCGGGGTACAGGCAGGTGGTGGAGGCGGTGTACGCCGATCGGTTGGCGAAGACGGAGGCAGGGGCGAGCGTGAGCGAGATCGAGGCGGCGATCGGGCAGGGACAAATCGAAGAGTTGTACGAGATTGCCGAGGATGAGTTGGAGCTGATTCCGAAGATGCGGGAGTGGAAACCGTGGGAGTTTGATCACGAGATTGAAATCATCGAGGCGCCAAAGGAAAACCCGTACTTGGAGGAGGCGAGAAAGGAGTAGACTGGTTGGTTGACGTCTGCGCGCGGAATTTTTCCTTTCCGCGCGCGAAGTATACACCTCGAATCGCGCGCGCGCATCGACGAGGAAATTGTAACATACACTAAAGTATCAAAAACAGTCTTCTTCTCGTTTTTGTCTTTTTTTTTCCGTCTTCCTCGTCGTTTCTCCTCATCGCGCATCGCGTTTTGAAATCGAGTTGGATTTGACCTGTACGTCCACGATGCGCCGCGCGGGTGTGTCGGTTCAGAGTTGACTCGAACAACCCCACTTTTCGCGCGCGTGAGAAATGTCCGACGCCCCGTCATCGGCGCCGACGACGACGCGGATCAAGACGTACCTTCGACTGCGACCGTCTTCGAGACCTTCGAGCGATCGCGCGAGCATACGCGCGCTGGATGACGCGACGAGTTTGGAGGGCGAAGACTCGGAAGATGAAACGTTGTCCTCGTCCAAGCGTCGGCGAATCGTCGAGTGTAAGGCGGCGCTGGATCGAAGGACGGGCGCGGCGCAGACGGTCGAGCAAAAGTTTGCGTTCGACGGTGTCTTTGACGAGAGTGCGACTCAGAACGCGGTGTTTGACGAGGTTGGAAGCGACGTGGTGCGCGCGGCGTTGGACGGTTACAACGCGACTCTGTTCGCGTACGGGCAGACGGGAAGCGGGAAGACGTACACTCTGACTGGCGGGGTAGCCGAGTACGAGGATCGAGGCATTGTTCCAAGAGCGCTTTCGATGATTTTCAACGAGATTGAATCGATGAGCGCTCAGGACGGCGTCAAATTTACAGTCGAGGTGAACTACGTCGAGATTTACTTGGAGCAGGCGTACGATTTGCTCGCCACAAACTTGGACGAAAGACAGAGCGCCGCGAGAGGGTACGCAAGAGCGTCTGAAATTCCGTTACCGAAAGTGCGTTTCATGGAGGATGAAAATGGGCAGATGCATACCATGGATTTGACGACGCGCGTCGTGTCTAGCGAAGGCGAAGCACTTGATTTACTCTTTGTCGGCGATACCAATCGAGCAGTAGCGGAAACCCCGCTGAACATGGCGTCGAGTCGGTCGCACTGCGTGTTTACAGTGATAATCACGCGTCGCTCGAGAGATACTGACACGCTGAGGCGTGCGAAACTCCATCTCGTCGATTTGGCGGGAAGCGAACGAGTGAACAAGAGTCGAGTCAACGGAACGACGCTTCAAGAGGCCAAGTACATTAACGTTTCTCTGCATTTTCTCGAGCAAGTCATCGTCGCGCTGCAGGAACGCGCAGAGGGCAACGTGAATATTCACGTCCCGTATCGAAACAGCTTGATGACATTGATGCTTCGGGATAGTTTAGGAGGTAACTGTCGCACCGTCATGATTGCCACTGCAAGCGCGGAGATGGACGCATTCGCCGAGAGCGTAAGCACGTGCCGATTCGCGCAGAGAGTGCGCAAAATTTCAAACGAGCTATTCGTTAACGAGGAACTTGATGTCGATTTACTCATAGCGAGATTGAAGGAGGAGAACAAGCGACTTCGCGTAGAGCTCGCGTTGCTTCGTCGCGAAACGGCGTCAAATGACGAGGATTTCGAGATGGAGCTCAGCACGGACGCGCTGTCGAAACTCGTAGAAAACGTGCGACGGTATATCGACGATGACGATTTCAAGCTCGAGTGTGGATCGAGCGTCGCCAAGATACGCGCGGTACAAAGGATATTGAGAGACATGTGTCGCGCCGCAGAAGCCAAATTTGACGTCGATGCAACCGTCGCCACGGACGAAATCCCTCCCCCACACGCGGTTTCCTCCTCCGCGAGCACTTCATCAAAACGGAAGATCCACAGCGATGACGCGGATAGCGACGCATCCAGTACCGAGTTGAAATTCATGGCGTTTTGCAAAAATGTGTCTCGCGTGGCACCGGAATTAGAAAAGAACAGTCAGCAAATGGCATCTTACGCCGCCGCCGCGCGAGAGCTGGCGAGAGAAATGAATCAGCTCAAGCACGACGTTAACGTCGACAAAGGTGCGCTCGACGCGCTCAGAATAGCGCGCATCGTCGATATTTCCGCCAAACCATCCTCTGAAGAAATCTCGCTCGAGCGCCGAGTCGAGTCAACGCTCCGTCAGCACGGTCGTGCTCGCGCCGACCTCGAGGAACTGCGTCATCGCATCCAAGAGCGCCGTGCGCGCATCGACGATTTGAAAACGTCTCTCGCGAACGAGTACAGAGCGCACAGAACTCGAGAAAATGATTCGTAATGTATGTAAGTATTACACTCGTGTTGGCTCGACGTAGAAAACGCAACCTCGCATTCGCTTACTTACTCGCGTCCTTCTTTTTACTTCCGAAAAGGCTTCCAAAGACAGATCCGCGCTCGCACGCGCATCGGTCTTCCACCGGAACGCCCGCTAAAGCCGTCTCGATGTGCATTCCGCACCCTACGCCCGCATACGAACGAACGAATCGTTCACCAGTCAGTCAGTCAGGTTCCGATCGCGTCACGGCATTCCCCCGTCCTGTCTCAATCGCATCGTCGTCGCGTCGTCGTCGTCGCGTCACGTACCGGCCCAGGTTGGCTTATCACACTTGCTGCATTGCACTCTTCGGCACATCTCGTTCGTCGTCGTTCGTCGTCGTCGTTAACCTCGTCGGCGTCGTTCTCTGAGGCCTTCCAAGGGGTCGGCACCGAAAACCGAGCCGAGGTGCCGACCCTGAGCTTAAGTTGAAATATGTCGTTTGTTACTACACAACTAGTGCACGCTTCATTTCTAAGCAAAGCGAGGAAATCAATCCAAATCATCAGCGTTACGAGCCCGCGTGACGTGCTCTGTGAGTACGACCGGGTCGCCGGCGGAGGAGACGACGCGCAAACCGCCTGATGGATCCGCCGAAGAGGCGTTGGTTCGCACGCAAAGCGGACGCCCCCAGACGGATTCGGCGTGGATCCTACCGGTGTTTTCATTCTTGCGCGTGAAGACTATGTTGCGCGCGACGGATGAAGACGTGCCGGGGACGCAGTAACTCGGCATGACGATGAGTGGCTCTTTTTGGCCCTCTTCCGTGGTGACGACGCGTTGTGAGCACAACACGGGTGAGAAGAGAACCGCGCGGTAGTTTTGTGGTCCATCGGGGCCTTGGAGTCGCATCGTGGCGAAATATCCAGCGTCAAAGCCGCCAGTCACGACTCCCGTCACGTGTTCTCCTAGAAGCGACGTGTCTGCGCCGCGAAAGTTGGCGATTCCCGCGTTGTGAGCCATCTCAGCGCGAACTTGCATGTTTGCCTGTGCTCGAGTCACCTTGATCGCCTCTTCCCACGCTCGCTCTTCATCGTCGATTTCCTCGGTATCCGTTCGCATCTTTTTCCGCGAAGACGGAGGGCCTCTGGACATCTCGTACCACTCTTCCTTCTCATCCATTCCCAACTCTCTCCACGCCTTTTCAATCTCCTTCGTCACGCTCGCCGGATCGAGCCCGTCGTATCGGGGAGCGTGTTTGTTCAACTCAAACGTCTCGAAAAAGCTAATCGCCAGGCGCCGCTCCTCTTCTGAATAGTCTGATCGATGTTGCTTGACCGGCTTTGGCGTAGCTTGCGACCTCTCGGGGGCGACTGACTTACTCACGTCGTCTGGAACTTTGAACAGAGCGAGTTCGGGCGGCAGCGGAATTCGTCTCAGCTCGCGTCCGTTGCTCTTATCAATCATGATTGAGTACAATCCGTCCTCGCTCGTGACCCACTCAAAGGTGAACGGTGGGAGATCTGGGAGGCTGCCGTCCTCATCGGCGCTCGTCTCCACGGAGGGCATGCGTTGGTCCGGGTCAAGTTCCTCCCACTCGTCGTCGTTGACGGGCGCTAAACGAACCCCTGGAATGGGCATTCCGCGCTTTGGCGGGGCAGACTCCACGGGCGGGCTAGGCGTAGATTTCCCATCAATTGGCATGTCGCCTTCATCATCCTCATCGTCCGGAGGCGCTGGTTTAACGCCCGGCACGGGGACGCTTTCTTTTGGAACCACTGACGATGGCGCCGATTCCGTCGGCTCGTCGGCGTCATCCGGAGGAGCGAGCTTCACACCGGGCAATGGAATTTCAGTCTTACCCGCCGCTCTCTCAGTTTCCATGCGCGAATCCGTGCTCACTTGCACAGATAACGATACTTTGCCCGCGACGTCTCTTCCCTTGCTATTTTTCGCCTTTGCTTGCGCCAGCTTCTTCGTTTCGGCGACCGACTTGGAAGAAGGCTTTGGCGGCGGCACTTCCTGCTTCGTCGGAGCCTTGTGCGGCGTCGCTTTCATGGCTTCCTCCACTTCCTGAATCGTCACCGACGGTGCAGAACCCAAATCAGACGAAGCACCGGACGACTTTCTGAGAATTTTGACTGCTGCCGACAATTTCTTCTTTGGCGGAAGATTTTCTGGATTGTCTTGCGAAAACGATCGTCTCGAGTCTATGGGCGGAGGCGACGGTTCACATTCTTTCGTCGCGTTGTTCTTGTCTCTTGTCTCCAGCGAGCTTTGCTTTGTCGCCCCTTCGCTTCGCGCGTCTTGCCACATCGGATGCGCCATGAGTTGCAATCCCGTCAAGATGTACATGTGATCAAACACTTGGTAAATTTTGCTATTCGCGCCCTTTGTTGTCAGCGCCATGCCTCCGTAAATGGCCAATCCATCGCCGACAGTCGTCGCCGCGTGCATGAAACGCCCCTCTGGTTGCCGCGACGGTGGTTCCAACGGAGTCCATCGAAGTTCGCTCGCAGACCAGGACCAAGTATCGCCGAGCGCGACGCTATTCTTGCCGATACCGCCAAAGACAATCACCGTGTCTCCGTCTAAAAGGGATGTGGCGGTGTGACACGCGCGCTCATTCGGCCAGCACACCGTGCTCCTCTCGTCGTCCCTAGACTCGTTCAGATCCGCCTGACGCCACTTCTCATCGCTATACCGCATGTAATGCGTCTCACTTAAGAATTCTTTCCCGTTATCCCCTCCGAAACAAACCAACATTGCGCTCAATGCGTTAATCGTGTGAAACGCCCTCGGCGACGGCGCGCCGCCCTTCATAGTCACCTGTCGCCACGTCAGCGAGTGTAGGTTCAACTCGTACGCATCCGCGAGATATTCATCCTCCAACGCATCATCGGCGTTCTTTTTCCCTCTCTCACCTCCGGAAACCTTGACGGACCGACCTCCATGGACGAACAACCTTCCCTCGCGCAGCGCCATCGCCTGTCCCATCCTGGGCGACGGTTTCTCCCCCTTGGTTGCCAACTTGATCCAAACCTTTGTTTCGCAATCCAATACGTGCACGTCGTTCGTCAATTTCCCCTGACGCGTCGCCCCACCGAACGCAAACGTCACCGCACGCGTCGTCGACACGTTCGTCGGCGTGGATGTCTCTCGTTGGCTCGCCGACGCCCCTTCGGTTTGGCTCGCTCGTCTGTGCGCGTACGAAGCGCCCTCGACCCCAACCGGAACCGTCCCCGTCGTCTTCACCCGTTTCACGTCCCAGGTTCCTGTCGCAGAAACGAGTGTATTCATCGTCAGTCTCATCGATTCTTCTTCTTGTTCTTCTTCTTCGTCGATTCCGTTCACTCGAACGCGCGCGCGTCAAAATTCAAAGCAAACGCTTTCGAGCGCGTTCCGAAAATCACCCTCCCGAGCGCTCGTCCCGTTTCGTTTCACCGCATCGCACGCACCAATGGATACCACGTGACACTCGTCTCCGTACTCGGGCGCGCCGTGCGACCACCCGCGCCCGCCGTACGCGCACACCGCGTCTTCCGTTTCGCTAAACCACACCGCGGAACCACACCGTCCAACGACCCCGCGTTGTTGTTGCTGTTGCTCGTGCGTCGACGTCGCGCGCGTCGCGCGCGTCGCGCCGTCGTCATCGCGACCGATGATTCGCGCCCACGCGACGACGTCCCTCGCGCGTCTTCGTCGCTTGTCGCGCGTCGACGGGAGCGAGGCGTCCTTCGCGCTCGACATTTTCGAAAGAAAACGCGCGTCGCTTTGACGATTTTCGTCAAATCGCGCCGACGGGGCGTTCGGGCGCGACCGACCGAGCGAGAAGAGCGACGCGGACGTCGGACGGGCGATATGCGATGCGTCGACGTCGTCGCGTCGACGTCGGTGGGGAGTCGACGACGACGACGGCGGCGGCGTCAAGATGTTTCGAGGAGTTTAGTAACCGTCAGTGGTTCTGCTCCTAAACGAGTGATGATGACGCAGCGACGACGACGATGCGCGACGACGATGGATGAGGCAGAGCCGAGGAATAAGTCGTCGTGGACGTTCGATGCGCGACGACGCATCGCGACGGCACCGGATGGAACGGAGATTGCGTACGTGTCGAGACCAGACGTGAAGTTTATACACGACGAGTTGGTCGGGAGAGACTGTTACGGCGGCGTAGACGACGCAGCGTCTTCGTGTGCGGGTTTATCGCTCGGTGATCGCGTCATCGACGTCGGGGCGAATATTGGGTTGTCGTCGACGATGTTTTCAGGAAGAGTGGGCGAAACCGGCGTCGTGGTTGGGTTGGAACCGATTGAAGAGACTTTTGGCGTGTTTGTGAGAAACGCGACGCATTTGTGCGGTGAATCGATGGAATCGACCTCGACGAGTGTGGAATTGGACAGCGAAGCTCCGCTTTCGGTGGGAATGAAGCCGGTGGCGGGAGGACCTGGGACGGGGAAGGGGAAGATTTACGCGCACAACGTCGGAGTGGGATCGCGAAGTGGCGAGTCGATCGAGTTTACGCACTTTCCCAGAGCGGCGGGATGGTCCACGACTTCGGCGACGCGAGACGATGCAGAGACGATGGAAAACGTCGTGGAATACGTCTACGACGCCCTACGTCCTAGAAACCAAGACGAGAATGACGAACACGATGGGTTGGAATCCAACGTCGTCACGTCTGTCGGCCGCGTCATCCGCGGATTAATCCTCGACGAATCATCATCCTCGTCGTCGTCTTCCGCTGTCTCCGCCGCTGCTTCTCCGCCAACGGCGCCGATTTGGCGTCGAATCATCTCCTTCGTCGCCGATTGCATCCTCCGCACCCTCATCCGCGCCGTCGCCGCTTACATGCTCGCCGGCGCGCGAACCTCCACCCGCCCCATCGTCACCGTCAGCGATGTCATCGACGCCCACGACGCCGAACTCGACGCCGTCCATCTCCTCAAAATCGACGTCGAACGCGCCGAAGCCGACGTCTTACGCGGTATCCGTCCTTCCCATTGGCCACGCATCCATCGCGTCGTATTAGAGTGTCACGACATTGACGGCGCTCTCGACGACTGCGTCCGCATTTTACGCTCCGTCGGCGCGTTCGACGTCGTATCCACCCATCGCTTATTCGGCAAGACGCGATTATTCAACGTCTACGCTTCACGAGCACCCATTCATTAATGTAGACAATTACTACGTAGTCGATTCCTTTCAACGACGCGCATCTCGTCACATTTCGTCTTTGCGGGGTAGTCGGAGCGCTGAACTCTCAATTCGTCGGAGACTCTCAATGCGTCATACCGCGGCGTGTTCCGCGGCGTGTACGATGACGCGCGGACGAACGTCGGAGTCGACGAGCGACACCGCGCGTCGGCGTCGTCGCTCGCTCGCGTCGGCGTCACCGGTGCGTCAACGGCGCGGTAAAACAACGAAGATGACGACGACGGCGAAAGGTTCGTTGCAGACGGATCGTGACGAGGATGCTGATCGCGTAGGTAAAGAAGGCCGAAAACGGAGCGTGAGCCCACCGAGAAGCCCGTTGAAGCGCGCGGTGAAACACATCACGCGGGTGGTTTCGAAACCCCGCCGGGCGTTGCCGAGATTCGTCGCGGTGTACGCGCCGAGAGTGCCGATCGTGTCGAGCGCGTTCGTTTTCGCGGCGTTTACGTTGCTCGGACCGTACTTGGGAAGGATGTATCACGCGATATCACCGGAAGGCGTGATACTTTCTGACATTTCGACGCAGTCGTTTGAACTCGGCAAGTTTATCGTGCGCTGGGATCGGGAGGCGAAGCGAATGAGCGCGGTGTACAAGGCGCAACAGAGACGATGGTGTTTGTTGAGAGAGTGCGCCGAGTACGCGGAAGCGTGGAGCACGACGCCGGGAGAACCCTTCGTGCGCGTCGCGAATGGACCTATTGATGTCCATCAGCTCATCGCGGGACACTTTGCGATTACGATGAGACGGAACTTGAAGACGAGCATACAGACGATCGATGAGATTGAGCATGACGTGGTGGGGAAGAAGTTGACGTTGAGAGGAAAGTTGGTTAAAGACGACGCGCTCGTGGACAAGATGTTGTCGCGGTTGGGTGATATCGGGGCGTATGTGAGGGATACCATGGTGAAACGGCAGGCGTACAAGGCGCAAGCGAAACTCGCGGCGGCGTATGAGTTTTCTTTGGAGTGCGATGGTGACGATAGATTGGCGTTCGTGATTGATTGGGACGACGAAGTGCCTGGCGTGTTGCGAGCGGGGATGCAAAAGAGGCGTCGCATTGTCGGGTTGAATCAACTGTATTTTACCTACGCTATGGATCCGGACGAGCGCGTATATGGATTGGGTGAGCAGTTCTCGTCGCATAATCACCGAGGTCGTCGGGTTCCCGTCATTACTGGGGAGCAAGGGATCGGAAGAGGATTGCAGCCGATTTCATGGACGTTCAACTCGCTCTTTCCGGGATCCGCCGGAAAGTGGCACACGACGTACACCGCCATTCCGCATTACGTCACGCACAAGGCTAGATCTGTTTTTTTGACAAACTACACATACAGTGAGTTTGACTTTACGCACGAGCACAGCGTCGTGATTCACGCGGCGGCGCCGACGGGATTGATCACAGGTCAAATTATCGGCGCGGTGTCCATTCCAGACGTGCTCGCGGCGTACACGGATTACAGCGGGCGCATGGATCCTCTGCCCGAGTGGGCCTTGGATGGGGTCATACTCGGCATGACGGGTGGTCCAACAAAGGTGCGCGAAGTGTACGGTAAAATGGGTGAGGGTGGAGTCAAAGTCGCGGGCCTTTGGTTGCAAGACTGGGGAGGAGTGCGGAACACGTCCATCGGCATTGAGCGCGTCTGGTGGAACTGGCGACTCGATGAATCTCATTACACAGATTGGCACGCCCTGAGAGACGAAGTGCGAAAGAACGGAACTCACCTCATGACGTACGTGAATACGTTTTTGATGGATTCAAACAGCGACAAGGGATTGTTTTACCGCATGGCCAAGGAGAAAAACTACATGGTGCGCGATGTGCGCGGCGAAGCATACAGACTCGGCTCAGAACCTGGAGTCACCTTTGGATTGCTCGACCTGAGTAACCCAGAGTGCGTGCAATGGATTGAAGATATCATCGTCGATATGATTAAAGAAACCGGGGCGTCGGGTTGGATGGCTGATTTCGGTGAGTACCTGCCGTTTGACGCAAATTTGGCGTCGGGAGAACTTCCCATCGAGGTGCACAATCGGTACCCCGAGGATTGGGCAGAGGTGAACCGTCGCGCCTTGAAAAAAGCTGGTCTCGAAGGTAAAGGTTTCTTCTGGAGCAGAAGTGCGAGCACAAAGTCTCCAAAGCATTCACCGCTCTTCTGGCTCGGGGATCAAATGACTTCCTGGGACGGACACGACGGGATCAAGACGGCCGTTCTAGGATTATTATCCGGAGGTTTGTCCGGGTTGACACTATCACACAGCGATGTGGGTGGGTACACGGCGACTCCGGTTAAGCATCGATCGGCGGAATTGCTCATGCGATGGATGGAGCTTAACGCCTTTAGCGACGCAATTTACAGAACGCACCAAGGCAACCGACCGCACCACAATGCGCAACCTTGGCACACGCCAGAGCTCATCGATCAGCTGAAAATCTGCGTCGACATTCATCTCGCACTCAAGGCTTACAAAATGGAGCTCATGCAAGAGGCGCAATCGGCCGGATTGCCTCTCTCGCGTTCGCTTGTCATCCACTACCCGTACGACAGCATCGCCACGTCGCTGACGACGCAGTTTCTCATCGGGCGTGACATTCTCTTTGCCCCCGTATTGGATAGGGGGTCATCGAGCGTACACGTCTACCTCCCGCCGGGTGAAGTGTGGTTGGACGTGTGGACGACGCAGCAGACACCCGTGCAGCCGGACGAGGCATCGAGCGAAGAGGGTGGCCGAGGCAAGTGGATCACTGTTGACGCTCCAGTTGGATGGCCTGCGGCGTTCATTCGTAAATCGGCGGGCAAATCAGCAATGTCAGCCGTCGAAAAATTACATCATCTAGCCATGGAAAGAGGGGGCGTCCCCGCAAAACGGCGCGTGCGCGCCATGGACCCCGTCGAACGCATCGTGATGGGTTCATTCATGTAATAACTATAGTGAGTACCGGAACTGTACTACCGTAGGTATAGAAATTTGTGACGTCTGTAAAAATTATTCTCAAGTTGAAAGTCTAAGTCCTTCTAACGCCGGAGGATACTCCGGTTGGAGACGAAGCGCCTCTCGGTAACATCCTTGAGCCTGGAAAAGGCGTTCGTCCTCATCTTCCACGGTGCCGAGCGAGGCGCTCAAGCGCAGCGCGTCGCCCCACGACACGTAGATTTTCACGGACTCGGGCTCAAGCGCCGCCGCCGCTTTGAATTTCTCTGCTGCGGCAACCGCGAGCGCTTCGGCGTCGCCTGTCGATCCTTCGCTTGTCAACACGAGTGCGCTTCGCAGAGTCAGCGCCGTGCCCCATCCGTTCAACGCTTTGGCTTTGCGCTTATCGTCCTCTTTGTCTTCGGATTGAGAATCAACCACGACGGCACGAAACTGTCGGCCAGCCTGAATGAGGTTATCCTCGGCGAGCTCTACATACATTTCAGCCGTGCCCTCCAAACCCGCATTTACACGATCGGTGCGCGCGACCTGCGCTTGCTGAAGCGCCAACTCGGCGAGGATAGATTGCACTCTCCCGCGCGCGAGATGCGCGTTGCCCAAATTCCCCAGGGCGAGAGAGGACGCATCCACGGCGCAAGCCTTCTCAAAGTGCTTAATGGCCTTGGCAAACTTTTCATCGGCGTCTTCGAGCATGTCCACATCGATGCCGCTTCTTCGAGCGACGTCTCTACCGGCACGAAGCGCGGAGAGTCCCGCTTCGGATTGCTCTGCGAAATCATCATCCTTTGCGTCGCTCCCCTTGGCTTCGTTTTCAGCCATGTACTTGGCGACGTTTTCCGCATCCGCGGCACCGACAAACGGATCCCAAATCTCTTCGACTTCTTCATCAACATCGTCGGAAACAGCCGCGTCGTCAGAACTCATTGGTGTCTCTTCTTCGCTCTTCTCGCTAGGCGTGGCGTCCGCCGTCTTTGAGTTCAAGAGCGCCTGCATGTTTGCAAACGCCTCGTCTCGCGACACGCCTTGGTTCATTTTCGCCGGCTGACTCTGCGATTCCTCACCCACCCAAACGAGTTCGTCCACCGCGGTGTCATCTTCCTCGATGATCGCGGCTTGCCACTTCATCTGTTCTTCAACCTCGACTGAAGGCGTCGCGGCTTGGAGCTTTTCCTCCGCCCATTGCTTGACAGCCGCGGCAGCCTCGGCGCTTCCAGAGCCTCGCTCATCGTCAGTTGAGCGATCTACTCGTGCTTTGGAGAGCGCCACCTTGAGATCATTGACGCTCTCGACGATATCCTGGATATCCTTGGAAATCTCCTGCCTGATTTCGATGCGAAGATCTTCTAAATCATCCTCATTCACCTCAACTCGGCGATTCGCCGCGTTGACGTTGGCGTCAATCGCATCCAGACGTCCAATCATAGCCTCCCACTGGCTCTCATCTAGCTTTGACGCGAGGTTCTGCACGATGTTTTCGTCCGAGGTGACGTTTTGAATCGAACCGAGCAGTTGATCCATCGCTTCACGCACCTTTGCGCTCGTCGTGTCGGCGATGATGGCGCGCAAGTCTTCCAACTGTTCGCTCGACATGCCCCCAGACGAGGACGCGATGCGTTCTCCCTCGCCATCTATGGCGCTTCGGATGTCCACCGCGAGCTCTTCCATCGGTTTACGAAGCGACGCTGTGTCCTTCTCGACATTCTCAACGAGTTCCCAGAGCATCGTCATCTCCTTTCTGAGTTCGCCGGCGGCTGTCTCAGCCGTCGATCGAAACTCGTCTCGCACGCTTGCGATGCCCTCCCGAGCATCGACTCGCGCCGCCGCGAGATCCCGCGCAAGCATCCCAGCCACCGCACCGCTATCTCTCGCCGTCGCTGCCGCCGTCTTGGCCGCCTCCACCTGCGCCCGTTCGACGTTCGATAACCTATTCGATAGTTCTTCGAGCACCGGCGTCACGTCTCGCTTCACCGCCTCCACCGCCAACGGCGCCGCTTGCTTGGTCGCCTCTCGCAGCGTCACGCTCCGCGCCGTCTTTATTCTCAACGCCAACATCTCATCTCTCCTCGCAGCCGCTCGAACCGCCGCTCTCGCTCGCAACCGTCGCTCTCTCGCCCTTCGCGCCAGCGCGCCCACCAACGGAAGCGTTCCCGCGAGCGCCCCAAACGCCATCTCTCGCATCACTACCGACGCGATACCGCTCGACACCGCCCCGAGCGTCGTCGCCCGCTCTAACACACTCAACCATGCCGTCGCGGACGCGATTCGAAACTCCTCGTCGTCCTCTTCAAACTCATCGTCGTCCTCAAAGTCATCAAAGTCGTAGCGGTACGTGAACGTCGAAGTCGAAGTCGAAGTCGAAGACATTTCGTCTCCATCCCGCGCCCGCGCGTTCGATTCCGTCGCCACCGCGCGCGTCCACGTCCGCGTCGTCGTCGTTTTCATAAACCCACCCCGACGCGACGTCACCCGCGCGTCCACCCGCGAGTTACATCGTCGTCGTCGTCCGCGAATGCAATCCCGCGCGGCACTTTTTCCACCGGCACGCGTCGCCGTCGCGCCTCGCGCCGACATGACGACCGCCACGCGGACGGGTAAGACGGAAGATGCGCGCGAAGACGAAGGTTTCTGCGTTTGCCCCGCGCGTGGGCGATCTGCGCGTCGGCGACCGGTGTCGTCGGTGTGTGACGTCGCGTCGCGTGTTCAACGGTCTTGAAGCAAAACCCTGACGACTTATAAATGGACTCCATTTATGGAAATTTATGTATATATGAGTAAAACAACTAGAGTATGTGATAAATCACACGCTCATCTGGTCCGAGAGTCACGATTGACTTCATTGTTGCGCGCATCACGCACGGAATGGCGGGCGCGACGCGACGATCGACGCGACGGGATGCGTCGGTAAAAGAGGAGGAGGAAGAAAATGACGCCGTCGTTGAGAAATCGGACGAACCGACCGACGAGGCGATGGAGGAGGATGTAGAGGAGGAGGATGAAGATGAAGATTCGGATTCGGACGACATCGAGATCGAACTTCGGGATGATATCGACGTCGTCGCGGAGCACGAACAGGCGGAGAAGGAGGCAGCGGAGGCGGAAGAGAAGGCGAAGATTGAAGCGGAGGAGGCCAAGGCAAAGGCGGAGGTAGAAGCAGCGGAGGTGGCGGAGAGAGAGGAGGAGGACGCGGCGGCGGCTGAAGCCGCGAAGGTGGCTTCGACTATGACGGGAAGGCGCGTTTTGGACGTGCATCCGTTGGGTTCGTACACGTTTGGGACGAAGAGAGCGAGAGGTGAAAAAGATGCGACGATTGCGAACCGCATGTTGCGAATGAAGTCAGCTTATGAAAAGGAAGGGAAGAGGAGAAGCGTCGCCGCGATTTGTTTGGTGAATCAGCACCGAACTCCGCACGTGCTCCTTTTGCAGGTGAACGCGACGTCATTTAAGCTTCCTGGGGGTAAGCTTCGCGCGGCGGAGGGTGATATCGATGGGTTGAAGCGTAAGCTGCGCAATAAGCTTCAACCCGATCGCGATGATGGATTGGAGCGGCACGAGTTTGACGTCGGCGACCAGGTGGCTACGTGGTTCCGCACGGCGTTTGAACCTCAAATGTATCCGTATCTCCCGGCGCACATCACCAAACCCAAGGAGGAGCATAAAATGTTTGTCGTTCAACTCCCGGAGAAGTGTTACTTTGCCGTGCCGAAAAACTTGAAGCTCCTGGCGGTACCGGTGTTTGAGCTCTACGGCAACCCGGGCAAGTACGGACCAGAAATTGCGAGTATTCCGCACTTGTTATCGCGGTATCGCCTCAACCTAGAAACTGCGAGCTGACTTTACAAAAAGGAAGAAAGCTAGCTCTACGTTCGCGCTATTGACACACACTAAGCGAACGAAGAATGAACTTATAATACCGAAACTTAGTAGAAGTAGACTTGAAGAATTCTAGCGCTTTGCCGCTGACGAAATCTGCGATGTCGTGGGCATGTGCAGACGACCCGCCAATCTCCACCGCGAATTCGGAATCTTTAGCCCGTGTTCAAAGACCCAAAAGTCTTCGACGTCGAGCGTCTCGTCGGGATGACCCGACACGAGTCGCCCGCGAGCGTCGTACGCCGCGAATTTTTGTCTACTCCTAAACCTCGTCGTGAGCTGCACGAAACCGGGCCCATTGGTATCGTTCGGATTCGCCATGATGAGTCGACCGCGCACCACTTGACACTCATCAATCCCAACGAGATCCCAATCCACCTTGACCCACCCACCGCTCTCTCTCGTCTTGCGTTCTCTCTTCAAATCTGTCTGCGTCCTATCCGTCGTCGCGTGTCGCACGTCGTGCGGCAACGTCTTCCCACCCCCAGCGTTCGCGCTCGACGCGTTAATCATCCTATACAACTGTTTCGCCTCCGCTTTGAACCCTTCTAGCGTAAACCCTCGTATATCCTTCGTGCACTTGCTCAACGCGTACGTATCCTTCACCCGGCTCATCGCCGCTTCGTACGCGAACCTCAACCCCTTGGCGCTCGTAAACGCCTCCAACACGCTCGGTCTTCGCATCGGCCCGGCGTACGGTTCCGCGATGAGATTGGGCGATTGCGGCGCGATTCGCATCCCTCGTCCGCGCGATCCTCCGGCGGACGCCGGCGCCGTCACGCCTTTCATCGACGGTTTCGCGTACGACCTGCTCGAGTTGTACACCGTTCCATCGCGACCACGACGTTCACGACCAACGCCGCGGTCGTCGTCGTTCCCGCGCATCGCCGGTGCCGTCGACGCCGTCACGCGCGCGCCCCATCGCTCCGTCGCGACGACCGCCGATCGAAGCGACGATCCCGTTCGTCGACACGTCGTCGCCAGCATCGATCAAATCAAATCAAATCGGCTCGAGAGCGCCAAAAAGTGAACTCTGAAACCGTCGGATTGGACGAGACTTTGCCGCGCGCGACGGACTCGCCCGACGGGTCAGCGTCGAGCCGCGCCGACGACGAGGCGGGGCGGGACGTCTCGGACGAACGAACGCGACCGATCGAGCGGTTCGCGGTCGCGGCGGGGAAATCGACGCGCGAGACGACGCGAACCGTCACTCTTTGACGCAAACGAAAGCTTTCGACGAGAAGGATGGCGACGACGGAACAACCGACGACGGAGCCGACGTGGACGACGGGAATGTGGACGGAATGCGTCGACCGTGGCAGCGATTCTGAAATCAAAGAAGAGCGTCTTGAACCGGACGTGACGCACCAGACGATGAGTAAGGGAGGGTCGAACGCGCGCGCGGTGGACAATCCGCCGGAATGGCTCGTCGAGTTGACGCGCGCGGTTTGGAATACCATGTACGACGCCGATGACGCCGGCTCCGATGCGTGGGAATCGACGGAAGATGGGATGCGGGAGCGCCGATGGCGCGTGGTGAGTCGTGGGTGGGAGTACGTGGTGGTGCGGGGGGAGGTTGAGGATGAGGATGGCGAGCGCGAGGCGACGACGATGTGGACGGCGTTGGGACCGGCCGGACGAGCGCGCGATGACGAGTCTGACGACGACGACAACGATGAAGACGATGATGATGGAGACGAAGAAGACGAAGAAGACGATGACGAAGATGAATGGGAGATGCTCGATGGTGAAAAGGAGTTGAGTGTCGCTGATGATGGAGTTGACGAAACGCGCGAGGCTGAGCCAACATCAGACGGAGCGGATCGATCGAGTCAGCGAGAAGATTTCGCGCGTAAAGCCGATGACAACGACGATAGTGCTGTGAATGATGTGTCGGAGAAAGGTCAAGTTATCACGATCATGCGCTCGAAGATGACGATGACGGAAGATGGTACAGACACACTCAACGACATTGTGAAATCCATTGACGAGACGATGAAAAAAGCCATTTACAAAGCCGCTCGGGCGTACAAGATTGCAGAGCTTCGAGTTCGCAGTGGAGTCGCCGCGCGTTTTCATGACGTCTCAAACGTCCCAATGTGGATGAAACGACTAGTATCACGTCACGTCGACTGCTTGCAGCCGCGGTTCGTTTTCGTCGCCATCGGAGCCACTGGAACGTTTATGGTTGTGAGACGGGAATGGCTTTTGCGAGCCGAAAGGCGTTCGCGATCGTCATTTGTCCAAGCCGAGCGGCTCAGTGACGATACCAATCGTGAGTTTCAAGAAATTGGACTTCATTATATTCTCTAATGAGAGTTGAGCTCGCGAACACGAAAATGATCGATTGATTGAAACGTTAACAACGAACGCCGCTGGCCCGACGTAATCGAGGCAGTCCCATCGAAGGTCTTCATTTTGCGTCGAGGATGACTTACTTTTTGGATGCGTTCGAGTCCTTCTTCCGACCGCCAGATGATAGATTCTCGTTGATTTTCAAGGAGGACGACCTCGATGCTTCCGCCGTTTTGATATACAAACGAATGTACGTTTTGTCGTGGTTACCCCTCCTCTGTTCCGTCTACTTTGTATCTGTAATGATTGTCGAGTCAAACGCAGAATTTGTGGGATCGGCCGGTCTCGCGCTACTCGAGTGCATAATTTTGAGGCAAACGAGCTTTCAAGCCAAGGGTAGGACGTTGGGACACGTCTCGCACATGCGCAACGTCTCGCAAATGTTCTTTGCTCTCACGGCGAGCAAAGCTTTTGCGCTCGTGTACAGTACCTACGACATTTGTCGCATGCCGGAGGAAGCACTCGGTGAGTTGGAGTGCAGCTACTTGCGATGGGCGACGACAGCCGTGCTCGCAGTTTTCGGTTACGTCACGTATGTCGCCGCGCTCTGTATGGGCCGATTAGCAGAACAATTTCTATTAAAGTTGGCGAAACACAAATCGCTTGAACCGTGAAATGCAATGCTTATGTAATATTTCTTCTCGTCACATACCTACAGGTAGTATTATCAAATGTGTTTCGCTTCCGCTGCTGCTGCTGCTGCTGCTACTATCTATTTACTTGGTGGAATCTGGAACGACGCACTCCTCTTCGCCGACTTCGCAATCAAACATGCCGCCCCCAGTCGCCGCGCGCGAGTCATCCCCGCTCGACCACCTCCGGTAATCCTCAGTGAGCTGAGTCAAAAACTTCGGCACAACTTGGTTGACTACCTGATTCACGACGAATCGTCCCGTGCGCTCGGTCGACTTGACGGTGAACGGAAACCAACCGGGCACGATGAGATAGACGCTCACGCGCGTCTCGCTCATCATCTCCTTGAATTCTCCCCCTTCCGAATCCACCACGGCGCGCTCAACCTCCGTCAACGCCTCCAGTTCAATATCTCTCCACGTCACGTTGTTCACACTCACGATTTCAAACGAATCGCTCGCGCTCTCGACCACCCCGCTTCCGCTGAGCTCCATATCTTCCACCCGAACTTCGCACCCGCTCCCGTCGTCTCTCACGTGCACCCGCGCCCGCAATCTCGGCTTGAGTCTAAACCCCAAAAAATTAAACTCACTCAACTCCACCTTAAACGTATCCTCATCCACCCGCTCCACGCTCTCCCCATCCAGCGTCGAATACTGCGACGCCGGCAGAGACATGTACTCGCGCACCGTTCTCCCGGCGACGCGTTGATGTACCCGCCTCGCGCTCTTCCTCGTCGCTTCGAAGGTCGCGTGTCGTCCTTTCCGCGATAAAAACGTCTCCAAGCGTTCCGACGTCGCCGTCGACTCTTCCCGCGTCGGGTTTTCAATCGACGCCAGCGATTTCAACAATCGACAGCGCCCGCGATCCGTGACGCGGCGTCGTCCAACCGAGTCGCGTTTCACACGCCGCGCCGCCGTCGTCGGCATCGACGACGTGGACGACGACGCGCGTCCCGACATCGCGCGCATCGCCGTTCGATCACCACCGCTCGTCGACCGACGCGCACCCGAACCAGCGTCGCGCGCGTCCGAGTGAAGAAGATATCGTTGCCGCGAACGTCTTTGGTTTGAGTGCCGAGTTTACTTATGTGCAAACAGTGTGAACAACTGGATGGATGGAGTGTTACGCCGAACGTCGACGACGACGCCGAATGTCGACGCCGGGCGACGACGCCGGGCGACGCCGGCTTTCCTTTTCTCACTCGCTCGACGTTTCTCTCCGTGGAAACGCGCGCGCGCGCCGATTCCGAACGTCGGCGGGCGAGGCTGTCGATGTACAACACCCGGGTGTTTTTCAAAGGGATAAGACGACGAGTGCGACAGCGACGCCAGCCGACGACGCCTGTCGACGAATCGCCGACAATGGCGCGATCGGGGACGTCCGGAACGGCGAGTGGGTCGTCAGCGTCCGCGATGGAGTTCGTCAGACGCACGAGACCGGGGTTTCCGGCGGGGTTAGAGGTACGAAATGCGCGCGCGCGTGACTCGGATTTTATTCGTGGCTTGTTTGTCGGCCGGTTTCGTTTCGTTGAGGCGACGCGTTTGGGCCGTCGCTCGAACGTTTCGGTTTCGGTGCTGGCGGTGACGACGGTGTGATGACGGACGTCGCGTCGCGTCGCGTCGCGTCGCGTCGCGTTTCGGGGGAGGATGAAGGAAGGAGAGACTGACGGGGTATATTTCGCGCGCGCGTTCGACCCCTCCGCAGGTCGTGATTGCTGGCGAAGACAACGAGACGCGCGCGGCGAGCGTGCGATTGCTCGAATCCAACTCGTACCGAGGTAAGGTTTGATATCGCGTTGTGGTTGATGGATGCGTCTTCTTATCGTATTTCGTCCTCGTCGGTCGTCGTTGACTTCGCGAAAACCGCTCCTCGAGACTGACTGATAAATCGAACCACGTTCGTTTCCAACTCGACGTAGTCACGGTTGTGAGCACGCTCAAGGAAGTCATGGGATCGCTCATGATTGAACCCGCGCCTAGACGAGACGTGGTGCTCATCGAGGCGAGCCTGTTACGAGAGGGTATGGAGGACGATAGTTGGTCGTGCCGCGAGAGGTTTCCGGCGGTGGCGAAAAAAGTAGCCATCGTCGTCTTGCAACACGACAACGCCGAAGAGAAGGATCGCGAGTTTATCATGGATGCGATTCGCATGGGCGTCGTCGATGTGATTCGGTACCCTCTGATTAAACAGCGAACGGCAAACCTGTGGCAACACGCGGTTCGGAAAATGTTTCACCATCAAAAAGATTCAAAGATGATCGAGGTTTTGAAGAGGTCGAACGACACGAACGTGCACAATTTTTCGGCGCCGTATTGCGGAGGATTAAACGCGCGCGATCCGGCGGCGCTGGGTGAGGCACAACTGCGAGCTCCAACGCCACCGATGAGCGTCGAGGCGATGAATCTTCGCCAGGCAAAGTTGCTCGCTGAATTTGAAGCGCGCAAGGCGCAGGAATCGGCGCGAGGCGAAAAACCAATCCGGCCAGCCAAGGAGGCGCCAAAGAAGTCTGTGACAACGAAACAGCCCACGGCGGGATCTAGCAATAGTCGCAAGGACGATTTGGCGCCTCGAGTAACGACGACTGCGCTCAGAGGGTCTTCGCCCGACGAGATGTACGCCCAGGGTGCCTCTGGTTCGGCGTTGCCCGCGGGATTGAAGCTGAAAATTACCGAGAGTTTCATCAGGAGCATCGACGCGGGATTGCAAGGGCAATCAGACCAACTTCCGGGCATCGACGCAACCGCTCCCGACGGAGGGTCGTATCCAACTTTTGACACCAATTTGTTCAAAGATTTGATGGATTGCGACATGGGTCCGTACGATGGAGACGCTTTGGACGCCGTGCTCAACTCGAACGATTTCTTCTTTGACGACATCGTCGAGCCTTAGGTTGATTTCTAGAAATCAACCACCGCGAGTGCGTTCGCGCGCGCTCGCACATCTGTCAAATAATGATGAGACATAGCTCATCTGACGAGCGATCGGTCTCGCGCGCCGTCACGCGCGCGATTCATCGTGAATGTCAATTTGTAAAACACCGAGAAACGACACAAATCAGAGGCTCTTCACACATGGAAATGCCTCACAACGTGACGCGCTCGACGAACACCCGATAACAACATGCGAAGCGATACCAATCTTCAAACGACTCGTCACCCGATGACGCGCGCGCGGGCTTTACTCGCGTGCGTCGTGTGCGCCGTGCTCGCGTGCGCTCGAGGCACGGATGCGAGATACAGAGGCGCATCGACTCGTAACCGACGCATCAGTGGTCGAGGCATTCGCGGAACGACTCTCGGTAGTAACGCCGGAGCTATGGTGGGAAGACGTTTGCTTCGTCAGCTCTCAGATGAGATGGTGTATCCGGAAAATGGACACTGCGTCTCCGCGTACGCCCAATTGGCGCGTCGCGACGAATTAAGCATCATGTCCGAAGTCGTTGATTCACTGCCCGTCATCAAATCCAAAATGCAAGACCCGACACTGAAATACACGCTGTTTGTACCGACGAATGAAGCGATCGAACGCTTAGAGAGCTGGGAAGGCTGGGAAGAATCGAAGGCTACGCTCAAGGAAGTGTTCGGATCGACTAGATTGGTAAGAGCTTACATGGTATCGTACCACGCCGTTCCAAACATGACATTGACGCTCGAAGATTTACGAAACCTCGACGGTGACGAAGCATTCTTGGAGGATTACCTCAACAATGTCATGCCGTTATACGTGAACGTCACGGACGACGACACGCGCATCGTCGGTTTGGGTTCACACGCGAGCGTCGTGACGCCAAACATCTGGGCATGCGGCGCCATTCTTCACACGATTGATCACGTGCTCCTCCCCTTTGATGGAGATGATGAGCTGGACCCGATGCAAGTCGAATTACTCTACGACGCGACGGATGCCCTCCGCCAGCGTGAAGGTTTGCCGCCGCTCAATCGATCTGACATTGACGCAAGTGACGACCCGATTGAAGTCGTCGGCGCCGTGAACATTTCGGAAGTTCCAACTGAGTGGACGCAAGCCGCATACGAGTACGACGCAAACGATTGATTGAACGCTTTTGAAGTCATCATCGATGCGCAATTTACGTAGAATCAGAAACGACGCAACCATTGAGAAAAGATTGTGATACTTGTCGGAAGAACATTTCACTTTTCACCAAACCCTCAAGACACGTCCTCGGCATCGTCACAACTTCACGCTCCGCCTCGCACGATGGCGAGCGGACTGGGCACTTTCGCCCGTGCCACGTTGGTGCGACACTGCGCACCCATGCGCGCGAGCGCGCTTCGCGCCACGGGCGCGTCGACGACGGTGTGCACCTCACGCCGTCAACAGGAGACTCGCTTTGGAAACGCCAACTCTCGAGTCGCTCGCATCGCCGTGCGCTCGCGCAGCTACCCAGCTGGCGCGGAAGTGAAGACGATGCCATCTCCCGGTAAGCGACACGGCGATCTGCCCAAGAACTTTGAGCACACGCAGGTTGAGGAGGGGTTGTACAAGTGGTGGGAGGAGCGAGGCTACTTTAGACCTAACGAGAATGCGAGCGGCGAACCGTTCGTTATCCCGATGCCGCCGCCGAATGTGACGGGCGCATTGCATATGGGGCACGCCATGTTTGTCACCTTGCAAGACGTGATGATCCGCAGCGCGCGCATGCGCGGGCGCAAGGCGCTTTGGGTACCGGGCACGGACCACGCGGGCATTGCTACGCAGCTCGTCGTGGAACGCAAGTTGGAGAGCGAGGGCGTTAAACGCACGGATATGTCCAGAGACGAGTTTGTTGAACGCGTTTGGGAGTGGAAGGCGGAGTACGGCGGTCGAATTCAGCAGCAGATCAAGCGACTCGGGGCCTCTTGTGATTGGTCTCGCGAGCGCTTTACGCTTGACGAAGGCCTCTCTGACAGTGTGTTGGAAGCTTTCATCACGTTGCACGATCGCGGGTTAATTTACAAGGGAACGTACATGGTGAACTGGGCCCCCAAGCTTCAAACGGCTGTGAGTGATCTCGAGGTGGAGTACTCTGAAGAACCCGGCACGTTGTACTACTTCAAATACCCTGTGGAGGGTGGGGGCGCCGACGACTTTTTGCCCGTCGCCACCACGCGTCCGGAGACGATTCTCGGTGATACCGCCGTCGCGGTGAACCCGGAAGACGACCGCTTTAAGCACATGATCGGGAAGCGCTGCGTCGTGCCGTTCACCGGAGGAAGAACGGTGCCAATCATCGGTGACTCGTACGTCGACATGGAATTTGGTACCGGCGCGTTGAAAATTACTCCCGGTCACGACCCGAACGATTACGACATCGGCAAGCGCTGCGGTTTAGACACGATCAACATCCTCAACAAGGATGGTTCTATGAATGCTCAGTGCGGCAAGTACACCGGTTTGGACCGCGCGGACTGCCGTAAGCAACTCTGGGCAGACATGGAGGCGGATGGCATAGCCATCAAGGCGGAACCTTACACCATGCGCGTGCCGCGCTCGCAGAGAGGCGGTGAGGTCATCGAGCCCATGGTTTCCGAACAATGGTTCTGCAAAATGGATACCATGGCGGAACCGTCTTTGAAGGCGGTCGAAACCGGGGAACTCACCATCATCCCGCAAAGGTTTGAGAAGATTTACAAATCGTGGTTGACGGACATTCGCGATTGGTGCATTTCTCGACAGCTTTGGTGGGGGCACCAAATCCCAGTCTGGTACGTGCACGACTCGGCGGAGGATCTCGCTCTCGCGCGTCAAGGTGAAGGTAAGGGTACCAGCAAGCGATATGTGGTTGCTCGTAACGACGAAGATGCCGAGAAGAAGGCCAAGGCGGAATACGGCGACCACGTCTTGTTGCATCGCGAAGAGGATGTGCTCGACACGTGGTTTTCTTCTGGATTGTGGCCCTTCAGCACGTGCGGTTGGCCGGATGAAAATGCGCCGGATATGAAAAACTATTTCCCAGCGAGCGTCCTCGAGACTGGACATGACATTCTCTTCTTTTGGGTGGCGCGTATGATTATGATGTCGTACGGCATGACTGGAAAGCTTCCGTTCCACACCGTCTTCCTCCATGGTCTCGTTCGTGACTCTCAAGGTAGAAAGATGAGCAAGTCGCTGGGTAACGTGGTCGATCCGCTCGGCGTGATCGCCGAACAAGGCTGCGATGCGCTGCGATTCACTCTCGCGACGGGCACAACCCCGGGCCAGGATCTCAACTTGAACTTGGAGCGCTTGGCGTCCAACAGAAACTTCACCAATAAGATTTGGAACGCCGGTAAGTTTGTGCTCTACAGCATGGACGAGATGTCGGACGACGAGCGCATGGCTCTCGTCGATGAGGGTGCCAAGCTTTGCGCGGACGAGGCGTCCATCGCAAAGCTTCCGTTGGCGGAACGTTGGATTGTGAGCAAGTTGAACGCGACGGTTGACCACGTCACCGCCGCCCAAGATAAGTACGACTTTGGCGAAGCTGGAAGATCCACATACACATTCTTTTACGATTCTTTTGCAGATTGGTTCATTGAAGGCGCGAAGAGCCGTTTGTACGGCGACGACGCCGACGCAGCTCGAGTCACAAAGGCAGTGACGCTATACGTGCTCGACAGGACGCTCAGATTGCTCCACCCCTTTGTTCCTTATGTCACAGAGGAAGTGTGGCAGGCGCTGCCGCACCGCGGCGAAGCGCTCATCGGTCAAGACTGGCCAGAAGTTGGCGCGACCGTTGATGCTCAGTCCGTGTCCACTTTCGAGAATTTGCAATCGGTCGTGACGCGCATTCGTAACGCTCGGGCTGAGTACTCGGTCGAACCGGCGAAGCGTATTCCCGCAATCATCGTCGCCAGCGACGCGAGCTCCAACGCAGAGTACGGCAAGGAGTTGAACCTCATCGCTACTCTCGCTCGCCTCGACGTGGATGCGTCTTCCGTCGCGACTGCTCCGCCCGCCGAAGTTGCCTCGGCGCCCGAGAACTTTGTGCAAATCATCGTCAACGAATCTCTCGAGGTGTACCTACCGCTCGCCGGCTTGGCTGATCCAGTCAAGGAAGTCGCGCGTCTCTCCAAGCAAGAGGCAAAGATGGAAAAGGAAGTCGCCGGTCTTTCTGGTCGCGTTAATTCTCCCGCTTTTGTTGACAAGGCTCCCGCTGCTGTCGTCGAAAAGGCGAGAAAGGAACTCGCCGACCTCGAGGAACAGCTCGCGGCGGTCAAGGCTCGCATCGCGCAAATGCAAGCGCTCGTCCCGCAATAGTTTTACAGCAAGAACAGCACGCGGCTGTTCCATTTACTAGCTCATCACTACCAGTACCGGTACTGGTAAACGTGTAAAAGAAATTAATATCAACGGTTTGATTATTGTTATTAAACCCATCAAACAATGTATTTGCCCCCGAGGGGCGCTCGGCGATGGAAATACCCCTGTCCTCTGTTCTATCTGTATAAATTCTTGTGACGATGATAATGATCATCATGCGTTCGTCTTCGTACATTATGAATGATACCCGCGCTCCCGAAGAGCGATTGTGTACAACACACCCGCGGTCGTTCCTTTTCACTAGGAGGAAACTTCCGGAATGTACTTTTTCGACCCGCTGACGCCGTGAGACTGAAGCGCCTGCGCTTCGAGCAACAAGAGCGAGTTATGACTCCCTCGTCGTCGCCCACCCGCCGCCCCGATGTTACCCGCGTCCCCATCAAACTCTGGCGTGTGTACGTTCACCACCGCCGACGGCGACGCCCCCATCATCAGCGTCCCACTTTCCCCGCGTCCGACAAACTCGCCGTTTTTATCGCGCACAAAACTCCCGCTCCGCTCGCCCGAGTGCACCGTGAACGCCGCGGTTATCGGAATCATCTTCGCCTCCGCCGCCGTCAACAAGTTGATCATCTCTTTCCCTCCGTGTTGTCTCCCGAACGATTTCGCAGACTCCTGATCGTAAAACCGTTCCCGCCCGTGTCCCCCGTGCGAGCTCGACCCGTAGTTGCTCCTGTCCCGCCGGCTACCCGCTCCCGACACGCTCAACTCCTCCATGTCCAGCGCCAACGCCTCGGCCGCGTTTTGCACGCTTCCTTCCTGCGGCGTCGACTCCACCGCCGGTGATTTCTTCTTCTTTCTCCACCGCCGTCCATCCTGCGGCGACCCACCGCCGAAGAATTTCAAGAGCTTCCTTCCCAAACCCATGACGCCCCCGTGTTTGACGCGCCGTTTACGAAACCTACGACGACGCCCGATTCACGAACGACCCCCCTGACGCGCGGCGTTAATCCCGAGCGATCCGTTAACGAACCCTTCGGTTCGTCCCTCGTTCGCGCGCTTCGGCGTCGTCGAGCGGCGTCGAGTGCCGGGTCGTCGTCGAAAGTCGTCAATAAAGTGCCTCTCTTCCCACCCTCGTTCGCGTGACCCGATGGATTGAATTGGAATGTGTGCGAGACTTTTGTGATTTTGGTTATTGTTGCCTCGGATCGTCACGAATTTCTACTTCTATAGGATTAAAATGGCTCGACTATGAGTGGTGGTGGTGGTTGGGCGGCTCGTCTGGTTGTTCCGGTGCCGGTTCTGGTTCTGGTTGTTCGTGTACTTCGTTTCGGTCCTCGCCGACGGCGTCGATGGCGATGGAACACGGGACGCCGAGCGATGAGGAACGATGTCGAGCGATGAGACTGACGACGGCGCGCACGGCGTCGATGAGACGGTCGCGGACGCGAGGGTTTCGCGCGGCGAAAACTCTCGGCGAAACGTTCGCGGAAACCGAGTGCAGGACGGCGTAGGCGAAAGCCGAGGGTAGAGATAGGTCTTCCATGGGTTCGATGGATGCGATGGTGTCGATGGGGATGTCCACGGGGATTTTCGTCGTCGTCGCCTCCGTGGGGTGGGTTTTGAGAGACTTTGCGTCGAGGACGAGGCGGACGGTGACAAAGTCGTCCAATCGGAGCGAAGGCGCGTCCTCCGCGGCGTACTCGAGCGTTTCATCCAAGATGAAGGGTGCTGGGAGCAAGTGCTTGACGATGGAGAAGGAACTGGAGTATACCGAGTTTGATGGGGTGTTGGCGAGCGCCAGGGCGACGTAGAGCGCGCTGGCGATGCCGTAATCTCTGGAGAGAGGCGCGAGCGTCTCGTCTTGCGGATACAGCCTCGCCATGGACGCGTACTCCACGCTGAGCGCATACACCGCCGTCCCGAGGTTATACGTCGCCCTGTCAAACCCTGGATCCATTCTCATCGCGCGTCTAAACTTTCTCACCGCCGAACTCAGGTATTTCACCCGTTCCTCCCGAGCCTTTTGAGTCGCCTCGAGACTCGACGCGCGCGACGCGTAATCCACGCACGCCGCTCTGCTCTGATACGCCAATCCTAAATTGTTCAATCCCTGCGTCGCCTGTTGCGTCGACACCCTGGCCATCTCCTCACTTCGCTCCGCTCGTTCGTACTTATCGATCGCTTCGTCCCACAACCGCCTCGCTTTTTCATCCTCTCCGTTTGTTCGCAGCGCTCGCTCGGCTCGGTCGCCCAACGCGATTCCCCAATTGTACAACACCGCGTGCGCCCCGGGTTCGATCGCCGCCGCCCGCGCGTACGCATCGCACGCCCGCAAAATTAATTCATCTCTCAGCGACGCCGAAGACGCATCGGCGCACTCCCCGTGCGCATCACCGCACCGTTCCGCTTGTTCTTGCAACACGCTCGCGTACTCGTACAAGCGCGCGAACGTCGTTCCTTCCGCGGTTCGGTGCTCGTCGGGATGGACATCCCCCGATAACGACAACGCCCGACGAAGGGATTCCGCGCGGTTACTCAGCGCTCTGTCTCGCGCGTGTTCGTCCCGTCCGACGCGCGTGCGAACGCCACCGGGAACGACGGATGCGTACCTCTGGGCGTTGGCGGTTCGAGACGATCTCAGCGAGTCTTCGTCGAGCGCCGACTTACCGACGACGGCGGTCGGCGACGACGACGACGCGCGGACGGCGGTGGGTGATTCGGGGGGCGATGCCGACGCGACGGCGGTCATGATCAACGCGCGCGTCCGAGTGCGGAGGAAGGACGCGAGTGAAGTGTGCGCTACGGATTGAATCTTTCAGTTGCAACGATATAATTTTGCTAAAGTTGTCTTCTCAACCTCTTTCCTCCTGCTCTTCGTCGTCCTCGTTTTTTTGTTGTTGTACTCGGTCGCGCGCGCGCGATAATAATTGCATTTACAGCCCGGGCCAAGACCGTCTCGGCATGGGAAGATCGTAAATCTCCTCCCCACCGGCGATGTGGAAGAGCTGACGCGGCGTCGGCGGATCGATGGACAAGACGTCCATGTCGTTGCGAACGCCATCCTTGACGACGTACATGGACGTCGGGGAGATGAATTCGAGGGCGGGATGCCAGGTACGGTTCGTCGCCGTTGTGCTATGAATTTGAATCCCGGTGACGACGGCGTAATCCGCCTTGCTGACGTCGACAGTCTTTTCGATGAGCTTGTCCAAATCGCGACGAATGACTCTATCCGCCAAACGCGTGACATCCGCCAAGGGTAAACCGTTCGCCGGAATGGCCTCCTTTTCGATGGACGTCATCAATCGTCTCGTGAGAATGGAAAACTCCGGATCGAGCGGGTCGTGTCCGCCTTCTTCCATGTTCATCTCGAGTTTACCGTCGCGGTACTTCTTGAAGAGCGGTTGCATCTTCACCAAAGCCCCGCACGCGCACGACTGACCTTGTCTACCCGCACGCAAAATGGACCCAACGCGACCTTCAGCATCGATGGCGATGTGCGGAAGCGCAAACAACACGTAACGCTCCTTACCGGTGGCGTAATCCGTCGGTGAGTGGCTCAGACCCGCCGCAAGTCCAGTCGTACCCGCCGTGATGACCCCGCCCAAACCGTCGACGTCGAGCGAGTACCCAAAAATGTCGTGAATCGCATTCTTGAGCGGAAACGTAATCTCGTCTCGACACAGCGACGTCAACGCGATCGAGTTATCCGCCGTAAACCCAAAACGACGAAGCATCACCTCGGTTCGAAACAAGAAATCATCCATACCGATCGCGTTCGGAAACTCCTTCGTCACCGCTTCGCACCGCTCTCGAATGTAACTCACTCGGTTGTGTTGAAGCTCGGGATCGATATCGAACCCGCCGTACTCGTGGAACCGCGGTCCGTGCGGCGTCGCCGGGTGTTGCGCCGTGAATTCCCGGCTCATGCGGCGCGCTTGCGCGCGAGCGACGACGGCGACGCGTCGGATGCGGCGTTCGTTTCTCTTTTCGTGCGCAAACGAACTCGACGGCGCCGTCGCGTACGACGACGACGACGCGGCGGCGGCGGCGGCGGCGGCGTGCATGACTCCACTAAACGACGACTAAGAGGAGGCGGTACCTAGGCGCGCGGTCGTCCCGACGGCCACCGAGCCCCGCGCGACGGCGTGTGCGGACGCGTCGTGCGCGTCGTCGTCGGGTGGGGGGCCCCTTTTGGGGGGGGTTAACATCATTTTGACGAGTCATGAACCGTCAAAATGTTAGTTAACCCGCGTGGATCCTTTGAATTTTCAAAACTGGCAAAGCGCGCGCGCTCGGTTTGGTTTGACGCCGATTGGTTGTGATGATACAAATGCGATGGGAAAAAGTGACGATCGAAGTGGCGATCGATCACCGTTCACTGTTCTAGGACCTGTATACGTGCACGCGACCGCTGGCGGTCCCGGCGGCGACGTAATTGAGGGTTCGGTGACAGGCGAGCCGAGACGCGATGGCTGTCATGTGGTCCGGGGAAGAGTACCTGGCGAAGGATTTACCGCTGGCTGGGTCGAAAATCTCGACGTGGCGTTGCATGGAACCGCAGAGAACGCCGTCGCCGGCGGCGGACCAGACGGCGCGGAATGGGAGGACCCAGCGGCCGGTTTGATTGTTGTGCTTGATGACGACGGCGGGTTTGGTGGAATTTTCATCCGGTTTCCAGACGCGGAGCGCGTCGTCGTAACACGTGGTGAGAAGGGCGCCCGAGCCATCGGGGCACCAGTACGCGGCTTGGGAAGACTTGGCGTGGGCGAGATTGTGAATCGCCTTGGCGTTCTTCTGGAGCTTGCGCACGTCCCAGACGCTGACGAGTTGGTTGGTGGACGTCGCGAATCGATACTCGTTGCCGGGATCGACGTGCACCGTGTTAATCTTCTTTTCGTGAATCGACAGGCTCGGCGAGGTAAATTTGCCGACTCGAAGGTCGAGTTGGTGGAGGTTACCCGCGTTGTCGCACACCAGGGCGTTGTTTCCGTCGGCAAACTGATCGCACGCGGAGAACTCGTCCTCTTCAGAGTAGAGCGTCTCTTGAAATGCCCCCTTTTGCGGATCGAGCACTCGCACGGCACCGTCGTATGCGGACGTCAAGAGCTTGCCGCGAAGGGCGCCACGACCCCATTTGCAGTGGGAAATGTACGAGCCGTGCGCCTTGTAATACAAGACGCCGTCGTCCTCATCCTCGTCCGGAAACTCTGTCGGTTGCTTATCCACGCGCCACAAACCGATGTGACCCTCCTTGTCGCCCGACGCGACGAGAAGCATGGATTCGTCGTGGCTAAAGTCCAAGTGCGTCACCCCTTTCGGAACGCACTTGGCGACGTCAATGTCGCGCAGTGTGAGTCTATTCTTCACCATGGCGCTCACGCTGGCTGAAATTGGCCGCTCCTTTGTCTCTACAAATTTACCCATCTTTTCCTTGAGTTCGGCGATGAACGAGGCGTCCAGCTTTTCGTTGCCGTTTTCGCTATCCAATTTAACCTCCCCGCTCGGTCTCGTGCGCACTGGCGCCGCGGTGAGCTCACCCGACGCCGGGTGGTACGTCGCCCCGTCGGCTAAAACGACGGTTCCGTCGCGTCGCTCTCTATCCACTCCCGCCGACCATTCCGGGGCAATATTCCGCGCCCGAGACGATCGTCTCAACGGTTCAGACGGCGTCGTCGACGACTTTTTCTCCCGCGTCCTCTTCCCGGCGATCCCTCTCGCGCTCGGCGCCGGGCCTTTTGTTCGGTTTCCGACGTCGGCGCTCAGCGTATTGATATTCAACGCCTCCATCCTCGCCTTGTTCCTCGCAATTCTCGCGTCGCGTTCTCTCTCAAACGCCGTGAGGCCGTCGTCGGAATGTATGCCCACCGCATTTTCTTCTCCCTCTTCTTCGGTTTTCACCGCGGCAGTCTCCGTCAATCTATCGACGAGCTCCTCCTCCTCCTCCTCGTCCTCCTTCTTCACAGCGTCTGCTTTTACCGACGCCGACGCGTCCTCGTCCTCCTTCACCACCACGTTCGCCACGCTCGCGCGGTTCTCCCCG
>Ga0255762_10000488_pt1 | contig 35290 bp, 33 predicted proteins | sample 101ome_16_FD_179962 | JGI IMG/M metagenome (GOLD analysis project Ga0255762, IMG submission 179962) | Coastal salt marsh microbial communities from the Groves Creek Marsh, Skidaway Island, Georgia - 101401AT metaG (version 2) | ecosystem: Environmental > Aquatic > Marine > Intertidal zone >...
TAATGAGAATGAAAGACGATGAATGGAATGACATCATGAACACCAACTTAGCATCGGTCTACAAAATGTCTAAAGCTGTTCTTCGTGGCATGATGAAGAAAAAAAGCGGGAGAATTATCTCGATAGCATCCGTAGTTGGTGCAATGGGAAATGCGGGTCAAACCAATTACTCTGCTGCCAAAGCAGGGATTATGGGTTTTACAAAATCTCTTGCTAGAGAAGTCGGTCCAAGAGGTATTACTGTCAATGCAATTGCACCTGGATTTATTAAAACTGATATGACAGATGCATTGCCAGAGGAGCAAAAAGAGTTTCTTGCAAATCAAATTCCTCTAGGCAGATTAGGGACAGTTGATGAGATTGCTGAATCAGTTTTATTCTTGGCAGGAGAGTCAGGTGGGTATATCACTGCTCAGACTCTTCATGTGAATGGCGGAATGTATACCGTTTAATTTCTTTTACTCTTAAAAAAACCTGCCAGTATTAATGAGCAGTCTTTCTCTAATACACCTCCGGTAATTTCCGGGGCATGATTGAAGCATTCTTGCTCATGAAGGTTGATTGATGAGCCACAAACGCCTGTTTTAGTATCGTAAGCACCAAAAACTAATCTTGAAATACGTGCATGAATGATTGCTCCATAACACATAGCACATGGCTCAAGCGTGGCGTATAAAGTGGCACCTGTTAATCGATAATTACCAATCCTGTTTGCAGCATTTCTTAATGCATTAATTTCCGCATGAGAAGTTGGATCATTTTCAGATATAGACTTGTTATGTGACTTTGATATGACCTCACCATTTAAAACAATAATTGCACCAACAGGCACTTCATTCATCTCTTTTGATTTTTGGGCTTCTTGAAATGCCAATTTCATGAATTCTATATCAGCATCAGAATATGTCATTAGTAAGGACTTTAATCTTGGTCTTGAAAAATAGCAGTAATGAAGTTTGGCAACAGAAAATCTAAAATCAAATACAAGAATTTTTTATAGTTTTGATTAATTTTAATAACTGGCACTGGATATGCAATTTGCGATTACCAACACCGTTTCGAATCAATACTAATTTGATGGCTAAAACACTACCAATTAGTGTAATAAGGGCAGTTATCGCAACAATTAATACCTTCTCTTTCCAAAGATATTCGATTAATTCAAAGAGATCAATCTCGTCATCCATTCGTTCAATCTTTTTCTTTGTCATGAGTATATTTATCTAAAAAATCTAAGTGCCAATATCTTACCTAATATTTAGCATGATAATAATATTTAGGTGTGAATCAACATCTTAAATCCTGCCTCACTTAATCATATTCTTAAGTTTTTTTCATAGACAAGCCTGTTTAACTAATATCGGAGAACTATCAGGAAAATCATTCAGAGCAAGGGCAGCACTTGATTTATTGGGGAGAGAGGTCTCACTTTAGAGGATTATTTTAGAAGTTGAGTTTAGGTTAGATTCCAGCGCAATGAGATACCTAAGAAGTTGAGATAGTTATGATTCAATGATTATTAATAATAATCGAGACTATTAGCCGAAGCAACTTCTATTAAAACCTCACATGTTTTTTGGATTTCCTCATTAGTCAACGTTGGATGGACTAAAAACATGAGACTGGTCTTACCCAATTCTTTTGCCACTGGAAGTCTCTCTTTAGGTCTAAGACCTGTGTTATCGAATGCTTTCTCCAGATAAACTTCCGAGCAAGATCCAGAATAGCAGGGCACTCCTTTTGAATTGATTTCCTTTATCATCTTGTCTCGCAGCTCTTTACTTCCTCTAACAAAAACATAACACTTGTATGCTGCATGTTCAATATATTCGGGAATATCCGGTACTCTTAACAACTGACATAGACCTGCCGCATCCCAAATTCTATTAGCATTATTTAAACGCTTAATATGCCAGTCTGGCATTCTTTTTAATTGAATTCTACCAATTGCGGCTTGCATTTCAGTTATACGCCAATTAGTACCGAATGACTCATGTAACCATCGAAACCCCTCAGGATGCTCTTGCTTATATACTGCCTCATAGCTTTTGCCATGGTCTTTATATTCCCAAATTATTCTCCATAGAGATTCATCATTGGTGGTTACCATACCACCTTCACCGCCTGTAGTCATTATCTTATCTTGACAGAAGCTCCAACAACCTATGTGACCAATTGATCCCACAGACTGACCTTTATATTTAGCTCCGTGTGCTTGAGCACAGTCTTCAATCACATATAAGTTATACTCATTGGCGATAGACATGATTTCATCCATTTCGCAGGGCCATCCAGCCAAATGAACGCAAACAATCGCTTTTGTTTTATCGCTTATAGCAGAGCTGATAGAGCAAGGCGTGATATTTTGAGTTGAACAGTCTATATCGACGAATATTGGGGTGGCACCGGAATTCACAATAGAAGTTACAGAAGCAATATAAGTTCTAGATGTAACAATTACTTCATCCCCCTTCGATGCGCCTATAGCAATAAGTGCAGCATCAAGAGCTAGTGTCCCATTAGCTAGAGCAACTGCATACTTTGACCCTGAAAAGTTTGCAAATTCTTTTTCGAATTTTCGACACTCTTTACCCGTCCAATAATTTACTTTGTTAGACAACAAAACACTTTGGACTGCTGATGATTCCTCTTCTGTAAAAGAAGGCCATAGAGAAAAGTTTTCAGTTGTCATATAGTTTTAGTTTTTTTTATTATGTCTAGTAATCTTAGAAGGAACTCCGACTGCAACACACAAATCAGGAATATTAGAAACAACTGCAGATCCAGCACCAATAGTTACATCTTTTCCGATCTCACTAAACTGGATAACCACGCTTCCTATACCAATCCAAGACCTATCTCCAACCTTCACATGCCCAGCCAAATTTACCCCTGGACTGATATGAACACCTTCACCTAAATTACAATCATGATCTACTGAAGAATTTGTATTCAAAATTGAGCCGGTACCTATAGTTGTTTGAGCATTCACAGCTGAATTTGCTAAAACTGCAACACCATCTTTTAATCTGGCACTTTTTGAAATTGATGCAGATGGATGAATAATTGTTGCTAAAGTAGCGCCAGCCTCTCTTAAAATATCAAGCTTAGAAAGACGCGTCTGATTATCACCAATGGCAACATGGATAGCATCAAATTCATCCAGCCTATTCAACAAGTCAGTCATATTTCCAACAACAGACCAGTTGCTATTTTTCTGCTTCTCTGGATATGCATCATCAAAAAAACATTGCACAATCCAGCCTGACATCTCTGCAGCTTCAGCCACAACTTTGCCATGCCCACTGGCACCTAGTATTGCTAGTAATTTCATGATTTGGATCCAGTAAATCTATGCATAGTAACCTCGCCCTTAGTTGAAATCCCCTCTCGTTTGATTACACTCAATACTGTCATAAAAAGAATTTTAATATCAAGCAAAAGCGATTGATTCTCAGAATACCAAACATCTAGATCAAACTTCTCCTCCCATGAAATGGCATTTCTTCCATTAACTTGTGCCCAACCAGTAATACCAGGCCTGACATCATGTCTCTTCTTTTGTTGGATATTGTATAGTGGTAAATATTCTACCAATAATGGCCTAGGGCCTACAAAGCTCATTTCGCCCTTTAGAATATTCCATAATTCCGGAATCTCGTCCAAGCTAGTTGATCGCAAAAACTTACCAAATTTATTCAATCTCAAAGCATCTTCTAATAGAACCCCACTAGAGTTCTTTTCATTGGTCATTGTCCTAAATTTAACCAGTGTAAATAGCTCTTCATTTAAACCAGGTCTAACTTGTAAGAACAACAATGGTCTTCCGATAAATATCAGTACTAGAATTGCAATTAAAACTAATAATGGCGATAGCATGATCAATAGGAAAATACTAAAAAAAATATCAAATAACCGCTTCATTATTAGTTTTGATAACTTTCTTTATCACAAGCCAAATTCTTTTCGTAAATGATGCTAAGAGACGCCGGGGTTGATTTTCATAAAGTACTACAGAATATAGAAATTTTATCAATTATAACAAGGTATTTATACCAAATAAATCTAAAGGCAGCAGTCCCAAAACCGACAAATATAATCTAGGGAAAATAACTCCAATACATAATAGAATAGTTCAAATTGATTAAAAATTGATTTTTTTTTGCAATTGGTTGAATGGTGGCTATATTCTGAGAAATTCTAAACGAAATCTATCTCTCAAAGAATTCCTGACGCCTAAATCAGTGAATCACACTCTTAAAAATCTGCAAAAACAAGCTGGCATAAAACACATTAGTAAACTATTATGCTATTCTTTCAGAGTTTTTGCCCTGCTTGACTTGATGGTCAAAAATATCGCGCCAAAAAAATCTTCTCAGAATCTGGTGTCAATCAGAAACTAGCATACTGAGATCAATTCAAAACTGGAATGATAGCAGTTAGATGATTGTTAATTGATTGCCGTAAGTTAGCAATCTAATTTCATATCACTTATGTCCTAAGTATCCATTTGGATTTTGTGACTGCCAACGCCAAGTGTCTTCGCACATTTCATCAAGTCCACATTCTGCTTTCCAGCCTAATTGCTCTTCCGCATAAGTAGGGTCAGAATAGCAAACAGCAATATCGCCTGACCTTCTCTCCACTATTTGATAAGAAATTTCTTTACCTGAAGCTTTCTCAAAAGCTTTGACTATATCGAGCACAGAATAACCATTCCCAGTACCTAGATTCACTGTCAGAACTTGCGGTTTATTCTCTAATGCTTGTAATGCTTTAACATGCCCTTTGGCTAGATCTACCACATGAATATAGTCACGTACACCGGTACCATCAGATGTATCGTAGTCCCCACCAAATATACTGAGTTTTTCTAACTTGCCAGCCGCTACTTGTGAAATATATGGTATTAAATTATTAGGAGTTTCATTTGGATCCTCGCCAATTAATCCACTCTTATGCGCACCCACGGGATTAAAGTATCTAAGTAGTGCTATACGCCAACTGTGGTCTGTAACAAATACATCCCGCAAAAACTCTTCAATCATTAACTTTGAGCGACCATATGGATTAGTCGCTAAGAGTGGGAAGTTTTCCTTAATAGGCAAAGTATAAGGATCGCCATATACGGTGGCAGATGAGCTAAACAAAAAGATTTTGCAACCAAAATCTCGCATTATCTCTGTCAAAACAAAAGAGCCGCCTACATTATTATTATAATACTCAATAGGCTTATCCATTGATTCGCCTACCGCCTTCAACCCCGCAAAGTGAATCACCCCATCAATTGAGTGCTGTTCAAATACTCGAATAAGCTCGACCTTATCACGCAAGTCCACTTTATGAAAAGGAATATTACAACCGGTCAAATTTTCTACACGTCTTAAGGATTCAAGTGATGAATTACATAGGTTGTCCACTACAATAACTTCATAGCCCGATTTGATTAGCTCAACACATGTGTGCGAGCCAATATATCCAGTACCGCCTGTTACTAAAATTTTCATATTATTTAATAATTAAAATGATTTCGGTTTTAACATTAATATAACAAGTGTCATTGTTACCTTAAAAAATCGATTCATTTTATGATTCCCATTTCCCGCAGCATGACTGCATTTATTTTATGTACATCAAATTTATCTTCTGCTAGCAGTCTAGAATTTTCACCCATTTTATAAATTAAGTCTTGATTTTTTATAAACTTCAACATTGCCAAGATAAGTTCGTTTGTTGATTGAGGTTTTATTAAATACCCTGTCTTCCCATTAATAACAGTCTCCCTGCAACCTGGAGAGTCTGTAGTAATAATAGCCCTTCCCATTGACATGGCCTCTAAAATAGTTCTTGGCACGCCTTCGCGATAAGAAGATGGTAACACAAAGACGCTACATTTTTTAATTGCACTTCTCACATCTTCTAAACTTCCTAAAAAAATCAATCTTCCATCTTCAACCCACGAGTCAACCTCTGCCTTGCTAATAGAGTCTCCGTCATGCCATCCAGCTAGAACAAATTCAACATCTGGATATATAGATTTTATTTTCTGTGCCGCAGTGGCAAATTCTAAGACGCCCTTCTCAATCATCAATCGAGAAACTAATAAAAAAGATATTTTTTCGGGAACTGGATATTTGTAATAGTGCTCAAGATTAACCCCAGATCCATTCACAACTACACTCTTATGATTGGGCTTGATAAGCCCATTCCTTATAAACAACTCGCAATCATCAATATTTTGAAAAAAAACAGTCTTTGAATTACTTAAAGAGATGCGATACAAATGTTTCAAAATTTTCTGAATAATGAGATTAACCCCACTAACTTTATTCGAAAAAGAAGCCCCAAGACCTGTTATTAACGAAAAATTATATGGAACTCGGCAGACAGTTGCAGCCATAGACCCATAAATTACTGGCTTAATTGTATACCCCATAACATACTTTGGCTTGATTCTAATAAATAGAGCGACGAGACGCAAAAAATATATTAGATCTAAAAACGGGTTAATTCCTTTACGATTTAGCGGTATCTGATGAACAATAATTCCCATTCTTATCAAATCCTTATTGACGCTACTATTTTTAGGGGCTATCGGAGAGACCACATGCACAGTAATTCCGCACTTTTGCAAAGCAACAATCAAATCACCCCTAAAATTAACTATTGATTGAGGGTAGCTTGACAGTAGAATAAACTCTTTACTTTTAAATTTCATTATAAGGTCCTATTATTGATAGACCTCGTTTGACCGACCCTCTTTTTTCATCGGCATGTAAGATAAAGAGATAATTGCAATGCCGGCCCATACAAATGGAAAGAAAAATGTTGGAGTTGCAAATAAAAAAATAGTCAAATTAAGCACAGATAGAAACAAAAATACTTTTCCAGTACGGATAAAAAAGGAAAAAGCTCTGATAAGTAAGTTAGCGAAGAAAAATAACAACAGCGAGAACGATATAATTCCGTATTCAAATAGAATTCTCAAAAAGAAACTAACAGAAGTAAATCCAAGCACACTCTCTGACTGACCCGGTCCAACGCCAAAAAATATATGATCCAAATTAGATAACAAAATGTCCCAGCGATAGAATCGACTCCCTGGTTCAAAATCTTGATTTAAATAGTTTAATTTATTCAATATAGTGCTTAATACAGAAGAGTCGGTTTCCATACTAAAAAACGCAATCAGCGAAAGCCCGAAAACAGGGATAAAATACACTTTATTTTTTGCTGCAAAAAACAAGATAATTATATCAACAACCGCAATAAGAAATCCTGCGGCACTAAAACTAAAAAAAAGTCCTGCAATAATTACCAGATGCGAAAAAGACATCTTTAAAAAGCTAAGTTTTTTCAAATAATGAAAGGCTAATGGGTAAAAAATCGCCACAAAAAAAGCATAGTGATTTGGCTCATAAAATAAAGACTGAGATCGTAACAACCCTTTGTAAGTCCCTCGATTTACATTAGAAAAAGGCTGAAGCATAGACATAAACTCAGCATGAGTAAAATATCCATAAATGAACTCAATAATTGACACAAAAGAGACCAGTAGAAGAGAGTAAAACAAATAACGATATAATGTGGCAACTGGAATGCCGTAGCTGGCAAAAAAAGTTCTAACTCCCGTAAAAAATAAAACATAAACAAATAGTAAAACCAAATGATATGTAAAGGCTTTCTCGAAAATTTGCAAGTGCTGCAATGAAATTAAAAACGATAAAGTTGTACTCACATAAAACAATAGAAACAAATAGTCTTCATGTCTTATAAAAAGCTTTCTTGTCTTTAGAAAGCCAAAAATAGAGACCAAACAAGTTGATATTACAGACAAAGAAAGAAAATGCTTAGATTGATTAATATAAATATTAACCATGGGAAGCATCATAAAATATAAAAAAACGAACCTATCGGACTTGAACATAAAGTGTTGAAAACTTCTTCCATAAAGCTACAAACAAAAAATAATAAAAAGGAGGGAAATAAAAATACCGACGCACAAGGCGAAGATATAGAGTTGTCGCTTTAACATAACTGCGAATGGAGAGTAAGGTGAGAATTTTAGATTTATCGGACTCCCAGCGCATTAAATAACGCACATAAGAAGGAATGGAGTTATCATTGATAAACATATCACGAACCTTGTCAGATGATTTCTGATGATTTTCTTTAGACTTAGATATACCTAAAGCATGCTCCCGATAATAGCAAACAGCAGTATGCACCCTATTTATACTTTTCTTTTTTTCTTTTATTGTAAGAATCCAATAAGCCCAATCCTCACTTGGTGAATACTCCAGATTAAACTTTAATTTTTGTGCTAATTTAGTTAAAACAACGCTTGAGCTCATTGGCACGAAATCATAAACAAGAATCCGATGAAAAGAGTTTCTGAGTAATTGATACCTCTCTTGCCGACCTTGGGTTGATCTTAACGGTGTCCTTGTAAACACCCTGTAGTTTCCATAGGCATACGGCGACCGAGTACTAGACAAATATTTGTGAAAATTTAACAAATAATAAGGATCCCATATATCATCTGAATCTAAAAAAGCACAGTATTTTCCAGAAGCATTGAGAATGCCATTATTTCTTGCAGCAGCAGGCCCACCATTGGGTTGCTCAAGGATAATTAATTGATCCTTGATAAATTCAGGAATGCTTGACGCTGCAGAGAGCTCGTTTGGAGAACCATCATCAATAACTATAATTTCATAATCGCTATAAACTTGAGTTAACACCGACAAGACGGTTTGATGAATTGTTTTATTTGACTTAAAATAAGGAATTATGACGCTAAAAAATGGTGTGTCTATCATCTGTTTTTCATCCTGCTAATACGAATAAGGCGCAACAAAGGAATAAACAGAAGGTTTAAAACAAAATAAACAACATTTATTTTTTTAGTTTTCGCTTCACTGAATAAAATAACTGACCTATTATTATGTGCAATAAAATCTTCAATATGTGGCAATAAGGCTATAGCACTTTTATCCGGATGCAGGCAGAAAGTAACCACTCCAAAGGGGAATCGTCTCGGCTTCTCAAACTGTTGAGGAATAAAAGTCAGTCCAAAAGCTCCAAACGGAACAAAGCCAAGACCATCACTAACCAAAGCATATTTGGCCGATTTTATCGCCCTAATAGTAGAGTCGCTAATAAAATGCGCAGGAGAAACCCAAGCTATAGGATTTAAACCCTTCTTTTTCAAATAGTTTTTGCCTTTTAGAATAAGCTTAATTTGTTCATCTTGAGAGCAACATGCAAATTCATCAAAAAAAGGATTCACGTGACGATACAGAGGCGAATTGACTTTAGTTTTATAAAGTTGGTGTGAGTAACCATGCTGAGCTATTTCAACTCTACCTTCTTTCTCCCATTTCTGAAGCAATAGCCAAAATTTTCTCTCGTTAGCAGTAGAGAAGTATAAAGATTTATCTTGATTTTTTGGAATAACGGCAAGCAATGGAACAACAGAAGCCTGTGAAAAGCAATCTATGAGACGACTTAATAAATTTAAATCCATATTTTGATGTACATCATCGATTCGAAAAATATAGCTTGCCCCCATGTTATTTTTTTAGGACTTTATGCATAAACAAAATAATTTTTCCAAAAATCGATACTCCAATTTTTTCATTATATTCAGTAATGACTTTACCGCCAAATCCCAATTTGAACTTATCGATCTGAGATAGAGTCTTATTATTGTTCAATGACAAGCCACCAAAATCATATATATCAATCATTTTTCTTTTATAAAAGACCATCTCTTCCCAATGAAGCCTCCTATTAGCACGACCAATTAAACCTCTTATTTTCTTGTCGCAAATATCTAGATGAAGTGAAGCGCTATACAATAATCGAGCTCTTTTGTTTGAAACAATGTAAGCATGCATTACCAATACATCACTCGCGACATTTTCCACCATGCCTAAGGCTAGCCCTTTCTTATTTTGCAATGCAATAAGCTTATTTTTATTGGCTTTTGTCAGCCCTCTAGCTTTAGAAAAAACATTATAAAACATAATAAAATCTGATAATTGGAGTGAAGTTGGTCGATCGGTAATTACAACTTTCAATTCATCTGTTTTTTCACACCTGCTAATTTCGTTTCTTGTATTTTTTTTTAGTTCAGATCGTAAAATATTCTCATCTTTTGTTAAATCAATGTGCAACGTATTGTACCTCTCCGAACTGTTGGTCTTAGTTGCCTTCTGAGTAATAATAAAAATATCGCAATCGTTAACCCTAGCCTCTTCACCTCGATCAGGAAAAAAACCCTCCCCAATAGTTAGCAAACCCTTCCTTCTTCTAATTAATAACATTTGAATGCTGTAAATACTTTTACAACCTAAGCGGTATAGCAATAGGTTTTTTATACTCTCTTTCTGTATTGTCAGAATTGGATTTTAATAGTATTTGAATATAATGATATCCAAATATCCAATATACTTTCTATATTGTACTTCTCTCTTAGGACGCCATATTTAGTAATATTTTTTTTGGGATTTTTCATGGTTTCTAGCATAAGCAAGGATATGTGAGAAGGATCTTTATTATCTATTAGGCACCCTGTCATATCATGATGAAATATCTCTTCGGCCCCTCCATTTTTAGTTGACAGGACTGGGAGATTAAAAATAATTGCCTCAACTAAAGTCATGCCAAATGATTCAAATTTCGATGTTGAGATATACGCATCTGCCATGAGATAAATCAGATCAATATCAAACACAGGGTTTATGATTAGAACTACCGAGTCCAAAGAATTAGCAACAATAAATTCTTCCATGTTGTGTCGCTCCGGACCTTCGCCAACAATTAACAACCTTGCATTGCCATCTTTTTTGTAAAGAGTTAAAAATGATTCTAGTAGTAAAGAATAATCCTTGCTAGGGATTAATCTACCAATGGAAATCCAAATAAAATCATTAACACTAAAACCGTACATTCGGCGCAATTCTTCGGTATTTATATTTTTTTTAACCTTGCCTCTATCTAAATTAAAACCATTGCTTACGACCAAACTGTTTTCCATCCTAACGGCTTTCTTTTCCACATACTTTAACCGTGAAGCCTCACTAACAAAAACCATTTTTGAGCACAACCAGTTTGTAAATCTATATAGAATAGGTCGAAATTTCCCATGCTCAGCCAGACTATGAACAGTAGATATATTCTTTGCGTTAAAAAAAAGAGCAATTACCCTACCATACATATTGGAATGAAATAAATGACTATGGATGACATCTGGATCAAATTTCTTAATAGAGAAATATAAACTTAAAAAAGCAACAAAATGAAAAATTATATTTTTTTTATTTTTTTGTTTTAAATTTATGCAATGATGATCAATGCAGTTCTCTTCGAGCTCTTTAATAAATGCTGTAGGTCTGACTAAAGTAATTAGAAAAACCTGAATGTTTCTTTTCTTCAGTCCCAGTAATAGATCAAAAACCTGTTTTTCTGCCCCGCCAAAAGACATGGAATTGATAATAAACAATACCTTCATAAGTTTCCGGTAACCAATTTCTGAATTAAATGTTCAATGCGGATTTTATAGGTATGTGAATTAAGTGCCCTTTTATAACCCCTTTGGGCAATAAATTCTCGCTCAACACTATTCTCTAAATAATAATGCACCTTTTCTACCAGGTCATCGATATTATTATAAGATTCAATTTCTTTGCCAACAACATACTCGGACAACAGATCATTACAAAAAGAGGTTAAATAGAAGGCCCCTGAAAGAGGGACATCGAAATCTCGTAACTTCAAGGAGCAGAAATCCAAACAGTGGCCAATACCGCCAATGCCTAAAACAACTTCACAGGAATTATAAAACTCATTCACTTTGCTATTATCCAGTCTCCCCCGAGGCCAACCAAAGCCGTATGCAGTAACAGACACTCCACTTCTGCAAAGCTTATCGTGAATTTTTGTTCGGATTCCATAAGCGCCTCCAATTAAGCCAACCTGGTGCTTCTTATGAGTATTTAGAGGATAAAATATATCTCTTGAGCTTGCCTCTGGAAAATAATCGCATGGAACTCCGCACTTCCTAAACCATGCGACAGCCTCAGTAGATGAAGATAGATGGTAATCTATTACACTTGCCAGCCCATAAGTGCCATTGTTTAAATGGTACAATTTTCCAATAAAAGAGTGCTTATCGTCCATTCCAATATTAACAACTATACACCCTGTTTTTTCTTTTATCTCTCTAATAGTTTTCTTGCAAATTTTAAAGCCCCATGTCTGCATAAGCAAAATGTCAACTTTGCTTCTTTTATGGGCTGAGAAAACTCTTTCTTTGATTTTCTTGGATTGTATTTTTTTTGTTTTAATATCTAAATAGTGGTGATTCCATTCCTGGCCATAACTCTCACCATCCATATAATATGAAACTAAAAATATTTTTTTAATGGCTTGAATAAATCCTGAAAAATCTTGATCATAATCATTTCCTACCCAGTAAACATGCGGCTTTTTTTTAGTTGATTGTCTTAGTAACTTAATAACTTTGGACCTAAGAATTCTTCTTTTTAAATTAAGATCCTTGGGTTCGCTCTTAAAAAACAACAACGACTTTATTATAGAAAATTTTAGGACATCTAAAAAACACCTAATTTTTGAATAAAGATAAAAAACAATATTACTGGACTTGAAAAAATTTCTTAATACAAGATATGATTGTAACCATGTGGACTTCATACTTTTTAACTGCTCAAAACTTTAGAATACAGATCTGCATACTTCTCACCAATCTTTTCATAGGAGTAGCCACTAACAGATTTTCGAGCAATTTCAGATGAAACTTTACTATTTTCATTAAGTAGAAACTTAATTCCATTAATCAAATCCAAATTGTCAAATGGTGACGCTAAATAACCATTAACTTTATGTTGAATAATATCAGAAAGCCCTCCGACATCAAAAGAAAGAACGGGGGTTCCGCAAGATAAAGATTCAAGTGCCATATTTGGTAGATTTTCTGATCGAGAAGGGATAATAGTCATATCTGCAGATGCATATAGCATCCTCATCAACAAATCATCTTGGATATAACCAAAACCCTTAGCATGCATTTTTGCAATCATGTGTTTACCAGTAGTTCCGCCAAAAGTGACTATATACAAATCCTTTTCAGAAAGTAGTTTTAAACTTTCAAAAAGTAAATCGTAACCTTTGCGTGCATCTATCTCTAAATTCATTGCGCCAAAAAGTAAAATTTTAGAATGAATTGGTACTCCTAATAATTCGCGAACAAACTCTTTGTTTATTGGCTGCCAAAACTCTAAATCAATCGGGTTAGGGATAATCTCAATCTTGAAAAAATCGCCTAGCCAAGATTGACGTGCTTTTTCTCCCAGCCAAACACTGGGACTCACAAAAGTTATATCTTGTCCAATTAGTTTTTTCTTACGATATATCATCCAGCGTTCAAGAATTTCCTTTCTATGGTTTGAACTACTCATGATCGCGGTACTATTGGCAATATCAGGAAAATGAGAAAATCCGGAAAACGCCCACATATCATGCATTGTCCAAATAACTGGCATTGTAAATTTTCGAATATCAGAAATTGACATCATCTCTGCACAAACCCAATGAAGATTAACAATGTCTGGTGAAATATTATTTACTAAAGAGGGCCATTTTGAGTTGAACAAATTAATAGACATCATTTCTTCACTTGAAACAATTTTTGCGGCAAACTTGCTAACAATGCTGCTTTTTATCATGCCCACATATTTATCAAATTTGGTAGGATGATGATCCACATTAAGATTATTATTGTGAATTATTGCGGGAAAGTATTCTGACCTATATTTATCTGAGTATTTGTTTATAGCTTCATGCACTCTGAAAGCTGCTCGAGACGCGCCGCCATATCCAGCAGAATGATTTAATGTAATTATCTTCACAACTTACTCTTAAGAAAAAGAAAAAAATTCTTAGCTGCCTTTTTAACTCTTAAAAAGTTTAAGGTGCTTACAATAAGCTTATATATTTTATTTTCTACTCTAACTTTTAAAAAGTAAAATCGAGTTTTTAATCCTGTTAAATAATTTTTCTTTAGCTGGGTTTCTTGAAAGGAAGATAAAAGCTGAAGATCATAAGTATCTTTTTCCTCGCCTCGTTTCCTTTTCATCTCTGTTAAAACTCTCAGCGATATAATCTTTATACCCTCGAACCAAAAATAATTATCAGAAGAGAAAAGCAGGTCCAACTTATTAGATGGGTAAAAATTTAACTGGCTATCATGAGACGGTCCAAAATAATCAGATAAGTCCCCTAAGGAGAGATAATCCAAATCATTACTCTCCCTCAAACCGTAAGCCTCGAGAACAATACTGCCGGTAAACAAGATATGCTCAGGATCAATATCATGATGAATCAAAATATCACTAATTGATCGCGCCCTCTTCCTAAAATTAAAGCGGGAAAGGTTGGCATAATTAATAAAATGCAAACCAGGTTCAGAAAGAGATAGTCTTGTCAGTGCAATTGACTCCTGAGTATTATCTGTTGAATGAACAGATGAATAACCCAATCCTGCAAGTTTGCGAAACTGTTCTTTCTGCAATTGAACATCTTCACTACCATCCTCTTTCTCTTTGACAAGAAGCAGCTTTACCTTCCTCTTATTATTTACAGGAAAGCATTCTCCAACTTTTTGACGAATTCCTCGGAAATTATTTGACGGCGACCCTATCCAGTCCATGTGATTATATAATTCAAATAAGAAATTGATTTTTCCAAGCTCAGTAAGCTCTATTTCTTTGGTATAAAATACGTTTTTAAAAATTTTCAGCGAAGTTTTAGATATTGTTTTATCGGAGGAAGGCCAAAGAACAATCACTCTAAATTTACTCGAATAACCTAAAAGGTTGACAATGGCGCTTTCCATTAAAGAATCTTGAATTCCGAAACGTTTTAGGTACTCAGACGAACAATCGACTTTTTCCAGAGGTTTTCTTGCAACACAAACTTTCCCACCCAAAAACAAAGCAATCGCTAAACGATGTGAGCCATTTAGAATAGATCCATCATCGGCCAAAGGAATTGTTGACACGGATGGATCAAAACCTTTTTTAGTTATGCTATCTAATAGACTTTCAAAATAATTAAGAAAATCTTGAAAATTTGACTTATCTTTGTTATCCGGGTCAATAAGTTTATTTAAAGTTTGAATCTTAAGTATTTCATAATAATAAGACTTAGCTAACGATAAATTTAACTTACGATATTTTAAATAGAGTAAACGAAATGCAACATCCAATCTGTTAACTGTTATTAAGTCCAGCGGATCGGTAAAATAATTTCTTTTCATCTTTAATACTTGCCAACTTTCATTTTTAAAACCTTTGACAGTAAATTAAATAAATTATTCCACTTGATATCTTTCAGGAAGATCAAGTCGTATAAAAAATTAGTTTTTTTATTCTTTGGCGATTTCACTGGAAAAGATATATCGTAACAGTCTTGATGGATATAGTTATCTTCTGAAGTGTGCATTGCGTCTTGGCCAAAGCCTATGTTTCTTACCAAACTCTTAGAGGGAACAATACAAATAGATTCCAGTTCGTGTCTAGTAAGCGCCCACTGGAATGCCCAGAAGCTACTATCCCCCTTCTCTAAATCAAGTTTAGCCTTAAGCAATTGCTTATAGCGAATGTTGCCCAAAACAAATCCAAGATTTTCAACAAACCATTGCTTGTCGCACTGATGATCCAAGGAGCTCATTTCTACATCGTATTTTTCCCAACATCTGCGCCAAGATGCCCAGCCCCAAATTCCGGCAAAATGACTGAAAAAATAATCTGATCTCACTCCATAATAAGTGCCAAACTTGTTAAACCCGGTTACAAGAGAGATAGATTTATCGTCTTTATATTTATAAAGCATCTCCTCACAAAAATAGAAAAAACTTTGCGATGGATATATATCATCTTCAAGGATTATTCCATATTCTTCATTCTCAAAGAACCAGTCTAAAGCCTTTATTACAGACTTCTGTAAGCCTAAATTAGTCTCATGATAAAGCTTTAAAACTTTTGTATCGTCACTTATAGAATCTTCAATCAAATGTCTGCATTTTTGTATTTTATGTTCATCGTCTGGTTGCGTACTTCTGGGTCCGTCAGAAGCCACATAGAGCCTACTTGGATCGATTCTACAAATTGACCTTAGTTGCTGTTTAAGTTTGTCAGGCCTATTGAATGTTATAAGCAATATGGGAACATTGAACATATTTAACGTGTTAGATTTCACTATTTGATGAAAAAAAATACTGAGTAGAAAAACCTTTTTATTTTGAATGCAAAAAATAAAAACAATTTAACAACAAACGACTTGCCTTCACTGACACCCTTTTGGCGCATTTCTTTCTTCTTGGAAATATCCTCCTTGAAGTTGTCCTTATACTCATTTCGTGATACTAGTGAATAACCACTAACCCCCATATCGTCATCAATACATGCAAATATTTCACTTTTAGGGTAAGCAAAGAATAACACTCCTTTTTTTAAAAACCCGCATCTTCTTTCGAAATCAAAAGGTGAGGATGCAGGCCAGTGCCGAATAAATGTATTTGAATTAGACAAATGATCAAGCAAAGCGCTCTTTTTCAAAACAACTGTTAATGTAAATAGGTAGTGCTCTTTCTTATGGAGCATTTTATAATTCATACTAGTTTTAGCATTTAATGCATATATATCATGGAACTTTAAGCTCAATGAAGATGGCACGTCTTTATAATAGCCACGTGTATTACAATTCAGCCCTGAATATGGCATAATATCAGCGCCCGATAAAATAAATTCTTCTATAGTTTTGCAGAGCACCTCGTCCGTCGCAACACACATATGATCCTCCAGCCAAATAAATACATACTGTGTATCAACATAGCTAGCAAGATCGGCAAAATCCCTATGCCACCCCCTGCGAGTTTCAACATGTGATACACGCAACAAAGGTATTTTTTGTTTTTTTATGAATTCTGCAGCATCATGTTTTAATTTGCCACGAATATTCACTACCCATTGTAAAAACATGCCGTTAGGGAAAGATAGGAAAGAGTCTTTAAAGTATTGTAATTTTTGAGAGGTATCTATCCTCATATTTGCAAGAATAGTTACATCGCTTAAATTTTCACAAGGAGAGTTTTGCATCAATTGCAATCCGATAATAGAAAAATTATTTAATAATTGTATTCATGTAGTAGATCTACACGTCCTGAGTCGACCTTAAATATCTTGTCACATTTTTCAATCGCATTGGCATCATGAGAAATAATAATAATGGCACAATCTTTTCTATCTAATAATATATTATCTAAAATTAGTCTTTCTGTTTTTTTATCTAATCCCGAGGTCGCCTCATCAAGAATGATCAAATCCGCATCCCCATATAAAGCGCGCGCCATACCGACTCTCTGCTTTTGTCCTCCCGATAGACGGGTCGCATCATCCTGCAAGCTAGTGCCATGTTCTAATGAATCTTCAATATAGAAAAGATCCCTTAATTCAGTAAGTTTAATCACACTATGCAACCTATCCTGCGACACCGGTTCTCGAAAAAATAGAACATTGCCTAATAGGGAGTCATCTATAAAAGAGACAGTCTGTGGCACATATGCGATTTCTATTTTTGAACCATTGTTATTTTTACCGTAAGAAACCCTACCACTTGTAACTGGAAAAAGACCAGAAATAATATTAATAAGAGTACTTTTCCCAGCTCCAGATGCTCCTACAATACCAACCACCTCGCCTTTTTTAATTGACATTGAAACATTTCTTAAAACTGAAATTGTATTCAGTGGATAACTGTATGAAACATTTTCTAATTTTACAATCACTCCACAATTATCAGCAACTGAGTGAATATTAGGCGGCCTGGTTTTTGTATCAATATTTTTCAATGTATTAACAAGTGTCGCCAATGCAGGCTTGCTGAACTTAATACTGGTAAAAGCACCATATATGTACTGCATAGAAGGTAATATTTTATAACTAGCCAATGCAAAAACGCCAATAAGTGGAACAACGGATGCATAGTCTTGATTATTCTTCAGCATATACAACAATATAACTATCGCCCCGCCAAATGCTAGTGCATCAATAGCATATCTTGGAATTAATCCTAAAAATTGACTTTCTGCCTGTTTTTTAGAGTACAGCTTTGACCACTTGCCAAAATTTTTAACTATTTGGTTTTCTACACCATAAAGCTTAATTTCTCTCAACGATGACAGTCCTTCATGTACATATTTAAATTTATGTGTATTGGCGTTGTAACGATCCTTACCAATTATTTCGAGACGAATTCCAACCAACTTAGATATCATGATATAGATTGATGCAAACAGAATTCCTGAGAAAACCGTAACCTTAACATCTACAAAAAGCAGAAAAAAGAGCATTGCCAATACCAAGACAGATTGCGAAATAAAAGTCATAAGCGGTATTAAAATTCCACTTACAACCTGAGCAACCTCGGACAAAATTATCTTAGACATCTCAACCTTGCTATCGCCACTCAAATTCTGTTCGTAAGGTCTTTTTACAAAAACTTCTAACATTCGAGTAGAAAAAAGAAATTCCTGCTCATGTGCAAAATCAATTTGCAACTTGCTACCTATTGTTTTGATTACCAATGAAAGCAAAAGTAGTGCCAAAGACATATAGCCCAAAAATACCAAGAAGCTTTGCATATTATCAGATCCGTACCACTGATATAAATATGCATAAACATTATTATTTTCTATTTCGGACGGATCAGCAAGTACACTAAGAAACGGCAATAATGACGCAACACCAATAATTTCAAATATCGTTACCAGCAACATTGATAGCAAGACCCAGTTAAACTTTCTCTTACTCTTGCGGCCCATAAGGTCATATAAGATATATGACTGCTTAACAAGGTCGGTATATTTATTATCCTTCATGATTTTTTCGTAATTTCTTTGCTGCTAGTTTAATACGCCTTAGTAAAAATTTAAAATAAGAACTTATATAATAAATTAATGCCTCTTTCATATTCTTCATTGGCGTATTTTTAATAAGAAAAATAATCGCCAAAGTTGGAAACTTGGATTTTTTCTTAATATCTAAGAAGTTAATAAAATTAAGAACTTTTGGTGGCACAGGAGTAGTATGCTGAAAACGTATAAAAGGCACAGTTATAACATTGTCCATGTCTTTTATGAAAACACTTTGCTCTCTATCCAATCTGCTGTAGCAACTATACAAATAATAGATTAGCGTTTCAGAATTCCGAATCAAATCTAATAGATTGTAATAATATTGAAGATCAAACTCTTTATCTCTCAAGATAGTATTTTCGACTTTTTTTACCTGATTATTAAGGCTAAATTGCCCATTGAAGGATATCACATACGAAGCTTTTAATAGACAACCAAATAAAACTGCAGCATACCCCCCTGCAGAAGAGCCTACACAAATCAATTTAGACGACTCATGGTGTTCATTAATCCATGAAGCAATCGACTCAATATTGGGGATATTTTTATTGATTCCGTCGATATACCATTGTTTTCTAATATCGCGAATAAATATCGATCTTTTTGCGTTAATAAAACCTTGCGACTCCCATTCAAACCTATCTTCCACAAGAATCGAGTTAATAAAATTATCCCTAGTATTTGGATAATATAAGCCATTCGATGAAAAATAAACAACAGTTGCATCAATCGCCTCTGAAGAATGATTGTCCACCAACCGAAAGTTGTCCAGGTCGTTATAAGCCTTAACTACATTTTCATCGGTTATAAAATCAAAATCCATATTTTACTCATCTTAAGATATGGTGATGACCCTCCCAAATTTCATTAATAAAAACGCAACTCTTACTTGATTCTAGAAAGCAATTTGACTAATACGACCCTATTAAAGCCTTTCTATAAATATATGGAGTAATCAGATCAAACAACTCAGCCCCTTCTTGTATAGTTGTATTTTGATTGTCCTTAAAATCTTTTATCAACTTACGGCCTTTAGAATCTAGAACATTTAACAAGCCCTTATACTCCAGTACTGATTGCAACGGTCCTTTTGGCACATCTTAATAATGTCAGAAAAAACTTCTCTAGATTCATACGAATATAAGTGTAACTCGTGTGATTCTCATGACGTGCGAACCCCACTCTCCTTAATTTTGGATTGCAATAGCCATTGTGAGTATCAATACCTATTACCCTACAACCTTTATCCAACAACCTAATTGAGAGTGCAGAACCAATAAATCCTACTGAACCTATTGCCAATACTTTCATTTGGTTTGTTTTTTATCAGAAACAATAGCTTTAATATAATCTTCGACTGATTTAGTCTCTTTCCAGCCGAGACCTTTTGTCTTTGAGCACACAACTTCAGCAGCCATTCTATTTCCCCGTCTCTCAGGCAACATTTCGATCTCAGAACCAAACAACCTTGCAATTTCAAGAATTGAGTATGATTTAGAGCATCCGATACCATAGTTATCACCACTACCATACTTTCCAATCAATACAAGGCCTGACACAATATCATCAATATGCGTGAAATTTCTTAGCTGCGTTCCCGGACTCACGACAGTTAAAGGTAAATTATTTTTATATTTTTCTACAAAAATAGCCATCAGAGTTGCATACTTCCCCTTAGATATTTCTCTCCCACCATAAACATTATAAAAATATGTAATTGCGTAGTTAACACCAAACCACGCACCATAATTTTCAACTAATTCAGTATTTGAAGCTTTTGTCCATGCATATGGACTCTGAGACCTTCCGAGACCACCATCTCCAAACTTTGTGCTACTGCCAGCGTACACAAGTTTTGCTTTAGTTTTTCTGCAAAACTGTAGCACTGCAAAAATACCATCTTTGTTTGACTTCCAAACCTTCTCTATATCATCAAAACTTTGTTCAACCCTAGAGTACTCGCCAAGATGGTAGATAATATCAGGCTTAAAATTCACCAACTTTTCAATATTTTCTACTTCTCCCTCGATGTAAATTACATTATCGACATGATTTTCTTTAAGGCCAGTAGAGTAATTATCCAGTGAAAATACATTGTTGATATTCTCTTGAGCTAATTTATCACATAGATGACTACCAATAAACCCTGCTCCTCCAGTTACTAATATTTCCATTTAAATCCCTGTTAATTAGACTGAATGAAAGAGATGTCTTCTATAAACTTAATTTTGTTTTGTAACTCAAAATTCATCCGCCATCCTATTAGCAACAATAATATCGACAATCTTTCTAAGTTCCTATGTAAATTCAATCACTTTGGGTTTTTACTAATCATTGCATCGCTATTCTCAGCATCTGCAATTGGAGGAATTTTGTTATTTTTTATTCTCAGAAATGACATCAACAGCAACAAGTTCATGCTATTGAGACAATAGCATAGCTTTGAAAAGGTCGTCATATCCATTTCCAGTTCTGGTATTTTACACTTGCTCCTTCCTTAAATACCACTTATAAGTTTTCTGAAGCCCATCTTCTAAGCTTGTAGTGTATTTCCACCCCATATTTTTCAGTCTAGTTACATCAATCAATTTTTTTGGAGTGCCATCCGGTTTGGTTGTATCAAAGATGATATTGCCTTTGTATCCAACTACTCTTTTCATAGTCTCTGCCATTTCCCTAATGGTTATATCCTTACCTGTGCCAATGTTAATATGTGATAACATTTGCTGGGTATTAGTCTTATATATTTCCTCATCCAAACCCATTACAAATAAAGATGCCTCTGCCATATCATCCACATACAAAAACTCTCTCATAGCATCCCCCGAACCCCATACAACAACTTCAGGATTATTATAGATTTTTGCCTCATGAAACCTACGCATTAATGCAGGAATGACATGCGAATTTTCTAGATGAAAGTTGTCATTGATACCATACAAATTCGTTGGCATAACTGATCTAAAATCTGTGCCATACTGCCGATTATATGATTCACTCAACTTAATACCTGCAATTTTAGCCAATGCATATGGTTCATTAGTTGACTCTAATACGCCAGTTAACAATGCTTCTTCACTCATAGGCTGCTTAACCGCCTTAGGATATATACATGTACTTCCTAAAAATAGCAAACGTCTAACTTTATTCTCATAGGCTGCGTGTATAACATTAGCCTCTATCATCATATTTTGATAGATAAAATCTGCAGGGTAAGAGTTATTCGCATGAATCCCCCCCACCTTGGCAGCAGCCAAAAAAACATAATCCGGCTTCTCTTGAGAAAAAAAATTATTTACTTCAGCTTGATTTATAAGATCTAATTCGTCATGTGTACGAACCAATAGATTAGAAAACCCTCTGGACTTCAGTTGTCTCACAATTGCAGAACCAACTAAACCGGTATGTCCTGCGATATAAACCTTGTCTCTGATATTCATAATTTACAGTTACTCGTTAAAGTTATTTGTATGAAAACCATGTTTCTTAGCCAATGCATCGCGTTTGGCAATATTTATATCATTCTCCATCATTTCGCTTATCATTTCTCTTAGGGTAATCTTTGGCTCCCAGCCTAATTTCTCTTTGGCCTTTGAAGGATCCCCCAATAAAGTTTCCACCTCAGTTGGTCTAAAATAACGAGGATCAACTGACACAATCAAATCTCCGCTTTCAACATCATAACCTTTTTCGTTTATACCCTCACCTTCCCAGAGAATCTTTCTTCCAAGGTAACCCCATGAAAATTCTATAAATTCACGAACAGAGTATTGAATCCCTGTTGCAATGCAAAAATCATCTGGATCTTTTTGTTGCAACATAAGCCATTGCATTTCAACGTAATCCTTTGCATGCCCCCAGTCCCTCTTTGCATCAATATTTCCAAGATAAAGTGTATTTTGCAGACCTTCAGATATTCGAGCTAGAGCGCGCGTAATTTTTCTAGTAACAAAAGTTTCCCCACGAATGGGGGATTCATGATTAAATAAAATTCCATTACATGCAAAAATTCCATACGCTTCCCGATAGTTAACTGTAACCCAATATGCATATAGTTTGGCAGCTGCATATGGAGATCTCGGATAAAAAGGTGTAGTCTCTTTTTGCGGAATCTCTTGCACCTCTCCATAAAGCTCTGAAGTTGAAGCTTGGTAATATTTTGTCTTTTTTTCCAAGCCTAGAATACGAATAGCGTCCAGGATTCTTAAGGCGCCCAAACCAACAGTGTCAGCTGTATACTCTGGCGATTCAAAAGATACAGCAACATGGGATTGTGCACCAAGGTTATAAATCTCATCGGGCTGAACTTCTTGAATAATACGCACCAAACTCATTGAATCAGACAGATCTCCGTAATGCAAAATAAAATTTTTATTTTCTTCATGAGGATCTTGGTACAAATGATCAATCCTCTCAGTATTAAACAATGATGATCGACGCTTTATACCGTGAACAATGTAGCCTTTATCCAATAAAAACTCTGCCAGATATGCGCCATCTTGGCCAGTTATACCAGTAATTAGTGCCACTTTATCTGTCATACTCGTCTTACGCCCTTCCATAAATATCCTCAAATCTAACAATATCATCTTCCCCTAAATAAATACCGCTTTGCACTTCAATAACCTCTAATGGCTTGTTAGTTTTATTCTCAAGTGAATGAACTACACCAGCCGGAATATAGGTCGACCCACCCTTTTCAAGCGTAAGTTCCTTATCCCCATTAACAACAGTAGCTATTCCAACCACCACCACCCAGTGTTCTGCGCGATTTTTATGCTTTTGCAAAGATAACTTTGCACCTGGACTAATATATAGCCTCTTTACTTGGAAGTTTTCTCCAGATTCTATGGAATCGTACCAACCCCATGGACGATAAGTCTTCCGATGAGATCTGGATTCTATTCGATCACTATTTTTCAACAACTCTACAATAGACTTCACCTCCTGAGCTTGATTTCTTGTCGAAATGAAAGCAGCATCAGGAGTATCCACCACAACCAAGTTATCTAAACCAATGGCAACAATCATGTGATGATTGGCATTAATATAAGTGTCAGTAACATCTTTGGTCACAACATCCCCTTTGATTACATTACCATTTTTATCTTTTACATCAATATCATAAAGCGCCGACCAAGAACCAATATCATTCCATTTTGCATCTAATGAGACAACAACTACATTATCGGATTTCTCCATTAGTGCATAATCTATAGAATCACTTGGTGATAATTCAAATGCCAGAGGGTCAAGTCTTATAAAGTCCAAGTCTTTTTTGGCTTTATTAACAGCATTGTTAATCGATTTGCTAATTTCAGGCGAATAAGTGGAAATACCGTGGATCAATGAAGTAGCTCTAAACATAAACATTCCAGAGTTCCAAAGGTATCCTCCTTGTTTTAAATAAGATTTCGCGGTGACTAGATCTGGTTTTTCTACAAATTTCTCAACATTTAATGCGCTGCCGGAGAATTGTTTGGCTGTCTTAATATAACCATAACCTGTATCGGGGCCAGTTGGTACAACACCAAAAGTAACTAATTTACCCTTTTTCGCTTGCACGTTGGCAACATATATAGCTTCATGGAGTGCAACAATATCTTGAATAACATGATCGGCTGATAAAACCAATAACATCGAGTCCTCTTTCTGACCAAGTAACCACAAAGCTGCAGCCGTAATAGCTGGTGCTGTATTTCTACCAACAGGCTCAAGTAATATTGTCGGGTTGCGTATACCAATATCTCGACATTGTTCTGCAACCAAAAATCGATGCTCAACATTGCAGACAATAATTGGGTCTAAAATATTTTCCAGGCCATTTAGGCGTGAAATAGTTTCTTGCAACATGGTATTTCCACCGGTCAGTGGTAAATACTGTTTAGGATAGTCTTCACGCGATAATGGCCATAATCTAGTGCCGAATCCACCTGAAAGAATAACTGGCTGTATTTTAAAGCTTGCCATGTTCATAAAGAGAAGTCTTTGTTTTAAGCCTTTTAAGTTGAATTTTACTAACTACTATACTCAAAGTCTCAGGACTGCTAATAATAATTTCGTCATTTCTCCGCTTTTCATATAAAACATCTAGTCCTGTGAAATTTTTATCTATTCAAAGCATACTTTTAAATTGCTCATTGCTTCTTAACAATTCCTTATAAGAACCTTTTGCATTAATCGTTCCCCTATCTAACAAAACAATTTGATCACACTTTCTAACAGTAGCTAAACGATGAGCAATGAGAATAATAGTTTTTTCATGTGCTAATGTATCGATAGCATCCATTACTGCTTGTTCAGTAAGCGTATCCAATGCACTAGTCGCCTCATCAAATACAAGAAGTCCAGGGTTAAAATATAGAGCTCTTGCTATCCCAATACGTTGACGTTGACCTCCAGAGAGACGGACACCACGTTCACCAACTAAAGTTTCATATTTAGCAGGCAAATCTTTTTCGATGAAATGATGTAAATGAGCCATACGAGCACAGTTCTCGACTTGTTTTTGATTAATTTTTTCTTTTGGCACTCCCAAAGCAATATTTTCAGAAATACTTGTGTCAGTTAGAAATATCTCTTGAGGAACATACCCCAGGAATTTTTGCCAAGAACTTAATTGATTATCGCTGATAGGGCTATTATCTACCACAATGGAGCCATTAGTTGGACGAAGTAATCCGAGAATTACATCAACAAGTGTAGTCTTTCCAGATCCAGTAGTGCCAACCAGCCCAAGAGCACTGCCAACAGGAATTTCAAGATTTAAATCTTTCAAAGCAGGTTTCTTAGTATTAGGATATGTGTAAGTGAGATTTTGCAAGACAATATTTTTTTTAGCTTTTATTACATCTTTTTTATTTTGAGGCAATCTTTTTATCGCATCATTAAGATGCAAGTCTATATATAAACTTTCAATAGCAGCCTTACCGAAGCGTAAACTTGAAAATCCAGAGAACATATTTTGTAAGGCTGGCTGTATACGATAGGCTGAAAATGCATAGAGGCCAATTATTGGTAGAACTTGCCCGAGCGGATCACTACTCAAGCCTCCAGAATTAATTATGAGAAAAAGAACTATAAAAATAATACCTCCAAATGCAAAGGCTTCAATCATAAATCTAGGAATTTGATTCAGTGTTACATTCGTTGCTATTGAATTAGCGAATTGTTTCGAAGGTTTCTGAAATCGACTGAGATAACTATCTTCACAACCAAGTAGTTTAATCTCTTTTATGCCTCCAAAAACTTCATTAGCTGCCAAGAACCTTTCTTTATTTGCTCTAGATCTGTCTAAACCTAATCTTGTGAGCCTCTGCTTCAGTGACAAAAAGACAAATATATAAAGCACTCCCATAATTCCTGCAGCAAATAGCGAAACCAATGGATTTACCATAACAAGAAGTATGGTGATGGCAATTAGCACAAAACTATATGCAATCATATTAAAAATAGGTCTAAAAAAATTACCAACTAGTTGATCCACCTCTGAGAGTATGATTTTCGACATGTCACCACTATGACGACCTAAAAAAAAAGCATATGGCTGTCTAAGATAAGTCTCAAGCAATCGCGAACTTATGGTATGACGTCGCATTTCAATGAAGCGATTAATATAATAGTGTGTGAAAGTACGATAAACAGCAGAGAAGTTTATAAGAATAAATGATCCTACACCAAGTAATATTAAAAACTCATCAGGTGAATTAATGCCAAATACTTGCGACTCTGTATAAAGAATACTAAGATAACTGTTTGTTTGAATCATCTCAAGATTTCCTAAAACCGCTAAGAATGGCATGACCGATACAATACCTCCTATTTCAAGCAAGGCCATTCCTATCACCATCATAAGAACTAGGAGGCCTTGCTTCCTTTCTGTAGGAGTTAGAATAGAGATAGCTTTTTTAAGAGTGGCCATAAATAATCAAATTCACCGATTTTTAGTTGGTGTTAAAACAATTGTTTGTCAAATCCATTGACTCATCCGTCTAAAACTGGCCTTTATAGAGGCTAATAAGGTCTTTGTGGCTTACTATTGACTTCAACTCTGATTTTCGACCCAGAAAAAAGACTCCGCTTGATGCATCGTACATTGATGCTTTACTCATCAAACTTGCAAAAGGCCTCATGAGTAACCCAAAGCTCAACCCTACTAGTCGTGCAATCTTTCGATTTCGTGTTAATGACCAAATAAAATATCTTAATGCCCAAGCTAAAACTAACTCTGGGCCTTTATTTCCACCGATCTTAATCATCTCAAATTCTTTAAAAAGATAGCGGTGCCCAAGAACAGTGAAACGAGTAAAATCATAAGCCCCTTCATGAACTTGCTGCATAAAGGGTGTTTCTGCGTAAACAATTCCACCAGTTTTTAACACTCGATAAATTTCAGAAACAACTTTAGTTGGCTCCACTACGTGTTCAAGAACCGCTTGTATCCAAACGCCATCAAATGTATTGTCTTCAATTGGCATGTAATGGGCATCACACAAAAGATCGGTTGTATTTGAAGCATAAATATCAAAAGAAATAATCTCGATATTTTCATTATTCCAGAGTTCAGCTGTGCCAGAACCTTGCGAACCCCCTCCTATAACTAGAACTTTGGGGCGTGTTGCCAATTTAGTGACAATATCCACAAAAGACTTGCAGTTTTCCTTGGTAACTTGACTTTCGCCAACTATCAACTTCTTAAGTTTGCCCAGCCCTGAAAATGGTCTATCTACGTACTTTTTTCCATATTCTAAGGTACAAACTGTATCGGTTTTCGTTTCACTGATTAGAATAGGAATATCATTTATTACTGGAAAAGCATTTTCGCTTCTACTATGTGGACATTCTTTATCAATGCAAATATATCCTTCAGCACACTTATCTAGTTTTTCTTTAGTTTCACACGGACAGCATAAGTTAATGTTCATGGGTTCTTTTTCCTTCCTTTAGCAAGTGAACTTTTTAACATTCCAACAGTAAACCAAATTCTTTGCAAGGAAGCTTTACTTCTTCCAGTGCTTTTGCACGTTCGTTCTTCTTAGCTTCAACCATCTGCTGCTGAATTGCTACCATCTGAATAACTGCTTGATTGCTTGATTGCTTTTGATTCTCGAGCAACTCACTCATTTATAATTCTTGTGAAATTTATCCAATAATCTTTCTTAGCAGTAATTTTACTGTTTTTATAATGTCTATGTATAACTGGATGAACTTCGCTATTGATTTTTATTCCTTTTATTTATACTTGGAAACTAATTGGAGACTGAGTGGTTAAAATCCAAATAGTTCTTTCCAATGCATTCTCCACCATCTATCAAACTTGGTGTCGGCCCTTCTCTTACATATCATTCATCAAACATCTCTGGACTGAGATACAGATGTAGTCACTTTCGTTGATGCGATATGCATCACAAATCTCTTCTAAAGATTCTCTGACTATTTCTGAGAATCTAATAGACCTCTGGTATTCATACTTTTTCATCTGTTACTCCTATTGGTTTATAGAAGTATTTATATGTCCCAAATACGCATTCAAACGAGTTCTAGAGACTCTAATGGAAATTAAAATAAAATTTATAAGTAATATTTCATTTAATCAATAATCGGATAACTCATAATATAGTGATAAACCTTTATTCATAATCTCTTCATCAATATGAAGTGAGATATCTTTATAGGACTCCCTGAATTCAAAGTCATATTTCACTTTGATATTTAGTCTTTGCAATATATCTAACCAGTATTTTTTTGAGGAGCAAAGATGTTCATAGCATACGAAGAAGACATTCTTGTTTCTCTTAGAGATTATGAAACAATTTTGATAAGTTAAATACCACTGTTCCATCCAATGATTAATATCGGAAAAATCTAAAAAGTTAAGATTATTTTTATGTATAGGATCATAGTTTGGACCAAATTCTGTGTGCCCAATCCATTTCATATAAGAAGAAATAAATTTATCTTTCTTAGAATATTCTACAAATCTTTGATGTTGAGATAGTAAAGATAAGCTATGTTGAATTGGATTTCGGAAAGGAATAAGAATTTTTGAATTAGGGAAAGATTTAGATACTAACTCTAATCTTTTAATATTCTGATTATTTTTACTAAGATATCTTTCTTTCTGATATCTGTGATTTATCCTTTGAACATATTTCTTAAACTTCTCGATGGTCTCGTTATCCTTCTCATCAAAATTCATCCAAAAGACCTCTTCGAATGCCTCAGGTGAATCTTGAGAAATCTTAATTCCATCTCCATGTGCTCTTTGAATCAAATCCGAACTCTGTCTATTAAAGGATAATTTTGACCACAGATTAGGGGCAAGAACAAAGGGCATATCCCTATACGATAAAGATGCAAATTCATTAGATTTATGTAATGCATTAAGTAATATTGTTGTCCCTGAACGAGCAAGACCTGCAACAAAAACATGATTATCCTGGGTTTGATTAACCGAAATTAGAGAACTCTCAATATCGAAAGTTACTTCTCGCATAAAATTTGTTGATAGTGCAAACTGATGAAGTTTTTGTTGCCACCAAGAATAGTTATTCATCTTACTAATGATTTTCTAAGAAACAGATATCCTGATGAAAAAACCAATGATTCTATTATTCCAATAAATGAAAATATATGAAAACGAAGGTCATTGTTGAAATAATCTGCGGTTATAAATAAGGAGATAATAAATAAAAGAACAATTAGAATATGAAGGGAATATTTCATAATTCTTAATGCATAAACAGGAAGAATCTTTTCCTTCCAAAGGTCACTAATGTTCTTAGAAGTAACTACGCGAATAGTTTTTTTGATTATCTTGGAAAATATATCTAAGGTAGATAGCAAGTTTGATTTAATAAAGATCTCAACAGATAAGATGCAGACTAACAATAGAAAAATGTGAGTCATTTCGAATCATTATCGAGTTCTTTCGATGAAATCTTCTTTCCTCTTCTTTTCTTTAATCCACGTTTAATGGGATAGTATAGTATTGCCCATAATCCCAATACGATTGCGGCAAAGAATCCAATAACGGCAGCAATAACTCCACTTCCCATACCTGGACCAATGTATGCATATGAAGGGAAGGATGCTAGGAAAATAACAAGAAAAACTATCTTACTCATTACAGTTATTCGTGTTCATAAAAAAATTTTTAACATTTTCTAAATCTTCTTTTTTGTATAGAATTCTTGACCATTTAACACTATAGACATTATCATCATCACCTCCACGGTTAATATGAGACCATCTCAGTGAACCATCCCTATTAAAATATAACGTCCTAGCATAATTTGACTCTTCAATAAATAAATCACCGTTAGGAAGAATTTCACTTCTTCCTTCAGTTATTGTTCTAACATCATTTTTTGAAAGACTATCTTTAAGGTATGAGGAGTATTTACCTGTCCTAAAGTTATAAATAATAACTTCATTATAGCCATCAACTAAATCTCCAGATTTAAAGTCCTTAGAATTATTATTAAATATAGATATTCTATGGTCATCTATAATATCTACATCATGTTGATGAAATATTGGTCCAGTAAATTTCCACAAAATTTTGTTGGTTGAAGGTCTGTATAAAACAATCATAGATTGATGTCGAAGAGATAAAAAAACATCTCCTTTTTTCCAAAACTCGGTGTCAAAATTTACTGGTTGAATGTCATTTAAATGAATTGGGTCCAAATCAAATATCCCGTCCCCGACTGAAAATAAAAGATACTCCATCCCATTTTCTATAAAAATTTGTGACACAGATTTCTCAAAAATCACCTCTCCATCAGGAGACAACTTAACGATTGCATCGTCATAAAAACGTTCAAAATCCTCACCAACTTTCTCAATGGGCAGTGAAAGGGGATATAATCTACTAGGAACCCAAATATTTCCTTCAATATCTGTTTCAATCGAATGATGAAATACATCATGTGTATTCTGAAAAACCAATTCAGAACAAGAATTTATTTTTCTTAAAGGTAAAGAATGAAATAACAATCCACCCTCTTTGGTTAGTTTTGGATGAACAAGAGTTTGTCTATAGTTATTATCTTCCATAGAAAGAAATTCAAATTCATCAACCTGTTCAACTTGTTCATTGAATTCATCGATATCAGGATTCCAGGTATGAAGAACTTTGAAATTTGTCAAATCAATAAGTTCAACTAACCCCTCCTTCAGATGACCATCATATCTTGAGAGAAGAAGATAAGATTCTTCTGAATTCGGAGTTCCAGTAAAACCACTTAAGTGTGAATATCTGTCTTCAAGAATATTAGGATTAACAATATAAGGATTTTTTATCAATCGTTTGAAATTATTAGGAATTTCTGCGAGAAATAATGCAGTTTCAGGAATCCAACCTAAACCATTATTCTTGAAGGTTTTTCCATCTAATAGTTCATGTCTTACTAATGCACCAAAAAATATTGTAAAGACCATTCCTAACAGGAGGATTAAATAAACAACCCAAATTTCGACTTTCTTAAACATATTTTTTTTATGTATCAGTAATTTTACTTTGTTCAAATAATCAATAAACAAACTATTTTATAGATAAAGATAATGTTTATGTGTCTACCAGGAAGTGGCAAGACATATTTAGCAGAAAGATTAGTATCACTTCTGGGTGCTACTTGAACTATTAAACACGTGCAATCTTCAACTAAAGATAAAATTTATTCAAACATTTGAAATTGAGAATATATTCTCACCTTTGTGAATAAAGTCTCTTTGTTGCTCACTAATAACTTTAAGAAAATTATGAGAGTTTGCTTGCTGTGGCAACATCCAATCGTGTGTTTCAATAATCAATAAGGGAAATTTCTCAACCCATTCAGTGTTGTTTGAAAACAAGTCATCTTCAAATCCTTCAATATCAATTTTTATAAGAAAAGGTACGAGTTCGTTGCGACTTGACAAGATAGAGTTTATTGAAACAATTTCAATATCACCTATTTCGTTTTCATTACGAGATACTCGGTATGCGTTATTATCTACTTGATCATTATCAATACTTACAAACCCCTCTTCACTTCCAACAGCCTTATTAAGAAATTCAACATTTTGAAAACCTTTGCAATTTTTTTCCATCATTAAAAAATTATTTCTCTCTGGCTCAATCGCCACAACTGTTGAATTTGGAAAAGCCGTAGCAAAATGGAAAGCGGAAAGTCCTATATTTGCTCCGCAATCGATAATTAATGGTGTTTTGTTTTGAGACAAAATACTATTGTATTTTTCCAAAAGTTCATCGTATCTTTTAAGAAATGTTAAGTCGTAATCATTACTTGTAAAAACTTGATCAGCGGTGATCGAGTCAATACGCTCTCTGACAAAAACACTAAAGAAATATTTTTTTACATTATCGTAAAAGTAAATTTTTCCCTTATTGGATAAGTTTATTCGTATATATCGTTTTTGAATATTCTTTCGCAAAAATGAATATAAAAGATATAAGATGTGGCGAATATATTTAATGATTATGTGGCGAATATATTTAATCATTCCTGCCCCATTATAATCAAGTATAAAGAGATTTGAAATTTAGTTTTCAAGCAATACTTTAGCAAATTGGATAAGAATTTTGATGAACTATAAGTAAGGATTGCGCGGAAGTTTCTTAACTTGCCAACCAGAATGTTTAAGGGACTTAACAAGCGGCGAACTTGGTTCCTCTTTAAACAAAATTGCGATAAGAAGGCCAGAGCTTATCAAATTAAATTTTGACAAAAAGTTCCGAATGGAAATTGAAAATTTGGTTTTCCGTATTTTCCTAATGTCAGACTTGTTTTGGGAATCTAATTGCACAAATTCAAATCCTTTCTCGTAGTAGTCATTCATATACTTATATGCAACGTGCCTACGATGCATACCAAGTTGAACTTTCTCCAACTCTCTTTCAGAAACCGAGAAAACATAGTTTCCAACTGGCTCGAATGCATGCCCATCTTTGTTATAAGGCCTACCTAAAAGTCGTCTAATGAGTGGAAATAATTTTTTTAGAAATTTAGCTTCGATATTAGCGTCTAACGGCTCCATGAGAATAACGCCAAGTTTAGAAACGCGGAGCATTTCATGCAATGCAATGTGCGGACGAGGAAAATGATGATAAGCCTCTTTACATAAAGTGAAATCAAACTGATCATTATCAAAGGTAAGATTTTCCGCATTCTGAGCTGAAAAATCTTTAATGAATCCTTTTTCATTTCCGATCTGTAGCAATCTATCAGAAATATCAGTGCACATCACTTTAGTAGCGCCGAGCCTAAATAATGCATTAGCGTCTGTTCCATAACGACCATCACCAACTGTTAACCAACTGAATGTGTTATCCAAATCAATCATGGGCTTGAGTGAATCGTACATTCTTTGATGTCGCCATCTATCAAGTGTTAATTTTTGGTTCAGCCACGTAAGAGAAACCTTTTTACGATCTTCGTCATTTATCGCCTTCTCCCATTCTTCTTCATGTCTGTCGTATTTAATCTCTTCTTTCATAATTTCTTCCGCCCCTTTGCTAATGAACTTTTCAGATTGTCAATTCACCATTAAAGTTCTTACAAATTTTATTTAGATTTTTTGCACAATCAATACAATACGTGCATTCAAATGGACATATCATTGCATCTGAAGAATTGGATAAAACCTTGTTGCAAATCTCACACTCTGATTTCATCTCTAACACGCTTCACTCCCACTCAATAGTTGCCGGTGGCTTTCCTGAAATATCATAGACAACCCTTGAAACTCTATTGATTTCATTGATTATCCTATTTGAGACCGTATCCAAAAAGTCATAAGGCAACCTAGCCCATCTTGCAGTCATAAAATCAATGGTTTCTACAGCCCTAAGAGAAATAACATAGTCATATCGTCTCTCATCTCCAGTTACACCAACTGACTTTACCGGAAGAAAGACAGCGAATGCCTGATTAACCTGATGATATAAGTCTGTTTTGTACAACTCCTCCATAAAGATATTATCTGCAAGTCTTAGAATATCAGCATATTCTTTTTTTACATGACCTAAGATTCTTACACCAAGCCCAGGACCTGGGAATGGATGCCTAAAAAGCATCTCATGCGGTATACCTAATTCAATGCCAATATTTCTAACTTCATCTTTGAAAAGATCTCTCAGTGGCTCCACCAGTTCAAAATTTAAATCCTCTGGAAGTCCGCCAACATTATGATGGGACTTGATAACCTTAGCTTTTCCAGTTTTTGAGCCAGCAGACTCAATTACATCAGGGTAAATAGTTCCTTGTGCTAAAAAGTTAATATCTTTCAATTTCCTAGCTTCATCATCGAAGACTTCAATAAAACATCTTCCAATAATTTTTCTTTTAGCTTCAGGATCAGACTCTTTGGATAAGGCAGAATAAAATTTTTCTTGGGCGTTTGCACGTATTACTTTCACACCCATATTCTTTGAAAAGGTTTCCATCACCTGATCACCCTCATTGAGTCTTAGGAGACCATTATCAACAAAGATACAGGTTAATTGGTTGCCTACTGCTTTATGAAGGAGAGCTGCAACAACTGATGAATCAACGCCGCCTGACAGTCCCAAAAGTACTTTCTTGTCACCCAGTGTAGTCTTAAGATTGGAAATAGTATTATTTACAATATTCTTAACAGTCCACTCTTTCTCGCAATCACAGATATCAATAAATCTTTCTAAAATTTCTTTACCTTTAACAGTATGGGTAACCTCAGGATGAAATTGCAAACCGAAGAAATTCTTTTCACTATGTTCTATTGCTGCAATTTCACAGTTTTCACTGGAAGCGACAAGCTCAAAGCCATCTGGGACTGTGGAGACCTCAATTCCATGACTCATCCAGACATCTAGGGATTTATCATTGTTATTTTTGACAATATGCCCAAGTAATTTACTGGAAGAATAATCAACATTGATCCTTGCAAATCCATATTCATGCTTACTTGCTGATTTAGCATCGCCACCAAGCTGAACAGACATAGTCTGCATACCATAACAAATTCCAAGAATAGGAATATCCAGTTCAAAAACCTTTCGGTTGACTCTTGCAGAGCCAGTGTTAGTCACTGTATCTGGTCCACCAGATAGTATTAAGCCTTTAGGGTTAAATTTTTTTATGTATTCAAAATCAACATCGAATGGTACTAACTCGGAAAATACTCCAATTTCTCGAATTCTTCTTGCAATTAGCTGGGTGTACTGAGAACCAAAATCAAGAATTAATATTTTATCTTTCTGAATATCAGGCATTAGTGAGATAGTAATTAATTTGAATGGGTAAA
>Ga0255762_10000495_pt1 | contig 35114 bp, 35 predicted proteins | sample 101ome_16_FD_179962 | JGI IMG/M metagenome (GOLD analysis project Ga0255762, IMG submission 179962) | Coastal salt marsh microbial communities from the Groves Creek Marsh, Skidaway Island, Georgia - 101401AT metaG (version 2) | ecosystem: Environmental > Aquatic > Marine > Intertidal zone >...
AGTATAATTCGCTCTTTTAAAAATTTTTGACCGATATGTACGCAGTAATCAAAACTGGTGGCAAACAATATAGAGTCCAAGAGGGTGACAAGCTTAAAGTTGAAAAGCTTGAAACAGAAGTTGGTAAAAAGCACACCTTTAATGAAGTTATGATGGTTGGAGAAGGTGATAAAGTAACTATTGGAACACCTCTTGTTGAAAAAGCCTCAGTAGAGGCAAAGATTGTTGCCCAAGGCAAAGGCAAGAAAGTTAGCATTATTAAGTTTCGTCGTAGAAAACATCATCTTAAAAAGCAAGGTCACAGACAGCTTTTTACTGAAATCGAAATCGGAAAAATTAAAGCTTAATTTAGGGGAATAGAATGGCTCACAAAAAAGCAGGTGGTAGTACTAACAATGGTAGAGATTCAGTTTCCAAAAGACTTGGCGTTAAACGTTATGGCGGTCAAAGTGTTTTAGCTGGAAATATCCTGGTCAGACAAAGAGGGACAAAATTTCATCCAGGAACAAATGTTCGTAAAGGAAAAGATGACACACTTTTCGCAACTGCTGATGGTAAAGTTGTATTTACTAAAAAGGGTAAATTTAATAGACAGTATATTTCAATCGAAACTGCTTAAGTTTCAATATTTTTTTTATGAAAAGCGCCCTTTCGGCGCTTTTTTTTTAGAGGAGAGTTAAATGCCATATTCAATTGTTTTTCCAGGACAGGGTTCACAATCCGTTGGAATGCTGAGTGAACTTGCAGAAAATTTCCAAGTTGTTCAAGAGGTTTTTCAAGAGGCAAGCGATACACTCAATATTGATCTTTGGAAAATGTGTCAGACAGATGGCAACTCCCTTAATCAAACAATCAATACTCAACCAGCAATGTTGGCAGCAGGATATGCAACATATAAAGTTATAAAGGGAGAAATTGATCTACACCCAGAATCTTTTTCTGGACATAGCTTAGGAGAATATACATCTCTTGTTGCTGCTGATTCAATTGGATTTTCTGATGCCATTAGACTGGTTAGAAAGAGAGCTGAATTGATGCAAGATGCTGTGCCTTCAGGTACTGGAGGTATGGCTGCAATCTTGGGTTTATCTGATGAGGAAGTCATTGATGTTTGTTTGAACTTTAAAGGAGAAGGTGTGGTTGAACCAGTTAATTTCAATTCTCCTGGGCAAGTGGTAGTGGCAGGAAGTAAAGAGGCAGTTGATGAGATATGCGAACTGATGAAACAGGCTGGCGCAAAAAGAGCAGTGCCTCTTCAAGTTAGTGTCCCTTCTCATTGCTCGCTTATGAATAAAGCCTCAGATGAATTCGCAAAATTTATCAATGAAGCCAATATTAAATTACCCAATATATCTGTTCTTCACAATGTGGATGCCCTATCGTCAGATAATATTGACCAAATAAAGCAAAACTTAATTAATCAAATCAAGAAACCTGTTCTTTGGACCCGAACTATCGAAAATATGTCAAACCTTGGGGTTGAAAAAATTATTGAGTGTGGTCCTGGCAAGGTTTTGGCCGGTCTTACTCGCAGAATAGATAAAAGTCTTTCAGCAAACGCTATAATTGATAAAAGTTCTTTAGAGGAAACAATTAAGGAGATTTCATAATGGCAGATTTATCTGGAAAAGTTGCATTAATCACCGGCGCAAGCAGAGGAATTGGGCAGGCAATTTCATTAATTCTTGGCAGAAATGGAGCAACTGTTATAGGAACCGCTACCAGCGAATCTGGAGCTGATGCCATATCCAATACATTTGAAGAAAATGGTATCTCGGGAAAGGGTTTTGCTTTAAATGTGACTGAAAATGTACAAATAGAAAATCTCATGAAATCCATTAGTGATGAATTTGGATCTGTCGACATTCTTATTAATAATGCAGGAATCACTAGAGATAATTTGTTAATGAGAATGAAAGATGATGAATGGAATGACATCATGAATACCAACTTAGCGTCAGTCTACAAAATGTCTAAAGCAGTGCTTCGAGGTATGATGAAGAAAAAAAGTGGCAGAATCATCTCAATAGCATCCGTAGTCGGTGCAATGGGTAATGCGGGTCAAACCAATTACTCTGCGGCTAAAGCGGGCATCATGGGTTTTACCAAATCTCTTGCCAGAGAGGTTGGACCAAGAGGCATAACTGTCAATGCGATTGCTCCGGGTTTCATTAAGACTGACATGACTGACGCTTTGCCAGAGGAACAAAAAGAGTTTCTTGCCAATCAAATACCTTTGGGCAGATTAGGGACAGTTGAAGAGATTGCTGACTCTGTTTTATTCTTAGCGGGAGAATCAGGGGCATATATTACCGCTCAGACTCTTCATGTAAATGGTGGAATGTATACCGTTTAATTTCGCCTTTCCTTGAAAAAATCTTTCAATATTGAAGAGCAATCTTCTTCTAACACGCCTCCTACTATCTCAGGAGTATGGTTAAAACATTCTTGTTCATGAAGTTTAATTGATGAGCCACATACGCCAGTCTTAGGATCAAAAGCTCCAAATACCAATTTTGAAATACGAGCATGAACTATTGCCCCATAACACATAGCACATGGCTCAAGGGTGACATATAAAGTAGCACCTTTCAATCGATAGTTTCCAATGTTTTCAGAAGCCTTTCTAATTACATTAATTTCCGCATGAGAGGTTGGATCATTTCGAGATATTGGTTTATTGTGAGACAGAGATATAACCTCATTATTCATAACAATAACTGCACCAACAGGAACTTCATTAATCTCTATTGACTTCTTAGCACCTTGAAGTGCAAGCTCCATGAATTGTTCATGAATATCTAGAGTAGTCATTTTTGGATATAGTCATCTTGAGTTTGATACAAATCAAACCTATAAAAAATCGCAGTAAGATATGCAAATAGAGCCTGAGTATGATGACCCCATATATAGGAGTCATAAAAACTAATCAATATGAAAAAAAGTGGTAAAACGAAAGCCATTGCCCTAAATTCATACTCTCTTGGCATTAAGTTTGCAGCTCTAATTTGCTGATAAAACATATTAAGATATATAAGAAATCCAAATATACCAAACTGCACTAATATCAACATATGATTTGAATGAGGATTGGAGGTTTTAAAAATCAACTCCTGAGAATTATCCGAATATTTATTAAATACATTCTCAAAAGATCCTGTCCCGTACCCTAAGACTGGACTATCTTTTAATAATTTCAAGGAGTGTTCATTAAAATGAAGGCGCAAACCCACTGAGGTACTCGAATTATTGATATCAGTCTCTAATGTCTTCTCAACATTCTCTCGATAGAGCGATACCTCATCTATCGCTTTGAGCGCTCTATCTTGAAAAACAGGGCTAAAATTCCATGCTATGATCAACACAAACACGAGTGAAATCAACATTCCGAAAAGCCCAATTGTATTTTTCCTCAGGTAATAATAGCTAATAGCCATCCAAATAAATATAAACCCTACTTGGCCAGCACGCCCCCCTGTCATGAACATATTGGCAACCATGGTGATAAGAAAAATAATAGCAACTATAAGTCTTATATTTTTATACTGGCCTGCAAGCAATGTTGTCAATAATAACCCTACAGAGACAGCTAAAAATGGATTATAAGCAATATGACTAATTGGTAACAAAAAGTCACCATACCTTCCATTAAGGTACTCTTTCCATATACTGAAAATGTTATAGTAGACATATATCTCTGCAAACATCATTCCAATCACAAACGCATAAACGCCTTTTCTTGCAATATTTTTATTCACAGACACAACAAGAATTGGAATCATCCATATCATCCAAGATTTATGCCAATTAATTGATTCAACTTCAAGCCAATAAAATCCAATCATATGCAATGCGAAAAACAAAACAAAAGATTGAAATAAGGGAGTCTTGAGATTGTTGTAAATTCTTTGATAACTTTTGCTATCTAAAAGTGTTAAAAGAATTACAAGCAGCATGAATATCGATATCGCTGCTGCTGAAAATGGCATCAAAAATCCTAGCGCAAGAAAAGAAAAGTTTCTTAATTTTTGATTTACTCTAATGATAGACATAAGACAGCTAACTTTATAATAAAAATGGAAAAAGTACCAACCAATAGAAACTTACTTTAGCTTATCAATTATCGCACCAACTTCAAAAAAGGTTTATAGCTTATGCTTGATGATTATGAATCCTATTTCGAATCAATACCAACATCACGGCTAAAAAAGCACCAAAGACTCCAGATATTGCAACGATAAATGAGCGATGGGGTTTAATCTTGTTTGCAGGAGCTGTTGCAAATCTATCAATCTTTACTGGTGTTAAATTTTTATCATTAAAATTTAATGATTTGAGAAGTATCAAATTCTGCTCAATATCCACCATTCCTTGAATAAATATTGGATTTTTCTTACGTTCTCTGACAACATCAAGCTCTGCTTTCAGCGCTTTTGAACCTTGAAAATATAAATAACGTAATTCGTCAGAGATAAGTGATGTTCCGTTGAGCCTTGGTGTGGTGTGGCTAGTTAAAAGGGGCTCAACTATATTCAACCTTTGAGCAATATTATATGCTTCTTTCAGCTTTGCAATTTCCTCATCTAAACGTTTTTCATAAGTGTCAATCAAACTGTTTTTTTTGCTCTCCAATGCAAGCACTTCTGCTTCTCTCCAGGAATAAAATGTTAAATATGCATCTTTGCGATATTGGTCTATTGCAAGTTGCAAAAGAAGATTGGCGAATCGCGGAGCATCATCTGCATCTTTAGATTGAAACTTGAGATAGTATTGAGGTTTGTACGCACGTTTGCCTGGTGATACTACTTTTATCATCTTATCAAGTTTGGATATGGCTTTTTCTTTGGTTGTGTTTTGATCAAAAAGCGAACTCATAACACCTTCTTGGTCCAGGAAATTTCTTAGCAATTCATTAGACTTTAAATACTGTATAAAATCCTTTATAACATGCTCCGATGTCTGTTCTTGTTTTGATCTGATATTACCTAGACTAAGCTCTAAAATGCTAGATTTAGAGGGCGGCAATAGTTCAACCTTGCTTTCATATACAGGCGTTAATAAAAGTGATACTCCCACCCCGATAAGTGTAATAATAAAGGTTATCGAAAAAATTAATATCTTTTCCTGCCAAAGATGATTTAATATTTCAAGCATATTCATTTCTTCTTTGTGAGAGTTTTTTATATTGTTATTCATACAATAATGTGTATAAAAAAAATTTATTATAATACCTTAGATAGTATGAATTTTAAATGCATTAGATGAGCTTCCAAACGAGCATTATGCATTCTGAAGGCTAAGTTAAAACATAAAGATTATCCTAGATTTAACTTAAAAAATCTCCATTGATTAACTTTCCTAGATTTATGAGTGGTATGCTTACTTGCAAGTTTATCTTCTAATGGTTATTTTTGTAAGACCTATTTGGGAAGCATAAAAAAAGATTAGCAATTCCTCTCATTAACCCCTGCATATATCTGCAACGAGTGAAGATTAAATCCTGAATAAACCTATTTATTTCTTATCTAATAAGATTATTAATTAAACATGCGCAAATCTAATCACTTAATCTCTGAACTCAATAAAATATTTAATAACTTATTAATTGTTTTTTCCTTGTTGAAGATTGTATTTAACAAGCTATCATTATTGCTAACAAATTTATCTCTTTCTGTTTTGCTCATGTCAACACATCTCCTAAATATCATCGAAATATCATGAATTTTAGATGGATTGACACACAAACCAAGATTATGATCTCGAACAATATCTGCAACGTCTCCATTTATAAAAGCAAGAATCGGTTTTTTTGCAGCAATGTAAGTTTGAAGCTTTGATGGAACTGTAACTGAAAAAATAGGATGATCTGCCAGTGAAATTATTAAAAAATCGCTAGCTTTATAATAACTAGACATTTGTTCACGTTGCTTTTGCCCATGAAAAACAATATTCGACCTATTTTCAGCAATTTCCATAAGGTCTTCAAGTTTTGATCCATCCCCAATAATATTGAGCTGGGTTTTTTGTTGATAAGTTTCCTCCATTGAAGAAAAAGCATAAATAACATTTTCTAAGTTTTGCACCTGACCAACATTACCTGCAAACGTAAAGTGCACCTTCTCATTACCACCGCCAAGGTCTTTTGATTGCAAATCATTATCCAAATCATCCGCCCAATTTGGTAAATAGTGAAAACTCATACCTTTTTTTACATAAGGCAATAACTTAACTTCAAACCCCTTACTAGATAATGCAATCTTGTCAATATTTTGGTACATAAACCTTACAAAAGCATCGAGTAACACTGAAATAAATTTAGTTTTTTTAAAGCCATATGCATAAACACTATCTGGCCAAACATCTTGAACCCAAAACATTGTTGGTTTTTTGTATAACTTTCTAATCAAGACTGCGGGAATCATATTTGTCAAAGAACTCGTATTAAAGCCAAAAACATAATCATATTTTCTACCGATAAAGATTGCGGCAACACTGCCAAAAATCATAAAATTTATATATTTAAATATTTTTTTAACTAAGCTAGATTTATAGCCTGTGACAGCACGCAATCTGTAGACATCTATATCTTGATATTTATCTTTTCGAAAGAAGCTATTTTTGTAACCTGGGAAAACCTTTCCAAATGGATAGGTTGGATTTAAGGTAAGCACATCGACATTAAAGCCTTTATCTTTCCACAATAAAGCAATGTCATTTATCTTAAACTCTTCTGGGAAAAAACATTCAGTGACAATTAGGATATTCTTATTCTTTGTCACAATTTTCAATTTTATATTGATAATACAAAGACCGATTCTCTACAATCAGGTCAACCATGTCATTAATCATTCTTTCATAAGATGGTATTTCATAATCTATTAACAACCTAGTATCAATAAAACTCTTATCGCAACTTATATTATTCGACGGCTTAATAACAATATCTTTTTTTGTAGACTTTTTAAATAACATTAAAAGTTCATATTTGCTGATTGCTGAATTATTAGTCACATGATAAAGTCCCTTTATATTGCTCTCAATTGACCATTTAATGGCTTTTGCCAGCTCTAAAGTAGTTACGCCCGACCAAATCACATTAGTAAAGCCACTAATTTCATTTTTCTGACCCATAAACCAATGAAAAAGACCCTCGCCAATATCTTTCAGCTCAGGACCTACAATTGATGTTCTCAAGGTTAAATTGATATCATCATCAATCTCTCCTAATGCTTTCGTTTGTGAATAAACCCCTTTCCCATCTTTGACATCTGATTCAATATATTTGCCCTTATTGCCAGAAAACACACAATCGGTTGAAATATGGATTAATTTCGCACCAATATCTCTAGAAATTCTTTTTAGTTGATGAGGCAAATATGCATTCAAATAAATAGCATTCTCAGCATTATTGCTTCCATGAAGCAAAACACCAATACAATTCACGATAATATCAGGCTTTAAGTCAATAATAGCACTCTCGAATAACGCTTTATCCTTAACGTCTAATATAATGGTTTCCTTTCTCAGCTTTGTTCTAAAGGCTATATCTTTAACATAATAATCATTGAATTTCAAAAAATGATTTACAACTTGATGCCCTAACATTCCTGTCGAACCTAAGATTAAAACTGTCTTTTTCATAGCTATATCTTAAAGGTATTGGAAGTATCCATATTCAGCTAATGATGATAAATATTTAGAGTGTCGAACTGGCGCCCTATGAAAGCGATTTAATATTTTCTTTGCAATACTGTAATCACAAGGATCAAATTTGACTTCTACTATTATTCTAGGAAAGTAATTCGTTCGAATATTATAGGAAAATTGATCTACATTAATTAGAGAAGCAAAAGCAATATCTTGATCTACAGTTAGACGAACTGTCTCGAAGTAGGAGTAATATGATCTTGAATATCTTACATACGAAGTCGGTCTCAAATTATCGCTTAAATTATTATTATCATAAACAATAGGGCTAGATAGATCTAGAGTATCAAAAAAATCAGATTTATTTGACTTATAGGTTAATTTATGTCCGAGCTTATTATTCTTTATCTTTTCTTCAAAACTGGCACTATAAAATTTACTATCGCCCGGAGAATTGTAAAACCTTAGACGACGCTTTCTTCTTGAGGATATGCCGATTAAATTTTCCTTGGCATCTTTAAAATAGCTCGTATCATAATAAACTGAATTCACGCCCCTATCAGGAAATGGGTTTGTTAGATTTCTAATCGATTCAATTATTGACATTACATCAACATACTCAGAATCTGAAAAAACTATCTTTATCTCGAGCCTTTCATTTGTTTTTGTAACTTTGTCAAACCTCATTTCTTCATCACACTACTTGAGTATAAATTATCAATATCGATGCTAACACCCTCAATTTCAGTATCATTATATTTCAGAAAAGATCCATGTTGATTTACGGCAGAAAATTCCCTATCAGATTTATCATAGACATATAACTTAGCACCTCTATAAATAGGCTTCTTTCTGTATGACATAAATGAATGCAGCGTGATGTTGGAAATGCTGGGGTTTCTCACAACTACATTTGACCCATCTTTACTTGCAACACCTACACCAGAATTTTTTACAGATAAAGTATCTATATTCAATTTTGAGGCCTCCCCTGCAGAAATACACTTATCTTTTACAGACGCGCAAGATACATCTTTCAAGTCAAATATTGAACCCGAAAAATCCAATCCATCTCCGTTAGATCCGTCAATAGATAGATTTTCAATCTCTCCCGTAGAAAAATCAAAGTCAACCGCATCAGAAGCAACTTTTTCGATATAAACATTAGAAAAATTCGCATTGCTGTGAATCACATTTATAGCGTCTTCTGAGGAAAAGTTTCTAAAAGTGCTATTTTTAATAACAATGCTAGAATTGAAGACTGTAACAGCTCCCGTTAAGTTCAACACATTATTTGATAAAGCGCCCATATCAGAAAAATCAACATTATCAAATATAGAACCGTCCCGACCCCCATAAATATATATAGAGCCACTTAAGTTATTCCCTGAAATTGAAATTGGGTTTTCCTGATCAGCCTTCGCCACTATATCTCCAACTACAACTAAAGCTCCTTTTTCTTTAATGTTTACTTTTACACCTGGATTAATTACTAATTTACCTTCATAAATTTCTATGCCATCGATAGTCTTATCTTCAGAGAATCTATGCACCTCAGAATTAAGCTCCTCTTTAATACTTTCACTCAAAACCTGATTATGAAACCGATCTAATCGGTACTCATCATCCTTCAAATCTGACAATGAAAAACCAGAAATAGCTTCATGAATGCTTTTTTTACTTTGCAAAGACACTTTAATTTGACTATCTTTAAAGCCCTTGATATTCGTGTCAAGAACTTGAGTAGAAACATTTTTTATAGAAGACGCCGGCAACTCTATATATAAATCAATACTTTTTCCTGTGGAAAGATCAGTTACCTTATTTATTTGAAAATCTAGCGATGTTAGATTTACAATGAGAATTTTTCCAGAATCATAATGGTAAATATCTACAGGTTTAAAATTCTTATCATTTAATTTGGAATTACTGACCCTGTGAATTTTTTCAAAGTATTCTTCTTTCTCAAGGGTTTTCTTGTCAAAAATTGCATCTCTATTCTCTTTTATCCACTTCAAATTTGAATGCAACATGGAAATATCATATTGCTTATCATTAATAAAAATCCTTGAAAGCCGATCTGCTTCTATCTCTGATATCTTTAAAAAATTATTATCCTTTGACAAAATATCTAGACTTTCAACTAAAAGTCTATACTTAAACTCTGGATTGCACTTGCAATCAAAAGAAAGATAAATCTTAGATATATCTTCGATGCTAGACAGTTTTTTTGGTGGATCAACATCTCCAGATATTGGCTCCAATAACAACGAATATGGATTCAAATAATGCTTCTTATTGAGGGTACCACTATGGTGGGCTCCTCCCCAAATTAAGGTTGTTGCCAACTCTTGAGCCGTTTTCTTAAAATCCACCAGCATCTCCTTTTGATCTAGGAGATGCCTTTTAATAATAAAACCATATTGAGCTCTATCAATATTTGAATAATTTTTCTTTGAGGATGATTCAAGATCTACAGAAAAACTGGGATGGCCACGATAATACTCAATACCGCCTGCACCTGCTTCCGGAGTTGTTAGGAAATACTTATCATCTCCAAATGAGATTACAGTGGAAGCTTTTCTCTGCTGCCTCTCGAGAAGATCTACTCCTACTTTTTCTTCTATGTCCATAACACCCCAATCACTGCCATTAACTTTTACCTTAGCCAAAAAGTGTGGCGCATAGATTCCTCCTTGATCCTGAATAATTTTAGAGAAAATTGCACCATATGGATATAGTCTAACTCTAGGAGCGTGTATAGAAAATCTCCTCAAGCCATTCATAACCGAACCTTTCTTTAATTTAATATCTAGGCTCATACGGGTCTGTGACCTCCAGTGGTCATCCAAATCTCCCTTAAGTCTGACTTTTGCCTTATATATCTTGCCATCATAGCGAATAGACCCCTTAACCCATGTTCGGTCGGAAAGAATTCCAGCTTCTATAGCTTTTTTGCGCTCACTACTTAAAATCTTAAGTGAAGACAATGGTATATCAACGGAAATATTCTCAATCTTGTCATACTCACCATCAGTTTGCGCATCACTCAACCAAATTAGACTTTTCAACATTGAGTAATAAGGAAGATCTGCAACCAACTTAAAGAAATCAAAAGTATCTTTTCTGACTACCTCCGATACTGAATGCTCATGTGCCAGACCAAGAAGCGCAGCAATAGAGGAAAATCTCATATCGGTAGCCTCTACACGACTCAACATTTCATAAAATGTCGACCTAGCACCTCCAGAATGACTATTCAACCAAGCAAATATTTGATAAAGAAGTGCTACAGTTACTAAAAATACAACTATAGATTTTCTATATGTATTTTTTATAACTGCCATAGTATTTAAAAAATAAAGCTGGTGTCTACCAATTGATTCTATCTTCCATCATGGAGACTCTGCCTTTAGGAAACTCATTTTCCAAAAAAAATAAAACGCTTTCTCTACCCTTTAGACCCGATTTATCCAACACTCCAGGAACATCGACAGAGAACACCACTCTGACATCTTGCAAGTTACTCTTTTCGACTCTTAAAATCTTATGTTTGATAGAGTTATTTAACAAAAATTCCTCAATTGAGTCTAAAACACTGGAAGCCTTACCCGGAGTGTCCAAGGTAACTTGATGTCCTGTCACCTTAGATGCTATCTCCCTGCCTTCGAAAAATATTAGGTACGCAAACAACAAAACAACAATTACTGTTGTATGCAGTGTCAAGCTGGCTCCATATCCTAATCCAATACCAATAGCCAGAAAAAGGTATAGCAGTTCCTGTGGCTCTTTGATAGGAGTACGGAATCTTACAATCGACAACGCTCCCACAAGACCCAATGATAGAGCTAGAGAAGATTTTACTATAACAATAACTAAAAAGATGGCGCCAGTCAGAGGAGGTAATATCGAAGCAATTTGGGTAAAACCAGATAAAGTTTTTGTATTTCTTTCAAAAATTAACCTTAACGCATATGACATTATTATAGCCATAATAAAATCAAAAACCTGAGACGGAAGAAACATGGGTGCATTCATTACAAGTGCATCAAGATTAGAATCAAAAAGTTGTGATATTTCGTTCATATTTTTCTTAATCTTAAAGTAGAGAATTATATATCTTTATGCCATACATTTCTATTGACGAAATCAACGTAAGATAAAATAATCCGTAAAACTTTCTTGGACACATTGTTTACTTCATAATCTCTTACGGGATTTATAATTCTTTGTTTTTGTGAATTATGCATAACTGCAATCTCAACTGCATCAATAACTCTGTCCTTCTTGAGTCCAGACATAATCACTGTTGATTCATCCATACCTTCAGGTCTTTCATGAGCCTGACGTATTGTTACAGCAGGTAAATTGAGTATAGAGCCTTCTTCGGTAATAGTTCCACTATCCGAAATCACACAAAACGCATTCATTTGAAGGTTGTTGTATTCATGAAACCCGAAAGGCTTCATAAATCTAACTAAAGCATTCCTGTTTTGATAGTCGATATCTTCCAATTTTTTTCTTGTTCTGGGGTGAGTTGAAACAATAATTGGCATGTTATATTTCTTGGTCAGTTCCTCAATAGAATCTAGCATATCTCTAAAATTTTTGGGCGATTCAATATTTTCTTCTCTGTGAATACTCATCAAAATATACTTTTTCGGAAGAAGTTCTTCTCTTTGTAAAATATCGCTGGACATAATTTTTTCCATATTGGAAAGCAAAACTTCTTTCATTGGTGATCCAGTTTTTATAATAGTTTCTGGTCTAATGCCTTCCGCAATCAAATAGTCTCTAGCCTGCTCTGAAAGAGGTAAATTAATATCGCTCAGATGATCTACAATCTTTCTGTTCGTCTCTTCCGGAACTCTTTGATCAAAACATCGATTGCCGGCTTCCATATGAAAAATCGGTATCTTTCTTTTTTTTGCAGCAATAACACTTAAACAACTATTAGTATCTCCATAAATTAATAAAGCATCAGGTTGTATTTCATCAAGAGCCCTGTCTGCCTTGGAAATAATATCACCTATTACCTCTGAGGTTGAGCCCCTAACAGCATTCAAGAAGATATCAGGTTTTCTGACACTTAACTGTTCAAAAAAAATTTCATTTAACTCATAATCATAATTCTGACCAGTATGAATAATAGTGTGATTTACATAAAGATCTAACTCTTTCATTACTTGACTTAACTTGATAATTTCTGGTCTGGTGCCCACAATGGTTACCACTTTAAGTTTATTCATTTCAATTAAGCTCCGAAAATTCACTTTGAATCTCTTTAAGATTTATCAATAAGTTCCTTAATTCATTTTCATTTAATCTATATGTATTATGCGAATGATATTCTTCCGATTCTGTAATTACCTCTTCCCCATCATCAAAAAACTTATCATAATTAAGACTTCTCGTATCAGCAGGAATTCGGTAATATTCCCCCATATCAACAGCCTTTACCATCTCTTCCTTTGTCAGCAATGTTTCATATAGTTTTTCACCATGTCTTGTCCCAATTATTTTTGTTGTATGATTAGGAACTCGCATAATATTTTTGATTGTATCGGCAAGTAAGCCTATAGTTGCTGCTGGAGCTTTTTGAACAAATATATCTCCACTTTTGCCATTTTCAAACGCAAATAAAACTAAGTTTACAGCCTGATCCAGGCTCATCATAAACCTAGTCATATTTGGGTCTGTAATAGTAATTTTCTTGCCGCTCTTAATCTGATTAATAAATAGCGGTATTACAGAACCACGACTTGCCATTACATTGCCATATCGTGTACAAACAATATTCGTCTTCTTAATATTTCTGCTTTTACTTACAACTAACCTTTCCATCATAGCCTTACTAATACCCATAGCATTAATTGGATAGACTGCTTTATCAGTACTAAGCACAACTACCTTTTCAACACCTAACTCAATAGCAGAATTTAATAAATTCTCTGTTCCAATAATATTTGTCTTCACTGCTTGCATTGGATGGAACTCACATGAGGGAACTTGCTTCAAAGCAGCTGCATGAAAAACGTAATCGACTCCTCTCATAGCGTCATCGATTGATGATTTATCTCTAACGTCTCCAATATAAAAATGGAGCCTGCTATCGGCATATAGCCTTCTCATGTTATCCTGCTTTAGCTCATCCCTTGAAAAAATCCTAACCTCTCTAATACCGCTTTTTAAAATCTTATCTAATACAGACTTACCAAATGACCCTGTTCCTCCAGAAATTAATAAAACCTTATTTTTAAACATGCCTTACCTCACTAAATATATCAACCAAATTATGTAATTTTCTCGCTTCGCACTTCTTTATGTAATTCTGCGCAAGTACAACTTGACGCTCAATATCTTTCATCTTTGTAATCTCGATAAGCTTTCTAGGTAGTGCCTCTTTTTCAAATAACTTGTATTTAAAAACATTTTCCCCATAAACCACATGCGCATACTCTTCATCTGGAACAACTGAAACGACCCCGTTTTGAATTGCTTCTATTACATGAAGGCCTAATGTTTCAATTATGGAAGTGGAAATTAAAATCGTATTTCCCCTAAACAAATTCTTTATCTTTTTAGGATCGCTGAAATATCCAAGAAAATTTGTTCTTGAATCTAGGCGAGAATCCCACTCCTTTAGATTCTTTAATTCTGACTTTGCTATAGTAATGGTGATTTCAAAATCAACTTCTGTCTCTAGCATAAAAGTCATAGCATCTACAAAATCGCGAAAATTCTTATGAACATAATTAAAATGAGGCCCTACAATATATAAAAAATTAACTCTTTGGTCAAAATCATATAAATTAGGCTTCAAGAAAGCATCATTAGAGACATTAATATCACTTTTAATAAAAAAATTCTTGTTAGAGACTTCCATAAAATCATTAATGTATTGTCTTACATGTAATGACTGTACCTCAAAGTACTTTTCTCGACTTATCATAAATTTAAACAACAATCGTTTAAAGAAAACTTGTCTCAACCATAACAAAAACTGAAAACTCTCGAGGTAAACTGAATCTAAAGTCTTAGAATAAAAGAGTAAATTGTGAATTTTTATTAGTTTCTTGACTTTTAGAAACCTTTGTGATGAACCAGTAAAATTATAAATCAACTCAACGCCCTGTTCATTTACAATCTTACGAAAAACAAAATTTTCAAAGTAAAGCCGATAAACTAGCCGATTACTCCTAACAATTTTAAATTGAAAATGCTTTACGTCTTTATAGTGATTTAATAGTATTTTAATATGCTCACTTTTATTGCAAATAATAATATAAAAATTGTCGCAATTCTCTCTGCAGTCCTCTAGAGATTTATTTAAGGTAACTATTCCCCCAGAGTCTTTGATTCCTAGAGCGTTAAACAATATAAGCACTACTTTTTTTTCTCAAGTGAAAGGTCCTTGATGTAAGAACCTCTTAAAAATCGATAAAATGCCAGTAATAATGTAACCACAATTAAGGCAGCTCTAATTGCTGGATGAATATGCCACAAAATATAATAAAAATTCAAGAAGATGAGAAACTCTGCCTTATTTATATGGTTTATGGCAACATACCCAACAATTTTTTCTACTGCAATTAAACTAAAAACCCATAATGAAACAAGGGCAAGCACTTCAAGAGAACTGTTGGCAGATAAAAACAAATAACTTAAGTTATCCAAATCCATTCCAAAAGCATAGTTTTTAGGAAGAGATATATTGAATACATCTAATGCAGGACTGAAGCCGCCATAGTCTAACCAGAAAAAACCAATAGTGTTTTTTAGAAATAGATTTATATTCACATACTCTACTCCACTATAGAATGTAGCAAGAAACTCATAAATTCCCTTAGCTCTTAAAATTATTGTAGAAATAGTATCAAAGATTAAAACAAAGCCCATTTTGCTAAAAAGCAAAGACATATCAAATGCTTCAAGGAATTCTACCTGATGGAAATCCTCCACAGAATAAACAAAATCCCTTGAAATTGTTGCAACAGATAAACAGAAAATGATAAAAACCAGGACTAGGCTCAGCATTTTTTTTCTATTTTGGGCAATTAAAAAGAGAACAACAGGGAGTGAATGAAGGATTATTAAAGCCCTACTAACACTAAAAACCCCAGCGCTCAGGATTTCTAAAAGAATGAGAAATAATACTATATAGTTCTTTTTTTTGAAATTAGAAAAGAGGAGTAAGAAAATAAAGATAGGTATTACAAAATATCTGTAGTAATACAAAATACCTGATATTCTAAAAGAAAGATTTTCTGGTTGTATTCCAACTATTCCAATCGAATATTGGAACATAATAAAGGACAAAAAAATCTGGGATACAATTAAAAATACTAAGACCGGGCTATAATTTGAAAAACGCGAGAGCTTATCAAAATAATTTGAGGTTTCTACATTCAAATTCAACCTATATGGCTTTAAAAAGATTCTATCAATAATTAAAGAAACAAAGACAAAGAGTGTAATGTAATTAGCAAAAATAATTGCAGCGTCTAGAGTTTGCGAATATTCAAAATTGTAACTACCAATACCTCTCCAACCTTTATGCGTATACTTATCTGCATTGTAGAAAATTATCGGCATACTCAACAAGTATCCTAAATAGAAAAATATAAAATTTAACTTTATAAAAATGCTGCTAATTTTTCGAAAGACAACAAGTGACAGAAGATAAAAAAGTAGAAATAATGCGCCATAGATAAAAGCATTTTCATTTTTTTCATTGATAAGAAAATATAAAAATCCAATAAATCCAAATATATTTAGATATTTTCCAACTACTGTATATAGAATATTTGTCAAAATAAATTAGCCTAGAATAGAATCTATCTCAAAATCTCTGAAAGAACACTATTAACTATAATCTTCTTACTTATGTGTTTTATCAGGTGAAGGTTAGAGAAGCGTAATCGAATTATGTCATTAAATACATAACGCACCAATAACGATTTTTCTTCACAGTTTAAACAATCTGGAAGTCCACTATTTAACATATTAGAAACCTTCTTTCTATTATTTTTAAAAAATTTTCTGGTGATATATTTGGAATCTTTCAGAACATGAGTTTTATTAATTTTAGATAGTGAATTTGGAACAACCCTATATCTAAGAACAATATCATCCAGATTTCCAAACATAGCGCCATTTTCTTGCGCTCTAACCCAGAAATCAAAATCCTCTGCATCCTTAAACTGTGACTGTCCGTACCTCAATGAATTCTTATCTAAAAATTCCTTTTTAATCATGACACTAGGGTGCACAAAAGGAACTTTGAATAGCATTGATAAAATACACATATTGTGGCTAATGGGAACAACATGCATGCCATCGATATGACCAGTACTATCTATCAATAAGCAGTGTCCTCCACAAAGATCTAAATTATTTTTCTGCAAGAATTTAGACTGTTCTTCTAGTCTGTTGGGTAGACTTACATCATCGGCGTCCATTCTTGCAATATACTTACCTTTTGATACGTCAATGGCCCTGTTTAATGATCGAATTAAGCCTTGGTTCTCTCCAATTAACAGAATGATTCTAGGATCTTTTTCTTGATACTTCTCTAAAATATCTAGTGAGGAATCAATGGATTTATCATAAGATACGATTAATTCAATATTTTGATATGTTTGCCCTAAGATAGACTCAATAGCTTCCTCTAAAAATTCCTCACTATTGTAAACCGGCATAATTACAGAAATAAGAGGTAAATTTTTCACAATGGTTGAGCTATACAAATAAATCTAAATTGCACAAACTCTTCATAACCATATGTCCAAAAACAACTTGGGCATCTTCGCAAAGCTGCATATCATGAGATCTTATCCAAACAGAATGTTGGGATTTTTGTTTTAACTTTCCGCCATCATATCCACAAATTGCTAAAGTTTTAACTCCCATATCATTTGCTGTATTAACTGCTTTCACAACATTTCTTGAGTTTCCACTTCCGCTCAACGCAATCAGTAAATCATCTGCAATTAACAAATTTTTTACTTGTTCAGAGAAAACACAATCGTAAGAAAGGTCATTAGAGTAGGCAGTAATAAGTCCAATATTGTCTGAAAGACATACTCCGTTAAATCTTGTCTGAGTATGACTGTAAACCATCTTATTCCAATCAGTAATGTAATGAGAGGCTGCAACAGCACTGCCGCCATTACCACATACAGCAATTTTTCTACCTTCTTTAGCTGAAGCTCTAATTAAATTAATAGCATTTTCAACCTCGGGCTTGTCAAGACTATTTATAGCTTGATTGTGTTCTCTAATGTAATTTTCAATAGTAAATTTCATAAATATAGATCATTTTAGTCTGTAAATATAATTTCGCTTCCAAAATTACTAAAAGGAAATGATACCCTTCTTAGATCCTTTAACCCTCTTTCAATTGCCTCATGCCTTTCAGGCGGTGCAGAGAAGATAATAAAACCGCCATTACCAGCTCCCAGTAACTTACCGCCTGTTGCGCCTAAAGAAATTCCTTTTTTATACCAATTGTCAATTTGTGTATCGCTTATTCCATCAGAAATCTGTTTTTTTAACTGCCAGTTATAGTCGAGCAATTCTCCAAATGATTCAGCATTATTACTCTCAATTAGATTTTTCATATCGTAAGCTAAAGCAACCATATTTGACATTAAAGACCTTTTTTCAGTCTTCATCATGTTCACTGACTGTTTTTCCAATAAAGCAGATGCACTTCTTGTACGGCCTGTATAAAAAGTGATAATAGATCTTTCTATTTTTTCAATAGTCTCAGGGTTGCAGGAGACTGGGCATACACCTACAGAGTCATCTTCGTTAAACTCGATCAAATTTAATCCCCCAAATGCAGCTGCATACTGATCCTGCTTGCCTATCTTATCTCCACACAAGGAAATTTCAATATAACTTGCATATCTCCCAAGATCTTCTTTAGTTAGACTTTCACCTTTATATAAAGATAGTGCATGCAAAAGTGCAACTGTAAAAGAGCTGGAGGATCCAAGGCCTGAACCTTGAGAGGGAATGTCCGATATTGATGTTATCTCAATACCACTCTGAATATCCAGAAATTCCAGTGTATTTCGGATAATAGGATGCTTAAGTTGCTTAACATATTCGACATTTTCAGTTAATGAATAGCTCACTCTGATATTATCATCAAACTTCTTATTAACTGCGACGTAAACATATTTATCAATAGATGTTGATAGAACTGCTCCACCCTTTTGTCTATAGTAGGAAGGTAAGTCACTACCTCCCCCAACGAAACTCATCCTCAATGGCGCTCTTGCAACAATCATTTTTTAATCTCTTTCAATATCATATCAACCGCCTCACTGAGATCTTTTGCAAAGAAATTTGGGGAAATATCATTATTACCATCTCTACCTGCATGCCCCGTCTGAACCAGCACACTTCTAATTCCTGTATTTTTTGCTGCATCAATATCTCTAAAACTATCGCCCACAACCCAAGATGCTTCCAAATCAATATTTAGGTCTTTTTTAGCTTGAAGAAACATACCATTTTTTGGTTTTCTGCAATCGCAATCAACCTTTAAAGCTTCAATTTCTCCCTCAAAGCCATTATCTGGATGATGTGGACAATAGTACAATCTATCAATATAAGCACCATAACTGCCAAGTAGTGTTTCCATTTTATTATGTATTTTCCTTAATAATAAATCACTCACCTCACCTCTAGCAACTACAGGTTGATTAGTTGCTACTACAACTAAAATACCTGAAGCATTGATTCTTTTAATGGCTTCGCCCACTCCATCAATAAGCTCAAATTGATCAATACTCGATAAATGTCCTACTTCTTTGTTAATAGTGCCATCTCTATCCAAAAATATTGCTGACTTTAATGCTTGTTTTTCTAAGGCTCTAACTCTACCAGAGTTAATATCCAACTCTAATTTAGCTAAACGCTCTGGCGTTCCCATATCTTTAATGTACTCTGTTGATAAGTAGCCACATATATCTTTGTTGAGGTCTAACATGAGTGGGAATAAATCCTTCGCAATATCAGATTTAACCTTATCAAGGAATACATTTTTAAGTGATTCTTTGTTGAACACATAAACAGCCGCATTCACTAGATTTTGACGCCACCCTTTTTCATGAGGATAATTGTGAATTTTTTTTACGCGAAGATTCGAATCAATTTCGACCAAATCTGAATCATAGGGATGGTCATTTGGATGCAGAAAAATAGATACATCGCACGATTGACTTTGATGAAATTTCCACATAGATTCAAGATCAATGTTAAGAAACGTGTCTCCATAAATTACCATGAATTGATTATCCAATTGAGGAAGCGCATCAATCAAAGCACCAGCAGTTCCTCTGGGCACATCCTCAGAAATGTACTGGATATTTGCGCCATATTTTGATCCATCAGCAAAGTATTCTCTGATAACTTCCTGCTTATAGGATACTAATAGCTTAACATCGAGCATGCCATACTTAACACTTTGCTCTATCAAATAATGCAATAATGGCTTTCCTAAAATGTTCGTCATTGGCTTAGGCAAACCATTAGAGATTTTCCGGAGTCTAGATCCTTCTCCTCCAGCTAAAATAACTACCTGCCTCATTTCAATTCAAGCCTTCCTGAATAATAATTTCGCCTATAGCCTTTTTTATAGCTTCTAGCGAAGACATTTTTGGAGACCAGCCCAATTTTTTTAACTTTTCTACAGAATAAGAGAAGCGTGGCACATCTCCAATCCACCCTCTGTCCGACTCCTGATAAACAATCCTAGCTCTAGGAGAAATCGCCTTAACTGTCTCTTCTGCAATGTTCTTGACGGATACTCCATCATCCATTCCTCCAATATTGAAATAATTCACTCCGTCTTTAGTATTTTGATTGATAAATAACATTGCATCTACTAACTCGCTCACATGCAAATATACTTTTTGCTGCAAACCATTACCTAATACATGTAATTTCGATGCATCATTCTTTAGCTTCCTAGTAAAGTCTAAAATCACGCCATGTGTTGCAGGAACTCCCACAACATTAGGAAATCTATATATACAAGCCTTATCTAGAAATGACTCCACAGCGGAACTAATTACCGCCTCTGAAGATAGCTTCATAGCGCCATAGTTTGAGATTGGCATTAATGGACCAATGTCTTCATGCAATCTATTTTTATTAAACCCGTAAATAGCAGAACTGGAGGAAAAATAAAGCTTTTTTATCTTTATCTTTTTCATAATCTTTAGAATTGATACAGTTGAAATAAATGTATCAATCAGATCAACATCCACATCCTTTACTCCTGCCAAGATGTCTGAGTTTGCAGCTAGATGCCAGACTTCACATATATCCTGACCCCGTAATATCTTCAATACTTGATCAGTATCATTAATATCCATTTGATGAAATTCAATCCTAGAAGTATCAATATAATCAGTAGATCCTAATGACAATTTATCAATAACTATAACATCCAAACCTTTTCTCAAAAGCCTCTTAACTAAAACACTGCCAATGAATCCAGCGCCGCCTACTACTAGTATTTTCATAATTTAAAATTAATTGTTTAAAATTACAACCATCAGTTTAAAAATTTGAGTCATATATTCTATGACTGATAACTTCTATTGATAAGCTAATTACCTATATCATCATTTCTCTGAACGAAGCTCAATTGAAACTCTTCATGCGTTGAAGTAACATCCATATTCTCGAATTGAGCTAAATCTATTTTGAAACCTTTCTGCCACTTCCGAAGTAAATATTTTGAAGAGATATCACCGCTTTTATTTTTTACTTCGCTCTGTACTAAATTGATTGGTAAATTGACAATAACACTACTTGGATAACAAGTGCCCATCTGAGTGAAAACATCAAAATAAGTCTTTAGTGCGGCTTCATATGTATTTGGTGCCTTAAAATTAGAAACTAGGGAGATATTATAAATTCCTTCTGTGGGATATAAATGTCCATCGACTGACATTGGATCAGACCACTCTCCCGAGCCATCAAACCAATTAAATTGATGAAGCCCATATATATCCTTTACAGGTGTGATATCTGGCTTGGAGATATTTCTTCTCAGGTGATAACTATAAGTAATATTCAATCCATGCCTTAAACTTAAAATGTTCTTATAGGCATTAATATTTGATATTTCTGAAGCCTTCCATTTTCTGATAAAAACATTATCATCCGTTAAAAAAAATAGCTTATCAGTCTTTATTTGTTCAATAATCTTTAGAAGCTCGTCTTTAAAATCTCCTATCTCCTGAATAAAGCAAATATCTAAATTCTTATAATCGCTCAACTGAATTAGTTCTCTGTATGAGTCAATGTCTTCCTTACTTGTTGCTCGGTATAGGACAAAAACTATTATCCTAATATCAATAGCATTATTTAATGACTCCAAAGTTAGGTGAAGCTGCATAGCTCTGTCCTTACTGAAAACTATTGATGAAATACCCGGGAGCAGCTTTATGCTTAAAGGATTTCTAGACATTGCTCTTATAGCCATGTTTCTCTGACTCTTTAACTCCTTGTACTCACGCTCTGAAACAAGGCTAAGTCCAAAGTATAAAAAAATACCTTTAATTATTTTTTTTATTTTCTCCATTGTATTTTTTATTTAAATAATCAGAAAGTCTAAGAGCAAGGAGTGCTATGGTTAAAGACAAATTTGAATTTCCGGTTTTAGGAATCACAGATGCATCACAAACAAACAAATTTTTCATAGAATGATATTTTAAATTCTTATCGACAACCGAATTTTTTTGAGTTTTTCCCAATCTACAAGTTCCTGAAAAGTGTGCTCCTGAATCCAATTTCCTTTTTGTTATCTCAACACCTCGAAATGTGCAAGAATCTCCAATCAAATCTTTTACAAATGATTGAATGTGGAGTATGTCTTTGATGGAATCTTCGGAAAAACTCCTGTGAATTTTTGGAATTCTTCTACCATGCCTGTCCTCATGATGACTTAAAGTTACAGATGAACAATTATCAATGCTTTGTTCCAAATGCATATGAATATTAAATAAGTTAGTATATATTCCAAAGCCAAACCTTTCAGACAACAAAATAAAAGCTGACAAAAGAAGAGTTGGTCTAGAGAGTATCTTTAACAACAGATTAAAAGAGAACTTGCTACTAATAAGAAGCTTTATATCTTCTTTAACTTGGTCAATATTTTTCACCAATGAAGGTCTAATATATAAGGAATGGTTTAGATTTTTAAGCCTTCTATATTTTTTGGGAATAGTATAACCAACCCTACTAGAATTGGAAAATAGCACAGACCGCGTTCCATGCTGAGTATAAAAAATATACTTGGGAATCGTAAAACTTCCGATGGTTGTATGCGGATGATCCATCAAACCTGTTCCAGTTATAACATTATGATGCCTTGAGTTCTCAAATGACTGTAAAAGTAATCTTGGACTTTCTAGACCTCCCGTGGCAACAATAAATAAATCTGAGAAGACTTTTTTTTCTTTTCCATTCTTCCTAATCTTAAGATACTTAACAACATCGCTATCTTTCTCGAAGTGTAGCGAAGTTGCAACAGCACATTCCATGGTATTAATTCTTCCTCGGTTTTTTAGCAGTCTAATAATTTTCCTAAACCTTGCTGGACGTGTCATATGAACATATTTCTTTATACCGAGGGACTCCAGGTCCATAAATTGAGATAACTTATTTTTATCTAATTTCCCATCATTTAAGAATGATAGATCTCCAAAATACTCTTCTAATCTGTGTAATTTCTCCTTTAGCTCTTTATTGAGATTAAGACCTGTTTTGTCACTAATGGCTTTAATATCTTCAGGATCCATCTGAGTCAGTACACCATGCCATAAATTTGTTGTCCCTCCGAAACCATATCCGACAAATTTTTGTTTTTTTAAGTTGGAATCTAAAAATTTTTCCAAGCTCGTCTCATTATTAAAAGGCAAATCTAATTTGTCACAATCCACTACTGTAACATCAAATTTATCAGACAACTCTTTTGCAAGAATCGAACCCGAAACCCCAGAGCCCAAAATACACACCTTTTTCATTTCTCAATCAAAGTATTTTTCTGACTATCAAAAACCTCTCTCAAAATAACATCTGAAAAGTTTTCAGCTCTAAACTGTCTCGACCTCACACTGCTTAAAAATATTTCTATAGCGTTCAAATATTCATAATAACTTTCTCTATCCATATCTTTAATAAACAGATACATCTCTTCATGGTTATTAAAATTCCTTCTGTCTATAAAGCACTCCTTTGGGATATGATCTAAGACATTTTCTGCACCCCAATATATTGGAACACAGCCAGCAAAGAAACAATCAAATAATTTTTCTGTGATATACCCCTTTTGACCTTTTATATTTTCATAACATATGGAAAATCTATATTTCTGCAATGTCTCGACCTTTGATGAAACCTTGCCCCTATAAGAGGAAAATTTAGTCTTCCTAAAACCAGATAATTTATTAAAAGCTCTACCAAAAATCGATCTGCCAAAATAAAATTCGTCCCATTGCGTTCCATATAGATCGAAATCGTCTGGTCTGTTTTTTTCAAACCATTCTATAGTTCTAATCCTCTCACTATACAATTCCATAGGATGTTTTGAAGTTTTATTTCCAGCTATCATACAACATAACTTTTTATCCCATTTTTTTGAAATCTTTTCAGGAAATTGAAATGAATAATTGATTTTAAAATACTTCTGGTTATCTACCAGACGGTCATTCCATGTGAAAATCTTATCGAAACTCGAATGAAGATCTTGATTGAACATACGCGTATCAACATGTGGGCTTTCTAAAAGAATCAGGTACTTTTTCCCATTACCAGGACAACAATTAAGATCCATTCCTAACTGAATAGAAATTTCGGACTCTAGACATGTGTTGATATCTTGAGTCGAAAGGTCGAAACCAATACTTTGAAAAGCTCTTTTTAGGTCGAAGAAGCAGTAATTACAATTGTCTCTATTGTGAGGGGAGTTGAGATCAAAACATTCATTATTTTTAAATGTAGACGAAAGAAAACAGACTTTTTTCATTTTTATTGCTTTTTTCATAACTGCAAGATATACAAATAGCAAGAGAAATGAGATTTAAGATGTGAATGATAAAAACTCATTTAAATCAAGCCTTTCTCAACTCTTGCATATTGAAAACCATAATAGACTAAAAAAAATGGCCGCTTTTAATCAACTCAAGAAGTTCTTTTTCGTTATCTATCCAGCTTTTACAATAAGGTGCATCGTCCAAAGATTTTAATTTCAAGTATTTGACTTTTGAACTAGTATTCATCCTAAATTTTGTCTTATCGCGAACTCTTAAAGACCATTCAACATCTTCTGCCTCGCCCCAAAACAACATTTCATCTAAAGGATTATCTAAAAAGAAATTTTTCTTCACGCAGAAATAAGTTCCACTTATATACATGTATCTACTAAACTCATTATATGGCAACAGGCACGCTTGTGAGTTTTTGTTCTTGATCAATGGATGATCCCAGATCATCCAATCTCTATGTCTGGAGCCATCTTTATTAAGAATAACATTCATTGAAACTTGCCAGGTTTCCCCAAATTTTTCAAATCCAGCTCTCCATCCTTTTTCCAGAGAAACGTAATCATGCATCACACAAAGCTTGTCATATTTTGCTAATTTTGCAGCTAGATTCTTCTTATGACATATTGCTCCAGTTCTTAAAAATAGACGCTTAAGGGATTTCTCTTTAAGAAACCGGCGAATATTGGAGAGCCTCAATGAAAAAAACTCTTCATTAAAATCAACAAACCTTATTAATTCTTCATTGAACTTTGCTCCTAAATTTTCACCCCCAATAACTATAATTTCATAATTGCCCGTGTTACAGAATTCAGAGGAAATCGACTCTATACATGAAAGCAGGGTCTTTTTATTGCCTGGGGCTGTAATTATGCAAAAAGACCAACCTTTCTTCATATATCAATCCTAAGTGAGTACTTTAATCTATCAAAGAAATTTTGCTTTTGACATTTAAAAAATCTTATTAGCTCATATGGAAGTATGTTGCATATTATTCCAACAGCTACGACAAGAATAATTTCTATCCATGTATTTATTTCAAATGATGAATTAATCATTATCATGACTAGTAGTGTCAATAGTGCACCCGAAAAAATATAATAAAAACCATCTGACAAAATTCTTAAAAAATTAGTGTTATTCTCTATGTTTAATCTCCTAATAACATAGAATAGTGATATGAATCTACTTGACATGTATCCAGATAAAACACCCAGTAGACCATACGGTTCATATAAAACGATTGATAAAATAAATGCTAGAAATAACTCAAAGAACGATATCTTAACAAGTTTTCCAAAGCGTCCAGAAGCATCAATAAAAATACCAATTCCATTTGCATACATATAAACAAAAGCAGATAGAATAAGCACGGCATTTTCATAACTCCCTGCAAGTCTGCTATCTCCAACCCATGTCTTAACAAATGGACCATTTAAATACATTAATAATATTATCAGGAGCGCTGAGGCTCTCATTAGAAAAACTGAATATGTTATATATTGTTCTCGAACTGAAGAGTTATCCTCATATGACCTGCATAAAAGTGGGAAAAGATTGATGGCAATCTTAGCAAAAATCCCTTGAATGGTTTGTGGTAACTTATATGTTAGGTTCACAATCAAGACTAGACCTGGATTAAATAACTTGGCAACAATAAATGGAAGATAAGCAGATCTCAATGAGTTAATAAGCACCAATGGAATAATGTGTTTCATATAGTTATAAACTTCTCTCACTAATTCTAGTGAGAAATCTGAACGCGAAACCCTAACACCGGGGAAATCACGTTTTATTATAAATATTACATAAAAGGCTGGCATCAAGTTAGAGAGGATTGCGGCAAAACCAAATGATAAAAACCCAAAATCAAGATACATAAAGAAAACAGCTGCTATTGAAAGTACGATTAACCTAGAATTCTCAATTACGTTTGACAAGGCAAGTCTTTTTCTTGCTTTTAATATCGAATTATAAGCATCGATTGGCAAATTGAAAATAAGCACAATCAGCACTATTATAAATGTGCTCGATATACTTTCATTTGAAACATCGGCAGGAATAATAAGATCAATATTCGCCCATAAAATTCCTCCAAACAATAAAATAGAAATTCCAGCAAACGCCTGCATTAACATAATATTGCTGAAGTAAATATTCGCTCTGGCTTGATCAGAATAGAGTGTGTCAGATGAGATTTTTTTTATTAAAAATGGATTTCCTCCCAGAGCAGAGAACAATCCAAGGAAACCCATCACAGACTGGATAACAATCCAAATACCCAATTCATAGTCTGAAATAAAGTTCAAATATATTGGGATTGAAATAATCTGCACTAAAACACTTATAGTGTAAAGAATAAAATCCGCAGATAACCCTTTGAAAAAGTCCTCCATAAAGATATGCTATATAGATGGGAGGCTAATTCAAGTTATTTATAAAAATATCCAAGTCCTCTGGTGTTCCAATGCCATGCATTTGCTCTATTTCTATATTATAAACTCCAATCTTGAGTCCGTTTTTAACAGCATAATTGTATGCTGGACAAGTATAAAATTCATTATTGACTCTGTCATTTCTAACTATCATATCAATTGCAGAATCTACGAACATTTTTCCTTGTGAGTACATGTAAATACCAACTGTAGCTAAATTAGATATAGCAACCTTCTCTCTCACCTCTAACACTAGACCAGTACTATCTGTCTTAGCGAATGACCATTTAGGGTTCTTTGAATCATCTGAAAAGGTCAGAATGGATCCATCTAACCCTCTATCATGGCAATCTTCAATAAAATTAGAAATATCGATATCCACTATTTGATCTGAATTTGCTATTAAAAGGGGTGTGTTATTATCCACATACTTTCTAGCATGCAAAATTGTACATGCAGTTCCCTCTGTTAAATGATCAATAGTAATAAAAGTAGCGTTAAATTTATCCTGTATATAACTTACGAGATGGCTTTCTTGCTCTATATGCTCTTTTCTAGCAAGAAGAATATATCTTGCACCTTTAAAAGATAAATTCTCTAGAACTCTAACAATCATTGGCTTTCCTGCTACATCTATAAATGGTTTAGGCTTCTCGTATCCTTTTTGAGCAAATCGACTACCCAAACCAGCCATTGGAATTACTATATTGATCATTAAATTATGTCTCCAACATATTTATCATTCTCTGCACTTGGAAGTTTCACGACTGTAGTTATAACATCCTGCAGTGCTTCGAAGTCGGTCCCTTCACAAGGTGGAATTTCAATGATATCTCCTGCTGAGTAGTCCACACCATTCATTCTTACGCAGCCTGAAACTATAACTGTAATTTCTGTGGCAATTTTGTGATAATGGAACTCCTCACGCTCTCCTTTTTTATAAAACTTAACAGCGACTTCAAAATCATCTGTCTTAATTAAAGAAGGAGTGAAATTACCAATAAACCAACCTTTTTTCATGTTTGACAATTTTTCAAGCTTCATATAACTCTCTTATCTATATATTTCTTTAATCGATATGTTTGCCCAATTTTTCAAAATCCTGGGTCTTCTTAAGTGTCATAAATGAGTGATATCTATTAGATTCAATTTGGTATGTTAATATCTTTTTTTGCTTTAGTATCATTTCATTAAAAACGGGGCATACATAAAACTTATCATTTACACTGGCTCCTTTAAGAATCATTTTTTTTGCGCACTCAATATAATCTGAAGCCTTACGATAGTAATAGAGGCCAACTGTAGCTTTCTCACTAATGGGCTTTTTCTCAGCGGACTCAATCACATACCCATTTACATCAGTTTTTACGTATGACCATCGTGGATGAAGTGAATTAAATATAGGAACGCCTGCATCTGATTTTCTGTCAACAAAAAAATCTATTATCTCATTTACACTTTGCTCAATATACTGATCTCCATTCAAGAGAACAAGTGGGTGACTTTCTTCAATGTAATCTACAGCAAGTAATGACGTTGTAGCAGCACCAGCGGTTTCACCCTCAATTAAAACGACTTTAGCGTGAGGATAAATTAACTTAATTACGTCACTCAAATAATATCTATCATTGTCAGCCTTATCAATTAAGCAAATGAAATTATTTTCTGGGGTCATTAGAGATTTTAATCCTCTTAACGCAATCTCAATCATGGTCATTCCATTAATTTCAGTTAAAAGTTTATGGTATGTTTGTCCATCTTTAGAAAAACCCCTGTTACCCCCAGCTAACATTACGACAACATTCATAAGCATTCCTCCAAAGATTCGTCTCTTTCAATCTTATCAATTGTGTTTGTTATATTTTCTAAATTAACCTCATCCACCTCTTTGACGACTAGTACATTTGCCCCACTATTCCTTGCTGCCTTAATACCATTTTCATTATCTTCAATAATCAGACATTCTTCAGGTTTAAGGTTGAAACTATTTATAATTTTTGCATACATTTCTGGAGAAGGCTTTGGTTCTGATACATCTTGCGCGCTAACTACTATTTCCATATACTGTGCGAGGTCACTTTTTTCCAGCATTATGTCAATACTATTTCGAACTGAATTAGATCCACATCCTAATCTATACCCCATGGATTTTAAATTTGACAAGGCATATTCGTGATCAAACCTGGGCTTACAGTGCTGATGAACCAACTCAAGAGTGTACTTTTGCTTTAACTCATTCACAAATAGATGTAATTTCTCAGGGAAACCTCTTTCCATAGACAACATCTCTAATTTCGTCGCAGTAGGAAGCCCGTCGAAAGTAACTAGATGGTCATATCTCGAGATAGATTGTCCAAAAAGCTTTAATGCCTTATTAAGAGCCTCATAATGCCAATCTTTGGCCTCAATTAAAACGCCATCCATATCAAAAATTACAGCTTTCACCTTATTGCTCATTGAAAAACTCCTGCGCTTGTTTTGGATAATCTGTACAAATCATTATGCTTTCAGTGTTTAAGTCTTTTTCTATTTTTTTATAGTGTTCCCACTCATCCTGAAAGGGGCGGCCATGCAATTCTGGGGAAACTATACATACTTTTTTATGATTTAATAAGTGTTCATTAATAATTTTTTTACGTATCCAGTGTCCCTCAAATTCATCCATCCATACTCCTTCAGAATCATTATAAAGTGCGGGATTTGTCTCGTACTCGCTCTGTCTAGTGAAGTGAGACATTTCCATTTTGATATATAACAATCCATCAGGAATAGCAGCATCAAATACAAAATAATTCTTAATGTTGTAATTATTTAACATAGAGTTGAGTTTGGATTGTAATCCATCTGACTTAATGTTTAATGCAAGTACAGTGTTATTGCCATGAGAATTATACAAATCAAAAAAACTTTGAACTAACATACTGTCTTTGCTCGGTATATCATGAGAAATTACTAGATTACCTTTATAGTCTCGAATATCAGTCTCTACACCAAAGCCCATTTGAAAACTATTCTTAAAAGACATTTCCGAATTGCTTTCATTTTTCAAACTCCAATAGCCCCGATGCGCAATAATAATCATAACTTGAAAACTCTAAGATTTAAATATTTCAATAATATAGATGTGACTGTTTAAACTGACCTTTTTCCCATTCAGCTGATTAAAACAGTTGCATTTATATTTAACAAAGTTCAATAATTTTGATTAAGAAAACATTTTGATAATAAATTTTTGAAATTATCATAAAATCTTCTTCAAATACCAATTATATGTTTTAGCAAGTCCTTCTTCTAAACTTATATTGAAAGTCCATCCCATATTTGATAGCCGAGAGACATCAACTAACTTCCTTGGCGCCCCATCTGGTTTACTTTTATCAAAGACAATCTCCCCTTTAAAATCTGTTACTTTCTTCATTAATTTTGCCAATTCACGAATTGTTACATCTCTTCCAGTTCCAACATTAATATGAGACAACATTGGCTTCGTATTCGATTGATAAATGCTCCTACTAGCCTCTAATACAAATAATGACGCATTAGCCATATCATCTACGTACAAAAATTCTCGCATGGGATTACCTGAGCCCCAAACCACCACTTCAGCATCATTATTAACTTTAGCCTCATGGAATCTCCTCATAAGCGCTGGAATAACATGAGAATTCTCCAAATGAAAATTGTCATTTGGCCCATATAAGTTAGTCGGCATAACTGACCTAAAGTCAGTGCCATATTGACGATTGTATGACTCACAAAGCTTAATGCCGGATATTTTAGCTAACGCATAAGGTTCGTTAGTGGGCTCTAGTGTATTAGTCAGCAGTGCATCTTCACACATTGGTTGTCTTACAGCTCTAGGATAAATGCAAGTACTGCCTAAAAACAATAGTCGCCTAACATTATATTTATAGGCTGCATGAATAACATTGGCTTCTATCATTATATTTTGATAAATGAAGTCTGCTGGATATGAATTATTAGCATAAATCCCTCCCACCTTAGCAGCAGCTAAAATAACATAATCTGGTCTCTCTTTCTGGAAGAAACTCAGCACATCTGTTTGTTTAATTAGGTCTAGCTCATTATGTGTTCGCAATAAAAGATTAGAAAATCCTCTATTTTTTAATTGACGGACTATAGCAGAGCCAACTAGACCCCTATGACCTGCAATATAAATTTTATCGGTTAAATCCATTTTCTAGAATAAATCACTCGTTAAAATCTGACGCTTTAAAACCATACTCCCTAACTAGAGAGTCACGCTTAGCGATGTTAATATCATTCTCCATCATTTCATGCACCATCTCCTCCAAAGTAATCTGTGGCTCCCATCCTAATTTTTCTTTGGCTTTCGAGGAGTCACCTAGCAATGTTTCTACTTCAGTTGGTCGAAAATATCTCGGATCAACAGCAACAATCAAATTACCGGTTTCACTATCATAGCCCTTTTCACATATCCCTTCACCTTTCCAGATAATAGTCCTGCCTAAATATCCCCAGGAAAAATTAACAAAATCGCGCACCGAATATTGAATCCCAGTGGAGATACAAAAATCATCTGGTTCATCTTGTTGCAACATAAGCCATTGCATTTCTACGAAGTCTTTAGCATGGCCCCAGTCACGTTTGGCATCCAAGTTACCAAGATAGACTATTTCTTGTAAACCAAGTGAGATACGTGCTAGTGCACGTGTGATCTTACGTGTAACAAAAGTTTCTCCACGAACTGGAGATTCATGATTAAATAGTATTCCATTACAAGCATAAATACCGTAAGCCTCCCTATAATTAACGGTTATCCAGTATGCATATAGCTTGGCAGCCGCATAAGGCGAACGAGGATAAAACGGAGTTGTTTCTTTTTGAGGAACCTCCTGCACCTCCCCATATAACTCGGAAGTAGAGGCTTGATAGTATTTAGTTTTCTTTTCAAGACCTAAAATACGGATTGCGTCTAAAATTCTCAAAGCACCTAAACCAACAGTATCAGCAGTGTACTCGGGTGATTCAAAGGATACGGCAACATGGGACTGCGCCCCAAGATTGTAGATTTCATCAGGTTGAATATCCTGAATAATTCGAACTAAACTCATTGAGTCAGCCAAGTCACCATAATGCAAAATAAATTTATTATTACTTTCATGTGGATCTTGGTAAAGGTGATCAATACGATCAGTATTAAAAGATGATGAGCGGCGTTTAATACCATGTACCTCATAACCTTTGTCTAATAAGAACTCCGCTAGGTAGGAGCCATCCTGTCCAGTGACCCCAGTAATTAATGCTACTTTTTTGTTTTTCATATTTAAATTCTAAAATAATCTATTTTATATTTTGGTCCTAGCACACTATCAAGGAACTAGCCAATAGCGGATCATTTGTATTCAATCTCTTTGATTTTTTTTAGTCCTCCATACATCAAGACACATATCCCTGATACCTTTCTCCGGATACCATTGGAGTATATTATTGGCTTTAATCGAACTAGAATAAAACTTGGCAATGTCTCCCATACGGCGTTCTACGATTTTATATGGAATTTCTATTTGATTCACATCTTCAAAACTTTTCACCACATCAAGGACACTATATCCTACCCCAGTGCCAAGGTTAAATGCGTGCCACCCAAAATTTTTATCTAAAAAAAGTATTCCTTTTAAATGTCCATTTACTAAGTCCATCACATGAATATAATCCCTAATCGCGGTTCCATCTTTGGTAGAGTAATCACCTCCATAGACTTTAAGCTCATTAAGTTTTCCTGTAGCAACATCCAAAATACAAGGCATCAGATTATTGGGTTTATCTGAAGGGCTCTCTCCAATGAGTCCACTTTCATGGGACCCGATTGGATTAAAATACCTCAAACAAATTGCTGAGAAATCTGGATTAGACGCACAAACATCTTTTAAAGTCTCTTCAATGAAGAGTTTTGATTTTCCATATGGATTGATGGGATTCTTTGGATGATTCTCATCATAGGGGAGGTATTCTGGATCACCATAAACCATTGCCGAACTGGAGAATACAATTTTTTGAACACTAGCTCTCTCCATTGCTCTTAAAAGACTTATTGAGCCAGAAATATTATTCTCAAAATAATTAATAGGTTTTTCAACAGATTCGCCTACCGACTTTTTACCTGCAAAGTGAATGACGATATCAATATTGAAATCCTTCAGAGTTCGTGTAAGTAATTCGTTGTCAATAAGGTCTCCCTCGACAAAATAGACCTCTCTATTGGAAATTTCTTGGATTTTATCCTTGACATCAATTGAGCTGTTAGACAAATTGTCATAAAGGACAACTTCATATCCATAATCCAATAATAAAGTAGCTGTATGGGAGCCAATATATCCCATCCCACCAGTTAAAAGCACTTTTTTTAATCCGCCCAAAGACATTATTTTTTATTTAGCATATTTATTATCACCCAAGATAAAAAAATCATAGTTGAGAATTTACATGAAAAAGAAAGAAAGTAATGGCGAGGATTATACATAGGACTTAATTAAAGTAGTCTAATATGAACTATTTTTTACTGAAGAATAACTCTCAAAAAGTTTTTTAGTGATTCTTCCCAAGGTTGAATATGAATTTTAAAGTGGTTTTTGATTTTTTCTGTATTGAGAGTTGTGTTTTTTGGTCTTATGGCAGAAGTTGGATATTGCTCAGAGCTAATAGGGATGACTTTACAGTTTAGATTCGCTATCTCAAAAATCTCCATCGCAAAATCAGACCAACTAGTCTCACCTAAGTTTGAAAAATGAAAAATCTCTGTGGGAAAGCTCTTTTGATTGAAGTTGTCATTCGAAATAATATGTAATATGGCTTCAGCCAAATCATTTGCATAAGTTGGAGATCCTAACTGATCACTCACAACATTGATCTCATTCTTTTCTCTTGCTAGTTTCAACATGGTTTTCACAAAGTTATTTCCAAACTCAGAATAGACCCAGCTTGTTCTTATCACCATAGCATTATTAGACATGATTTCTAGGACAGCTTTTTCTCCCAAAAGTTTGGTTTTGCCATAAACATTGATAGGATTTGGATTGTCACTCTCCAGATATAGGGGTTCATTCTTACCATCAAAAACATAATCTGTTGAGATGTGTATAAGCTTAGCATTTTGTGAATTGGCAAATTCAGCTAGTTGCTTGACTGCTAAGTGATTAATCTGATTCGCTAGATCTTCTTCCTCCTCAGCACGATCTACTGCGGTATAAGCAGCGCAATTAATAATGACATCAAAATGAGAATGGATATCAAAGTACCTGGAAATACTCTCTGATGATGATAGATCAAGCTCTTCTCTTCCAGCGAAGGTAAATTTATGATGATCATAATTCTGGGGAAACTTTTGGATAGATCGTCCAAGTTGTCCATTCTTACCTGTCACCAAGATCTTCATGATGAAAGTCTACTCAAAAAGCTCTTTGGCTTCAGATAAGACAGGATGAAGTTTGTCTTTATTGGATAATTGAAGTTCGTCACTTTTGAGTACCCAATCAATGCCAATCTCTTTATCATCGAAAGCGATCCCCCTATCATCAGCAGGGGAGTAATAGTTATCTACCTTGTAAGCAAAAATTGCACTCTCACTGAGTACCACAAAACCATGGGCAAAGCCTCTGGGAATGAAAAGTTGGTGTCGGTTATCAGAAGATAGCTCTTTGGATACATATTGACCAAAGGTCGGGCTTGATTGACGGATATCCACAGCCACATCTAATACCCTACCCTCGATCACCCTAACCAGCTTGGCTTGAGCAGACGAAGGCAATTGATAATGAAGCCCCCTTAGGACCCCTTTTGAGGATTTGGATTCATTGTCCTGAACAAAATTGACTTCATAACCTAAAAAATCATCCAGAAGATCCTGTCTAAATGACTCCATAAAGTATCCTCTGCTATCGCCATGAACCGTTGGCTCAATTAATAGAACATCAGGAAT
>Ga0255762_10000498_pt1 | contig 34937 bp, 30 predicted proteins | sample 101ome_16_FD_179962 | JGI IMG/M metagenome (GOLD analysis project Ga0255762, IMG submission 179962) | Coastal salt marsh microbial communities from the Groves Creek Marsh, Skidaway Island, Georgia - 101401AT metaG (version 2) | ecosystem: Environmental > Aquatic > Marine > Intertidal zone >...
TGTTTCTTCAGCATCTATCGGGAAAATTATCCGTGGAGAAATACGAAATCCAAGAAAAACTACTCGGACCACGATAGAAGGTGCTTTAGGAAGAGACTTGGATGAATCGATTGAGACTGCTATAGCGGAAGAAGTCAATATTGAAGGCCTGGGAGAGTTTTCTGATTTCGATCCACATTCCGATACCAGCTTGTGGCCAGAGGGAGGTGGCGTGTATGTGTTCTATGACATCAGTCATAGACCGATATATGTCGGACAGAGTGGAAATATCCAGAGACGTCTCAAAGGTTATTTGGAGGGTACTCGAAGGCCTTGGTGGTTTATGAAACCAATCGTTCAATCTGCATCATTTATTCCAGTAGAAGATACACACTTGCGAAAACAGCTTGAAAAAGTCATGATTCTATTCCTCAAATCTAATGCAGTTTTGAACAAGACCTTCGTTTACAGAGATTGAAATACGGCTAGGACACACCGTGCCCTGTGTCTTTTTTGTGAAAGAATCGCTGAATGGATATAGTTGGAACACTTGGGAACATCATGAGCGGCCTTGGAAACGGAAAGCGAATGTTTGGTGTTGGATTGTTGACAGTTCTGATGATGACTGCTGCAGGGTGCACAGAATTGATGGAAGAAACTGAAACTCCAACAGGGGATTTCGATTTGTATGAAGGTGATACAAGCACAGTCACACTCGAAATCTATCATGGTGAGAGTTTGGCATCAGCAACTGCAAATTACTCGATTACGATCCAATTGAATCACGTTGATGCGCCAATGCATGCCGACAACTTCCGACAACATGCCTTGGATGGAAACTACAACAACGTCACCTTCCATCGTATCATTGATGATTTCATGATTCAGGGTGGAGATTTCACCAACGGGGATGGAACTGGCGGTCACGCTGCAAAGTGGTACGGCATTTGCGATGGTGATGTTATGAACCAATCCGATTGCCCAAGCCAAGTCTACTACAACGTTCCTGATGAGGCCAACAATGGTTTGGTGCACACCTCATGCACCATCTCGATGGCAAAGACAAGCATGCCGAACACAGGTGGATCCCAGTTCTTCTTGATGCCGGATGACATCAATCAACACACATGGTTGGATGGAAAGCACACCGTCTTTGGAACCATTACGAGTGGTTGTGAGCATGTCACAACGCTTTCTGAGGTTGCAGTCGACGGTTCAGATCGTCCAATTCTACCAGTTGTGATTCATACTGCAACCGCCTCTGCTTGAGACGCCAACCTCAAAGAGAGGGTTGGATTGGAAATGCCATGGCAGGTTCACGACGTATCGTAGCTTGCTTGTTGTTGGGCTTGTTTGCGAGTTCAACCATCGCTGCACCAGTTGTTGCTGATGTCGAGTGGGAGCGAGACGGTTGGTTGACTACCGCTCTGGCTGATGAACGCTTGGCATCGGGCGATGAGTTTGGTTGCTATGGTATGCCAGGCTATTCATGGTACAACGACCCAGGTGCGGTGGCAAAGGAATGTCGTTCGTACATTGAGAACAATACAGAAGCATCGAAGTGGGGCGATAATGCACTCTCAACCTATACTCCAGATGGCTTGACCATGGCGCAGCACAATTACATCGCATCACAGGATTTTGTTGTCCATGGCGATGAAACCGGTTTAATTGATTCTGCTTGGCATGATGCTGATGATGTTCCGTACGATGTTTGGGATTGGTACAACATCGGTCGTCGAGGAGGAAGTCTCGAGAAAGAGATTGGAAGTCTTGAGACTGTACAGAATGCGGTCGAAGAAGGCGGTTTGGTCAATCTCTATTGGATAGGGCGGGTCAACGACGCAACGATTCGACACGATCGAGATATTGCTGCTTACCTGCAAAACGATGCTGAGGCATGGATGACGACATGGGGACAAGCGTGGTCGTATTGGACTGCTAATCGTTGTTTTGAACATTCAAAGGATCTTGACCAAGAAGCTGCTACGTTCACGTTCTCCTCCATTGTAACCGAACAATGCACCAGCGTTGCTCCGAATGCCTGGAACATTCCTGCAACCTGGCGTCTTTCCTTTGAGAATGCTACTGTTGTCGATGTCCAAAATGTTCTCGGTCAGTCAATGAAAAACTTGACTGGAGAGCGTCAAACGGCTGAAGGATGGCGTATGGATGGGAATGAGTTGCTGGTCTCGGTCAAGCGAGGAACGGTTGTTACAGTTGTTCTTGATGGAGAGAACATCTCGTTTGATGTCCACAACCAAACCCAGTTCTGGAATGGATACGATGCTGCAGTAACGATTGCTGCTCACGATACGACAGACTTGTTCCTCTGGTCAAAGCGATTCGATGATGAGGATCAATTACGCTTCACGTGGTTGGTTTCACCTCGCACGGTTGAAGGACGTCTCCCATGGTTGCCGTATGCTGCCTTGGTTGCTGGTGTTGTTACAATCGTGGCTATGATGGGCATTCTTGGTCGTGAAGGAATTGGACCATTGGCGGGTCTCATGTATGACAAAAATCTCCAGTATGAAGAGGAATAGAGGCGAAGCCTTCTAATCGGTTTAATTCGAGCAAGCATTCGGAGGGTGAGCCATGGGTGATGATTCAGTACGTATTGACCCGTGGAGCAGCAATCAATCCACGGATTATGCTCGCATCATCGACCAATTCGGTCTGTCTTCCCTCGATGGATTGGATTTGCCCAATGCGACCAAGTTGCATCGACGCGGTATTGTCTTCGCCCATCGAGACCTTGACGTCATCCTCGGCGCACATCAACGCAAGGAATCGTTTGGTGTCTTGACTGGTTTGATGCCGAGTGGGCGAATGCACCTTGGGCACTCAATGGTTATTGAACAAGTTCGTTACTATCAGGAGATGGGTGCCGATGTGACCATTGCTGTTGCAGATCTTGAATCACAGGCCACTCGGGGTGTGTCCTTAGCCAAGGGTCGTCAAATTGCTCGAGAAGATTATGTTGCCAATTATGCTGCTCTAGGACTTCTTTCCGATTCCACTGAGGTCTATTTCCAATCGCAGCGACCAGCAGTTCAACGTCTTGGTTTCCAGCTTGGAAAGCGTACAAACTTGAATGAATTTGAATCCATTTACGGTTTTGGCGGGGAGACCAATCTTGCTCACGTTCAGGCTCCTATGGTACAAGTCGGTGATATCTTACATCCACAATTGGACGAGTATGGAGGCCTTCGCCCCATTGTCGTTCCTGTTGGTGTCGACCAAGATCCACATCTTCGATTGACACGTGGGTTGGCTGGTAAGACCAATTGGTTCAACGTTGGCCCAGGGAAGCGCAGTGGTGCTCAGGTTCGTCTTTCTGTTCAGGATGAGAACGCAGAAGCATTGGGTCAAGCACCCAACGGCCGAGTCGATCGTGCTCGGCGTCAAGCGGTCTTCGATGGTATTGTTTCCAATCTTGAAGGCATGGGCTTCTCCGACATTATGTCCAATCCAAAGGAAGGTATGGTCAATGTTCCAAGTGCGACGTCGCAAGACATTCATCGGATCCGAATGCATATGCTTTCCTATGAGCGCTCGCTTGGTGGTCAAGGTCTCCTTGCTCCATCATCGACCTATCACCACTTCGCTGTTGGTTTGACCGGGGATAAAATGTCGAGCAGTCAGCCAAAGACGACCATCTTCCTCGATGATGACATCGCTGCAGTCGAGAAGAAAATCAAGCGAGCCTTTTCTGGTGGTCAACCTACCATTGAGGAGCATCGCCGTATTGGTGGGAATCCTGACATCGATGTTGCCTATCAATACATGATGTATTTCTTTGAGGATGATGATGCGTATTTGCAAGAGATCAATCAACAATACCGGGCAGGTTCACTCCTCGCAGGTGAGATGAAGCAACTGTGCATTGACCGTGCAACGGCTTGGTTATCGAATCATCAAGAGATGAAGGATCAAACCGCTCACTTGGTTGATGAGTTCTTCGCCGCAGACCTAAGCTGAGAAGACAGCAGGATCAGGTCCAACTGGTAGCGAGTCGATTTCCGCTTGGGTCAAGTCACGGTCAATGGCTCTATCGTGAAGAATCTGTGAGAGACCGTGTGGGTCGAGAAGTTCGATCTTGAGTGCCTTCCCTTCTTTACCGGCGTTCTGTAATCTGTGAAGCATATGCAAGAGGATTTGTTGATTCTCGGGTTCATCATCACCAATATCGTTTGAGACCATTTTGACGATGTCAATAAAACGTACCAAGAGTCCTTCCATGTTGGTCACAAATCCAGTTGCTGCACTTCCTGGATTGACTTCGAGGTCAAGTTCTGGGATACAGACAGTGCATGATGAAGAGCGAACAACTCGAACAGACAAATCATCTTCTGATTCGATCTCGAACGTCCAACCGCCTGGCTTGCGTCCCTCTGCAGGGATGAAATCCGTTTGTCGCCAGCCACATGAGTGGCATAGAACAGTGACTTGGGTGTGCTCTCCAAAATAGGGAATCTCGTCCACGTGAGCAATCATGCGCAGATTGTCTTCATCGTGACACATCGGACACGGCATTTCGATAACTTGTTCTTCCATTAGACTCCACCTGACCAACTCGCATCATCGTTGAAGGCTTCGTCTTCAAGACCACTGATTCCAACGCATCCTGGTGGCAAGAGCATGACTCGAGTTCCAGTAATTTGTACGATTTGACCGCCCATGTCCATTTCTATAAATCGGTGAAGGCGGGCAAGGACGGTCTCGACTTCATGCTCTCGATTCATCAAACGAGCCATTTCAACAAGGGCGGCATCACCATCACTGACCCAGTCGAGTAGTGTGTCGATGCCTGTCATATCGTAGAGTGTTGCTCGATGAAGAACCAATCCCGTATTGTTCATGGGAATGGGTGGATGGGGGTACATCTTGCCGAGATCGTGGTAAATTCCGGTTCTTGGCTGAGGGATTGGTTGCTGCGTACTTGTCGCCGCAGCGCTTGGCATCGTGAATGTACGCAACGGTTTCGATTCTGATGGTTTTTCTTCTACTGGTTCTGGTTGAGGTGAGAGGTCAATCATTTCTGGAACACTCTCGGCATCAGCAGGCTCTTGGTTGATGAAATCATCAAGTGAGAACTGTCCCTCATCGCGTTGCGAGGAACGTTTGCGTGCCATGAGCGAGGCTACCCTCGATGGCTCAAGAAGGCTTTCTTTCTTGAACGCACCAAATCATCGTTTTCAATCGTCGAGTTGATAAGGGGGCTTCACTAGGACAGACTGCTTACCCCACGGTTCATATGGGGTGGCGAGTTGGTGATATCATGGAAGCGCAAGATGGTGTATTGAAGACTGGAACCAGTACCGTAGGAATCACATTCAATGGCGGAGTCGTTGTTGGAGCCGATCACCGCGCCACCATGGGGCACTTTATCGCCAACAAAAGCGTCCAGAAGTTGTTCAAGATTGGAGACAATCTTGCGCTAACCACAGCAGGTCTTGTTGGACACGCCCAATCCCTTTCACGAACCCTCGCTGCAGAGGTTTCTCTGTTCGAGCTCCGTCGAGGACAAAACATGACTGTGAAGGGTGCTGCAACATTTACTGCAAACATCCTCTCTGGACGTCCACACTGGGTTCAACTCCTCATCGTTGGCGTTGATCCAGACGGTTCTCACGTCTACTCCATCGATTCGGCAGGTGGATCCATTCCTGATGTCTACTGTGCGACAGGATCTGGTTCCCCGTACATGTACGGTGTCCTTGAAGATGGATTCTCAGAAGGCATGAGCCGAAACGATGCTGTCGCATTGGCAGCACGTGCCCTCAACGCCTCCGGTCAGCGTGATGCTGCATCCGGAAACGGTATGGATCTTGCCGTCATTACTGCTAAAGACGGATATGTTCCCGTGGAACAATCCGAGATTGATGCTATTCTCAAGAAGAAGTGAGCATCGTTTTACTCCCGCGGCGTTGCCGTATTCCTTTGGATATGCGTAGCGTGCGATGTCGCGGTAGGAGATGAGATAATGCGATTGACGTTTAAGGAAATCAAAGATGAAATTAGTAAGATTGTACCTCGTAACATCGAGTACAACGTTGACCTCGAAGCTGGCGATATTGCCATCTTTACGAAAGACTTCGAACCGTTCATTTCAAACGATGGATTGGCAGGTAAAATTTCGAAGAAAATCAAGCGACGAGTTGTCATGCGTCCTGAACCTGATATGGTCATGGACAAAGAGCATGCAACTGCAGTCATCATGGATCTTGTACCCGAATCTGCGAACATCTCTGAATTGTTCTTCGATCCTTGCATTTGGAAGGTCATCATTCAGTGCGAGAACCCATCAGACGCTGTTGGCCGCCGTGGTTCAATCGCCAAGGAGATTCGAACATCAACGGGATGGGAAGTCTCTGTTGAGCGAACACCTCCGATTCTGTCCAAGACTGTGAGAGACATCCGAGGCTATCGAGAAGCGAACGCTGATGAGCGACGTAAACTCTTGCGAAACTTTGGATTGAACATTCACAGGCCAAAGCGACCAGGTTCGACCTGGGCTCGAGTCACTGCTCTCGGTTCCTACCAAGAAGTCGGTCGTGCTTGCCATTTCGTGACAACGAACGAATCTCGAATCATGATCGATGTTGGTGTCAACATTGCATCGGATACCGATCCAATGCCGTACTTCACTGCTCCTGAGGCTCTTCCACTTGAGCAAATTGATGCTGTTGTCTTGACCCACGCTCACCTCGATCATGCGGGAATGCTTCCTGTTCTGTTCAAGTATGGTTACCGTGGGCCGGTCTTCTGTACACCTCCAACCCGTGATTTGATGCTTCTTCTTCAGACCGACTATCTCAAAGTCGGTGGTGCAGAAGGAAAGCGTGCACCCTACGATATGGAAGACATTCGCATGTGCATGCGCCACGTTGTTGATGTCGATTGGAATCAAACCACCGACATCGCACCAGATGTGAAGATGACCTTTTCGAACGCAGGGCATATTCTTGGTTCATCGGCCGTTCATCTCAACATTGCAGATGGAAAGCACAACATCGTGTTCTCTGGGGATCAAAAGTTTGAGAAGTCTTGGTTGTTTGATGCTGCCAACACACGGTTTCCTCGCTGTGAAACATTGGTTATCGAATCAACATATGGCGCTGCCGGCGATTATCAACCGTCTCGAGAAGAAGCCAATCAGGAATTGCAAGATATTGTGACAAGAACACTTCAACGAAATGGAAAACTCATTTGTCCTGTGTTTGCTGTTGGTCGTTCACAAGAAGTGATGATCGCTATCGACGACTTGTTCCGCTCTGGGGCTGTCAAGCCTGTGCCAGTATGGCTCGATGGAATGATTCAGGAAGCGACAGCCATTCACGCCAGCCACCCGAATTACCTAACATCTTCATTGAGGAAGTCGTTGCAACAGAACGATGGCGAAAATCCATTCACAAGCCCATGGTTCCGCAGTGTTGAGGGTGCTGAACGACGTGAAAGCATTGTCATGGATACAAGCCCATGCATTGTTCTCGCAACATCAGGAATGCTCAACGGAGGGCCGGTCATGAATTACTTCCAGAATTGGGCGCATGAAGAACGCAATTCGCTTTGTTTCGTAGGGTATCAGGCCGAAGGTACGCTTGGACGACGTCTCCAGAAAGGATTCGGTGAAGTTCCTATGCAGATTGACGGCCGCACTGAAATCGTCAAGATCGGTTGTGAAATGGCGACCATTGATGGATTCAGTGGTCATTCAGATCGACGCCAATTGCTTGCATTCGTAGATTCAATGAATCCAAAACCTCGGAACATCATCTGTCACCACGGAGATTACTACAAGTGCAGTGAGTTAGGAAAAGAACTTCGTGACAAGTATCGTTGTCGAACCTATGCCCCAAAGAATTTGGAAACCGTTCGAATTCTCTAATCAGAGAATCGGGATATCGTATTCGCTCTGCGTTATGTCGGGTAGGTCGTCCTTGTCCAATGCTTCATGATGATAGGCATGATTCTGTTGAATCGCTCCTGGTGTACTGTTTGGTTTTGATGTTGGTTCTGCATCAAACATCATGTATCCAAATCCGGCAAGGACGGAAATACCGATCAAAGGAATGGCCATTAACTCGGAATCACTGTTTAGTAGCATGATGATGGCCAAGATAAACAACCCAACGGTTGCGAGCAGCAAGAGCATCCTTGACGCCTTGGCCATGAACGCTCGATAGCTTCTATTCTGATAGCGTTTCGTGTTTTTTGTGTAAATGTTACCATGTTGTTCAAGAACCGTATGGCATTGTTAGGAATTATGGCAGGTGCTGAGGGAAGTTCGAAATCCTCTCGTGGTTGGTTGATGACAGCGGTCTCCCCGTGGGGTGAAAATGCAGAGGATGCCTTCGACCAAGGTTTGGTCGAATTGGGTTTGGGTGACGCTCGACTCATTCAAGTTCAAGGTGCTATGCTTCCACTCGGATTCAATATCGTTCCTCCAGAACCACTTCCAATGGGTTCACTTGTCGAATGTCACTTGGCTACGGCCTTTGCCTGGAATGGATCAACAGCATGTGCAGGTGTTGGATATGCGATGTGTCAGACTCCAGAAGGAGACGAATGTGCGATTGTGGCCAGTATCACAACGGAAGCCGATTACGAAGAAACGGTTCTTTTGCTTCGTCGCAACATTCAGCGTCGACTTGCTTCACGTGACCTCGAAGTTCTTTCGTTCGATGTTGCTGTGGATGAGGTTACTGCAGGGCAAGATCACCACGGCGTCGCTATCGCAGCGTTGATTCTCCCTGATTCACTTCGGATGGCAGGTCGTGGCCGAACCGGTCCAATCCGTGGTGGGCTCACTCGCTCAGCCGAACCGGAAAAGAAGCATGTTGATACCAAGGCACCTGCAGCACCAGCACTTCGTCCTGGTGCTCGTCGTGGTAATGATGGTCCAGATTTCAGTTTGTGAATCTTCATAATCTGTTGACAGAAAGTTAACCCATGGCAGGAACATGGTCGGTTGTTCGGTGTCCTGCCTGTCGTAATTGTCACGGAATTCGTGGACAACCTCGTCAATGTCCTCATTGTGGCCAGTCACTTCCATCGACGACACCGATCCTTGCAACAGCAGAAACCTCGGCTCAACTTAGGATTGAGGTAGCATTAGCCAACACGCCTGAGGAATTGCGGGATGAACTTCGAAAGAAGCTTGAAAAGATGGACGAACCGCTTATCGCATCCTCCTCATCCTCTCCACGAGCCATTTATGCAGCTATTCAAAAAGCGGTAGGAGCGGATCTGATTCTCCGCAGAGAAGATGTCCAATCTGTCTTGGAAAAACTCGGTTCAGAACTCCTTGTCGACGACCTGCTTGAAAAGATGGAATTGGATGGAACACTCGTTCGTCAGCGTGATGGAACGTGGCTTCTTCTTGAGTGAAGTTCATAGGGAGAACCACGTCCCCCAACTCAAGGGCGTATGGGTTAGTTTGGCCTATACTCGGGGCTTTGGGAGCCTTGGACCCAAGTTCAAATCTTGGTACGCCCACCAACCATTCGACGCATAGCAAGGCGGTCAAGCCTGTGTGCAATCCACCAGGCGAAGGGAAGTCCGAGCAAAGCAATTGGTTGTTGAATTGCGACGATGGCGAGCGCATATCCCGAGATGTAGAACAAGAACGAGAGCAGCATCCATGTTGAACCAAACAGGTGCTTGAACGCTCTTCGATGGTGCTCAACGGTCATCATGGCTCCAACAGAAAGAAAGAATCGAAGGGGCTGAATTCCCGATTGTTCCTGAGCATAGACGGCCTTGACAGGAACATCCGTTACTCTCCATCCTTGACTTGAAAGATGAATAAGCCAGTAATTTGGATAACCATAACCCTTCCATGAATGCTCCCAGTTCCACTGGCGAAGGAGTTGCGATGAGGTGGCTGTGAATCCACATTGAGGGTCTGTCACAACACGTCCGCTGGCGAGTGTGGTAAGCCAACCGAGGATTCGAGATGCACGTCTTCTTTTCCTTGGCATTTGTTCAATATCCGAGAATGTTGACATCCGGTTCCCTTTGACATGATCAGCCTCATCGTCGAGAATCGGTTGCAGAACCGCTGAAAGATCGTTCGGATCCATCTGTCCATCACCAGCCATTACCACACTCACGAATGGATGTTCAATCGTCTTCATTAGATGTTGATGGCCAAGATCAATCGCTGCACCGACGCCAAGGCCTGTTGTCTGTAAAATGGTCACTTTGGCTCCTGAAGAAGCACTGCTTGCTCTCTCGTAGGTCGCATCACTCGAACCGTCATCAATGACAATAGCGTGATCAACAAAGGATGGAAGTGTTTCCAACACTCGTCCAATATGCGCTTCTTCGTTTCGTGCTGGGATGACGATACCGATCGTATGCCCTCCCATCATGTCCCAATGCAAATCTCCTCAGCAAAAAGGCATTGTGAGGCGAACAGGTGAGGGAGAATTGAAAGCCAAGACGTTGAGCAGCAATCGTGGCGAACATCCCTCTTCGCATCGTTGGCATCGGTTGCAACATCGAACTGCGTGTTGTTTCCTTTCTCACGCGTGCTCGACAAGCAACAAATGATGTCGTTTTCATTGACCTTGGGTCTGATGATGAGACCGCAATTCTGGTTGAAGAAGTAGGATGCAAAGTACTCACTTCTGAGAATTCTGACATTCTCGCCGTATCCCAATGTCTCAAAGAATCGGGTCTTGAGCCAGCTGAGAATTACCTCTTCATCCACATCAATAAACAGTGGTCATTACGGGAGTTTCCACTTCATTTGAATCGTTCTCGAGAAAACTGGGATGTCTACATAGGACTTGTTACAACAGCCGATGGTGAAGTAAACCGACCCAGTAAAAGCCTCCTTGGAACATCGAACTTCCAACATGCTTCGGTAAGCCACCAGGGGTTGGAAGAGTTGATCTCTGCGGATGAGGATGCAACAGCACATGACCTGTCGGATCAACTGCGTGTACGTGTCATCGAGTCAACGACACTTCCTTCGTTGCCACAAAGGGAGTCCCTTGCAACAGCATCACGTTTTGCACAATTGTTCATCTGGATGATCGAATCAAGGCACCCTCTGTTCCTGTTCGGAATTCCAGGCATTGTACTCTTCGTTCTGGGGTATCGTCTCTCAGGTGGTGTCGTTAGTACGTTCACGGAACTTTCCACTGAATCGATTGGTGTCACGTTGCTGACAATTGCCATGACATTGTTTGGACTCTTTGCCATGATGATTGCCGTCATTCTCTACATCATGGGGAAGCAAGTCGAACAGGTTCAAGCACAGTATGATGAGCCAAGAGGAGGTCTGTGAATGCGTGGACTTGTTTGTCTTGATATGGATCGTGTTCTTGTTGACCACCTCTCAACATGGCAATTCGTTTACGATCGTCTTGGTATCAACAACGATGAATCGTTTAGTCTATACAACCAAGGATTACTGGATGAATGGGATTGGATTAAACTCGATATTGCACTCATCAAGAACAGTTGGAGAGATCAACATGGAACTGAGATAACAGATGCTGATTTACGAGCCTGTATGGAAGGTATGCCATTGATGAAGAATTACCAGCAACTCATTCAATCACTTCTCGATGATGGCCATCATGTCGCTATAGTAAGTGGCGGCTTACAACAAACCGCTCGTGACATTTCATGCCTTTTCCCAAGCGAAAAGAAGTGGCAGCGACGTTGGGGTGGTATTGACCGTCACACCTCCTCCAAATTGGCCAAAGGATACGACACTCAACTCCACGTTTTCACCAATGGTTGGACGACAGGTTCAGGACAAACCGATGGTTCGTTGCTCGTCCAAGATTACGGACGCTATCAAGTACAAATGGATGGGAAAGGTGCCTTAGTGCGTATGTTGCGCCGTCGATTGAATGTTGATCCTGAACATGTCATCGCAGTCGGTGATTCAGCAGGCGATATTGGAATGTTTGAAGAAGCGGCTCACGCCATTTGCTTCAACCCATGGGATGAGCGACCTTATGCGCACGCAAATGAAATCATTCACGAAAAAGACTTGGCGATCGTTTTGGAGTCATGTCGAACCTTCTTTGCATTGCGAGGGGGCAGACAATGAGCGATGAATCGAGCTTTCAGAAGATTCGCAACAACCCTCTCTTCAAGTCCTTTCTTTTCTATTCAGCATTTCGAGCAGTGTACGGATTTGGCATTCTTCTATTCGCATACTTTTTTGCAACTTCTACGGAGTCTCCATGGTGGGCGACTGTTCTCATCTTCATTGCTTCAATGTCCTTCTCACGAATTCTTTTCAAGTTCATTAAATCAAAAGCAGGTTCGTCTGAACGGCCTTCAGAATAATATACGAGTCTGGCAATGACTTAGCATGAGCAACATCGATGACTTCCTGACAAGCATCTGCACAAACTGTGGCTTCCTCTTAGGGGAATTCATTCCAGGAATGCCCTGTCCACATTGCGATGAACCAATGCTATGAGACAGAAATACCGTGCTTTTGAAAGACATCAAGAACGTATACTAACGTACCTTCATTGACCAATTCGGGTGAGTGAATTCCGGCTTCAAGGCCACAATGTTCTGGACCGTTTGTCGCAAACAAAGAAGTGAGTGCATACGTGACAAGGCCTGTTGTTCGTGCCATTGAACCATCACCGTTTTCGCCATAATCAACAATGGTCCATTCTTTTGCCCTATCCTTGGTTTGACATCGAACCTTCATCCATGTGAATTCTGGGCGACTCGTATCGAATGTCCAAGCAGCCAGAAGATCTTCCTCTGGGGTCTTGTCTCCTTCGGACAACCAGCGGTCGATGTGTTGCGGCCATCGAACGGTGTATTCTGCCATATTCGTTGCTTCGATGGTTGTAAGGACACTCCGTAATCCATCGGTCAGAAACGCATCCATTCCTTCAGTCCCTTCCACCTCGATGCGATGTCGTTCCGTAAGTGCAGGAACAGTGACGATGTTCCCATCACGAACTATACGGGCAGGCCTCGTGTATTCCTCAATAACGTCTGAAGGGGAAAAGGGGGCCATGTAAGACCATTCATCGTCGGGGTCAGTTGGATTCCCTCCCACATGGATACTCACCTCATCGAGATGCCCCAGTTCTCGTTGAGCTTGTGCAAGGAGCATGTTGGACAAGCCTGGTGCGATTCCGATGTCCCAAATCATCGTCGCTTTGTGTTTTTTTGCAAGTGTATCCAAGGTTTGTGGATCTTCCTCAGTAAATGCGAGATCGACGATGTGATGTCCGCCTCGAACGAGGGGTTCTCGAATGGAATGACCGATACGCCCGGGTAGCATATTGATGACAATGGTTGGATCGCTGAGGGAATGAACATATTGCATAGCATCTTGCTCTATAGAGGAAATATCTGGTCGTTGCTTCAGTGATGATGGAATGCGAAGATCGACTGCAGTTACAGAATGGCCATCGTCTGCAAGCCTGTGAATGACATATTCCCCAACAAGTCCACAACCAATTGCAACGATGGGTTGCATTGCATCGCCTCAAGGTGTTACTCGTCGGGAATCACGTGGGAATGGGATGACTTCACGGATGTGATCTGCACCACTAAGCCAAGAGCATACTCGGTCTACTCCGAGCCCAAATCCGCCGTGAGGAACACCTCCGTAACTTCGCGTATCAATGTAGAACTGGTAAGCATCCTTTGGTGTGCCCTCTTCTTCAAGACGAGCAAGAATTTCTTGCTCAGACCACGTACGCTCACCACCACCTATGATTTCTCCATAGCCTTCTGGTGCGAGGAGATCGTGGCAAAGGACGTATTTGTCATCATCAGGATCAACACGGTGATAGAATGGTTTTGCAATCTTTGGATAGTGCGTCAAGAAGTGTGGAACATCGAAGTCCTGAGTCAGAATCTTTTCCTTTGAGTAATCAAGATCTTGTCCCCATTCAACATCGACATCTTTGCCTTGTAGAATCTCAATGGCTTCATCGTAGCGCATTCTTGGGAACGGGGAATCGGCGTAGCGTGCAACAAGTTCCAAATCACGTCCGAGCGAATCCAATTCATCACTTCGCTCGTCGAGCAATGTGGATGCAATGTGTCGGACAACGCCTTCTCCATGGTTCATGACTTCTTCGTTCGTCGCCCAAGCAATCTCCATTTCAGCATGCCAGAATTCGGTCAGGTGACGTCGTGTTCGAGACTTCTCGGCACGGAAAGATGGTGCAATCGTGTAGAGACGTTCCAATGCAGGCATGGCAGCTTCTGCATAGAGTTGCCAAGACTGCGTCAAGTAGGCCTTTCGTCCGAAGTAGGGAACTTCGAAAAGTGTCGAGCCACCCTCAACAGCCCCAGCAACGAAGTTCGGTGCTTGATACTCAACAAAGTCGAGATCTCGGAAATAGGAATGAATGGCACCAAAGACGGAAGAACGCATCTTGAGCATCGTCGTCATGCGACTCGTTCGTAAGTAGAGGTGACGGTTGTCGAGAAGGAATTCCGTTTCACCACCATCGGCCGCTTTCATTGCTGATTCTGTGATTGGAAACGGTCGTTCTGGATCGACGGAGCCAACAATCTCGACGCCAGAGACAACGAGTTCATGACCTCCTTCGCTTCGTTCATCGACGTTGACACGTCCACGAACAATCAATGAGGATTCAATCAATGCTGAAGCGATGGCTTCGAAGGCATCATCGCCAACAACGTCTCGCTTTGCAACACATTGAATGATGCCGGTTGAATCCCGCAAGACCACGAAACGGATTTTATTTGAACCACGGGTTCGCTTAATCCAACCTTTCAGTTCGACTTCTTGTCCGTCATAATCGCCGTTCTGCACATCACCAATCCAGATGTCTTTGGCCATGTCACCCCGTTTACGTTCTCACATATCATGTTTGAAGTCTGGCCAGTTGGTTCCACATCGGAAAGGCGAAATTGTTCACGCAGATTGGCGAAAGCATCAAACAGGACTCCGGTCAATCAATATCGTGAGCAAAATTGTGGTGTACGCCATTGGCGGGAATGCACTGGCACCTCCAAAATCCTCAACCGGTGACGAACATGATTTGGTTTTAGCTAAGGTTATGAGTGATGTTGTCGATCTCCTCGAAGCAGGATGGTCGGTTGTTCTTACACACGGCAACGGCCCACAAGTCGGCGAATTGATGTCGATGGATTCCAATGCATCCCACGATATGGACGAATGGGTTGCTGCAACGCAAGGCATGATTGGGCATACCCTTTCGCTTCAACTCAACAGTATTCTCAAGCATCGTCATCGTCCCGAACGCACTGCAGTCGTCTTGACACGCGTGTTGGTTAACGCTGAGGATGAAGCATTTGCATTACCGACAAAACCGGTTGGACCGGTTCTTAGCGCCCAAGAAGTCATGGAGCGAGACTGGGACATCGCTACGACCGTTCACGGGCCACGTCGGGTTGTTGCTAGCCCACTACCTCATCGCATTCTTGACTTGGACGTCATCCGAACGCTTGTCGATCAGCGTGCTGTGGTCATTTGTGGAGGCGGAGGTGGTATACCGGTTGTTGAACATGAACGTCAATACAACGGCATCCCTGCAGTCATCGATAAGGATCGTTTGTCCTCGCTTCTTGCGGTTGACCTTGAGGCCGAGGCACTGATTATTTCGACAGGAGTTCCAGTCGTTTACACGAATTTTGGTCAGGAACATCAAGCCGAGCATCGTCATCTTAGCGTTGAAGAAGCCGAATCCTATCTCGATGATGGACAGTTTCCCGCTGGATCAATGGGTCCGAAGATCAAGAGCATGATCGATGCCATTCGTGGTTTGCCGAGGATGCGTTCAATTCTCTGCCAACCAGGCGATGCACTCTCAGCGATGAGAGGGGATGCTGGAACGACATTGTCCCAAGATGATTAAATACAACCTGACGGAGGCAGGCGTGGGCCTGTAGCTTAGTCAGGTAGAGCGACGGACTCTTAATCCGTCGGTCGCGGGTTCGAACCCCGTCAGGCCCGCCTACAAACGACCCTTTGGATTCATCAGTGTTTGAACGCCATCGCCACTGGCTAGTACGACGGCGTCGCACATGTTGTTGAACAGACCGACTTGTACAACACCCGCAACATTGAGGATGTTTGCTTCGGTTGCGATAGGGTCGTTGATGGTTGGGCCAATGCGAGCATCTGCAATGCAGTTCCCATTGTCGGTAAGGACATGTGCATCTCCGTCGGTTCGCAAATCAACGTTGCAGTTGAGCATGGATGCAAGAACGGATACAGTGACATCACAGGCAAACGGCGTGATTTCGATGGGAATGCCAAAAGCGCCTAGGCAATCCACTTGTTTTCGGTCATCAGCAACCACGACCATTGCAGCCGATTGTTGCGCCACAATCTTTTCGCGAAGCAAGGCAGCGCCACCGCCCTTGATCAATTGGAAGTGTGGATCAAATTCATCGGTTCCATCGATAACAATGTCTAACCCGTCCAAGGAACCAAGTTCGACCAATGGAATGCCGACTTCGGTTGCTAGGTTTTGAGTCGCAACAGAGGTTGGAACACCAACAATATCCAATCCTTCTTCCTTGATTCGCCGACCGAGTTCCAAGACGGTATACTTGACCGTGGAACCCGTTCCAAGACCGACTCGCATGCCTGTCTTGACGAATTCGCATGCCGCTTCACCAGCGATTTTTTTCAGCGCCTCAGCATTGTTCATGTGTCTATGGAACCTCATACGGTTGATATTGCTTGTTGGTCGAAAGGGAGTTGTCGTCGCAAGAATCCTTTTTGAGTGAGAGGTTGACGTCGATACATGGGTCGCGGACAGCCAAACGGAATCGTGGTTTCACTGCTGCTTTCCGTGTTCCTGTTTTCGTTGCTTAGCCCAATGGTTGGGCCAGCAGAAGATCTGCAATTTGACGTCACTGCAAACGCCACGCCACTCGGTCAAACAACAACCGTAAGCATTGGCTCTTACCCCGATGGTGTCAACGATGCAACGTCGATTAGTGTTCCAAGTGGAGAAGCCATCTCTGGAATCGAACTCTCCTTGGACGAAGGTGTTCTCCCCGTTCCAGCTGCAAAATTGTTTGATTCGCCGGCTGATTACGATCATTCGCTCGCAGTCTACGATGGAATGGATGTCAACAATTCGATTCTCCAACTCTTGCCTCAAGGCTGGATGTATGATTTTGATGGTGCCAATACCTGGACGTTGGGTTCCTCTTGGTTCATTGGTAAAGACACATCAACAAGCAGCAGACCTCTTACTGCAACAGTCCCCAGCGGGGCAAACACACTCTACTCACACAACGGAAATTATCCAAACAACATCGGGAGTACCATCTGGGCTACATCACCTGTCATGAATTGTGGTGGCTGCTCTGGCGGATGGGATCTTAAATTCCAACGGCAACTCGGTGTTGAATCATCAACATGGGATCGAGCCTATGTTTCCGTCAAGAACCCCTCTGGAAGTTGGGTCAATGTTTGGCAAAATTCTGGTACGATAAGCGACAGTTCATTCATCTCACAGACGATTACAATTTCCAATTATGTGACGGCGAATTCAAACCTCCAAATCCGATTTGGAATTGGTCGAACCGATTCCAGTGTCCAGTATTCGGGTTGGAACGTTGATGACGTGGAAATCATTCCAAAAGCCTCCGGCATTTCGACAGGCGAAGGTAACTGGACGTCGCAACCGTTTGGTCCCGGTGCGACCTTGGGAAGCGAACCCTCGTCCTATGGACTCATGGTCATCGATGCTGAAATTCCAGCAGGGTCGTTGTTTGAGTGGTCACTCATTGATGCATCGACCGGAACGCCACTCCCGGGCTATCGAGAGATGACCGATTTGACCGTTGATCTTGGTGGCATCGATTGGGAGGCAACACCTTCGCTTCGATTCAAAACACATATGATGACTGGGCCAAGCGGAGGTCCGAAAATCCACAGCATTGGCATCAGTGGAGCTATCAACGAGTCGTTCAGTGAGAATCCTGCAACACATGATTGGGTTCTTTCAGGCACAACATGGACGCAAGCATCAGGATCAATCTCTGGAACGGGTTCGATCACATCGCCTGTGTACCGTATCTCGAATGGTTTTGGTGCACTCTCAACCTTAGTTGTCGCAACAGGGTCACCAATCCTCGAAGCCAACATTGACGACAAAGGCTGGCAACCGTATCCACTTGAAGGGTACACGACCATCGACGAAGTTGGGCATGTTGTTCAATTCCGGTTCCAATCATCCAGTGGTTCCTACACGGTTGATTCGTTCTCCGTCGAAACAATTCGTTCGATTCCAAACATGGGATTACGCCTTGATGTCGGAGCAGATGGCGTATCCGACTGGGGCTTCGACGGCGATGATGCAGGTAGTTATGGTATGCAGAACCGTCTTGCCAATGGGAAGGTTTGCCAAACTTTAGCCACAACTCCAAGCTCTGCAGGTGTCTTTGACGTCCTGCTTCCGCTCTCGGGAATTGATCAATTTGGATTCACAGTTTCTGCATCTTCGGAGATGAAATCTCCGTACATGAACATCAAGATTGGCGGTTCTGATGTCACCAATCGGGGGTTTGCAAATTTCGAAACCTCATACTACCTTGAGTTCTCTCAAAATGAACTCAGTGCGCTCAACAACGCACTCTCGAATGCGGCAGACGATCGTGGAATTCTTGGCTTGCCGATGGCACGAGTAAGCATCACCATCGGATCCTCACAATCGAGTTCTGATGTGACCATGTGTGGCGTTTTCGCACCTTATGATGCATCGTTAAATCTCAATCTTGGCGCAACTTCAGCTTTGGTTCAAGCACTCAATCAGGAATTAAGTTCAGTGATTGCTCTGGGTGGAGTCAAAGAAGTGCGCCTCCCTGTTCGAATGATGTCGTCTGGTTCGTTGAAGGTCACCATCAACAGCGTTTCTTCATCGCCAACACTGAACCCAGTTTCAATCACTGTTAATCCACCTGTCGACACATTAACCCCTTCAACCGATTGGATTACCGTTAATTCAACGTTCGATCTCTCACCGCTCGGTGTTTTGGATGCAGAATCCTATGTCAAGAACAACGGATGGAGCGTTGATTTCACGTTGCGAGGGCCAAGTGGACAATCCAAGGTCTTGTGTGGAACCGTCGTTCTTCCTCTTACAGGTGCTGCAGTAGCGAACTGTCAACAGTCAGGGTATGCTCTTGGCTGGAGTGACATTGATGCGAACGGTGAAATTGCCATGATTGGGTCTGGTTCCTACATTCAGTTTACACACACCTTCCAGATGCCTGTAAGTTGGAACGATGAACCGTATGCATCGTTGAACGTCATGCTGGTCAGTCCAACTGGACCGACACTACCGCTCAATTACGTCTTTGGATTGGGTCATGCCAACGGAATCGAGAACGATGTTTCGCTCAAACGATTTACCATCGCCTCGCAATCTGGTGTCGAGACCGATGCATCATCAGCCTCGTTGATCCAGGGAACCTTTGTGACCGTGAATGCCTATCTTGGATTCGAAGGCGTTCGAGATGCTGTCCCTCGTACCGGTCAAGCACAAGTCCGATTGCTTGTCGACGGTCAAGACAAGGGTTCGACCAGTCTCATTCTCAATGGTGTTGCTTCCATCATTTACAGCGTTCCAACCAGCGCAAACAATCTCGAGATGGAACTCGAAGTAACACCAATTGCTGGCCAAGGCGTTGCCTATGAAGTCAACCCGGTGGCCAATTTCACCATGGATTCAATCGCACCGATGCTGCTCGGAATGGATGTCGATACGTTCGATCATCGCGATGCTTCTCCTTCAACCGAAGTCAATTTCATCATTGGTGATAGCCCTTCACTGCCCCATCATGCAGAAGCTCAGATTTGGCGTTCGTGGGTTGATGATACCAATATGGATGGTGCCATCGATGAAGATGAAACCCAAATGATTCCTCTTGACAAGCCCGAGGATATGCTTGCAACAATTGGTGAGTTTACGCTTACTATGGATACGTCTCAAGCGCCGGACGGTTCATTCGTCCAAGGTTGGCTGTCCATTGCAGACGGTGCAGGGAACATCATGGTCGAAGGTGGAAGCATGTCAACACCGCTGTTCAACATCCAGATTCGCTCCGATGGAACACCTTCATTGGGTACAGAATACGATTTGATTTGGGGACAATACGGTGACGGGTGGCTGCATCCAGGAGAAGCACATCTTCTCCAAATTCCGATTTGGGATAAGAACGGTGTTACGGACCTTGAATCGATTGAACTCAACCTTGGTTCAACAGAAAGCGATTCAGCGGTCATTTACTGGTTCGCTGAAAACGATCAATGTTACAGCAATCACGTCTACATCGATGTCGAGTCGTGTTCCATCGAGAACGGTGAGGACGTCTTCTCTGAACAAGGCGCATTCCTCGTCAACTTCAGCATTGAGTGGGGCTTCGATCCAGATCCAAGTTTCATTCGTACACCGTCGGTTCAAATCACCGATCGACTCGGTCAAACCGTTGTGGTTCCATTGTACGAAGCATCGTGGCAATACAGTGGAGAACTTGCACTTGACCAATCCCAATCCCGGTTGTTCATCGATATGAATGAGGTCAATCCAGTTGGAGCCTACGCTTCAGACGAATCGACCATGGAATACCAAGGTGAATTGGTTTGGTATCGAAGCATGCGAACCATCGAACAGCCTCTTGATCTCTTGATGCGTATCAATGGGCAAGAATCCGTTGTTGAAGCCAATGGAAACTTCTCCTTTGCACGATCGGTTCCCGAACAACCAGGTGAACACGGCTTGTTCCTGACCATGTACAATCCACCAAGTGGTGCAGTGTTGCGAGGCTTAAGTGAAGAGCCAGTAACGACCATCTTCGTTGACAAGCAAGACCCAATTCTCATGGAAATTCGCTCTCCGAGCGAACAGGACATCATCCCAGAATCGGATTGGTCTGACTTAACGGTTCAATTAACGGTGAGAGAACTTGAACAGTTGAACCCAGATTCTCTCGTACTCAATTATGCTGTACATCCTGCCGGACTTGGACTCAACGTTGCTGCGATGTACAGCGGACAAGTCGCTATGGAACTTCTCGGCGGCCGTGCCCACGGTGAACAGATTCCCATCGCAGCAATTCTCGACCTCGATGGTACAATCGCCGAATCCGATCGTACAGAACCACTCGAACTACGCATCTGGGTCACTGGTGAAGATATGGCAGGAAACCCATTTGCAGAAGATTTCAACGATGTTGATGCCCCATTCCACACCTGGGATCTTGAGCAACGTGTTCCGGATTTCACCTTCGTTGGAGAACCAACCGTCAAGTACGGAGGCGGTAGTGTCCGAGTTGACGAAACGGTGGAAATCTCTGCCGACATCATCAACAACGGGAATGCGGATGGAAGTGTCCAGATTGTTCTTGAATTGGTTGAATCCAATGGTGCGCGAACTCGTGTTGACGCCCGACAACTGCAAGTCGCACCAGGAACGACCACAGTTTACGAGGGAACCTGGGTTCCTTCACGAACAGGAACGATGTGGTTGGAAGTCCAAATCCTTGGTTCAGAAACCATGCAAACACCGACCTTGCGAGTCAAGGAAGCTGAAACGGAAGGTTTCATGGGCACAGTGTCTGAAGTCAACCCGGTTGTTCTCGGTGTCCTCGGTGTTCTCAGTCTTGTCTTGGTAGGTCTCCTCGTCTTCGGACTCCGACCAGCAGAACCTCAAAAGCGAACGAATCCACGCCTTTCACAACGTATGGAACGTGTTGAAAAAGCACTTCCTGCAATCGCTCAGCAGCAACCTTCTCAAGGTCCATACGGTGCTCAACAACAATCTGCTGATGTCGGTCAGAACCCATACCAGTGAATCTGATGGGTTCATATGGAAGTTGATTGACAGACACTCGGAGGGAGTGAGAGGACCGCTGACAGAGTTCGACTCTGAGGAAAGTCCCCTCTCCATAGTGCAAGTGGTTCACAGAAGTGAAAGATCAGAGATGGTCAGGTCAATGCCACAGAAACGATACGATACCAGGTGTGTACAATGATGTTGAAAGACGGAGGTTGCCTGTATGTCGATGGAACGAGCAACCCCACTGGAGCAAGTCCAAATCGTCCTGTTGATGCGGCACGCAGAGGGACAGGTAGGATGCTAAGTTGAATGCGGTCACCGAACGGCAACAAAAAGGGGCTTACTCCTCACTCCCTCCATCCAATTCAATATTGTTCAAGAGGAGATCATTTGGCAAGAAACCAACAAATTCGTTGGCATCATTGTGAAGAAGAACCCCAGAGGGTTGTAGCTTCTTGATTTCAGCCATAGCCTCTGCTGTTGTCTTGTTCCAGTTGATTGAAACGATGTTGGTATTCACGTATTTATTGGCATTTTTCATGTGAATATTCTCTGGATTTGAGGCATAATGTTTCAAGAAAGAGTAAAGATAGAGGATGCCATGAAACCTATCTCTTTTCGAGTCGAACACTAAGACGGCATGATTTGGATTGTCCGCAAAAATATCAGCAAGTTTGTGCATTTTCGTTTGTGGTGAAACGATGGTGTATTCTTGTTCTGTGGAAGAGACAATCTCTCGTATCGTCAAGGCCTCATCCGTCATGGTTCATACTTTGAATGCTCAATTAAAATCGTTGCTCATCAGTATAGTCAGAAAACTCTTTTGAATTGAAGAGTTTGTTACGAATCGATTAGGATGGTTACGACGGTAGGTGATTTGAATTTACGCGATGAATTCGCCATTCTATCCTATAGTTCTGTACTTTCTGATGTAGCTCAAGCCATGCTCCCTGTGAAGAATGTCGCTGTATTGCTTCGAGGAAAGAAAGAGAAGCATGGTATTATTGGAATCATCAAAAAACACGATCTTCTTTCAGCCATTGGCGAAGGCCATAATCCTTCTGTTTATCGTGCCAAGGAGATTATGGGAACGAACATTCTTCGATTACGAAACGACACGCCAATTGCTGTCGCAGTTGAATCCATTACCAAGGAAAAACCAGATTGTGTCCTCGTTCTCAAAAAGAGCGAGGAAGAAACAAGCACTTCTCATGAGTTTCATGGATATCTTAGCCCGAATGATTTCAGATTAATGAAGGAAAGAGGTTGATTGTATGAAGATAACAACTCTTCTCATGATTGCAACACTCTGCTTATTGCCCTTGACGGCTTTACAATCAGAGCAAAACGATACAATTCTCGAAGATTATCCTGACTCGTCCAGAGCAGGTCGAAACTGCGACCCTTCTTTCGACTCGACACTCAATAGTTTAACATACACTCCTGATGAACCAGTTGCGTTAGAAATCAACCTTTCTTGCTTCGAATATCAATTGATTTACGATGCTGAACCTGACGGGAAAATGGATTTTGATTTGCAGGTTCGCTTGTTTGAGGAAAATACTGGAAATACTCAGCACATTTGGTTCGCCAATCAAAACTCAAAAAACTGTGTTGGATTCAATTGTATTCTTTGGGATTTTAATCAAGGTTCAACGTCCTTTACTGAAGTATTCTATCTCAATGGACCGATCAACAATGATGCCGGAAACGACAATGAACTATGGCCACTTGCTGCGAACAATTTGACACCTTACACGAATTATACTGTACAGGTTTCTCTAATTTCACTGAATCAAACCTATGACCATACAGAAAATCACAGTTTTTCGATTGTTCCTTTGAGTGATCCTCAACCATGTACTCCCTTCCTGAAAGTGTATGCAACAGATAGCGAAGTGCCTGATGAGTCTAATTTATCAGCAACATACAATTTCCGATACTTCAATGAAATTGTTCATAATCACTTCCATTTAGGTTGTATTGACACAGCGGAAAGTTACCAGGTGAACTGGAGCATCACTCACTACTATTCAGGGAATTTAGTGGAGAGTGGTTCCTATTCTGTATCCGATGTTGAATATTCAAATAATACTATCAGCAGGTTGGTTGGAGATCTCCATGACTACGAAGGATGGATGGTATACTCAATATCTGGGAGAGTATATTCTAGTTCAGGTGAAAGTGTAACTTACTATCCGGATTCATTCAGGAGTTATTCCTTTGACGCATTTAATATTGATATTAGTGACGCTGATGACGATGGTATAGAAGACATTATTGACAATTGTAAGAATACTCCAAACCCAGAACAATCAGATTTTGATTTTGATTCAATCGGTAATGTCTGTGACGATGATATTGATGGTGATAACATTACGAATTCGGTCCCATACGATGGCACTGGTGAAGATGAGTGTCCATTTGAATTCGCTTCATCTAGTCAAGATTCAGATCAGGACGGGTGTATCGATGAAGTTGAACCTGTTGCATGCCCAATATGTGAAGATCCTGTTGAAGGAAACGCAACAAACACATTGCTTGACTCAGGGGACATGGGGGCTGTTGTAGTTGTAGGAGGTAGTGGTATGCTACTTGGATTGGCTTTGGCTTATGCGGCAATGAAGGCATTGAATCTTGCCAGATTCGAGCGAACCTCCTCGGATACATTAGCACACATGCCAAACCGAAAAACAGCGGATTTGTACTCGGATCATTATTCGCAAAAAGGAATTGTTCGTCAACAAGAAATGACGCTCTCTGCTAGAATGGATCTTGATGATTACGTAACTGAAGACATTGAAGGAGATGGGACAAATGAGTGATGAATATATTTTGGATGATGTGGTTGAAACGTTTTCTGATGAAGATACCTTGATGAGCGATATTAGAAACAACCCAATCAAATGGTTGCTATCACTTGCAGTTGTTGGGCCAGGTATGGCCTACACGATTACGGAACAAACCTCCTATGCTTCAGCAATGGAAAACTGGGGCCTTCCTACTGGACTTGAATGGATTCTTGCAGTCTTCGTTACTGGACAATTGTTCATTGCTCCTCTTTCATGCTATTTCTTAGCTCGAACTGGAAACGTCGCCTCTGGCTTGTTTATTGCAATGGGTGGTTCTGCAATCCTTGTTGCAAATCCAGATGAGATAGCACGGTTCTCTGAAGTGTTTGGATGGCCGTTCTTCTTGTTCTGTGTTGCTCTCTCTGTTCCGATGCTTTTGGTTTTAAAAAATAAGAAGAAGTTACTTGATCCTGGTAAGGAACGATTGACATGGTGTACACTTCTTTCGACAGCGATCATGGTCTACACAATTGCTGCAATTGTTCCTTCAGCTGGTGTTGCACTTATCGACGTTTCATGTGAAGGCGATGCAGGTGCATTGTTGAGCGAAGTTGATGTTCTTGCAGGCGCAACAGATGCTTGTGAAGCACTCCAGTACCGTTATGCTCCAATGCTCGGAATGGTTGCTGCCATTAGTTGGGCTTGGCCTCGTGGAAAGAAGATTATCGATGATTTAAGCGATGATTTCTTGGATGGATTGAAGGATTGATTCAGGAACATGTGTTCAAATACTAAACTCTTTTTCTAACACTATGCGTAGAGTGCTGTGCTTTGTAATTATTTTCTGTCTTCTCCAAGGAAATCTTGCCCTTGAAATGGAACAGGAAACAGAAACACATGTTGTCACCGTAGACAGCACCAACCTTCGATTTACGCCTTCAACATTGACCATCAACGAAGGCGATACACTTCGATTCGTTTGGGGTGGTCAAGCACTTCCTCACAATTCTGTTGAAGAGAACGGTGTGTTTGATTCAGGAGATCCTGAGCGTGCTGTTGACTATGGACACGTCTTCGATTACGATTCGGCAGGAACCTACAGTTTCTTTTGTGAACCTCATGAAGCGGTTGGCATGACGGGCTCGGTAACCGTTCTCGATGTTGAGGCTCCTGCTGATGAGGAAGAACCGGACAACTCAATTGGAACATCAACGGGCGAGAGTGAAGCATCAACACCTGATGTTCGACTCGGCCTTGCCATTGGATTGTTTGTTCTGCTCGCAGCTGCACTATGGCGTGCTCGAATCTACGATTGATCTAGAACAGCATCAACAGGTTTCAATTCTGAAGCCTTGGTAATCGTCATATCCCCTGACATGTCTCTCCACTGGTCTTCTCCACGTATGAATTCCTTCAGTGTCGTTCGTCCCTTGATGAGATCTCGAACCGTATGTTCTGCAACAAGTATACTCGGTAACAGGAACGAACTGGTGACGAATGCGAAGATAATGAGCAGACACATCAGCATGAAGAAGTTCTCAAGTCCTGGGAAGGCTGCAAGGAATCCAGCAGATATACCTGCAACAGTTGTGATCGTTGTCTCGAAAATAGTCTGACCAGTTTCTTCAATAGAGTGGGCTATTCCCTTTGAATTCTCACCCTCTTCTTGGATTCGGTGCATCACGTGAATTGCATCATCAACACCGATTCCAAAGACAATGGTTCCAATCATCGCTGTGAAGATGTTGACGTTTACGTCTCCGCTTTGCATCAACAACGGTTGCCAAAGAATGACGACTGCAACCGGAACCATTGTGATGATTCCGAGTCGAATTGAACGGAATACAATCGCCAGCACAAGTGTTAGAATCAACATGGTCAGAATCGTTGTTCGAGATTGTGTCTCATGAATACCTTCGTTGATATCAAGTGAGACTGGAAGGCCACCCGTCAATTTGGACGTACGTGTTTGTTGGAGTTCTGGAGGTTCCGATAGTATTGAATCGATTTGGTCACGTAGTCCAGATGCAATGTTGAGGTTCATGTACGGTTGATCAACGTAAATCACTGCTTTTGTTTCATCTTGATTCAAGAGCATTGAACGAACTTCGAGCGAGAGTGTATCAAATGCAACATTGACCATGTCTCTTCGAAGTCCTTCCCTTCCGTCAGGTCCAGTTGCTTCCAGTCCTAGCCAGAGATTGCATTCAATCGGGTCATTGCTTTCCCAGCACTCATCATGCAAAAGATCCCAGAGCGAGCCTTCGTAGAGGACAACGTTATCGGTGAACTGAATGCTTACAGGTACTGCTTTGAGGAAGGTTACGATACTTGTCGTATTGGTACTGTCGACAGCATCTATACGTTGTTCGAGACGGTCAATAGCATCCATAACTGGGAGGTCACGAATGTTTGAGGTTTCATTATCGTTGAATCGATTCGTCGCATCGAAGACAAACATCGAAGTTTGTCCACTATCGAATTGTTCAGAGTATTTTGCAATCTTATCCAAGGATTCAATGCCTTCTGGAGCTTCACTTGACCCTGTGATTGGTTCGTTCAATTCATCCAAATTCGCAATACCATAAACCGTTACGCTCGATGAGACAAGGAGAATCACAAGGAAATACCGAATAGGAACTTTACCTATGTTCTTCCACATACCCGGATTCGTTCTCTTGTGGAATCGCAACATCCATGCTAAAGCAGGAACCAAGATGATTGAGAAGAGAAGTGTCGAGAGGATTCCAACAACAAGGGTAAGTCCAACCGAGCGGATTGGGGCGATGTTGACAATGCTTGGTGCGATAAGAACTGAAAATCCTATAATTGTTGTCAACGCAGAGAGGAAGACTGCAACTCCCGTTGAACTTGCCATCGTGGTGACACAACGGATGTAGAATTCCTTATCCCAAAGATCGAGTTCCTCGAGGAGTTCTTTTCCTTGACGTTGTCGAGTATTGTTCTCTTCAAGAACGCGTTCAATTTCTTTTCTCCGTACCTCTTCGATACGATTGACCATGTGCAAGGCATAGTCAACTCCCAGACCAATAAGAATTGGGAATGTCGCCACAATCATCGGTGTTAATGTCCACTTGAGGACAACAGATGCTCCGAATGTGACTCCTAAGGCCAGAAGAATGGGCGTACCTGTGATGATTACAACCTTTGCTGACCGATGCAGGAATGAGATGATGAGAATGGTAAACAGAATCGAATACGGCATCATCTCAACAAGGTCATCATAGATTGCATCCGAAACATCTTCCAATGTTTTTGTCAAACCTGTTACCGTCATTTCAGTGGAACGAGCATCGACCGATCGATTGTCAATAATATCATCAAAGTGGTCGAGAAGTTTGTCGAACTCTCCCCACTGTGCTGGGACATCTGAGCGCATCCCAACAATAATTGCGGTTGTATCCCAAATGCCATCCCCATCCATATCGTTGGTCGGGTCTCCATCCCCGTCGCTGTCAACGCTGAGGTCGTTGTCGTTGGTGTCCTTGATGAGAGCCTCAAACGATCCACTGGAATTTGCAATGATTTGGTCAATCGTTTGTTGATTCGGAATAGCGTAACGTCCACCGCCTGGCAAATTGTCACAATCGAGATCAATCGGTAGTCGTGTATTGACGCCATGGACACACATCGATTGATTGAACCGTCCATCAGCCGAATTGATTTCTTTCATGATCTGAGCTGGCGAAATAATCCAAAGAACGCCATCTATCGCTCCATAATCGTCTTTGTTATGATCCATGCCCCGTCCAGTGAACGACCCATCGATGTTGTCATCGTCACCCTCAACCCAACTTATTTCTCGAAGAATTTTTTCATCCGTAATGTTGTCACCTAAGCCTCCACCCAGGACTGCATTATCCGTTTGAATGTATATGACGGCAATGTCCGTCGACCATTCTTCCCGAACCTCAAGGAGTAAATCGGTTGATTCAGCACCATCAGGTAGGAAGATTTCGACATCATCCTCAATTTGTTCTTGAAAATCTAAACCTCGTTGTCCGAGGAACGCAGCGATGACAACCAGCAAGAGGACAAAAATTGCAGGGGATGCGAGGACAGTTCGATACAACTGCTCGGTTCGCTTTCTGGCATAGGAATTGAATTCACCTTGCCACTTTTCCATCTGTTCACGTGCAGGTTCCGCCGTCTTGCGGAAACTCTCGAGAATCCCTGAGAGTTGTCCTGCCATGGTGTGACCAGCCGTGTTCGATTGAAGAACAATGCGACGATTTGGACTCAATCAAGGCCAAATTCTCGTACCAGCAAAATACGCAAAAATCCACGTACCGTTTGAAGAATAAATCCTGTTGCAATCAAGGCTAATCCGAGGACGCCAATCCATACGGCAGTCAATCCTTGGCCGAGAACAGTATCGATCTGTGTTGTAAATCCTTGAGCTGTATTCATGCCCATTGCCGCTCCAGTTGCGAGAAGCCCTAGGCCAGGGATTCCAAGAGTCAACAACGGCTTCTTTTGGGACAGTGAAAGAAGTGCCCAGGTGAGCACAGTAAATCCATGTGAAATCGCAGTAAAATTGGAACCTTTTGGAACATCATAGCGAATGATGGTTGGAATCTCTTGAATTGTAAGTTGTTTTTCCTTTGCATCTTCGAGCATTTCAAGCGACAACTCCATTCCATCAGAATCAAACCGAAGTCGATCGATGGCCTTTCTCGAAAAGGCACGGAATCCTGATTGTGTGTCTTTGATGCCAAGGTCACTGGTCAAGTTACTTGCAGCAGTGATGACTTTGATTCCAAGTCGTCGGTAGGCCGGCATATCGTTACCTTCTCCACCTTCAACAAATCGAGAACCAATGGTGAAGTCTGCTTCTTCATCCAAAATTGGTTGAATCAACTTTGGAATATCAGCAGTATCATGCTGACCATCTGAGTCAAGAACAACGAGAATGTCTGCATCACTGTCTCTGGTCGATTTGAACAAGGTCTTGAGTGCAGCACCATATCCTTGATTGCCACGGTGGCGAATGACTGTGGCTCCACATGCTTCTGCAATTCGGGCACTGGAATCTGAAGATCCATCATCAATGCAGATGACTTCATCGACGTGCCGAAGGGCCATGGTCACGACCGTACCAATGGTCTCCTCTTCGTTGTACATGGGCATGCCCGCAACGATACGGATGCGACACGAGTCGGTCTCCATATTAAAACCTCGAAAATGTAGAATATATAGTTGTAATCCCTATAACGTCCCTTCTTGAATTAAAAATGGAACACTGCTCAACCGGAATTGAGCAGTGTTCGGCTTCATGCACAATTGAGTACATGATTGCTTACTTCACCGCACTCCTCTATCAATCAATCGAGGAGTTGTGAAACGGTCGTTACAGCTCGCTCACCAGCGATCACTCGCTGGAGTGCTGCCATAGAAACAACCAGAGGAACGTAGGATTCCCCATCACTTGTTTCATAGGTTTCACAGTCTGCGAACGATGCGGTGTTGATGGACAACTTGATCGCTCCGCCAGCATTGCTGCGGCGAACGTATCCTACCAACATTGTTCGGCTTTCTTCGGTTTGCTTCGTTTCGGTTTTCTTGGTTTTACTCATGTTCAACACATCCCCTCACTTGGTGAGGTAAGGCGAACATTTTCGTCAATGATTATCAAACAATCGAAGCGATGGAATTTGAATAAAAAAAAGGCCCCCCACCAGGCCTGAACCTGATGAGGGGCGGCTACACTGAACGGGTTCATTCAGTGGTTGGTATCCTTAACCTAAAGGAAACGTTTCAACCAAGTCTTGCCTTCATATCGGCAAGCATGTCGGCAGGTAGTGGTACGTAACCAACATCAGCAACTTGGTCCATGCCTTCTTCTGAGAATCCATACTCAAAGAAGTCACGAACGAGGTCCCAGTCGTTGTTGTTGACGTTCATGTAGATGAAACGTGACAATGGCGCATAGGATCCATCAGCAACTGTGCTCGTCTCTGGTGCAACTGCGTTACCAGCATCTTGAACACCGTGTGTGTCGTTGTTGGCAATCGCAGCAACGGACAACTTGTTCGCGTTCTCTTCATAGTATGCATAACCAAAGTATCCGATGGCATATTCATCACCGGTTAGACCGTTGACGATCTGGTTGTCATCAGCAGAGTTTTGGTAGCCACGAGCTGTGTCAAATCCTTCTGATACAGGATCTGCATCTGCGAAGCAGTTCTTACAGAACACTTGTTCACCGAAGTATTCGTAGGTTCCAGAATCGGAGTCCGCTCCCCAGAGTTTGATTTCCTGGTCTGGGCAAGCACTAGAGTTGTGCAAATCTGCCCATTCACGGACACCGTCATCATCAGAGTTTGGAGTGACGGAGGACATGACAAGTCCATCGCCTTCGAGTTCGGCTTCGGTCCAGTCTGTGAAGACCCAACGTAGTTGCGCCATGGAGATGCCTCCCATTGAGGAAATGCACTGGTCTGCTGCACCGCTCTTCTTGTAGACAACGGATAGCCCGTCGATGGCAACGATGAGTTGTGTGACTGTGACATCGGAATTGGCACAGTTGTAGGTGTAACCATCGGCATCGACGCTTGCTTCGGATGACTTCCAGTCTCGGCTCATATCACCGATGTTGACGGAATCTGCATCCGTACTGCAGACCTTTGATGCTCCAGCACCAGAACCGCCGCCAGCGACGGTTACTGTGTAATCAGCATTGAGTGCACTGTAGGATTGTCCCCAGGCGCTCGCAACTGGGAAGACTGTACTGCTTCCTGCTATGTTGATGGTTTTTTGTTCGTTCTCGGTATCTCCATCTCCAAGACAACCAGCAAGGCTTGCGATCATCAAGGTGAGGATAATTGTCCAACTTTTTGCATTCTTCTTTAGGTTCATGTTCTTCATTCTCCCTGACCGTTGCTAGGCCACTTAACACATAGGATTCACATAAGTGATATATTGAATACTCTATATTTCTATATAGCAATATATATTCTATGCTGGTGCTCGATATACACCGCCTTGTAGTCGGTAGATACGGTGGTTGGAGTGGTAGATAGCGAGTATCGTAAACTCCAAGTTACGGGGGGTTCAACGATGATTGTCTCCTTGCCACGTGAATGGGTTAAATCCAATCAAATGAAAAAAGGGGATATCGTCTATATCGAGGAACTGAATTCTGGTGGCCTTCACATCTCTGCTCTTCAGGCAGAGTCTTCAAGATCAAGTGTAACCATTGACTGTTGCAATTTATCTGATGGTCTGATTGACCTCCTAATAGGAGCATATTTATCAGGAACAGACATGATAAAGATCGTTTGTAAAAACAAAATTCCTCGGAAGGTTCACAAAGATATTCGAAATTTTCTCAGGGATACGAGGGGTATGGAGATTGGTTTAGACGAAGACAAAGAAATCCGAATTTTGTCTATCCTAGATCCATCTGAATTAACATTCCAGGTTTCGATTAATCGCATGTACATCCTCATCTCCAGTTTGGTCTCCGACTGTTATGACGTACTCGACGGAGACGATATTGACCTGCTCGCAGATATTGAAGACAGAGAGCGTCAAATTGATGCGCGTCGATTCCTCGTTGAGCGGCAAGTTGCAGCAGTCATCAAGAAACCAGCCATCGAACGTAGTTTGGGTACAGACCGATTTTCTGCCCTTGAACACGCCAACATCGCTCGAATTCTTGAACGAATGGGCGACCACGCAGCTCGTCTTGGCATCTTAGTACGAGATAATAGTGTCACAATCAAATCGAAAACCAATGAATTACCTCTTCGAGCAATCCCAGAATGGGCGAATTTGCTAAAATCTCTCGTCCATAATATGTATACCAAAGATGTCGCTGTCATCCATGATGCTAAACGTTCTCTCGTTCGTTTAATGAGGGAAATTGAAGCCAGTGAGAGCGAGTTATGGACTGGCCGTAAATCATCAGAGCGATTGTTTTCGGAATTCCAAATCTCTGAATCGATTCGAAGAATATGCGCCTATGGAGTCAACTTTGCTGAATCATTGCTCAACATGCTGATGCACGAACAAATTGAATCTATTTGAGAGCGTGATTCTATGTCAGAAGAACACGAAAAATCAGGCTTACAAAAACCGACCCTGATTGAAAAGTTGGCAAACGATCCGATGCGTTATATCTTGTTTTTCACGAGTTTTTCAGTCATTCTCATTACACTTGGAATTATTCAAACGCTTCTCTTCGAAGCGATTACGTTCTTCCAAGACATCGCAGACTCTCGTGGATGGTTTGGCCTCGATATCGAAATGGATGGAATCTTTTCTGCACAAGGTGTTGCTGGTGTACTTTTGTTGGGTTGTTTGATCATCGAAATCCTAGGAAATCGCTCATCCCTCAGCACTGAGAAGATTCCTCAGAAAGTATTGTTCCCGGGCGATTTCGTTGTTCGCCTGAGTTTCCTTCTCTTACCCGTTGCATACATTCTCTATGGTGACTTGCTTCTTGTCATTGCCCTCCTCTTATCGATTATAACTTGGAGGAAGGTGGCCGCAAAATCAATCGTCTCATCGTCAAACGAAGATGGTCCTGCTGACCGAACCTTTGCGACTGTTCTCGGTGCATTTGCATTTATCTCACTGTTTTTCGCACTCACAACAAACTACACTGGCGCATTTGGTGAATTCTTTTTCCAAACACAATGGACGCCAACAGGTGCTTGTTCGGACCGAAGGACGCTGTGTGACAACATGTCCTTTGGTGTTAACAGCCTTTTACTTACTACGCTGCAAGTCGCATTTGGTGCGTTATTGATCGCCGTTCCATTAGGTGTAGGTTGTGCAATTTATCTGAGTGAATACGCTTCGCCTCGTCTCGTAGCCGTGGTAAAGCCTACCTTGGAAATTCTTGCAGGAATCCCCTCTGTCGTCTATGGGTTCTTCGCCTTCATCTACATCGGCCCGTTGGTCGTGGAATTTGGCGAGTATGCCTTCGCTCAAGGTTGGATTTCAGAACCACCAAACATTCTCAATCCAATCAATGGAGCTATTGTGGTCGCCATCATGATTCTTCCATTGATCGCATCTATGTCCGAGGATGCGCTTCGTGCTGTTCCAAACGAACTTCGTGAGGGTTCGCTCGCACTTGGAGCAACACGAATTGAAACGACCTTCCGTGTTATGCTTCAAGCATCGCTTTCTGGAATTATCGCTAGCATCATTCTTGCTTTATCTCGAGCCGTTGGTGAAACCATGGCTGTAACTCTCGCAGTAGGAACCGTTGCCGTCTACACATCGAACATGTTCTTACCCGCTCAAACCATGACAGCCTACATCGCTCAACGTGTTGGTGGAGACCTACCATTCGGAGAAATTGGATACTTGACGATTTTTGCCGTAGGTCTCTATCTCTTCGTCATCACACTTTGCTTGAATCTTCTCGGTAACAAGGTTCTGTCTGCATACAGGGAGGCGTACTGATGAAAGAGGATCGAGTCGCACCCTTGAAGGACATTGACCGCTTGAAAAAGCGTAGTCGTTCACGTCGAAACATTGTCGAGAAAGGTGGATCACTCACCCTAGCGACGTCGGGTCTTGTTGGATTGTTTTTCTTGCTCGTCCTCGTTTGGCAGATTGCACTTCCAACGTTCATTGAGGGTGAGACGGGTGAAATTTATGCTGCATCCGAATTTATTGCCGTTTCTGAGTACATCATGGAATGGGATCATCCGAACGTTGATGAAAATGGAGCAATCGTGACGGAAGTCATTACACTTGAGTTGACATGGGAAGAAAACGGAAAAGAACAGTCTCAAGATATCGAAGTTCGCATCCTTCCCGAGCGTGGAATCGTGAACGATGTTTACATCAATGCTTCAACGGGCGTATCGACTGAAGTTCTTGAAGTATCGAAGAAGACCAAGTTCTACATCTACTCGACATTGGATGTTCCGATCAATGTCGAGCAAACGACAGGGCCTGTGCCGAAAGCAGATGCGGCTGGTCAACCTCTCGTCTCTTCGTTTGTTGTCTCCGCAGATGTTCATCTGTTGGCTGATGATGATGGGATTGTATTCGAACCACTCGAACTCATCGCATGGGGTTCACTCGTGACAACAACCACCGTTCTGACATTTCCAAAACCGTTTGCCTTGAAGCAAGTTCAGCGAATCAAAGGAAAAGAGAAGCCTGTCAAGTATCTCTTTTTGGCACTCGCTGCAGCAACACTTGTCGTAGGTGCGTTTTCCTTCTCATCCATCTTGGGTGCTCTTTGTTTCCTCATTGCTTCGACCACGCTACTACGAACTCAGGAAGGTCTTCATCGACTTCTCGGACAAGGTCGATCCATTGCTGACACCGACCGTTTGGTTCACTCCATCACCAATCGTGATGG
>Ga0255762_10000505_pt1 | contig 34724 bp, 59 predicted proteins | sample 101ome_16_FD_179962 | JGI IMG/M metagenome (GOLD analysis project Ga0255762, IMG submission 179962) | Coastal salt marsh microbial communities from the Groves Creek Marsh, Skidaway Island, Georgia - 101401AT metaG (version 2) | ecosystem: Environmental > Aquatic > Marine > Intertidal zone >...
TGCTTGTAGAGCTTACTCCAGCACAGGTAGACGAATATCTGGCTATAGTAGAGTTTGGACTAGAATACATCACATGATAGACACTATACAGACCATATCCATCCTATACCTATACATCCTAGTACTCATACACCTATACTCTCTATCCAAGAAATCTGGCTGATAATCAATCTAATATAATTAATTATGTATTGCGTGGCCAGCGCTGGTTGAAATCATGAATATTAATTTCCCCTATTCTTATTTAGAGTTATGTTCTATATGTATTATATGGGTATGTGTACTATACTGTATTTGTAGTATATATCGTCATTAAGGACCATTGGAAAAACTCCCAGAAAGTGCTATAATTAAAGAGGAATACAACCCACAATTCTACTGATTAACTCATCAGAAAAGGGAAGAAAACCAACAAAAAAAGAAAAAAAGGAATAAAAAATGTACAAACACACAATAATCAATATTGATGGAAAGTGTTTAGACCTTCTTTTGACAGATGAAGAAATTAAAAATTCTTTTGAAAGAGCAACACACGCTGAAAACGATAAGTACATCAATCCAGATGTTTGCTGCTCATGCTGGCCTATTGACACTGGAGAAGATTGCTGCCCGTTCTGGAAAGCAATTTTTGGACTTTGCTCAGAGTGCGAAGAATAGGGGGGACTTTAACCTTGGATAAATCAAAAAAAATTCACGGAGAGATAAACTTAGTAATTAAAGAGCTAGAATCTCAGGGAATAGATGTTAACGAACACTTAAAACCACAAACTGATACATTTGGATCAACAGAAAGCACAAAAGGCTTAGGAGACGTTGTAGAAGAGGCTTTGCAAAAGTTTGGAATAACAGAGGAAAGATTCAAAGAATGGTTTAACTTAAAAGAGTGCAACTGCTCAAAAAGAAAAAAGTGGCTAAATGGTCTTTTTAGCTGGAAAGTTAATCAAAATTGAAATTAACACTACCACCAACTAAAAATTTCAAAAAAGACATAGAGATAATATACCAATCGATAAAATCAGGAAATAATTTTACAATTTCCAAATTCTGCGACGGAGAACTATCCGTTATATTGAACAAACCAATTGATAATAAAGAGTTTGCTTTTGACCCAACAAATAATATAGACCAAATTTCTAGAAAATTACTTTTAGAAGCATTTCAATATAAAAATAGCCAATATTATGTTGGAATTACCTGTACGAAAGTTTTTGGCCTAAATACACATAGGCAAATGAAGATGATTTCTGGACAAAAAGAGTCACAATTAACTTGGGCAGATATATGGGTCAATAGTAATTACTCTTATTTCACAAATAATATCTTACCGCTGTTTAAAACAAGAAAAACAATTTTAATATGCAATGAATCTGGCAATGTAAATAACCTACCGTTCAATCCAGAGATTACCTTCAGGGTTCAAAATAGCGCCATGAGAAATAACATTTCAATAATAGATACAATAAAGAAATATATAGTAGAAAATAAAGTTTCTAACTCTGTATTTCTATTTTGTTGTGGTCCTTTTGGCAATATTTTATCTCATAAATTGACAGAATTCAAACAAGACAATACATATCTAGATATAGGTTCTACTCTAAACCCTTACTTGCAGTCAGAAGGATTTTCTAGGCATTATTATTCTGGAGACTCATTCTTCTCTAACCTAGTGGGAGAGTGGGACAATGGATAGCGTGACCGTTGTTATGAGTGTTTTTAAAAGACACTATACATTCAAGCAGCAACTAGAAGCAGTAATCAATCAAAGCCACAAAAACACTGATCATATAGTATGGGTAAATAAGCCAGAAAACATAGAAATACCTCAAGATATCATAAATTATCCTCATTCAATATATTCAGAAAAAAAATTCGGAGTGTGGGAAAGATTTAAAATAGCAAGCAAGCTGAACACGAAATATATTTGCATTATAGACGACGACACAATACCGGGAACGCGATGGGTTGAGAACTGTATAAACACAATAAAAACAAACCCCGGAGTGATAACTACTAGAGGTGTTTTAGCTGAATATGGAAAAGACCATAGATATCCTTCTCCTGATAGCTACAAAGCCTTTGGGTGGTGTAATCAAAATGAAAAAACAGTACAAGTAGATATGGGATGCCATTGTTGGTTTTTTGAAACAAATTTACTGAAAACATTCTGGGAAAAAGCACCAAGCGAAATCCCAATGAATTATGGAGAAGATATGCACCTTTCATACGTGGCTCAACTAGCCGGAAGCGCAACTTATGTCGCACCACATCCAGTTGAAGATAAAAATTTATGGGGAAGTATGCCAGAAACAGGTTCATTGTATGGTTCAGATAAGAATGCTATATCTTGGAGCAATGTCGCTAACTCGGGGATGAATACTTATTGGAACTATTTACGATCACAAGGATTTAAAATAATAGCGGAAGGATAAAATGATCTATATAAGGCTAGATAAGGAAATACAGCCGCAAGCATTATTAAAAAAGATACAAGAAGAAATCAATTTACACGCAAAAAATAACAGTTTAGAAGAAAGTTTGCTGTGTATAGAAATTAAGACAACAAGCCATATTGTCGAAGAATTAGTAAATTACAAAGCCTTGCCAAATATTGAGAGTAAATTATGACAGAAAAAAAACTTTGCGAAAACAATCACAAGCTATTTATTGGCTGGGAAACCGGAACCGTGTACGAAAAACCTTGCGTGAACATTGCAACAAAGTATACAATAGATAATTTTGGTATATTTTATATGTGCGACGAGTGTTACGCAGATGATTGCAAGAGAAGGCTAAACTCAGATAAATTGACTCTAGAGGAGTAATGGGCATGAAAAATAAAACAATGACTTTAAACGTTTATGGCGTTGGTGAAGTAACAGTAAATCTAAATCCAGAAACAATGCCGGATAATCAGAATGCAGCAGAATTAATAATTTCAAATCAATATGAATCAGAAAATAGAACATATTACTTTTTAACAAAAGAATCTCTAAATCAATTATCCACATTGATTAAAGAATATAATGGCGACGACTAAGCCTTTACCGGCAGAATTTTTATTAAACAGAGGATATTGCTGCGGAAACAGATGTAAGAACTGTCCATATGTACCAAATCACACGGACGCAAGGCCGCAAGAGAAGAATGCATTCAAAAAAACTTACAATAGAAAATTATTAATGGAAATAACAGAAAAAAACTACGAAGAAATATCTTGGATGTTCGAACCAGAGTATGGAGGTTTTGTGCATGATACAAAAAATGGAGAATTTGTTTTTGTTCCAAACAGTAAGCCTTTAAATGGTTACAAACTAGAACAAATAACTGAAATTATAAGACACTTCAACCAGTATGGCAATGGTTAATCATGAAAAAAGTAATAACATACGGATCTTTTGACACACTGCATTTTGGTCATATAAATCTATTAAAAAGATGCAAAGAGTTGGGCGATTACTTAGTTGTCGGCCTTTCTACGGATGAATTTAACATACTAAAAGGCAAGCGTAGCCTTTTGAGTTTCGAGGAGCGTTTAGAGCATTTAAAAAGTCTTAATTTCATTGATTTGATTATACCAGAAACCTCTTGGACGCAAAAAAAAGAAGACATAAAAAATCATAAAATAGACTTATTTGCAATAGGAGAAGACTGGAAAGACAGATTTTCATCTTTAAGACTGCCTTGTAAAGTCGTGTTTTTATCCAGAACAGAAAACGTTTCATCAACAATCATCAGAAATGAAGCGTATTCTACAAGCAAAAAAAATGAGACTAAATTCAAGCTTCATGGAACTTATACCATCCCCCCAGTAGAATATGATAATATTTTCCCACTGATAGACTATGAATTTTTAGGACATAAGGTTAAGGGTCCACACTCTTTTCAGGCTATGGCTAATTGGTACGGTGTCGCACATCATAGAAAATATCCTCTTGATTTTTTCCATAACACAACGTGTAAATTTGATATATCTAACGAAAAATACGATATAAGGCACTTCGAATTCCCAGTGGAAGAATTAGATTTATCTGCACATAATTCACTAGATTTTCATAATGATGGCATTTTTTGTAATCCAGACAAGCTGGCCTGTGCATATAAAATTGACCAAGGAGGAGTAATTAGAGACCCAAATGGATATGTTTCCTTGAGAAAGTGTTGCAGGATGAAAAAAAATCAAGTATTTATTAACACTTGCAGGTTCTTAGAAAGACAAAACATCGCATATTTCATTTATTGGGGAACACTTCTTGGCTGCCTTAGACACAAAGGAGATATACCTTGGGATAGAGATAATGATATTTACGTATTTGAAGAAGATTTCTTTAAATTAAGAGAAACGTTAGCACCTTTCGTAAGATCACATAATTATATTTTCAAACAAGTACGAAAAAATTGGCTCCAGATTGTTTTCTCAAGAAAAAATCACTTACACTTAGATATATACTTAGCTGAAAAAACAGATGGATGACGCACACATAGTAAGTGATATACACCTATTTAATAGTATTTCTAATTCACAAAAATTTCTTAATTTTTTACATTACTCAGAAGATCGTACTCATAAAATAATCGTCAACGGTGATTTGTTCGATAACACCAACTTCCAAAAGGCCACAGCAAATGATTGGAAGATTATCGATAAGTTAAAAGACCTTGCCAATAAAAAAAAGATAATTTACATTAAGGGCAACCATGACCCAAGCGAAATAGCCGAAATTGATCTTCAAATATCTCAATTAGATTTTTATATTCTTAAAAGTGGCAAAAAAAATATCTTCTGCACACACGGAGACCAGTTTGATCAAATAATTCAGAACAATCCTATTGTAGCAAAATTTTCAGAAAAAATAAATGAATTATTCTATCACTGTAGACTCAATAGCGTCATAAAGCCTATTAAGACACGAATTTTAACAAAACTACAATTGAAACACGCCCAAAAAGCACTTGACTTTTGTGAAGAAATAAACTATAATACCATATGCGTGGGGCATACTCATTTACCAAGTATAATCACTAGAAAAGATTCAACATACGTCAATAGCGGGTCTTGGACAGAGAGACAAAACAGTTTTATATCAGTGAAAAATGGCTCTATTTTCCTTCATGATAACTTATTTTAAATAAGGTGTATAATATTATGGCTATGAATTCCCTCCTATTTTTATCCCACCTAAACGAGAGCAAAGCCATGTCATACACTAAAGCGGTTTTACGTACTATATTTTACCAATACTTTTTACTATTTATAGGAATATCAGTAGGATTTATTGTCAACGCAGAATGGGTTGGTTGGAAGTCAAACTTAGTAGAAAGATCTTTTTACAATATCTTCTTCCCAGTAGAGTTTGACGAGGAAATGTGTGCAAAGATAAAAGGATGGGGTCTATACAAGCTTTATGCTTTTAATGATTGCCCAGCAGACTTTAAATTAATAGAGGACGGTTTACTTGGAGAAGAGTTTTATATCGCAAAATTCCAGTATACTAATAAAAATGGCGATACTATTGAAAAGATAGATAGCACCAGAGTTAGGTGGAAAACTTGGGAATATTATTACACTGATCCAGAGCCTTGGACTGAAGATGATATAAATGACTATATGGAAAATGGGACTCTAAATAGTCACGAATCAGATAAAGCTCTGAGGTTATACCAAGAAATGCGCAATAAAAACTCACAAAAGGTAATAATATAACATGGACATCTCTTATTTACAAAATAGTAAATATATAAGCGAAAGCGTAAGCATAATAAAAAAAACAAATCCATATGATTTCTACATTCTAAACGATGTATTTAAGCAGCCCGTTTACGAAAAAATAGTACAACACTTCAAAAAAATATCTAAAGATACACCACTTTATTCAAATACTGAAAAAGCAACATCGAAATACAAAGCAAGGATAACAAATATTACCAATAAAAACATAGCTAGCGGTGTAGATTTTTTTATTGATGACATCTGGATGAATTTTATATCTAATTTCTTCAAAACCAAACTGAAAGATTATGTAGCATTAAGCTATCATCACCATGATGCTCCTTCAGAAGCAGGGTTCGTTCACTCTGATTACAACATATGTTCATTTAAGCAAAAAAAATCAAAAATTGGTCTTATAAATTCTTTTTATGCTTCTGATGGTGATGATGATGAAATCAAAGTAATGAGACATATAGCTTTCATTTACTATTTTTACGCTGGAAAAGAAATTCCATTCAATCAGGGTCGTACCAACATATTTAACCAAAATCATCAAGTAGTAGATTCTTCATTGTATTTGAAAAATTCTATGCTGCTTTTTGAAGTAACTCCAGAAACCTTACATGCCTATGCTGGTTCTAAATTTGAAAGATCTGCTGTTGTTGGTTGGCTACATTGCTCTCCTGCCTTTGCTATGCAAAGAAACTTAACAAAGGTAAGAAAGATGTATAAATTAACTTCACAGGTTTCAGAAAGGTGGAATAAAAAACCTAATCCTTGGCCCATATCGAAAGATCCAGAGTTTGTCAGTGTGTTCAAAAACCAATCATCTCAAATTATTAAAGAATTTAACTTGCCTCCGATTCCAGATAAGAATAAGAAACAAATTCTTATTCTTGGTGGCACTCAAATGTTGGGTAGGTCATTTCTGGAATTAATATTATCATTAAAACTTGAAAACACGAATATTACTATCGCTAACAGGGGGATAACTAACCCTAATTTATTTCCAAGCCTGAATTTTATTCAAATTGATAGGGACCACTTCAATCAGTGCAAGCCGTTAAACAACGGCGTTAATTATGATCTAGTTGTAGATTTTTCTTGCTATAATCTAAACCAAATGATCAACACAACAAAGCACTTACTATACAAAAAATATATCTATATTTCAACAATTTCTGCCAGTGATGATAATTTAAAAACAGAAAAAAACAAAGCAATTCTTGACTATGCCAAGAAAAAGAGAGAAGTAGAAGATTTTATAACTAACATAGAAAACATTACTTATTTCAGGCCACCTTTTGTGTACGGAGAATATGATTATACAGGTAGGACTTATCAAAAAGAAGGCAAATTTTACCTAAAAGGGAATAACTACTGTATCTCCGAAGATAATTCAGGTAATTTCATACACCAAAAAGATCTAGCTAAACAAATAGCCGACATGTTAATGCTTGCTTAAAGAACTATCAATGCGGGTTCAGAGGCCAATACTAGAGAATTCTAAAGTTCTTGATTGACAAATGACGATGAGAGTGGTAGAATACAGTAGTTCTGCCGCTCTCTTTTTTTGGAGGATACGATGAATTGGCTTGATCTATATAATTTGTTGCACGAAAGAGCAAACGACATTAAGAATTTAGATTCTGATTTGTGGAACCAGCACGTAATGGCACACAACGCAGAAACCGGAGACGAATACGTACTTGACAGTTTTGAGATGGATGGTAGACTAGTACTAGCATTCAACACAGATGCTTATGATTGATTTCGGCCCCTTCGTCTAGCGGTCTAGGACATCGCCCTTTCACGGCGAAGATCGCGGGTTCGAATCCCGCAGGGGTCATGTGCCATCGTAGCACAACGGCAGTGCAATTGATTTGTAATCAATAGGTTGTAGGTTCGATTCCTATCGATGGCTTGGTTTTTTAGTTTTTTTAACAAGGAGGAAATATGAGACTATTTCTAGCACTTATTTTGTCAGTCGCTTCTGTGTCAGCTTTTGCTGGTGAATCACCAACTCCAGCGGAACCTCAGAGCGTTGTTGTCAAGGAAGACTGTAGCAGTTGCAGTGACTGCCGCATCCGTCGTCGTGGTCTTTTTGGCCGACGAGGTTACGTCGTGGTAAAGCATAGCGTTTCTGATGGATGTTGTTCAACAACACGGGAAATTATTGACGGCTGTTGCAATACAGTTCGCTCAACGACCGTGACGAAGAAGACATGTAATCCTTGCGACTGCAAGTGCAACTGCAAGTAATTTATCTGGGGGTGAGATAGCATCAAGCCCCCTTTATTTTTATTCAAGGAGGAATCAATGTATAAAATTATTGTTTGTCTTATTGCTCTAGTTATGATGGGAAATGTTTGTGAAGCGAAAAGAAGATATTATTACACTAATACTAGCTATAATTCTAGTCCTGTTGATAATTCTTCTGCACAGGGCGTAGCAAATACTATGGCTAGCAGGAATTATGTCAGTCATTTTGGAGGTCATCCCGGCATGTATGAAGGGTGTGGAAGTGGCTGGTCAAAAGATCAAGCGTATCGTAATTGCTGCTATAGCAATAGCGGCATGAAGGTTGTGGACGTTGGATATGCTCAGAGTAAGAATGGCATGTGGTATTGTTGCAAGCGATATGTTCGTTGACAACGAAAAACTATTTGCTATACTAAGAGTATTGTTTTACTTTAACTGAAAGGTTGATTATGAAGAATTTGAGTAACGTATGTTTTGTTGCTGGTTTTGTATCTATTGCTGTAAGCATTACTCTTTGGTTTGCTAATGGTGGAGATGCCGCCCATGCAGAACGCTTGGGTCTTTTCGTGGGCCTATGGTCGCCTACGTTCTTTGCCCTAAGTAATCGTCTAAACGAGAACTAATTTTATGGGGGGCGATAACTTCAAACCCCTATTTTTACCATGTGTGGAGTTTATTAAATGACTGAAAAATCTTGGGATACACTATATGAAAAGTATCCAGACCTATTTTCTAACATAGACAATAAGCACTCATGCATGGCGTTCGGTATAGAGTGCAATATTGGCTGGTATGATATTCTTTCTAGTGTGTGCTATAGAATTAAGCAGTACGAAAAGAATAAAAAATCAGATTATTACCCCGTAACGTTTGATCAGATAAAAGAAAAGTGGGGCGGTCTTCGTATCTATCACAGTGGCGGCGATGATTATGTTGATGGGGTTATTATTATGGCAGAAGAAATGAGTTATAAAATTTGCGAAAGATGCGGCTGTCCCGGTAGTCCTAACAAGCAGGGCTGGGTAATGACGCTTTGTGATAATTGTAGAGGCAAAAATGGATGATCAAATAAAAATTGCTAAACAAATAATGAGGGAGGATGCAGCTGTGTTAAATAAGCTGGGAAATAATACAGTAATGTATTGCGACGTTTGTGGAGAGTGCTGTACAGATGAAACATATGGGACAGAAAGTGCGAAACTATCTGCCCAGTGGGGATATCTATCAAACAAAGATGGAGATACATATAATGTTGATCTTTGTGAGTCTTGCTTTGACGCTACTATTAGTTTTTTAAAACAAAGAAAACAAGAATTGCATTCAGAATAGTTTGACAAATGACGATAGATATGATAGAATAGTACCGGATGGTGTAACGGTAGCACAAAGGATTTTGGTTCCTTTTGTCTAGGTTCAAATCCTAGTCCGGTAGTGATGCCTCGTAGCACAACGGTAGTTGCAAGCGGCTGTTAACCGCTGGGTTGTAGGTTCGAATCCTACCGAGGCAGCTTGGGAAGCTAGTGTTTAGGAGTAAAAATGAATTGGACTAATATTAAATCTTGGGCTACGTCACATGGATATAAAGTAGACAGAGAGAAGGTCACAGACTCTCCAAAGAGCTATAATTACTGTTGGGAAAGGAAGTCTGACCCTTCCATCTCTGGTACTTCTGATAGCACGTTTAATCTTGCTAGAGATGTATATAATGATATTACTGACGGCAAGTTCGTTGAATATCAAAAGAACTACGAGAAGGAAAAAACATACGACCAAATACATAATGAACAAACATTCTGAGGTAATATATGCCATACATTAAACCAGAGCAGAGGATTTGGTATGAAAAGCCTGTCAATGAATTAGCCAAAGTACTAGGATCGACACAAACGGACGAAGAATTTATGAAGAAGTGTGGCGATCTTAATTATTGCATTAGTACTCTGATTGGGAGGGTGATGGATAAACCATCTTATTCTAAGATTGCCATGATTACTGGTGTTCTTGAAAATGTTAAGCAAGAGTTTTATCGTAGAGTTGGAGCGCCTTACGAAGAAAACAAGATTGTTCAAAATGGAGATATCAAAGAGTACAGGAGGTTGTATCCATGATTTATGAAATTAAAAGCCTGAACGGTTTTGCCAAGAGTCTTGGTAAACAAGTTGCTAGAGAGGGTGGCTTCTCCAAAAAAGAACTAAAAGGATATATTACTGTTAGTAATATTAAAAACATGATCAAGCAACACGCAAGCAAGAAGCGTGGCAAATTCTACATTGACGAAGATAGAACACATCAAGTATGTGAAGAAATATTTGATTGGTTAACTGGCGTTAGTCTTGCAAAACTGGCTGCACAGGATTATCTTGAATGTTACTGGGATGATAAACAGAACACTATGGTATTTAAGAAGAAATGAAACGCTATGTGGAATATTAAACACAAGTGGATATTTGTTCACCCTCAAAAATGCGGTGGCTGTTCTATCGAGAAATTATTAAGAGAACATCATGGATATGATGAATGTTTAATGAATTTCGACAATCAACACTACAATATTTCTCAATACTTGGATTTAATCGAAGAAGACGCAAGAAATTATTTCATTTTTGGCTGCATAAGGAATCCTTGGGACAGAATGGTTTCACTATTTCATCATGCTATTCAACACGATAAATATCAAGGATCTTTTGATCAGTATATTCAACAAAAAGGACTATACAAGCAGGATAAAATATCGCTACAAGCAGAATTTAAGTTTAAGCACAATGGTAAAAATTTAATGGATTATGTTGCTAAACTAGAAAACTTCAACGAAGACGTTGATGTAATTATGCAAAAGTTAAATATAAACAGCTACACTTTGCCACAAATTAATCATAATACAAATAGACCAAAAATTCCATATCAAGAATATTACAGCGATCAAACAAGAGATATGATAGAAAATATTTTTGGGTGGGACATAGAAACTTTCGGATACAGGTTTGAATAATGAACGTTTACACATTTTATGAGCCAATCGCCAGCTGGGGCCATGATAGATCTTTGTTAGATCTATGGGTAAAAAATTGGTCGGATAAAGGATTTAATCCTGTTATTATGTCTTTAAATGATGCCAAAAAGCATAATTATTACTTAAAATTTTCTGAAACAATATCAAAGTCTTTTAAAACAATAACTAAAAAAGATATTATCAATCCAAATAATGCGTGGTCATATTATATTTATTATAACTATATTAGATTTTTATCATATGCAACTATAGATACAAAACAACCCATACTCATTATGGATTATGATGTATATAACATTAATTTAAACCCGGAAGAAATATCGGGTCTTTCAGAAAATATATTTTTTTATTGGTCGATATGCCCATGTTTAATGACTGGATCACCAGCCAGTTTCGGTAATCTGTGTAAGATGTTTGCTTTTGTGACGGAAAATCATTTAGATTTGCTAGAAGAAGAATATAAATTATCTCCCTATGTCAGCTTCCATGAGATGGCGTTGATGCATCTATTAAAATTTTCCAAAAATAAAACACTCAATCAAATATTGGAAAAATACAATATAAATTTTGCACATGATGACCATTTAATATCTACATGCTTATATCACTCTTCCAATGCGATAGTTAGAGAATATTGTAATAATAACTCATTAGACATAAAAAACTTAAATCATGAACAAAAAATAAATATACGCATTAGGTGCGCCAAAGAAAAAATAAATAATGCTAATATCTAACTTAACATACATAAACTTAGATCACAGAAAAGATAAGCTTAAACACGTATTGGCTGTATTAAGAGCTTGTCCAATCCCTTACTTCAAAACATCAGGAGTATTAATAGAAAATGAAGATGAATATCAAGTCTCAGAGTTTTTGAGAAGTTATTCCCCCAATCCAAATTTCCTTAAAAGAACGCTGGGATGTTTTTTTGCTCATAAAAACGCTATTCATAATCTTATAAAGATAGACGATCCTAATGTAGATCAATATTCTATGATTGTTGAAGATGACGTACTTATCGATGAAAAATTTTGGAATACTATATTAAACACAGACCATCACGCATATGATGATGCCGACATTGTTTTTTTTGACACAGGCAGAACATTAAGCAATTTTGGTAGGTATGAGTTAATAATTAACCAGTATCCCATATGTTACAGACTTCCTAAAGGTGTGTGTGCTGCAAAAAATGGAATATTATACTTTTCAGGAACCTATTGCTATGCCATCAAAAATTCTAAATTAAAAATCATAAAAGAATTTCTGGATTTTCAAGAAAACGTTGGAGGTATAGATATGTGTTTAATGAATCAGCTAAATTCTTACCATGTTCAGACAAATTTGGTATCTTTTAGCACAAAATTAAATTCAGACATATGTAATATAAAATGACAAAAAGCACAAAGGCAATATTTATACACGTACCCAAAACGGGGGGAATGTCTATCATCCAAGCTATAGAAAAACATAAGCTAGATGTTCGATATGGACATGATAGAATTAGTTGCTATCATAAAAACGAAACTCAAGAAAGCTTTACATTTTCTTTTGTTAGAAATCCTTATGACAGATTTGTTAGCGGCTTTTACTACTTAAAAAATGGTGGAATAAATGAACAGGACAAGAAGCTTGGGGAATTATTGCCAAATAACATAGAAGAATGCCTAATAATGCTAAAGTCTTTGGATCGCACTCGGCTAACAGTAAATGGTGTGCATATATTCCATTTAACTCCACAATTCTATTGGCATAATCGTGAAATTGACTTTATTGGTAAATTTGAAAGGCTGGATGTAGATTTCAAAAAAGCAATGAAAAATATAACAGATAACAATATCACCTTAGAAAAAGTGAACGCCTCCAAAAACAATAAACACTACACAGAATATTTAAGCCAAACATCAATTGACTGCATTAACACTATTTTCGAAAAAGATTTTGAAAAATATGGATATAAATTCTTATAAAAACTAAAGACAAAAAGGAACACACATGCCAAAGAAAAAACAAGTATCAATCGAAGTAATTGAATACATTCAACGCACAATCAACGAACTGCTTGAAAGCAAGATGGAACAAAGCTCTAAGCGTAAACTTTGTTTCATGATGGAGAAACTACTCAAAGACACAAAGCAAAAAGAAGATGATTACCAGTATCTATACTGGAATAAGTTTGGTAAATTAGATTGGGCGGCAGAAAAAGATCAGCACTTGACAAAACTATCTGTAGGTGCTACAATTAAAATACCGCAAGAGTATATAACTGGACCAGATTATGATGGTTCAGATAGCTTTATGGACAGCGTACAGGGTGAATGGTCTAGGCAATACTACTAAAAGGAGAAGTCATGAGGACAACTATATTTATTATTGTCAGTTTATTTGGAATTTCATGTGGTGCAACGGAATGGATTCCCTACGTACCTCAACAAACAATTGTTCAAGAAACGGTTGTTCAACAGCCGATAATTCAATATCAGCAAACGGTTCCACAGATTTATTACCAGTGGGTTCCATATGTCGTAAATCAGCCGATCATTACTGAGCGTAGATGTTTAATTTTCAAGAGGACTATAGTTGAAAATGTTCCTGTAATACAGTGGGTATATCAACCAATGGTGCTGAGATGACACTTGGACATGTTGCATTATTTATTATCGTATCATTATTTCTACTTGGGGCTAGCTCTATTACGGCTAGCCTATTATTCAATGAATATGACAGAAGGGTAGAATACAAAACAAAAACACAACAGAAAGTTCAAGCAGCACCAAAAAGTGTAATAGCAGATCACGAATTTTTTGAAGATGACGATTTATTATTAGCAGATGACATCTTAGAATAGGAGATAATTATGGGATGCAACGGCGAAAACTGCGGCAAGAGATATAACTGGGATCTTGAACCAGACAATGAAAAGAATCCAAAATATTTTTCTTCAAACTTCTTTGCTCCACGAATGAATCACTTCGTTGACAAGCCAGATAGGTTTATTATGGAGGAAGATATATCACATCAGGAAGATATTAACGATCATCTAAATCTTTTAATTGAAGATATGATGGATGATCCTGATATTGTAGACGTTGACGAAGTTATCAATACACTTCAGGGTATTATTAATATTCATGAATTGAGAACACATAAATTGTGGGAACATTTTAAAATTATTTTTGAGTTAGACGAACACGCCCCTTGCAATTCACAGAAGAAGAGTTATAATCCAGATAAGAAAGTTGATCCGTTTGATCCATTTAAGGAATAAACGGAAGTTGCCCTCATAACTCAATTGGTTAGAGTAGCGGTCTTTTAAACCGTAAGTTCTAGGTTCGAATCCTAGTGGGGGTACTGAGGGAGTGTAGTCCAAAGGCAGAGACAACGGACTTAAAATCCGTACAGTGCGGGTTCGACTCCCGCCACTCCTACTTTGGAATAATAGTAGCGTTATAAACGAAAGGTTAGTATGGATACTTGGGATAGAAGAAAGATATCAGAATGGAACCACAACTCTATGAACAAAGGTGTTGAAAAATACCGAATAGGTCATAGAACTAAGTATATTAACTCTGGAACTATACTGGTTGATGATATGTACTACTTTTATTGCAAGAAAAAATTAGTCAGGATAAAAGGCACTAAAGAGTATATCAAAGTAGTTAGTTTTAAGCATTTTTATGATCAATTTCTAAGCAATGTATCTACTCCAGAAGAAGAGTATGATCTAAGAAAATTAAACACAGCAGAATCTAAAGGTGAGTATCGCAGAAGATCTCTGTGTAACATGATTTCAAAATTTAATTTGATGGACAGAACAGAATGGATAAATGATGCAACTGTTTTGGTAGATAATAAATATTACTATTATGCCCAGAAGAGAAAAGCAAGGGTGAAGGGTAGTAAAAAGTATTATCAAATGAGAGGTTTTGAACATTTCTATGAAGTTTTTTTGCGCAAGAAAATTTCTTGGTAATATTTCGGCCCCATAGTTCAACGGATAGAACAGCGGTCTTCTAAACCGTCGATAGAGGTTCGATTCCTCTTGGGGCTACTTACGGGTCCGTAGCTCAATGGTTAGAGCAGCAAACTCATAATTTGTTGGTTGGGGGTTCGAATCCCTCCGGGCCTACTTAAGTGTATATATTCATATCATTATTTCCGCACAAGAATGGAGGCATGGTATGGTCAAGCACGTAGCAATATACGCTTTTAGTTTTTTAATTTCACTGTACACTCTCATGGGATTTAATAATGCTGCCAAGTCTAGCGACATGGAATTTTTGAAATCACAAATGAAGCCAAAATTAATTATATTCCATGCCGATTGGTGTTTACCTTGTAGAATGATAAATAAGTGGATAGAGACCGACGATAAGATCAAAAAACTACTCCAAAATTACGAAGTAGAACATTATGACTACGATCTTGACAAAATGATGAGAACAAAGTATAATGTAATGAAGATACCTACCATTATCGTAGTAGTAAATGGTGAAGAAAAAGCCCGCAAGGTAGGCATATCTACTGGTAAAAAGGGGTTAGAATTATTTTTGGAAGCGTACAAATAGGGGGCGTAAAGGTTTCGACAGGTAAATAGAAGTATAGATCGCATCGACTGGTTGATCTAAAGGCCAGTTTAAAAATAGATCAAATTTTCAATTGCCGATACTTCTGTATTAGCACTCGCTGTTTAGTGAGGGGGGTTGCCTAAACCTTCTTACCCAATTAGGCTGACTCCGATAATCGGATAGGGTTGTTCTACCTAAATTAAATAGGGCGATAAGTGTAATCACTTTGACGTTGGAAAGACAAACAATTTTGTCTATAGTATTAATAACAATAGACTAACGATGTAGAAGTTTATATGGAATTTATACTGGACGCGAGTTCGACTCTCGCCGCCTCCACTTAACACATGTCTAGAACAACCAAGAAACACATTGCAAAATCTGTTGAATTAATGAAAAATGGCATGTCTTTTGAAGATAATGTCAAACAATTAAGATGTAGAAAAGTTGCAGATAAATTATATACCAAAGCCTGCATCGCTTATAATTATCAGCACTACGATAAATCTCTTGAATATTTAATAGATTTATACAATGATCACAATAAAATAGATCATAATTTATTCTCTTATGCTTCCTATAGCTTCTTGGTTAAGAATACTAATGTAGACGAATTGTTTTTATCTGACATATGCAAAATTCATTTTGAGATAAAAGATCTTTACGACACAAGTAACTTAGAATTATTAAACAAATCAGTTTATCACTATGTAACAAATTCACAGCATGTCCCAGTTTGTGTAATACAGTTTTTAAGCTCAGTAATTGACAGTGAGATTGTCAAGAAAATATACAAGAGTGCAGATCCTTCAGAAAAAGTTGCCAATACATTTCTATCAGCTTCTATAAACTTCGAAAAGCTAATGGGAAAAGATATCGTACACTGCTATTACAATGAAAGTTCAAGTGGTATGGGCGATTTTCTTCGCGGGTCATGCTACCTTTTTGATCTCTTGGAAAACAAAGATTTAAATTTTCATCTTAATTTTACAAAGCATGATATATCTAAATATTTACGATCACCCTCAAAGTTTTCATTCAAAAAGAAAGACATATTAGATACAGAGAAAGTAAACAAAGACTTATGTATTGGAAAGAATTATATTCAAAACATAAAAGACAATCTTATCGATGTATTAGAAAATAGTTCCGGTTCTAAAATATATATGTTCACAAACTATTCTGATTTCATAGATAATCCGGCGAAAGCAGAGCGAATATCATTAACAAAATCATGCCAAGAGTTTATGAAAAAAAATCTAATATTCACACATGATGTTATAAGCGAAAGCGATAAAATAATAAACTCACTTGGGATAAAATATTATTCTATTATGCATTTTAGGCTAGGCGATAGGATGTGCTTAACGGGAGTTCAGAAAAAAGAGTTGTCAACAGAAAATTTAAACACAAAAGAGTACGATATAAATCTAGAAGATCTTAAAAACATAATTATTGAAAAACAAAAAACAACTGGTGATCATATTATTGTCATGTCGGACTCCAACGAGCTAAAAGAATATGTAAAAGAGCATTGCGATAATAAATTCATTCACGTTATTCATAGTAATAGTCAGCATTGTTCAAATAATCCGGGCAATATCTCTAAACTAAAGATCAACAAAAAAGAAAAAATACACAATATGTTTTATGTCGCTCTTGACATGAATTTAATATCAAGATCTTCGTCAATATATTCTTACAGCGTATACCCTTGGGGATCTGGATTCGTGTTCTGGCTTGCGAAAATTTTTAACATACCAATATTAACAACTCAAATTGGAGTATAGATTATATGTACGGCCAAGTAATTGTAACTGGCGGTGGTGGTTTTCTAGGCAAGCACGTTGTCAAAAAGCTTTTAGACAGCGGCTATGAAAGCAATCAAATAATTGTACCTAGACATATTAACTACAATTTAACCGACAGGTATGACTGTGAAAAACTTTTTTACTCAAACGGTAATCCAGAAACTGTAATACATTTAGCAGCAAGCTGTGGTGGCATTGGAGCTAACAGAGAAAATCCCGGATATTATTTCTATGAAAATATGATGATGGGTCTTAATGTAATAGAGGCCGCAAGAAATTTTGGTGTTCAAAAATTTGTTATGGTTGGTACAGTTTGCTCATATCCAAAGCATTGTCCGATTCCTTTTACCGAGGAAGATATATGGAATGGATATCCAGAAGAAACAAACGCACCATATGGTATTGCTAAAAAAGCATTATATACTATGCTAAAGGCTTATGAAGATCAATTTGGATTTAATAGCACCGTTCTTATTCCATCAAATCTTTATGGTCCCGGTGATAATTTTGATCCAAGATTTAGCCATGTGATTCCAGCATTGATTTTAAAGTTTAAGCAGGCTATGGACGATAATCATAGAGATGTTGAATTGTGGGGGACTGGAAAGGCTACCAGAGAATTTTTATACGTTGAAGACGCAGCAGAAGCAATTGTTAAATCATTAAGCGTTCATACCAGTTCAGATCCAATAAATGTTGGCACTGGAGACGAAATTTCCATTAAAGAGTTAGCAAATAATATTGCACACATAATGGGATTCAAGGGAAAAATTGTATTTGATACATCTATGCCAGATGGACAGCCACGAAGATGCGTAGATACCACAAAGGCTGCACAAATATTAGATTTTAAAGCCAAAACATGCATAAATACAGGCTTGAGAAAAGCAATTGATTGGTTTTTAACCGTCTATTAGTGTATAATATTATGTCATCACGGCGATGACGCACAGATGCCACACAAGTGGGTCTGATTTACATACGAAAGAGAGGTTCATTATGACTATTGTTAGATATAATCCGTCTACACGTTTAGCCCCACGTAGAGTTGACCTTCTATCACAGGTCAACAAAGAGCTTGATCAAATCTTCAATCAAGTATTCAATGGGCATTATTTTGCAGATAAAAAGACTAAAGGATATCCATTAATGGATGTCATTAGAAAAGACGATTCTTTAATTTGCCAATTTACAGTTCCCGGTGTTCAGCTAGATGACATATCATTAGATATAACAGATGAAGAATCTGGAAGATATCTATGCATTTCTGGTAAATTATCGTCAGAATATTCTGATTTTAGTTCAGACGAATACCAAATAAAAGAACTATCCTCTCAGGAATTTCGTCGTGTATTAAGATTGCCAGACGATGTTTCAGAAGAAGAACCATTAGCGGTTTTAAGAAATGGCATCTTGACTTTGACTTTTAGTCTTGCTAGAATAGAAGAACAAGCTCCAGCGGCCAAAAAAATAAAGATTCTACAAGGATAACTTAAGGATATTTTGTAGTCAATCTTGGGGGCGTGGGGAAACTCTCGCCCCCATTTTTTGGTGTATATATTATGGAGGTAAATATGTTTGGTTTTTTAGACAAGATGTACGGAAGATCTCCTGAATGGAGAAAAGTTCGTGCTGAACACATCAAAAATAATCCACAGTGCGCTGCCTGCGGCAGAAAAGAATCACTTGAAGTTCACCACATAGTGCCTTATCATGTAAATCCAGACCTAGAACTGGAACCATCAAATCTCATCACTTTATGCGGAAAATATTGTCATTTCATTTTTGGACATTTCATGGACTGGAAAAGCTGGAACGAAAATGTAGTCCGCGATTGCACCTTATATCAAATCTCTAAAACAAACAGACCTTATAAAGAAGAGATATTTGGTGAACAACCGAAGGAGCGATCTAATGCGACACTTAATTTTATCTTTAGTTATTTTACTTGGCCTTTTAGGATTTGTTCACGCAGGAACAATAGACCCAACGGTTGAAGACTCCAAATATATTGAATATGGCAATCAGCACGAATGCGTTGTTCAAATTGGCGGGGAATACTCTGACCAATCCAAAAAAGGACAAAAAATAGGCTTCCTAGCTTCCGCTGTAATAATAAAGCCAAGAATTGCCTTAACAGCAGCACACGTTGTGAAAAATGGAAGAAAAATGTATATAATAATAAACGAACGAAAAATAGACATTTTATTCGCGGTGATGCTAAAAGCTTATGACCAAAACAAAGTAGGTCCGTTTGATATAGCAATATGTTATCTAAAAGAAAGCAGCGAATTGGATTTCTATCCAAAGCTTTATGAAAAAAATGACGAAGTGGGTAAAGTTTGTAGCATTGCTGGGTATGGAATTACGGGCAATCATAGACAGGGCGCAAAAATTCACGACGGAAAGAAAAGGGCTGGGTCTAATCATGTAGATGAATTGTTTAACGGAATGCTGGTTTGTTCGCTTAACAGTAGGCCATACACATCTTTAGAGTTTCTCATTGCTCACGGAGATAGCGGAGGCGGTTTATTTATAGATCAGAAATTAGCTGGGATTAACTCTACTATAATGACTCATAAGGGTGGAATACTAAATTCAGATATACAAGACCAGTCGTGTCACACAAGGATTAGTATTCATAAGCCTTGGATAGATTTTATTGTTGAAGAAATATACAAAGGCACACTAAAAAACACAAAGGTTAAATTCAATTTACTTAACTTTAGCAAATGATAAGTCATAAAAAAAAATTTTTATATATTCACATACCGAAAACAGCCGGTATGTCACTGAGAGATTTTTTCGAATCATATAGAGATGATAAAAAATTTTCATTGGGTCATCCTTATTATTGTGAGTACTTAAAAATAGCTAATATACGGAACTATTATAATTTTACTTGTGTAAGAAATCCATTTGACAGGCTAGTTTCAGCCTTTCTATACATAAAACAATCAAATATGACAGAGGGAGAAATATGTTTAAGAGACCGTCTTGGTATAAACAAGCTTGATTTCAAGAGTTTTGTAGCACGTAAATTAGAAAAAGCTATTGATTATGACGGTTGCAGACAAGGTAGACCTAACAATATTGGAGACGATCTTCCAAGACATTTTCATCCACAGTCGTTGTTTATCAGAGGGTGCAATTTAAACGGTATAATAAGATTTGAAAACTTACAAACAGATCTCGAAAAAATTTGCAAAGACCTTAAAATAAGAAAAAAAACAACTGAGCTTCAAAAAATAAACGTAAATGAAAACAAAAAAAATTTCAGAGAATATTACGACAAACGTACTGAAAAAATAGTAAGAAATCTTTATAGGCGTGATTTTGAAATTTTTGGTTACGATTAAAAGATTGACAAATCCTAAAGAAAAGGGTAGAATAAGAGGAACTCGACAAGGAGATTGATAATGAGTAATGGAAAAGGCGATAAGCCAAGACCAAAATCTATATCACAAAAGGAATGGGAAAAGAGATACGAAAGTATCTTTGGTAAAAAGGATAAATTGAAGAAGAAAAAAAATGAACGTTGAATTAATTTCTATAACTCCAGATGCCGAGAAGACTATAGCGTATTGCGCGAGAGTGTCTAACCCAATGGGGCAGGATCGAGATGAATATGCTAAATTATTAAAGTACTGCATTGATCATGGCCATTGGTCAATTTTTGAAATGTCAAACATGGTTCTTGAAATAGAAACTACTAGAGGTATTGCAGCACAAATACTTCGTCATCGTAGTTTTAGTTTTCAAGAGTTCAGCCAAAGATATGCTGACACAAATTTAATCGCAGAAGATATTCCAGCTCCAGATCTTAGAATTCAAGATAAAAAAAATAGACAAAACTCTCTTGACAATCTTGCCGATAATGATAAAATAACGTGGAGCAGGATCATTGAAGATCACTTCAGAAAGAGTCAATATATTTACGATGAAATGCTCAAAGTTGGAATTGCAAAAGAATGTGCGAGATTCGTACTTCCTTTAGGAACGCCAACTAAAATGTACATGAATGGAACCATTCGTAGCTGGATACATTATATTAATCTACGTTCAGCTAACGGAACGCAAAAAGAACACATGGATGTAGCAAATAAGTGTAAGGAAATTTTTATTCAACAATTACCCGTAGTAGCAGAGGCATTAGGCTGGAATGATCCAAGTTGACGTAACTGAATTAGATATTGATAATTGTATTGCAAATCTTAGACATTCACCATTAGAGGTGGCAGCGGCTAGAGCTTTAAAAGTTGACGTTGACAGAGTTGAAGTCAAACACGATAAAGTCTGGGTCTGGATGTACGATGACTCAGATTATCTTGAATACGAATATTCTGATGAAGAATCATATCTTGATGTTTATGACTTCATTAATGAATGGGAAGTATTCATGGAAGACGAATCTATGGAAGAATTTTTAGCATCACCATTTTCATTTAATTTGGAGGAACATCATGATCCACGAACTGACTCCCGCCATTGGGCTGCATCAAGCTTTGATTACAGCGAGTTTGAAGATGATCCAACTGACGGTTTCAGAAAAAAATCAAGAAAGCACTTGACAGAGGACGATGATTGGGTATAATGGGAGAAGTCGCAACGACACACACACTTACTTAAGCACTTGTATAGGAGATTTGCCAAATGAAATTGCACACAGGAACACACGCAGTTGAAAAGTCAGGTGATTTTGAAGAGAATCAGTTCAGCATTGAGGCTTCAGCCAAAGCTTTCATGATTCTGTCCGATGGTCTTTATTCAAATAAGATCCTCGCAGTAATTCGTGAATTGTCCACCAATGCCTATGATTCTCATGTTGATGCGGGTAGGGGGGATCGGGCTTTTGAAGTACACCTCCCTACCCGCTTGGAACCATTCTTTCATGTTCGTGACTTTGGAACGAGTATGTCGCATGAAGACTGCATGACTCTATATACTACGTACTTCCGTAGCACTCGCAACAATAGTAATGATGCGGTTGGTTGCCTTGGTCTTGGCAGTAAAGCGCCGTTTGCTTATTCTGACAGTTTCACTGTAGAGGCTTTCAAGAATGGCGAGAAGCGTATTTATTCCGCTCATCGTGGATCTGACGGTAGCCCCTCGTTTGCTCTGCTAGAAACCGTTCCAACAACTGAAGAGAACGGAATCAAAGTTTCTATGTCTGTCAAGAATGATGACATGGATACGTTTAGGCGTGAAGCAATGAATGTATATAAGTACTTCAATGTTCGTCCTATTATTTCTGGCAATAACGATCTTTACTTTGACGATGATTCAGCGATACTTGAAGCGGAAGACAAGAGTTGGTCCTTTCATCATAGGCACAATAACTGTGTAGTCATGGGTCAAATTGCCTACAATATCGATGAAGATAGCATTGGCAGTCGATATGTTGAAGAAGATAAGGTTGCTGACTTTTTGTGGCAGTCCAGCGGTCTTCGACTTCATGTAAATATTGGCGATGTAGATATCACTCCAAGTCGTGAAGCTTTGTCATACACCCCACAAACCAAGGCGAATATTCGTAGTCTCTTGGAAAAGGTTATCAGCGATATTAAGGATACGGTGGAGGATGCCATCAAGGGTCAGCCAACTTTGTTCCTTGCTCGTCAAAAGTACGTTGAGGTTGAGCAACAGTGTCATTCAATCAAGTCTGCTATGGAAAGTCTTAATCAGGCTATTGAGTGGAACGGTCAAAAGATTTTTGATAGCATGGTTGGTAATAAGATCAAGGTGGAACATCTTGAACTTAAGCAAATGATTAAGTCTGGCTGGCGTAGAAAAGCTGAGACTAAGAGCGGTGTGGAGTTCCTAACATTCAACAAGACCGTAACGTTCTTTATCGATGACTGCCAGCGTGGTGGACTTGGGCGTATTCGTCACTATATTAAGGAAGAGATTGGTAGCGAAAGTTATAACGCTATTGTTTACAAGTTGCAAGACGGTGAAACTGTTGATAACAACGAGTTCCTCAAGACTCTTGGTGATGCAACTATTGGCGATGTTAAGCTCACTTCAATGCTTGAAAAGCCACAACGTAAAAGCAGTGGTGGTGTTGGATCTTCTGCTGATTACAGTGAAACTGATTATTATGATTACCATATCGATAACACAAATTCACATAAAGTTAGTGTTAAGGCAACCAATGTAGTTTATATTCCACGTAAGTGTACTAGGAATAGTGCTGAGTTATATATCAATGATGCTACTTTTGATCCGGGTTCATTGCATAATCTACTCAGACTATTTCACGAAGAACTTGGGGTAACTGATACGTTCTACTTCATGACCCCATCACAGATCAAGACACGTAAGCTTGAAGAGCGTGACAATTGGAAGGGTCCAGAGTACTTCGTAGAACTTGTTACCAAGCTTTATGAAAAGTATCAGACCAAAATGATTGCACAACGTAATAAGGATGACATTCATGTAAATAATGATATTCTTAGAGCTTTTGCTCAGTCAACCACTGATGGTGAGGCAAAGCGTATCGCTGCTGAGTATATGGAATACGAAAATGAACTAAAGCAGAGTCGTGATGCTTGCAATCGTATCTGGAAGGCTTGTAATAAGCTGCGTATCACTATGAATATCGACATTCAGGATTACGATAGCGATGCTAGGTTTGCCAGACCAATGGTAAAGCAGATGGAGCGTTTCCCAATGCTTGATCTAGTTGGGCGACCTTGGACTGAAGAGGCAAAGCAAGCTATGGCTGACTATATCGACCTTGTAGAAAATTCATCTAAAGAGTTGACAACGGTATGACGATAAGGTATAATAGAGAGACAAAGGAGGATAATTGTGGAAAGCTGGGTTAAAGAAGCAATGGAAGATTATCTGGCAGTTTACCAGAAGAAGGAAAAGAGCAAGCGAGGATTTTACAACGCTTGGACTAAAAAGGAGATGGAAGCTTGGATTAAACAAGCAGCATACTATATGGACGCTGCTGTTAGCCAACAAAGGCATGAAGACGAAGAATTTTAATCACACACACAGGAGTTTTGAAATGAACTATATTATTGCAGACGATGGTAATGTGACGGCAGTTGTGGCTGGTGAAGTGTATACGTTTGGCAAGTCTCACCCACGATATAGCCGACTAATTAATCACCTTAAGAATAACAACGTTGAATATTTTGAAGCATCTTACGATGTAGTCTCACAGGTCAATCAGTATTGTGATGGATATGTGAGTGTTGATGGTGGACGATTCTCATGGGATGGTATTCCAATGCCAGAGATGTTCACGGGTACGATTATGGATATGATCAATCAGGGGTATCCATTTGAGCCTATGCTTAACTTCCTAGATAATATGTCGCAGAACCCATCTGACCATGCTATCGTTGAATTGTTTGAGTTCATGGAAAACAAGAATATGCCTATCACTCCAGATGGACATTTCCTAGCTTATAAGGCAGTCCGTGCAGATTACAAGGATATTTGGTCAGGTACGTTTGACAATAGCGTTGGTAACGTCTGCGAGATCGAGCGTCAGCGAGTTAATAGCAATCGTGAAAGCCACTGTGCCGCTGGCCTGCACGTTGGTGCGTTTGACTACGCAAAGTCTTATGGCGGCATTGATCTTGACGAGGGCGAAGATGGCGGTGGAAATAAGCTTATGATCTGTAAGGTCAATCCACGGGACGTTGTTAGCGTTCCAAGTGATTGTCGCTGCCAGAAGCTACGCTGCTGCCGCTACGAAGTTGTCAGCGAATTTGAAGATTTGTTCAAGAGCGTTGTTCATATGACCAAGGACGATATCAAGTATGATAACTTGAAGAAGCGCAATAAGGAATGGATCGTTGAAGTCACAGCTAAACTGGAACGTGTTAATCAGGTTCTAAAGAAGCGCGAGTTGGTGAGTGTGTGATTCCCTTAGAGAGTCTGGGGGGAACCCTCCCCAGACTCTCTTTTAAAATCACACTGTCTTAATAAGGAAAGTAAAAATGAAAGAAAATATTTACGTAAAATCATCAAGAACGCATGGTTTTGGAGTATTTGCAAAAAGACACATAAATAAAGGTGAAATTTTAGAAGAATGTCCGGTCATTTTTCTTGCAGACAGGGAAAGATATCAACACGACAAGCAAATTAATAGATATGCCTTCCGGCAGTCTGGTTGCGGATGTGAAGAATGTGTAACACATGGTTCTCAAATGTTTCTGCTTACTGGCTATGGTTCGCTCTATAATCATAGCGAAAACCCCAACGCGATCTTACAAGAAGCAATAGAACCATATTCGAATCCAGAAGATTTAGAAGATTTAGAAGAAAAAGAAGGATTAGAAATAGCTGGGAGATTACAGTTTATTATCGCTTCGGAAGACATAGAAAAAGATGAAGAAATATTTATCAACTATTCAGGAAGTCTTGATGCTCGAAAGAATGTAGATTCAGAATGAAGATAAATATAGAACCAAAACTTGACTTTGACGATGTTCTGCTCGTTCCACAAAGAACTAAAACAGCATCGCGTTCAGCGATTGACCTAGAGCGTAAGTTTACATTCTACCATTCTACAGAAGAGTGGCGTGGTGTTCCCATAGTGGCGGCAAATATGGACACCACAGGTACGTTTGCCATGTCAAAATCTTTAATGCAACACAAGATGCCAACATGCCTACATAAACACTATGAAAACGCTAATTATTTAGCTCACTTACTGGAACCAAAATATCAGTGGTTTAGCGTTGGTATTAAAGGTCATGATCTAGATAAGTTAAAATCTTTTTCAGATATCACTGGGAAGCTCCCAAATATCTGTATAGATGTAGCCAATGGGTATACAGATGACTTTGTTAATTTCTGTTCCAAGGTAAGAAATGAATTCGGTAAACAACCAATTATTATGGCTGGAAATGTATGTACCCCAGAGATGGTACAAGAATTAATTTTGCACGGTGGAGTAGATATTGTTAAAGTTGGTATTGGTCCCGGTAGTGCCTGTACCACTAGATTAAAAACTGGATGTGGATATCCCCAACTGTCTGCTATAATGGAGTGTTCACATGCTGCTCACGGGCTTAGAAACGGCAAGGGCAGACTTGGGTTAATCTGTGCTGACGGGGGTTGTAGAAAGCCAGCAGACGTTTGCAAGGCGTTTGCGGCTGGTGCAGACTTTGTTATGCTGGGAGGTATGCTGGCGGGTACAGATGAATGTGAGGGCGAATGGACATACGAATACAAGTGTTCAGTTCAAGACAAGAATGGAAGAGATTGGTGGCAACCTCATGATCCCGGCTATCCAACAGAAACAAGAAAAGTAGAATTAAAGTTTTATGGAATGTCATCACACGCTGCACAGTCTAAGTATGGTGGAATTAAAGACTACCGCGCCAGTGAGGGCAGGGTTTTAACTGTTCCATACAAGGGTTATGCAGAAGGCGTTGTTTTAGATATCTTAGGTGGCTTACGAAGTTCATGTGCGTATATTGGCTCAACGTGTCTAAAAGATATGTCTAAGTGTGCAGAATTTAATGTAGTAAATAGAACTCATTTTGATCAAAGTGTTGAATGACATTACCAGCTATAATTATATCTACTATGTGTTATTTATGGACATGTGGATGTTGCTTTATCGGCAAGGATTATCCACACGCATTAATGTGGTTTGCCTACGCTTTAGCTAATCTAGGATTATTGTGGTATGAAATCAACAAAATGGGATGAACGTTTCCTTGACTTAGCCAAACTATGCGGATCGTGGTCGAAAGATCCGTCAACTCAAGTGGGAGCTGTGATAGTAGATGGTAATAATAGAATTGTATCTATTGGTTTCAACGGTTTTCCGCAAGGCGTTGAAGATTCTGAAGAAAGGCTAATTGACAGAGAGACAAAGTATGATATAATAGTACACGCAGAGGCAAATGCTCTGATGTTTGCAAATAAATCCGTAGAAGGATGTACTTTATACACTTGGCCCTTTCAGCCTTGCTCACGATGCGCAGGCTTAATAATACAATCTGGCATTAACAGAGTGGTTTCGGTAATACATTCTGATAAGCGCTGGAAAAAAAACTTTGAAATATCAAGTAATCTATTCAAAGAATCTAATATATTGCTAGAATTGTTATGATGAGTGAAGAGTTACCACCAGCAAGCGAAGAAGAAATAAGACAGTTGATTTACGACTGTATTAATGCGCACAGTTATGAAATATTAGTGAACGTTATCATCCACTTAAAAAAAGACTACGAAGAACTTGCAAAACTTGCCACGATGGGCTATTATAATGGAGAGCAAACACACAAGGAAGTAATGGACTACGTTACTTACGAAACATAGGAGTTTCAATGGACAAAATTATTCAAATGGCAGAAGCTCACTTGCAAAGCGTTAATAAAGCCATCAGCGATCTACAGTCGCAACGCGAAAATATAGATCAAGAAATTGATAAGTTGAAACAATACCTTGAAAAAGGTTTGGAGGAAGTGAAAGTTGTTAGAGCAAAAGATTTAAATAGTAAACAAGGAGAATAGTTTATGAACTATAAAGAGTTTATCGATAGGCTTTACGGGTTATCCTCGTCTTACAGATGGGGGCTTGAAAATAAAAAGGTAGTAGCTAAAATTAAGAGTGGCCCTAATCGCGGCTTTACTTTAAATCCAGTAACTGCCTTAGCTCACAAGTGCGGCTTCGGGTTCTTTAAGAACAACAGGGAAGAAACAGAAGCGGCAGCTAGTTTAATTGGTATACCAAGAACAACGGCAAGAAATATATATAGCGCAGCCATAGGTACTAAAAACCGTGGTAACGCACAAGTAATTCGTGGTAAAATTCGTTCAGCACTGGAGGTATAAATGAATATTAATTCTTGGTTTGGCTGTGGTCGTCTAACTAAAGACGCAGAATTCAATTTGACCCAAAAAGGAACTTCAATGACGAAGTTTCGAATGGCGGTCAACGACAGAAGAAATGATGACACGCTGTACTTAAACGTACTTTGCTTTGGTAAGATGGCAGAAGCACTCAAAGATCATCTTAAGAGAGGCAGACTCGTTGGGGTTCAGGGTAAAATAAAAATAGATGATTATCAGGACAAAGAAGGTAATCCAAGAAGCTCAGTGTGCGTGATGGCTGATGAGATTTCTCTTGGCCCAAACGGTCAGAGTGTTGGAGAAAACAATAAAACAGAAGCGCTGGCTTCAACATAATTTTACCACCTAAGAAAGAAAAAACTGCCCGCAAGATCAGTCTTGTGGGCTTTTTTTTTAACTCTGCTTGACTATTTGCCGATACAAGGTATAATGAAACAAAAGGAGTTCAAAATGGTAGACTTTATATCAAACATAACGGTATTAATAATTGTTGGGATATTTTGGCATTCTTTTTTTCAAGCCTTTTTTGACAAAAGAAAGCACATAAACAGTCTTGCAGAATATTTATTACTTGTAGAACACGAATCTGAGAACAGTGAGCGTAAATCAGAACTAACAAAAACGAAACCAATAAAGAAAAGCAAAGCCAAAAAAACAACAAAACAAAAAAAATCAGATTTACATGTTGACAAAACGGTTAGCGAAGAAATACAAAAAAATAATGAAATTAATCAATTAAAAGAAGATTGTAATTTAGCCATGCAAGCAATACATGTTAAAGCTAAGGAAAGAAAGTTTTTGATTCAAACAGTTTTTGAAAAGCACAATCCAAAAACAGTGGAAGAGTTCTTAAGAAAGGCGTTTGCGTAAAATGATATTATCGAATAATCTGAAAAACATGAGAACCTATTTAGTCGGAGCGATGGATAGAGTTCCAGATGGTGGCGCGCAGTGGAGACACTATATTACTCCAATATTAAGAGAAATGAACATCAATGTTCTTGATCCATGCAAAAAACCAATTGAAAGCGCTAAGGAAGATGTTAACACAAGACAGGAAATAGAACACTACAAAGAAACCGGTCAGTTTGATAAGATTAGAAATAAGTTTGGGCATATCAGAAATGCTGACTTAAGATGCGTAGATGTTTCTGATTTTATTATTGCACAAATAGACATGAACGTTCACATGTGCGGCTCATACGAAGAAATTGTTACAGCAAACAGGCAGAAGAAGCCGATACTAGTTTGGTGCAAGCAAGGAAAGCACCAAGCACCAAACTGGTTATTCTTCATGATACCTCACGAACACATATTTAGTCATGCAGAAGACCTAATATCATATCTTCGTGATGTCGATCAAAGCAATAATATATCTCTCCACAAACGTTGGTTATTTTTCGATGGAGTAAAAAATGATTAATTTAATGACACCAATCAACTCTCTTGGGTATGGCGTTGCCGGTTTAAATATTTACAAGTCTCTTCTCAATCTAACAAACGTTGGCCTATGGATCATTGGTGGGCCTGATATTTCCAGTAGAGAAGATTATCAATTGATACAACAAGGACTTGTTACAGCAAGAACGTGGGACAATCAAGCACCATGCCTCAAGATATGGCATCAGCACGACATGGCACAGTTTGCTGGCCGGGGAGAAAGAATAGGGTTTCCATTTTTTGAATTGGATAAATTCTCAGAACAAGAAAAACACAGTCTTAATTCTTTAGATAAAATTTTTGTAACATCAAATTGGGCTAAAGAAATTATACTATCAGAAACAAATATTAAAGAAGTTAGGGTAATACCTCTCGGCGTTGATCAAAATATTTTTTTACCAAATGCAAAAAATCCAGAAGAGAAAACTATATTCTTGAACTGCGGAAAATGGGAGATAAGAAAAGGGCATGACGTTTTGGTTGAAATATTCAACAAGGCTTTTACAAAAAACGACGATGTAGAGCTTTGGATGATGTGTAGTAATCCATTTTTAAGCAAAAAAGAAGAAGAAGAGTGGATTAATCTGTATAAAAGCTCAAACATGGGAGAAAAAATAAAGATAATACCAAGAGTTCAAACGCACGAAGAGGTGTATAAAGTTATGGCTAAAGTAGACTGTGGCATTTTCCCCTCAAGGGCAGAAGGCTGGAACTTGGAATTGTTGGAAATGATATCGTGCGGCAAGAACGTTATAGCAACAAACTATTCAGCCCACACTGAGTTTTGTAACCCAGAAAATTCCTTTTTAGTTAATATTGAAAATAAAGAAATAGCATTTGATGGAAAATGGTTTAATGGAGAAGTCGGCAGCTGGGCATCTATATCTAAAAAAGAAATAGACTGTTTTGTGGAATATATGAGGCACGTACACGCCACAAAACCTGTAAATAGCAAAGGCTATGAAACTGGAAAAAGATTCTCATGGTTTAATTCAGCTAGGAGCATCCTTAAACATGTTTAATTGGCTAAGAAAAAAAGAAAAAGACAGGACATCCATAACGTATTACTTCGACACAGACGGAGTAGTAAAAGTGGACATATCAATGGTAGATTTAGAAAAAAAAACAATCAATGAAATGATGGAAATATTTAGCGTTCTTGCTAAAGACTCCTGCTTTATTGAAACGTTAGATTTTTTCAATCGGTCCATGAACGAACAGAAAAGAGACGACGTTTCATTCGAATTGTTAGTTAAGTTTCATCAAGAAATATTACAAAAACAAAAAGGAGCTTTAATAAGCAAGGACACAGAACCGTATATAAAACCGTCTCAATTGTACAACTTGGGTAAAAAAAATGAAGAAATATAAAATAGGATGGCAGAAGTATGAAGATTTTTTAGAAAAACAAATGTCCTCTCCTTTATTGGATCTTTTTACTCATATTGTTAATGAAAAAATGTCTAAAGACCAAAACAAAGAAGGGTATGAGTCCACTCCTTATGAAGAGCAGGATGAGTCAGAAGAGAACGAAGGTAATTTTTCTTCCGTGATACCTATATCCCCACAGCTGATGGAAGAAATATCCATGTTGTCTACATACGATTGTTGGATAGGTCACACAAACTTTGACATAACTTTGGGTATAAAAAACAAGCTCGACAGGACAGAGGGTGTTGAAGTTCTACAAATATTAAGTAGATATAGATTTTTCATAGGGCTTGGAAAACTTTTTGATTTTAAACAGGTTAGATCAGATATTGAAAAAACAATTTTACCAGAAAATAGCAAAAAATAGGAGACAAATTATGAATTTGAATGCAAAAATTGAAAATGCGCTTAAGGACACTAATATTACCAAGATTATGCACAAAGCCTCAAAAAGCTTTATCAATCAATTGGATAAAGACACGATACACACATGTCAGATTAATGCCTTGTGGAAGGCTTTTGTTAATTTTAATCCAGAAAAAAAAGTCAAATTTACAACATATTTGTATAGTGGCGTTTTCATAGAGTGTCTAAAAGAATTAAAATTCAACCAAAAACACTACAGATTTACAAAAACAACACTACATGCCAACATACGCAAAGATGAGAATAGCTTTGTTTTGTTTGACATTTTAGACGAGGCTAAAAACCAAGAAGAAGTAGATTTAATTAATGACAAATATTCTAACATGACAATACAGGAGATGGCAAACAAGAGATCTTCAAATAGAGAAACCGTAAGAAAAAAACTCAAAAAAATATTGCACAGAATTAAAAAAAACGTAAAAGAAGTGTATTAATTAGTGGATATGGATTGCTTTCAGGACTTAAAGGACTATATTTGATTATATTGGAGAAATTTAATATGGCTAGTACAACAGTAAAAGGCTCTGGTTCTACCGTTAATGATGGAGGAACAGTAGTCAATGGTGGGAATGTTGGTTCTGATAACCCAATGACAGTGAGCAAATCATTGGCCACGATGGCTGATGGTGGCACAGACTATGGCTCAAAAATTGTTTCCCAGAATGGAAATACTGGAGATTACGCTGGCGTAACAACGGCTAATGCGGCTGGCTCTGGTGGTTTAGCATACTTCCCAAGCGCAGAGGATAGAAACTTCTTGCTGAGAGGCGCTGGAGATACATCTAATAAGATCAATAACTCCGCTAGCACTGCCGTTTCGCTGCCCAAGGGCGCTGGAACCGTCAATAAGATTCACAAGCTTGTTTCTGCCAGAAAACATGGCGAATTGGCTACAAGAGCCTTTAACGTTCTTGCTAGACCTTCCACCGACATGGTTCCCGGTAGAACTAAGGGCAATAATTCTGGAGTTTCTTATAACTATGTGCAAAAGGATGGCTCAACAGCCGCAGTAGACGATGCTGCTTCGCCAAGCCTTGCCATTCCGGGAGAACTTACTTATCACTTTGGCGCATTAGCTGCTCCAACCACGGATGATTATAAGGCTATCGATTCACACGAAGCTTAATTTTAAGCCTCCTAATTTTCGCTAGCTGGCAACGCCCCTTCGGGGGCGTTTCCTACATTTTTCATTCTGGAGTATTACGAGTGATTGACCTCAATTTAGAAATTATAGCTATTATTGCCGGATCTCTTGGTAGCGTGATAGGCTTTTTTACAGTATTATGGCGTAAATTTTTTAGCCCTCTCATCAAACTTGTCAAAAATCATGATACTTTTATTCAGTCTGTAGACGAACTAAGATTGTTAATGGAAAAGGAATTAACAACAAACGGTGGAAATAGTATAAAAGATGCTATTATAGACATGAGAGCCACTTGTGGCAGAATAGAGGGACGACAAAAAGTAATCATACAGAGAACAAAAGCTGCATTACATTATAGTAATGTATCCCTGTTTGAAACAGACGAAGAAGGTAGATTGGTTTGGTGCAACGCGATGATGCACGACTATACCAAAGATATAGTAAGCAGTATAGAGGGTTTTGATTGGATAAATCTTTTCGCAGAAGATGAGCGAGAAGAAGTTCAATCAGAATTTTTTTCATGTTTAAAAATGAACAGAAGATTTAATAAAACCACAAGGCTACAAAACAATACAATGGTTAGGCTTATAGGCTATCCATATAGGATTTCAGAAAATGAGCATGGCGGCTTTTTAATAAGTTTACAAGAAGAGGTTTAATGATGGCAGATAAAAATAATTCCCCAGCGTTTAGCTTAAACGTAACAGATGTCATAGAAATTACTAAAAATACAGCACTTGTGGCCTTGGCCGCTGGTTTAACTTACCTCGGTGAAAATCTAGGAAATTTAGATCTTGGTAATATGGGAGTAATGTTAGTCCCAATCGCAGCAGTTGTTATTAATACTGTTGTAAAATGGGCTAAAAACAACGTAGCGGAGTAACAAATGTTTAACACACCACAGGAAATCCTCAAATCTTATGACGAGGGTTTCGTAGGATCTTGGTGTGACCCAGAAGATACTGATAAACTTTTAGGAGAATTGCCCCACCCACTCTTTGGCGTAGCCGCATCGGATTTAAGTGAAAGCGGAAAAGGTAAAGTAGCATTATTATACAAGTCTGCTCAGAAGTTTGACCCTACTTTTGGATCGCACGAACGGCAAACAACAGGAGACTGTGTTTCCCACTCTACCAGAACGGCTGTAGATGTAACACGCTGCCACGAAATCGTTGGGGGCGATAGAGAAGACTTTGTTGCCAGAGGGGCAACAGAAGCAATCTACGGCTCTAGAGGGCATGGCGGTCAAGGAATGTCTTGCTCAGTTGCAGCACGGTTTGTTCACCAAAACGGTGGTATTTTAGTAAGAAAAGATTATGGCTTCGTAGATCTTTCAACCTACAACAGCAGAATAGGAACTAACTGGGGAAGAAGTGGAGTTCCAAGAGAAGTAGTAGAGGAAGGCCAGAAGCACCAAGTTAAGACCATTTCTCTAATTAATACAGTTGAACAAGCCAGAGACGCTATTGCAAATGGTTATGCTTTAAGTGTATGTAGCAATTATGGATTTTCATCACGAAGAAATGAACATGGTGTAGCGTCCAGATCTGGCTCATGGAACCACGCGATGGCATGGGTTGCTATGGACGACTCACACGAAGTATATGATGAAACTTTGTTTCTTATACAAAATAGCTGGGGCGTATTTAACGGTGGCCCAAAGAGATTTGAGCAACCAGATGGGTCATTCTGGATTCGTGAACGCGATGCCGCTGGCATGTTAGCGCAAAATGGTTCTTGGGTTTTTAGTGACGTTGATGGATTCCCACCAAGAAAAGTTAGCTGGACAATAAATCAGGTCTTTTAAGGAATATGTAAATGGCTAGAAATCCAGACGGCACAGCATTCTCTACAGACTTCTTAGACCCAAACTGCCCACAAGAACCTACTTGCCAGAAAGGATATTTTTCTCCAGTAGTAGGATTACAACCTTATACCGTTGTTCAAGAAGACGGAACAGAAATTTACACTTACTGTGCGTCTTTCGGTCCTTGCGTTCCCGAACCTACCGCGAGTACAACAAATCCACCACAACCACATACCGGCTATGAAGTTTTAGGAAGAGATACACCTTCTTGTAGGTTTACAGA
>Ga0255762_10000518_pt1 | contig 34403 bp, 30 predicted proteins | sample 101ome_16_FD_179962 | JGI IMG/M metagenome (GOLD analysis project Ga0255762, IMG submission 179962) | Coastal salt marsh microbial communities from the Groves Creek Marsh, Skidaway Island, Georgia - 101401AT metaG (version 2) | ecosystem: Environmental > Aquatic > Marine > Intertidal zone >...
CTTGAAGCAATGGCTAGAGGACGCGAGCAATTCGAAAGACTATTCTATTTTCTTGAAGATGAAGAATTACTCTTCATTCCAGAAGGTGAGCAATGGTCAGCAATCGAATGCATCGAACACATCAATAATGTGAATGAGGTATACCTACCTCAGCTCACTAAAATCTGCCAGCTTGAAAATGCCCGGGAACGGGAAACGTTGACCCGCTCCGGATTTCAAAAATGGGTTGGCAAAAAAATGGCACCCTTGTCCTCGACGGGTTCCAAGGTTCCAGCACCTAAGTCCATTCAGCCGAGACGGCTTCGAAACCCCGACTTGAAGATTGCGCCGCAAAAGGTTATGGAGAACTTCATCAGCGACTTTAGCCAACTCGAAAAAATTATTCGCATCATTCCGCACAGCAAAGAATTGAGCAATGAACGCGTTCAATCTGTAGTTCCCGTAGTGAAGATCAAGGCACTTACAGCGATAGAGATTCTTGTACCGCACCTCCTGCGCCACCTTGAACAAGCCCAACGCATCCTTGAAGGAGGTCGAAACGCAAAACTTGAGGCGGAGGCGAACAAAGATCCAGACATCATCTATCCAACAGCGCAACCGAAGGAGTAAGGAAAATTTTTCAACCCATAAAAAACCCCCTGCGGCTGCGCCGCAGGGGGTTTTTAGTTCATTATAATTTTCGGCTTACATGACCTTGATCCACAACTTGCCGTTGTACTGACCATTAAAGCCAGTTTCTTGAGCGTATTTCGCAGCTTCATAGTTGCCAAACTTCAACAAGAATACATAGTACATGTTGTTCTTAGGGTCTTGGAAGATATCTGAAGCGATGCCTTGTTGCTTCAGCTTATTCTGAAGCTTAACCGCATTATTGCTCGATCCAAATACACCTGCTGTTACATAATAGCCGGAAGATCCAGCTTGAACATTACCCGCATATTGATTAGGATCGTATCCTTTGATATTGCTCTTCACATTACCACCTTGTGGAGTGGTCGGGTAAGTTGAAGAAGCTGCATTATCGTTTCCTGAATTAGGAATACGAATATTCATGCCATTGTCCGAACCATTTCCGCCCATTGCGCCGCCGTTCTGGCCGTTGCTTGCCGATGCATCTGCAGCGGCTTGTGCCGCAGCTTCTGTTAGCTCACCTTTCATGGCGTCTTTCTCGGCGTCGAACATCTCTTTCTGCTGTGCAGACATTTCGTCTTTGAACTCATCCAAACGGTCATTCAATAGATCTTCCAGCTCTTCCGTTGAACGGCGTTGGCGATCTTTCAATTTCTTCAGTTCATTCTCTAGACGCTTATCTTTCTTGCTCTCCCCAAAGGTGTAACGCAACATGAATTCATGTGAATTGCCCAAGGCAAATCCATAGGTATTTAAAGAGAAGTCATAAGCGTAGCCCATTGTGATGTTCTCAGTCAAATGAATACCTGTGTTCGCAGTAACTGCGTATGAAGAACGATATGCCGCACCGATGTAGAAGTATTCTTTGTGATTAAACATCAAACCTGCATCCACTTGTGGGATGGTCACCTCGTTCGCACGAACAGTAACGAATGGACTCAGCGTCATTAAACCTTTCTGCAACTGCACGTCATATTGGGTGTTTACCACGTAGTGACGCATGTAATGGTATTGCATTGGCCCTAGGTAGTTGTCTGAGAAATCGACTTTAGGCGCTAGCAAGTTTGGCACCGCAGCTCCAAAGCTGAAATCACCGAACTGAAGATTAAACCCAAAGTTCAAATCAAACTTGCCGGTGTTCATTGCGCTGAAAAGTACTGGGTCCAATTCATCCGGCACACGAATTCCAGCAACATTAATGTTGTTGTTCACATAACCAGCACCCAAACCTAAGCTCAGGCTATTCTTATCCGTAAACTTGACGTGCCAAGCGTATGAACCGTAAAAACCAGAACGCGCTACAATGTCTGTTTGGTCATTAAAGGCATAACCGCTGTAACCAAACTTCAGGTCATCACGATTACCATTGAACGCCATAAACTGAGTTTCCGGTGCCCCTTGGATATCCGTCCATTGGCGACGGTTCAACACAGAGATTTCTGTTTTTCCTTCGATCCCGCTATATGCTGGATTAAAGAGGTATGCAGTATTTAAATAGTTCGAAATGAGTGGGAGCTGCTGGGCTTGTGCCGTCCATCCACCCAATACTACTGCGCTAAGTACAAATAACTTTTTCATGATTAGATGTTGTTTAAGACAGTCACTGCCGATTTTACTCTGATTTCATTATTGTGGGTCAATACGAAGTAGTACGTTCCATCGTCAAGCTTCGCACCACCATCGGTCGTACCGCCCCATGCGTTGTTGTACACTTCTTGATTGTATACCGGAGTTCCCCAGCGGGTATATACGGTAAACTCACACGGATCACCATTGGTAATACCACTTAAATCCAGAACGTCGTTCATACCATCACCGTTCGGCGTAATTACATTCTGAATATTGCCGTAGATGTTCGCGTAAATAACCACGGAGTCTAGCTCTTTTACAAAAACCTGTACACTAGCAGTATCCGTACAGCCATTCAAGTCTTCCACTTGAATGAAGAACGTAGTGGTATCTTCTGTAGGCAGCGCTAAGGTGCTTACACCATGTTGATTGCTAAACGTCGCCGGAGCATCCGCAAACCAGTAGTACGAAGTTCCACCTGATGAACTCAGCGTTGTAGTTTCTCCCGGAGAAATAATCTGTGGCGACGCCGTTGCAGTTGCAATCAGGTTGTAGTTGTATACGTCCAGCGTATCAACCGTTTTACACTGATTTATACCAAAGGCTTCAATGATGTATTGCCCTGGGGTACCGATGAAGTTTTGTTTGCCCGTGAAAAGACCGCCATTCCATGCGAAGTTCAATCCATTACTTTGAAGACTGACCAAAACACTGTCGTAAACACAAATACCTAGAGAATCACCAGGAAGGATTTTTAAGGTCGGGAAGTTGACAAAGTCGATGGTAGTTTCATTTGTAATGAAAGAACAAGTTTCATTGACAATGCTGAGACGGTAATCCGCCGTATCTGCAACGATAGAGGTATCCACCAATAACCAAGGTAGCGTATCGTTCGCTAGGTTCAACCAGTTGCCCGAACCGGAAGGGTACGCTACTTGCCATTGGTATTCCCATGTGCTGTTCAAGACGGTGTCTTGAGCCATCAACATAACAGAATCCGTGAGACACAAGGTAGTGGTTGGGAAGTTTTGGTACGACCACATGCCGACAGAAACCGTGGTGGAAGGAATGGTATCGACAAAAACATGGAAGACGTCACTAGTGTCCGAACAACCGCCCGGATCAGAGGTAACCACCAAGTACCACGTTCCAGTAGTATCGACATCAATGGTAGGAAGGGTATCCCCGATAAGTGGGTACATGACTGGCTGACCGAAGATATTTACACTATCATCCTTCAACCATTGGTATTTGTAGTCGTTAATACCCGGCGAAAAGAAGCTGAAGTGCTCCAAAGTCGCAATAGTTCCTTCACACATTTGAATACTGTCCATTCCGATGTAGTTGATACCAGCACCGCTGTTGGCGTAAATATCTACAGGTGGAGTGTATGAATTTGCAATGGTATCGTTTGATGTAGCATCACACAAGTTGGAGCTCACTTCAACTGCATAAGCGCCACTCATGATTACAAACAAACTGTCATCAATCTCACCGGCCATCGGAGCGCCACCTTGTAACCACTGGTAGGTATACGATTGGCCTGCAGGAGGAGCGTTTGCCACCAGGATTGCGGTATCGCCTTCACAAAAAGTGATTTCTCCATTTTTATCAAACCACTGAAATGCCGAAATGGCTGTATTAGGATTGGCACCAATAATCACATTCGAGATCGTATCTGAAATGCGCACAGGGTTTGAAGAAACCAATCGGAAGCTGTACACACCTTGTGTAGTCGTTGCCGGAATGAGCACATCGATATCATTACCTGTGCTTGCTCCATAAGCAAGTAGCGCGGTAGTATTGACGAAGTTTCCTGTGAAAGCCCCGCTGCTGTTACTCATTTCCACGGAGAACGTATTGCCTACGTTATAGGGAGAGGTAATGTCAAAAGAGAATACGATGGTATCTTCTTGACAGGCTTGCAAACTGAGCGATGCATTACTTGTACTTTGCGCCACTGCAGAAGCAGCGAAGAACAAGGATGCAAATGAGAGTAAAAGTTTTCTCATGTTTCTGTTTTGTGTTAAACCATAGCGCACAAACTGCGCATTGTTGCTAATTTCGCCATTGCACAGCAATTACCGTGCTACGTTTACTCATTAAAAAGAGGATTCTATCAACAATTCAACCATTATGACGCAAAATCAGGTCGAGAACATCAAATCCAAGATTGAAAGACTCGGAAATCTTCGCGGTGAAGCCCTTCAAGAAGGGGTAGTTCAGGTATTGGACCAGGAGGTCAATTATTACAATTGGACCGGATTTTATTTCATGAATGATGGGAAGCAGCAATTGGAGATTGGCCCATATGTAGGCGCTTATACAGATCACACCGTAATCCCATATGGACGCGGAATTTGCGGCCAAGTTGCAGTGAGTGGCAAAACGTTCGAAGTACCTGATGTTCATGCACAAGACAACTACCTCTCATGCAGTCTAGAGACGAAAAGCGAGATTGTTGTTCCTATGTACGCAGGAGATAAACTGGTTGGACAGCTGGATATTGATTCACACCAATTGGACCCGTTTACGAAAGAGGATCATGATTTGCTCGATTGGGTCGTGGCTTTCGTTGCGGAACGATTGGTCTAACTCTGCATACGAATGGCGTCCACTGGGTTTAATCGGGCCGCCATCCAAGCCGGAATCAAACCTGAAACCAAACCAATCACAGCACTTAATCCTAGACCTAGAACGATATTGTAGAGGCTCAAGAAGATCTCCAAATCAAAAGCTGAAGCTGCTACATAGGCTGCGGCTGCAACTAATATCAAGCCGGCCACCCCTCCTAATAAACACAATACAACAGATTCGGTAAGGAATTGGGCCAAAATGATGAAATCCTTGGCACCCAATGCCTTTTGAATTCCGATTTCGTTGGTACGCTCACGCACACTGACAAACATGATGTTCGCAATCCCGAATCCTCCGACCAGAATAGAGAACATTCCGATGATGGTCCCCATGATTCCAAGCGCGCTAAAAAGACTATCCAACTGATTAGAAATAAGCGATGGGTCGTTTAATGCAAAATTATCATCTGCTCCTGGGCGCAGTCTCCGAATGGAGCGCATAATTCCGGTTAACTCGTCTTTAAGTTGTGCAATAGAAACGCCATCTTTTGCGCTAACCATGATTACGTTACTATCACTCTTGTCCGTATTCACTACCATACGAACCTTTTTGAAGGGCACAATAACCATCTTGTCGTAACTCTGCCCAACCAAGCTTTCCCCTACTTTTTCGAAGACCCCAATGACGGTAAGTTTCTGGCCACTAATAGTGATGCGTTGGCCTATAATTTCTTCTCCTGGTAAAAAAACGCCTTCCGCAATGGAAGCTCCGATGATGCAATAGGGACGTCCGCCACTCATTTCGGCTTCCGTGAAGTAACGGCCTTGGGCCAATTCAAAGCTCCAAATCTTATTGTACTCAAAGGTGGTTCCCAAAACATCAACGCCCGAAGCAGAAAACCCGTCTCGCTTTACCGTCGCACCACCCAAAGAACTTCCAAATGCAATATTCTCAGCGTATTGACTTCTTCTGCGCAAGAGTTCTACCTCGCTGTTTAACGGGACCGGCCTATTCAAGTATTTCCACCAAGCGTATTCACCGCCTCCGCCCCAAGGCCATTTTTGTACATAAACTACATTATCACCGAACTGACTAACACTGTCTCGAATGTTCTTCTCCAACGAATCGACAATGCTGTACACCAAGATGATGGCAAAGATCCCAATAGTAATTCCCAACAAAGACAAAAAGGTTCGTAACTTATTGGTTGCCAGTGATACAAAGGCAAAGATGAAACTCTCTTTTAATAGGCGAATATAGGTGCGCAAAGGGGGATTTATTTCCTTCAAAATTAGCGCATTTAATACAGAATCTGCGAAGCGAAAACCTTACTTTTGCTCTTTCGCAAATTTTCCATTTAAAACCCTCTGCTTCATGCGCATTAAAAACGCCTTGATTTCTGTTTTCCACAAGGACGGTTTAGGTCCTATTGTTGACGCCCTGAATGCTATGGGCACCACCATTTATTCTACTGGTGGTACACAGGCATTTATCGAAGAACGCGGCATTGCCGTTGAGCGCGTTGAAGACCTTACCTCTTACCCTTCCATCTTAGGCGGTCGTGTTAAAACGTTGCATCCGAAGGTTTTTGGTGGAATCTTGGCAAGAAGAGCACATGAAGGAGACCAAGCACAAATGGCGGAATATGAAATTCCTTACATGGACTTGGTCATTGTGGATTTGTATCCATTTGAGGCAACGGTTGCATCGGGAGCTTCAGAAGCAGATATCATCGAAAAAATTGATATTGGTGGAATTTCGTTGATTCGTGCAGCAGCGAAAAACTTCAATGATTGTTGGATCATCTCCAATATGGAGCAATATGAAGATGCCCTTAATGTGCTCACCAGTGAGGAAGGTGCTACGCTAGATGTTCGTCGCCGTTATGCGCTCGAAGCTTTTGATGAAAGTTCAAACTACGACACCGCCATTTATCGCTATTTCGCAGGTGATCGTCTCGATTTAAAAATGAGTGGCCGTCAAAAGCAAGTACTTCGCTATGGAGAAAACCCGCACCAGGAGGCTGCCTACTATGGAAACCTTGATGATGCACTGGAACAAATCCACGGAAAAGCATTGAGCTACAACAACCTGCTCGACATAGACGCCACTGTAAATCTGATTCGTGAATTTGAAGAAACCACAATCGCAATCATCAAACACAACAATGCCTGTGGCCTTGCAACCCGCCCAACTCTAGCCCAAGCATGGGATGATGCGCTTGCCGGTGATCCCGTAAGCGCTTTCGGTGGAGTTATTGCAGCGAACAGAACAGTTGACGCGGCAACTGCAGAAAAAATGAACAGCCTCTTTTTCGAAGTACTCATCGCGCCGGCTTACGATGCTGATGCACTTGAGATTTTAAAATCAAAAAAGAATAGGGTATTGCTTCTACTCAAGGATTACGAAGTACCTGCCTTCAACGTGCGTACCGTACTAAACGGAACGCTTGTTCAAGCACGCGACGCCAAGACTGAAAGTGCTGGAGATATGGAAACTGTCACTAAAGTTGCACCAACCGATACTCAGATTGAAGACATGATCTTTGCGGCAAAGATTTGCAAGCACACGAAGAGCAATACCATCGTACTTGCTAAAGGAGGCCAACTATTGGGCTCTGGCACGGGACAAACTTCTCGTGTCGATGCTTTGAATCAAGCCATTGATAAAGCTGGAAGGTTCGGCTTTGACCTCAATGGAGCGGCGATGGCATCGGATGCATTTTTCCCATTCCCTGATTGTGTAGAGATTGCAGACAATGCCGGAATCACTTGCGTAATACAGCCCGGAGGATCGATTCGAGATACAGAAAGCATTGCATATTGTGACGCTCACGGAATGACCATGGTTACTACAGGAATCCGTCACTTCAAACACTAATTTTTATTACCTTGTATTCCTATGGGTTGGTTTAATTTCATGACAGAGGATATCGCTATTGACCTTGGTACGGCCAATACGCTGATCACCTACCAAGACAAGGTAGTAGTGGACTCTCCTTCTATTGTTGCGCAAGATCGCAGAACGGGTCAAATTATTGCTGTTGGGCAGGATGCGCGACAGATGCATGGTAAGACGCACGAAAATATTAAGACCATTCGTCCTTTGAAGGATGGAGTAATTGCAGATTTCGAAGCTTCGGAACACATGATTCGTGAGATGATTAAAAGTATTCCGTCTTTCAAAAAGCGCTTGTTCCCTCCTAGCCTTCGCATGGTGATCTGTATTCCATCTGGGATTACTGAAGTAGAAAAACGTGCGGTAAAAGACAGCGCGGAGCGAGCTAATGCAAAAGAAGTTTACCTCATTCATGAGCCGATGGCAGCAGCTATAGGCATCGGAGTTAACGTTCTCGAACCAAAAGGAAACATGATTATTGATATTGGCGGTGGTACTACTGAAATCGCAGTATTGGCCATGGGCGGTATCGTTTGTGATAAAAGTGTAAAGGTGGCTGGTGATGTTTTCACTAACGACATTGCACTTTGGATGCGCTCTCAACACAACCTGTATGTAGGTGAGCGCACGGCTGAAAATATAAAGATTGCAGTTGGTGCTGCTCAAGAAGAATTGGACGAGATTCCTGAGCCATTCTCTGTACAAGGTCGTGATCTTCTTACAGGTAAGCCAAAGCAAGTCAGCGTAACGCACTCGGAGGTAAGTAGAGCTTTGGAAAAAAGTATTACACGCGTTGAAGATGCGGTCATGGAAGCACTTTCCAACACGCCTCCTGAACTCGCAGCCGACATTTACAATTCCGGTATTTACCTTGCTGGTGGAGGTTCAATGCTACGCGGTTTGGACAAGCGAATTTCTGCGAAGACTGACCTTCCTGTATACGTAGCCGAAGATCCTTTACGCGCAGTTGTCCGTGGAACCGGCATTGTACTGAAAAATCTCGAGCATTTTAAGACCATCCTTCAGAGCTAATAATCGACCATGAGGCAACTGATACTTTTTATTTCAAAGTATCGTAACACTTTGTTGCTCATTGTGTTGGTTGCATTTTCATTGCTTCGACACGCCTACAAGAACCCTGTTGCAGAGCACCGAATCAATACGATTGGATTCAGCGCGGTGGCAAATGTGCAAAGTGTGCTCTTCGGTTGGAAGCAGTATTGGAACCTTGCCACCATCAATGAGGAATTGGCTCGAGAAAACGCAGCACTTCGCACGGGCCGAGGCTCAAATAAATTTCCTGCTTTCACGAACGATCCTGGCTATGATTATTTACCGGTTCAAGTCATTCAATACAGCTATAACAAGAGCAATAACTACCTATTAATCAACGCGGGCACGAAAGACGGTCTAACTACCGGAATGGGGTTAATCTCTGTCGACGGCTGGGTGGGAACCATCATTGAGACCAGTACACACTTTAGTTCAGCGCTTCCACTCTTGCACAAAAAAGGAAGTATCGGCGCTAGAATTCCAGGAAAAGGCCTAGGAGAACTCCGATGGGAATCTTCAGATTATGGAAGTGCTAAACTCTATGATATTCAACGCGAGCACGAACCCATGGTTGGCGATACGGTTTACAGCTATACTCGAGCGAGCGTCGCTCCACCAACCATAGCAGGCTGGGTAAAAAGCGCCTCGCAGAACCCGGAAGATTTGAGCTGGGTCGCGGAAGTAACCTTGGCGCACGATTTTTCAAATATGGATTGGCTATATGCTTGCCGTCTAGTGCATCGCGATGCACTGGATACGTTAACCATTGGTGTAGAATGAAGGGAATACGCATCATAGCATCGGGAATAGGCATTCTGATTTTTCAATGGGCCTTCATTCAAGGTCTCCCGTTGAGTATCTATGGTAATCCTTATATGTACTTGTGGTTCTTACTCATCTTGCCCTTCCAGATGAGCACACCGCTTCAATATTTTCTCGCTTTTCTTATAGGGAGCCTTATGGACAGCTTTGAACAAAGTGGTGGAGCGCATACTATCGCGTGCTTGACCTTAATTGTCTTGAAACCTATTGTTGAAAATGCACTTTTAGGTTTCAGAAAACCGGAAGAAGACGAAGGTCTGGCCGCCTTGAATTTAGCGCCATTCATTTCTACGGCTGCCATTTTAGTCATCATTCACCATTTGATGCTTTTTACTTTTGAGAACTATGGATTTGACCATTATGACCAGGTACTGATCAGGACCTTTTTCTCCACCCTGCTTACACTTTTACTCCTCTTTATACTTCATGCATTAATTGGAAAGCGTCATGCGAAGAAGTAGTGCATTTTATGTTGGTGTAATTATTATTCTATTCCTGTTTTTAGGTCGATTGTTTCAGGTTCAGATCCTCAACGACGACTACGCAGCACGTGCTGAGCGCAATGCCACAGCAGCAGAAAAGCTTTATGCACCACGGGGATACATATATGACCGCAATGGAGAATTAATGGTAGGAAATTCTCCTGCATATGACCTCATGGTCAGTCCTTATTTGGTGAAAAATCTAGATACTTTGGCCTTGGGAAAACTCCTTGGAATCGAAGTTGATGATATTCGAGAGCGCCTTGAGGCAGCAAAGCGGTACAGCTACTTCCGCAGCAGCATGTTTATGAAAATGCTTTCCAAAGAGGAGTACACAAAAATCAACAACGAACTTAAAACATTCGCCGGTTTTCAAGTCCAAAAACGTATCCTTCGCTATTACCCAAAGCCCGGAGCGGCAAATGTCGTTGGATTCATTGGTGAGGTTAATACAGACTTTATTCGTTCCAACCCAGCGTATTCTATGGGCGATCTCGTAGGAAAAAGCGGGATTGACAAAAGCTACGAAGATGCCTTGAAAGGGCAACACGGGAAACGATTCTATACCGTTGACCATCGAAATAGAAAATTGGGCAATTGGAAAGAAGGTGCATTTGATGAGCTTCCCGTACCTGGAGTCGACATCACGAGTAGTATTGACCTCGATTTGCAACTTTACGGGGAGCAACTGATGCAAGGAAAGCGCGGTTCGATTGTAGCTATAGAACCCAGCACCGGAGAAATCTTGGCAATGGTCACCTCCCCTAATTATGACCCTAACGATCTAGTTGGGCGTATTCGGAGCCAAAATTACACCACGCTTTATTACGACTCAATCAACAAACCTCTCTTTGACCGAGGCATTTTAGCAGAATATCCCCCGGGCTCACCGTTTAAACTCATCGGCGCTTTGGTTGGTTTACAAGAGGGCGTAATCACTCCGCGCACCACCATGACCTGCTACGATGGATTTCACTTCGGTAAGCTTCACGTGGCATGCCACTGTAAAGGAGGTCCACTTGATTTGAAAAAAGCCATATCGGAAAGCTGCAACAACTATTTCTGTAGTGTTTACCAGCGAACCGTCGACCATAGTGGGAAACCTCGCGAAGGCCTAGAACGTTGGAGTGAACATGTAAAAAGCTTTGGATTAGGTAGATTCCTCGGCAATGACCTCCCCACAGGAAAACGTGGCAATGTACCCGATGTGGAGTTCTACGATCGATTCTTGGGATATACCGGATGGCGCGGGGCTACGAGTGTAAGTAACGGAATTGGCCAGGGTGAATTGGTGGCCACTCCAATTCAAATGGCAAATATGTCTGCTGCTATTGCCAATCAAGGGTACTACTACACGCCACACATTATCAAATCTTTTAGCGACGGAACACCTATTGATTCCAATTACACGATCCGTAAATACACTACAGTAGACTCCATTCATTTCCCTGTTGTGATTGAAGGAATGTTTGAAGTATTCGAATCTGGAACAGCTCGAGGCGCAAGAATTCCCCACATCACTCAATGCGGGAAAACAGGAACTGCACAAAACCCCCACGGTCAAGACCATAGTATTTTTGTCAGCTTTGCTCCAAAAGAACAGCCCAAAATCGCTTTAGCCGTTATTATTGAAAATGGCTATTGGGGTTCGCGATGGGCCGCTCCTATTGCGAGTCTCATGACGGAATTTTATTTGACTGATACCATTACTCGTCCACAGCTTGAAGCGCGCATGTTTGAAGGGAACTTGCACGAAGAGTATAAACTGCAGCACAAAGCCATATATGGTGAAGACTCTACCTACATACCCAATTTCTAATGGCACGCAGCAGTAGTAGAAATAGAATTAAAGTTGATTGGGTAGTTGTGCTACTGTACTCAATTCTTGTATTGTGGGGCTGGATTAGCATCTACGCCGCCGTTTACAATGAGGAGGCGGGAAGCATATTCAACATGACACAGGAATATGGGAAGCAGCTCATCTTCATGTTAACTAGCTTAGTAATCATTGGCGCCATCTTGATTTCCAACTACCGCATGTGGACAAACTTTGCTCCACTTTGGTATTTCTTAACTATGCTCCTACTTATAGGAGTACTTTTTGTAGGAAAAAAAATTGGTGGAGCACGGAGTTGGTATGGCATTGGAAGCTTTTCCCTACAACCCTCCGAGCTTGCGAAGTTTGCCACAGCATTGATGATGGGTTACTACATGAGTCTGCCTCGTACGGATGTTAGAAAATGGCCCAACCGTATCGTTGCGGCGTCTATTTTCGTTTTACCTGCACTTCTAATCGGCTTGCAGCCCGATGTAGGATCTAGCCTTGTATTTGTAAGCTTAATTTTAGTGCTGTACCGCGAAGGAATGCCAGGATATTACATTGGCATTGCACTCGCAGGAATTGCATTGAGCGTTATTGGACTAATCTTTCCCCTGAAATGGGTGCTCCTTGGTTTGCTCATCACGAGCATCTTAGTATTCTTAATGCTGCCAAAAAGACGCGGCTACTTTTTCCTAAATGGATTAGGGCTTCTTTTGTCAAGTGGAATCGTTTTCGCCGTTGGCCAAATCATGGAGAATTTACTTGCACCGCATCAGCAAGTTCGTATTCGTGTACTTCTTGGGCTTGAAAACGATCCTAGTGGAGCCGGATATAATACACTTCAGAGCTTGATTGCTATTGGATCAGGAGGCTGGACGGGAAAGGGCTTTCTTGACGGTACACAGACTAAACTCAACTTCGTTCCAGCGCAGAGCACCGATTATATCTTCTGCACTATCGGCGAGGAGTGGGGATTTTTGGGCTCGGCCCTTTTGATGAGCTTATTTGCCCTCTTGATTGGACGAATCATTTGGCTTGCGGACAAGCAAAAAGATACCTTCTCCCGAGTGTACGGATATGCTTTAGCCAGTATACTTTTCACGCACTGGATTATCAATATTGGAATGACTATTGGCTTGGTACCTACCATTGGTATTCCGCTGCCCTTCTTCAGCTACGGCGGATCATCGCTGTGGGGCTTCACCATTTTGCTCTTCATCTTCGTGAAATTGGATGCTGAGCGGTGGAACCGACTTTCCTAAAATAAAACCCCCCGCGTGGCTGCGCCACGCGGGGGGTTTGAATGAATATTTTTTCGCCCTAACGCTTAGAACATTAGGTAACGTTGGTCATCAACCTTCGCTTTGTCCTGTAGCGCCTTATATGCTTGAACATTGATCAAGCTTCTCAAGCTGCGCTCAAGGTTTTGAGCTTGACTTGTGTAATCGATTACAGGAGCTGGCTCTACCGGTGAAGTAACAGCTACAAATGCTCCGTTCTCACCATAGATTGCATCGCTCAATTCACCTGCCGCTAATGCACAAATAGTACCTACAACTTCTGCTTCATTACCGATACCTGCGATGTTCGCAGAACCGATACGGAAGTTTAGACTACGTACTTCTTTACCTAGTGAAGCAGCTACATCTTGAATGTTAGATGCAGAAGATAGCGCTGATTCAATTTGTTCAGCCACAAGAGCTTTCTTAGCCTCTTTCTTCGCTCCTTCCATACACTGGTCAGCAACCAATTCAAATGGTGTAGTACCTTCCTCCAGGATATCTGTAAGAATAACAACAACATATCCTTTGCCGTCGTTCTCTAGCAAACCAATGTTGCCCTCCTCACGCTCTTCATCCCAAGCCCAACGTACTACACGTCTGCTCTGACCAAGCCCAGGTACGTTTTCTTCAAAGCGACCCAAGTTCTTAGCCGGACGCAAAAAGTGGTTACGCTCTGATGCTAATGCACGGTAATCCGCTGCGGTCTGTGCATCTGCTGCATACGAAGATGCTGCGCCATAGATGGCTTGAATGGTTTCATCTGATGGCAAGATGTTGCGTGTGATTTGACCCACTTTGTACGCCTCAGTACCACCTTTTTGATCGGTAATCTCAATGATATGGAATCCAAACTGTGTTGGAACTACTCCTAGTTTACCTTCTTCATTGAAGAAACAGAAGTTCTCAAATGGCTTAGCCATCATGCCGCGCTTGAAGTAACCTAGGCTACCGCCTTTACCTTTAGCAACAACATCCGAAGAGAATTCATTGCTGATATCCTCGAATGCAGAGCGGTTGCTGCTCAAATAATCGAACAAGCTATCCGCTAAAGCCTTTGCTTCCATTGGTGAACGAGTCACGCTAGGATCAACACGAGTTGCACCAGCAAAAGGAATCAAAATGTGACGTGCCTCAACACTATCAGCAATCATTTTCTTGTCTACAAGTTTCAAGATAGAGTACGCTGAACCTAGATCGATAGGACCTTTTTGGTAACCTACGCTTTGACCAGCGATTAGGGTATCCAAACCGGTTCCAACCAATTCCACTTCTGTGAAGTATTCTGAAACGAAACGGTCGTCGCTATGAAGATTTACGAAAACGCTATCATCTTCCACATTGAACCATTCCAATGCTAGACCTGCGAGTTCGGCTTTTACTGCGTCGCGGTCCGCATCCGACGGAACGAGTTGGAAGTTCACGAATTCGATATTGCGAACGGCCTTTTGCTCGAACAGATCTTGGTTGTTCTTGTAGTATTTTTTGGCATCTGCTTCACTTACCTCGATGGCATCTTCATTGATGTCGATATAAGGTACATATACGTACTGTGCAGGGTGCTGCGCATCGCTGCGACGAACCTGTGCTTCAACCAATGCCTTTGGCATGAAAAGGGCCTTTTCAAGGGCCGTGTTGAATTTGAAGTTTTTCGCTTGGTTACTCACAGCATTCTCAAAAGCCAACCACTGTGTCCACATCTCTGCCATTTGATCGTTCTGATCACGGTTCGCGCGAACCTGGCTTAGGTATGAATTAAAAAGGTTGCGATCAAACTGCCCTTGCTCATTTGCAAAGTTTTGACGCACGTTAGGGTTGTTCATGATGTCCAAAGCAATCTCTTCAGGACTCACTGTCATTCCTGCAGCTTCTAACTCAGCTGAAAGAATCTCGTCTGAAAGGATGCTGTTCCATACGAAGTTTGCCAATTGTACACTTGAGGTGTTTGCATACTGCTCTGGGTTACCTGCACGTAGCTCTTCCATTTTTTGGCTGAGCTCTTGACGTGAAATATCGCGTCCATTCACAGAACCCACCACATTTGGGTCACCAAAAAGTTTTGATCCACCGGAGCGGAACAAATCACCAAGTACAAATGCCATCAATGCTACAAACACGATGACTATCAATAATCCTGAGCGCTGTCTAATGCGTTCGATTGTTGCCATGTTGCTTCAATTAAATGAATAAGTCTGCGAATATAAGCAATGAGGAGGATTAAATCGCCCTCAGAAGTACCTCTTCGAGACGATTAGATTTGGTTTTTTGTACGACAAAAAGAAATTGATTCGTACGTAAGACGGTGCCCTTCTCTGGAATGCTTTGATGAAGGTCCAAAAGATAGCCTCCCAAGGTGTTATAATTTTCGCTCTCAGGCAGGTCTAAATTCCATTTTTCATTGAGGTAGGACAACTCCAGGCGTGCGGAGAAAAGCCATTCATTCTCACTGATTTTACGTTCCAACAGTGCATCGCTATCATGCTCATCCTCAATTTCCCCAAAGATCTCTTCAATAACATCTTCAAGCGTAATCATTCCGCTGGTTCCACCATGCTCGTCTAAAACCACGGCGATATTTCTCTTCTCGCGAGTAAATAGATTTAAGATTTCGTCGGCACGCATACTTTCTGGAATAAAGCTCACCGGGCGAAGAACGCGCTGTATGTTCTCGGGCTTTTTGAAGAGTTCAAACGCATGAACATAGCCAATTATCTTATCAATATTCTCCTCAAATACGAGCAACTTGCTGTAGCCTGAGTGGATGAATATTTCACGCACTTTTTCAGGGCTAGAGCCTACTTCTACGCCTTCAATTTCTGTACGTGGAATCATGAATTCTCTGGCTTTTGTCTCAGGGAATTCTAGCGCGTTCTTGAAGATTTCCAGTTCGGGATCAACATCCGTTTCTCCTTCCGTATTGTTTGGAACACGTTCTCGCACGTAATGATCGAGTTCCACTCGGCCAAAGGCGACATTTTCTTCAGCAATTTCAACGCGGAATATGTACTTCAAAAAGAATTGACTAATACCAAGCATCAATGCACTTGGTACTCTTAAAATCCAGTATAGCAAGAACGCAGGAATGCTTAACCAACTCATCAAACCTTCCGCATTCTGCCTAAAAACGGCCTTCGGCAACAATTCCGCCAACATCAATATGATTATGGTAGAAATTGATGTTTCAAGCAATAGGGCCAAATATTCCCATGCCCCCCATGCATCGAATATGGGTTCCATCCATCGGTGCATATAGTTCCCATAAAGCACCAAAGCAACATTATTCCCCACCAAAATTGCGGCAATAAATGGAGCCGGACGATCGACGAGATAACCCAGACTCTTGTAGGAAAGTCGACCCTTTTGTCGCTCTAATTCAACATGGAGCTTGTTTATACTCAAATAGGCCATTTCCAATCCTGAAAACAGAGCGGAGAAAAACACGGCTAAAACAATAGGGATAAAAATGCTCACGGTTATTTATTCATGGCGCGCAATCGTGACCTACGCCTTAAGAAATACATAAAAATCGCTGCACCTAGAAATAGCGTGAATTGTATGGTACGAGTCCAGTTGCCCCATGCCATGTAAATCTCAACAGCACTCACAGCTGCCACGCCCAACCACAATATCTCAACTAAGCGTAAAGCTCTATTCATCGTCTATAAGTATTTCACCTTGTACCTTAAAGATACGATAGGTATTGAATTCTTGGTCGGCTTCAAAGCCTTTTCCCGTAATGAGCTGTCCATCCGTTCGTATTTGAACCTTAGCATCGCTATACAAGCGTTCCTCCTTTTTATTCCAATAGAGACGCTCACTACTCATGCGTTCGCCTTTGCCATTCGTTAGTACCACATTACCGCCAATTGCCCAGAGGTCATCGTTCTTGAGTTGACGAGCAGTATCTGCTTCCAATACTGTTGAGGTTAAGGATTTACCATTGTAAAATTGGACCTTGATACGTTTCCCAAAAAACACATAGGGAGGATCTTGATTACCAAAGTCTTGTACCAAACCCGCTTGGATCTCCAATACCTTTTGACCTGAATCGCTATAGGTAATAGTCGCTCCGAGCTGCTCGTTCAAAGGATAGAATTTCGGAGTGTCGCTTACCACATTCACTTCTTTAACATCATTCGAACAGCCTACCAGAAATAGGGACAACGAAATAATGATAAATACGTATTTGCGTAGCATAGGCCTAAGTTCGTAAAAAAGAAAATCCCCTGAACAAAACGCTCAGGGGACTCTGTTTATTTTTATTGTTCCGTTTAGTAGAACTTCACAGTTACTTTTTCATTGACCCAACAGCCAATGTTTACAACATCGCCTTCCTTGTATCCCAACTGGAATGCAACACCTTTATCAGGTACGGCTTGTGAATATGCATTGATCAGCTTTGAAGCTTTCGCAGATACTTCCGGATCTATACTGCGTGCGTACGTCAATTTATTGATTGCAGCCCAGTAAACAGCGTTTTTCTCAACCGCGTTGCTACCACAAGTTCCTGCAGCTTCTGCATAGATCGTTGCCAAGTACAAGTATGGATTACCCCAATCCTTGCGCAATTGACCTGCTTTCAAACAGCTGGTTTTTGCAGCGCTTAATTGGCCCATCTTTTGGTTTACATAGGCAAGGCCCATGTAGTCATTTGCCTTACGACGTAGATCTTCTTCCTGTTCAATGGCTTCCGTGTAGTACTTCTTCGCCATTGCCCAGTCGCCCTTGTTGACGCCGAGTTTCGCCATGTTGCGTGCCGCTGCAGCGCTTGGCTCAAGACCATACAGCGTCTCTGCAATCATGATGAACACCGGGTTGTCGGTACAAGAAGTCACTTCACCATTATCATCCACACGCTCCTTTTGCAACATGTTACCAGCGCGCTTCAACCATTCAATATTATCCTTGTTCGCAGCGAATGCTTCTTCGTTGTAGATGCGGCCAAGTTTGTCACATGTCAAAAGCGGGCTAAGGATTTTCTCGATGTTGCGTTGTACCGCTGAGATGTTGCGCAAACGAATCTCATTGTTTGAGATTTTGCGCTTATCTACCGAAGTATAGCCTTCTTCGTCCAATTGGTATTTGGTTTTCAACTCTTCAGCTTTATCCAATACCGCTACTAATTCTGCAGTAGCCGCATCCATTTCTGGCTTCACCAAAGGAGGTAGCTTCGCTGCCTTCTTCATGCGCTTCTTTGAAGAGTTGTTGTAGGCATATGTAGAATCGTATGTAGCAACCTCTTTAGCAAATGCATCTTTTGCGGCTTGCGCGTATGGGGATACACTATCCGCATATGCAATCCACTCAACCACAGAATCCGCTTTCAACGAAATGTTGTAGTTCTCCACGTTGAACGTATTGAAGTTGTATTCCAACGCCATCAAAGCCGAGTTGTACACCTCAAATAAACGCTCAACATCTTTATTCTTGTTGAATTCTTTCACGTTTGCTTGGAAGTAACGGTCTACGTGAGCAACAGACATGTTGTCGCCCAACATCGCTTTAGCTTCTTCAAACATCACTACAGCTTTTGATACACTATCTGCATCCTTCTTGTAGTAGTTGTAAAAGTGATATGCCTTTGATGAAAGTGCGTTTGCTTTTTCTTCAGGGAAGTACGTACCGAAATCATCGTACATGCCCAAAAGTTGTTGAATGAATTTGTTCTTAGAGGCTTCATCTGGTGCGCTTTTGATCATCGCTTCCAAAATATTATCACCATATGTGTAGATACGGATGTTCGCTTCTGGACAAGTCGTGTATAAGGCGTTCCAAGAATCATACGCATCTTCGTAGTTCTTGCCTTGGTAGTAAGAACCCATGATGTTATAATTCTCATAACACGATACTGAATCCGCAACAGAATTACCCCATTTACCGCTTTGTGCTTGGAGGCCTGTAGCAAAAAAAACAATCCCTAATACGAAGAGAATTCGCTTCATAATAATCTGATTTTTATCTATATCTAAATTTCTGGAACCACTTATCGTTCAACGTGATTCCTAAGTTAATGTTCCAATATTCTTCCTTTAAGTGCGTGTCAACACCATCCCAACGTTGGCCCAACCCCATACTTAAATTCAAAAAGCTTGCCTTTTGTTCACCAGGAGCCAATGATCTGTAAATTAAAGGCAGGTTCATACCAAAGTTTACCTCTCTCGTAACATAGCTCTGAGCATCCCAATGGAATTGTCCTATTTCTCTAGAAATGCCAAGTCGGTACCTTGAAATGGCGAGTAGATTTGTCGCGCGACTCCATTGCGGAACAACATAGGCAGGTACAAAAACGAGTCCTGCGCTTGCACGTTCACTTGAGGTGAATTGTGTTTGAGGTGCCACCTCGCCTGTTGGAGCAAATCCGCGGTATTCATGCCAGTTGGTGATGCGGTAATCGGCCACGAAGTCCCAAGCGTTCACTGGAACATCCTGAACCTTCTTACTTATGCCAATTCCAAAACCCGTAAAGGTTGGAAGAACCATTGTTCCGCCGGCGGTTAAGTTGTAGTACAATGTATCCACAGGGGTTTCTACAATACCACTATTGATAAAGGAGTATTGTGTGGTGATTTGACGCGCGTTCATGTTTCCACCAAGTCCGTAAACTGCACCAGCAACTAAATGATAATTCTTAACATCTCCTTGGAACTGGATCCCTCCATCAAAGGTGAAATCGCTTATGCCCGTTTTTGTCGTTTTGCTGACCGATAGAAAACGGGAGTCCGCGATGATTGTCTTATTGCTCGTGACTTCTTCACCGAAGATATATTTTGCATTCCCTCCAATACTTAGCCATTTGAAAGGCTCTACAGCAAGACCAACAGTCATCTGATCGTATCCCCCTTCTCCTAAGGAACGGTATTCGTACAAACCAAAATCATCAGAAGTATCTGCCACACTTACGTTGTAGCCTTTGGCTGCATAAGGGCTAAGTGTCAATGCCCCGCCAATCCAATCGGCGAACTTGAAACCGAAACCGAAGAAATCAAAATAGGTATTGAAATTTGTTTGATCCAAACCTTCGCTCATTATCTGATGACGAAAGCTACGATGCGCCCCACTCATTTCGAGTGTGGAATATTCCATATTGGTATAGCCCGCAGGATTCAAAACATTAATGGTGAATCTATCCACGTAACCTATTCCTGTTGCACCCATTCCAAGGTATGATGGTCCAATGCCAAAGGTGGTTTCACCTATGCCCTGAATGCTTAAAGGACTCACTGAATTTGTTTGGGCTTGGAGGTTCGCACCTGTGAAGCCTCCCAAAGCAAGTACTACGGAAAAGACCGTGAACCTAACTAAGTCCTTGATTTTTAAAATATTCATGAAGCTGCTTAAGGGCATGTAGTTCATAATTCGAGGGTGCAAATATGTGCTTTTTTAAGGGGTTTCGCAAAGCATTTCTATCCCCTCCGCAAATGACGACCTTTTCAAGGCTAAATTCATTGCAATACTGGGAGATCATCGCCTCAACCTCCAAGGGTAGAGCAACATTTACGCCAGCTTGTAAATTTGTAATTGTATCTGTTCCAACAAGCGCCGCATTCGGGTCCGATTCAACCTTGGGCAATGCCGACGTAAAATCATGCATTGCTCGAAATCTCATTTGTAAGCCAGGACTTATCGCACCACCCTTAAAGACCCCGTTTTGGACAACATTGTAGGTAATACAGGTCCCTGCGGTTACAGCCAATACATTGGGGCCGTATTCCAAAAATGCTGCAGTAGCTGCCAACAACCGGTCAACACCTAGGGTTTCAGGGCTTCCATATTCTATATTAATGGGCCAATTGGATGCTGCCCCCAACCATTGAATACGTTCAGGTAAGCTTTCGGGTCGAGTTCCACTGTACACTCCCATAGCTTCTATGCCTGGAAAACTCGAAAAGCAATCTTGAACACGGCTGACAAAGCTTTGAACTTCTTCCGTGGTAAAGTTCCATGTATCCACCAGCTCCAACTGATTGAAGAGCGCGGCTTTTAAGCGTGAATTTCCAATATCTAAGGCTAAGAACATGAAACAAAAATCGGTTTTAAACACGACATATGGAGCGAATGTATTGTTAAAGTGGCCATTAGATAAACCTTGAACTTTTTTACATTCCTATTTCCACAATTGAATTGTGGGTGTATATTTGCCGTCCTCTTACGGAGGTGATGTAGCTCAGTTGGTAGAGCAATGGATTGAAAATCCATGTGTCGGCGGTTCGATTCCGTCCATCACCACCACCTAAAAGCCTTTCAGTGTGACTGAAGGGCTTTTTTTATTCCCCAACGCCCGAAAATACCGGGGTAATTCAAATCTCACCACATTTTACGTCTTTCTATTAAAAAGGCCGGAACATCGAAATATCCCGGCCTTTTTGCACCAAAGTGGTAACCAAGTTTTTTTTGGTTACCAGTATCTCTATTGCTTTATCAATCGAATGAACTGCTCTGTTCCATCAACCTTAACCTTTGCCAGGTAAAGACCCGATGCAAATGTTGAAGCATCAATAACCAAACTCGATTGGCTTGAATGGGATCTCAAGAGTGAACCATGCGAATCGTACAATTGAATATGCATGGTTGAACCTGCTGGATTAGAAATCATCCAATGATCAACTGTTGGATTAGGATAAACCTTTAATTCAGCAATGTTATTTTCCTGAAAGTTTAAGGGCACATTCGCGTATTTAATCTCATCGAAATAGAATGTCGAATTGGCCGATCCATCGCCAACGTTTGTGCTGCCTGCCGTAAAATCAAAAAGCAACGTCAATGTTGGCATATCAATTGGCGCATTGGTAAAATCAAAAGACAGCAGTTCCCATTCGCCTGTTTTTGTCGTTTGAACGCTGCGCTCCTCTCCCCAGAAAGGCTTTTCTCCTTTTAACGTTACATAGGTTCCTACAGGGGCGGATGTCCAAACCTTCATCGTCAAAACAGGATGATTTGCATAATCTACGTTGTTCGCAAAGGTGATTTTACTACCGCCATATGGCGCGCCTAAGTAGCGCACAATCTTCCCAACGTTTGCACTTGTATTCAACCCATCAACATCTGGATTTGGTACACTTGTCATAATGGCGCTTTCGAAGTCAAAGAAATGACGTGCAGTAGTGCCAGATTCAAAGGTTACCGGCAATCCGGTACGAGGAGTTGCAATAACTCCCGCCACCTGCTCGATATCATCAAAATAGAAGGTCGTCCCCCCTCCAGCGGTGAATGGCTGCGGCATGATGACGAGGTCTGCGCTCCCTGAAGGAGCAGGTATTCCAAAATCAAATGTGAGCGTTTCCCATGAACCACTTACCGTAGTAACTGCATCCACTTCACACGTGTATGGGTTTTCCAATTTCACCTTGATCACTGTACCCACGGGCTCGTTAGTCAGCACCTTCATAGATAAAACACAATTGGAAGCAGTATTAAAGCTGAGGGAAGACATGTTAGTGATTTTACCCCCGGCCCACATATCAGAGACATTGACTTTTACAATTTTCGCTACGTTTGAGCTTGAGTTACCCGTAGTGTTTGGGTTTGACACTATGGTAAAGGACGCACCATCGTATCCCGTCATTCCAGAAGTGGTCGACTCAAAGTCAAATGGGAAAGATTGGCCAAAACTGTTCATTGCGGCCAGAACCAGGATGGTACTGATGAATTTTTTCATTCTTAAGTATGGATTTGATTAATACATTGAAGCGCATGCTATTAATCATGCCAACCGGGGAAAGGTAAGTAAACAAGATGCTCTTCCAACGATGGTTGAGGTATTCCATTAAAAAAAAGCCGCTCGTTGTGAGCGGCTTTTTACTTTAGTCTCTGTCTTGCAGAATCAACTCTTTGCCTCCATCGAGGTAAATAATTTTTTGACGTTCAGTTCGGAAGTTCTCATATTTACCTCCATAGCCTTCAACGGTGGCCGTGTATTTCTGAACGAACAAGCCTCTCTCAACTTTAATATTGTAGGTAGGGTGCACCAAAACATCATATCCTTTATCAAGCATAGCATTATAAGCTGCTGCACTTTTGACTTGACGCACACGACCTAAATGGAATGCCATCGTACTAAAGTTTACGCCATCTGCATAGTTTTGATCTCCAGCTACGCGGAAACCGATTACATATGTGGAACTGCTCGTTCCTGAGAGCTTGGCATCTTCGTTTATGTTAATGTCTGCCTTGATGGGGTCCAATTCAACTGCTCGAGAACGAACGGGAGAAGAATGAGTAGCGCTGTTCTGTGTTACACCACATGAAGTTAAAGTAGCTCCAGCAACAACAAGTAAAACAATCTTAATCCAAGTATTTTTCATCTGTTTAGGTATTATAATAGTCTAAGCCCAAATTAATATAAATCTATTTCGTAGAGGCAAAAACTTAGTGTTAATAACTCAAAACAAGGCACTTCTCAACCTTGAATGGAAGAGTGAACTTTGTAGGAAACCATAATTGGAACATAAAAACAGTTATGCATCCGCTTAAAAAAGACCAATACCGCTTGGTAAATCGGATCCGTTATGAGGTGAAAAACGTGCTTGAGCATGTGACTAAGGCTTCTGAGGAAAGTGAGCGCGTTAATCATGAAGAGATTGAACGTAGACTAGCCGTATTGAAAGAATTTACCCAAGAATTGGCCCACGTTCAAAATGCCATAGATCACGAGATCGCGAAGCACACCTCCTAAATTTCTTCTTCCCTTCTCCGTTTTTTGAACCATTTTACGCAATAGATGTTATAACAACTAAATGCAGATTTAACGTATGGACATAATTCTTCATAAAGCCAATTCTCGTGGGGTCGCGAACCATGGATGGCTCAAGAGCTTTCACAGTTTCAGCTTCGCAAATTATTACAACCCCCAAAGGATGCATTTTGGTGTTCTTCGTGTACTCAATGATGACGAAGTCGCTCCAGGAATGGGGTTCGGAACACACCCTCATGATAACATGGAAATCATTTCCATACCACTTTCAGGCGAGTTAAAGCATAAAGACAGCATGGGCAATGAAGCTGTAATTCGAACCGGCGAAATCCAAGTGATGAGTGCTGGTACGGGCATTCAACACAGCGAGTTTAACGCCAGCGGAGAAGAACCGGTAAAATTTCTTCAAATCTGGATTTTCCCGAACAAAAAGAATGTAACTCCAAGATATGATCAAATCCAAATACCTGATTTAGTCAAGCAAAACACGCTGCACCAAGTGTTAAGTCCCAACCCCGAAGATGCCGGTGTTTGGATTCATCAAAACGCATGGTTTCACATGGGAACCTTCGAAAAAGGGTCTCGTTTTGACTACGATCTTCAAGACAAACAGAATGGAATCTACTTATTCGTCTTGGAAGGGACATTATCTGTGGCAAACGAAGAAATTGGACCAAGAGATGCTGTTGGAATATCCAATGTCCATAGCATAACGGGGGAAACCCTAAGTGAAAACGCTAGGATTCTACTCATGGAAATCCCTATGCAACTTTCATAAGTCCACCTAATTAACCAAACAAATTGGACCCACTAGGGTTATCTTTGCAAAATAAATCCGCCAAAATGAAAGAACCCATTAAAGGCTTTTCAAAACTCAGCAAGGCAGCGAAGCTCGAATGGCTTGTCAATAACAATTTTGATAATGCCGACGAGGCACGTGAAGTCATGACAACATATTGGCATTCGGATGCCGAGTTACAACAACGTCACGATGAGTTCATTGAAAATACCATCAGCAACTATTACATGCCTTATGGTGTAGCACCAAACTTCAAGATCAATGGCAAACTATACACTATCCCAATGGCCATTGAGGAGAGTTCGGTAGTTGCAGCCGCATCGAAAAGTGCTGGTTTTTGGTTAGAGCGCGGCGGATTTACCGCCGAAGTTTTGAGCACCGAAAAGATTGGCCATGTTCATTTCATGTACGAAGGAGATGCAACCGCATTGTTTGAGGACTTCGATGCTCTCGAATTAGATTTGAGAACAGCTACTGCAGAGCTCGTGGCAAATATGGAAGCTAGAGGCGGCGGTATATCGTCAATCAAAATAGTGGATGCTACAGATCGATTGTCCAATTACTACCAAATTGAAGTGACCTTTGAAACCTGTGATTCCATGGGTGCTAATTTCATCAACTCAAATCTCGAGGAGATGGCTAAATCATTGGAAGCTTTTGCTCATAATCATCCTAAACTCAATGGTGAAAATCTTGAGGTGGTGATGAGAATCTTGAGTAACTACACCCCAAAATGTCTCGTTCGCGCTTCAGTAAGTTGCCCAATAGAAGATCTAGCGAGCGAAGGAGTTAGCTCAGAAGAATTCGCGCGTAAATTCAAACGTGCCGTGGATATCGCAAACGCAGAGCCGTATCGTGCAACAACGCATAACAAAGGGATCATGAACGGCATTGACGCCGTAATCATTGCAACGGGTAATGACTTCCGCGCCGTGGAAGCAGCTTGTCACAGACACGCCAGTAGGTCAGGATCTTATAAAAGTCTCACGGGTTGTACCGTCGAAAATGGCATATTCACTTTTTGGATTGAAATCCCACTTGCCCTTGGCGTAGTTGGAGGTTTGACAAAACTACACCCACTGGTAGTGCGTTCGCTAGAAATGCTTGGCAAACCCAATGCTGAAGAACTCATGGGAATTGTTGCTGTTAGCGGCTTGGCTCAAAACTTTGCCGCCTTGCGCGCCTTGGTTACTACGGGCATTCAAAAAGGTCACATGAAGATGCACTTGATGAACATCTTGACCCAATTGGAAGCCACTCCCGAGGAGAAAATCCATATCGCAAATCACTTCAAGGATAAAGTGCCCCATCATAGAGAGGTAGTAAATTACTTCTGCCAATTTCGAGGCATCCCTGTTCCGAAAGTCGAAAAATAAGCCGACGTGAACTTCACCGCCCACGGAAAACTATTGTTGACTGGCGAGTATGCAATTACGCAAAGTGCGCGTGGCATTGCTATGCCAACTTCCTTCGGCCAACACCTGAGCTTGGAATCTTACGACGGCCCTGAGCACGTCCTTTGGGTAGCCTTGGATAATGAAAACCAACCTTGGTTTACGGCGGGGTTCGACCGTGAAGGGCGCGTATTGCACTCTTCTTCAGAAGCAATGGCTCAGAAACTCCAAGTCTTTCTAGAACCTATTCGTCAATCAAACACCTGGAACACTTCCGTTCGTGCAGAGACCATGGTTGATTTTCCGAGACTTTGGGGCCTAGGCACCTCCTCCACTCTTTGTGCCTTACTTGCTCAGTGGGCAAAAATCGATGCATTATCCTATCGAAAACTCCACGGCGGCAGCGGGTATGATTTGGCCTGTGCGCAAGCAAATGGGGCTATTTCCTATGAGCTTTCACACGAGCAACCCGAAATTAAGGAGGTTCAGCTGCCAGAGGTACTTAAGAAAAGTGTATTTGTTTATCGCGGCGCAAAGCAAAACACAGACAGTAGCTTAAAATTGGTCGGGAGCAAACCCTTTTCCTCCGAGCAGTGCAAGGAAATCACTCGGTTGAGCGATGCTTTTCTGTTAGCGAAGTCCATCGAAGATCTAGAGTCCATTATCGAAAAACACGAACTATTGATTGCAAATCATTTAGGACTTGAGCGAGCCATCGACGGTCCCTTCAAGGGTGTAGTCGGTCAGGTGAAAAGCCTAGGGGGTTGGGGTGGAGATTTTGTGATGCTCACACGATTTGAGGAAAATCGCCAATGGCTTGCTAAAAACGGATTCAACACAATAATACCTTTCGAAACCATGTTGCTGTAAATGTGTTTAATAGGCACAATATTTGGTACTTTTAGCGCATGCGCAAACTCTTAATTATTCTCTTGGCAATGATGAGCCTTTCCAAGGCACATGCTGCACACCTCGTTGGTGGTGAGATTTCTTATAAATGTGTGAGTAGCGCAGCCTCGGGAAACACGTATCAAATCAAACTCGTTTTGTACCGCGATTGCAACTCTTCTGGAGCCGCTTTTGATCAGTTTGCGCCCATCGCCGTTTACGGCGGTCCCAACCAAAACACACTAGTTACCACGCTTAGTGTAGCTCGTGGCTTGATTGTCGGAATTCCTGCAGTCGTTGCAAACCCTTGTCTACAAACTCCGCCGAACGTCTGTACTGAAAAAACATCGTACACTACAAACGCAACTTTACCCGTAGCCACCCATGGCTACACCATCGTATATCAACGTTGTTGCCGTAACAACACGATCACCAACGTTGCTAACTCTGGAACTTGGGGGACTTCTTATTTCATTCGCATACCCCCTCAGGATTCGATCTGTAACAGCTCTGCTGCATTCACTAATGATCCACCTATTGTCATGTGTAAGGATGATAGCTTGTATGTAGACTTCTCTGCACAAGAATTGGATGGAGATTCCGTTTTTTACAGCTTTTGTCAGCCTTTGCATGGTGGTGGCCAAAGTAATCCTGCCCCTTCGCCACCATCTGCGCCACCGTTCACACCAGTACCTATGGTGTTTCCTTATTCTATGTCGGCACCAATGCCGGCTTCACCAAGTTTGTCTATCGATCCAAACACGGGAATTCTTACTGGAACCCCGTCCGGAACGGGCCAATTCGTCTTTGCCATCTGTGCCGAAGAATATGATTCCAATGGCGTACTCCTATCTAATCTTCGAAGGGATTACCAGTTCAATGTAACCACTTGTCAGAGCAATGTGGTCTCAGATCCTACCCCGCAAATCTTCCAACCCAACACGCTGTGTAATGGAACGACGGTTACTTTCCTCGACAGCAGTTACAACGGAACAGATTATTTATGGTTGTTCAACGACCCAAACAACCCGGGAGCCTCCTCCACCCAGCAGAATCCGACCTATACTTTCCAAGATACGGGCACTTATACGATCCAACTCATCTTGAATCCGGGATGGCCGTGTACGGATACGGCAGAGGTTGTTTACGAATTATACAACCCGGTCAATTGCGCGTTCAGTTGGAACGGTAAGGTGTGTTTTGACGAAAACGTCATCAACTTTCAGAACCAAAGTTCAAACGGAGGAAATGCGGTGGCTACTTGGGATTTTGGCCCAAGTGCATCCACACAAACCTTCAGCGGCTGGAATCCACCGGCAATCATCTTCAGTAATTGGGGCGATCAAATCATCACCCTCACTGTAGAAGAAAACGGTTGTGAAGAAACCTTTACGGATACCGTGCGTATCTATCGAAGGCCGGCGACGGATGTAACGGTCCAGAATCAAATTGGATGTGCACCGTATACCGTTGAATTTTGGGACAGCACCATTACGGATGGTCAAGTCATCTACAATTGGGATTTTGGTGATGGGGTATTGAGTAACGACAGTATGCCTGTCTACACCTACAACACCCCGGGCACCTATGATGTGACACTGACTGTCTACTTTATTGAAGGTTGTGTAGACACCATTACCATCAACTACCAGAATTTCATTACCGTTTATCCCTCCCCTACATCCTCATTTATTTTGGACCCTTCAACGGCCACTATCTACACCTCTAACATTGAGTTCACAGATCTCGCCGCAGCCACCACAGACCAACTCATTACAGGTATGGGCGACGGAAGTCTTTACTTTAACAACAGAAGTTTTGTTCACGCCTATAGTGATACTGGCTGGTTCGAGGTTGAACACGTAGTCATCAACACTTTTAACTGTCCCGATACTTCAAGGGCCATGGTTCGCATTAATCCGGAAACTCTCGTTTTCATTCCAACAGCATTCACACCGAATGGTGATGGAGAGAATGAATTCTTCCGAGGCACTGCTGTGGGCATCAAAGACTATGAGTTGATCATTTTCAATAGATGGGGCGAAGTAATGTTCCAATCCTCTGATCCAACGGAAGGATGGGACGGGAATCACCCGAATGGAAAAGAAGCTGTAGAAGGTGTTTATTCTTGGAGTGTATTCGCCAAGGGTCAAAACGACGAGCCCATTTTGAAGAAAGGGCATCTTACCTTATTCCGTTAAGCTGCGTATTCACGCATTAACCAGATGTAGGCCGCTACTGCAGCGCCTATACCAAGCACCACTGATAAAAGGACATAAATCAACGCCTCTGTCGTGCGGCCTTGGTTGATCAAGCCGATGGTTTCAAAGGAGAATGTGCTGAAGGTTGACCAACCACCACAGAATCCGGTTCCAAGTAGCAATAGGTTAAACAGCTTGGTCTTATCCTCGTAAGCATCAACAATCAATACCAAAGCAAAACTTGCCAATACGTTGATCACTAAGGTCGCCCAATGACCCTGTACCCAATGATTCGCGGTAATTGCTTTTGACATGGCGAACCTCAGCACTGAGCCAGCACCTCCACCTATGAATACCGCTAAATAGGCCATAATATTCAACTCCATGTCTTTTCGATTTTGTGTAAAACGAAGCTAACGAGAAATCCCCACAAAGCACCAAAAAGCAAATCCGTCGGATAATGAACCCCTAGATGAATTCGCGAGAAACTTTGAAGGACCGCAATGATTAAAAGGACTGGAAACCAACTTTGATGCAACCATTTCCGAAACAAAAAGGCCAGCCCGAAGGCATTGGCAGCATGCGCACTAAAAAAGCCATAGGGACTGCAGTGCACCAATACACGAAGGTCTTCCAAAGTTTGACAGGGGCGAGGGCGGGCAATCCAATGCTTGAATAATTCAGCGCCTTGATCCCAAAGTAAAACACCTAGAACCACTAGGGCCAATCGCTTTACAAATACGTCCATCGCTGAGCGTCTAAACAAGCGCTCAACCATAACTACATAAAGGGGAATCCAAGTAATGGTTTTGGTTACCGCTAGCCAGAAAACATCTGTGCTGGTAGGCAACCAATGATTCAATACGTACATCGCATCTGCATCGAAGCTATGTACGAGTTCGAACATTAGGCAGGAGAATTAAGTCGCTCCCAAATCATATCCTTAAGCGGCATGATGTTCTTATTGGCAACGGATGAAATAAAGATGTGCGGTATGCCTTCAGGTAATTGCGTCTTAATCTCTTCCTGCAAATCCTCGTCGAGCATATCGCTCTTTGTAATGGCTAGAATTCTATCCTTATCTGCAAGTTCAGGATTATACTTGACCAATTCATTGAGCAAAATCTCGTATTCCTTAGCATAATCCTCCGCATCGGCAGGAACCATGAACAACAACAACGCGTTACGCTCAATATGACGCAAGAATCGGTGTCCCAACCCCTTTCCTTCGGCAGCACCTTCAATTATTCCAGGTATATCTGCCATCACAAAAGATTTATGATCGCGGTAATTCACCATACCGAGGTTTGGCACCAAGGTGGTAAATGGGTAGTTCGCAATTTCTGGCTTGGCTGCGCTAACAACTGAAAGTAATGTACTCTTGCCAGCATTAGGGAATCCAACCAAACCAACATCAGCGAGTACTTTCAATTCAAGTATAAACCAACCTTCATTTGCTGGCTCACCGGGTTGCGCGAAACGTGGTGTTTGAAACGTAGAACTTTTAAAATGGACATTGCCTAGGCCACCTCGACCACCTTTGACTAAAACATGTTCTTCACCGTCTTCGGTAATCTCAAATAGAACCGCTCCGGTTTCTTCATCTTTAGCAACTGTACCTAACGGTACTTCGATGTATCTATCTTCTCCTTGAGCACCGGTTCGCTCTTGTGCACTACCGTTTTCGCCCGAGGCCGCTTTGATATGTTTCTGATACTTCAAAGGAAGTAAGGTCCACATTTGTGCGTTGCCCTTGACAATGATATGGCCTCCACGACCTCCATCGCCACCATCAGGTCCCCCTTTAGATGTCATGCGGTTTCGCAATAAGTGCGTCGAGCCTCTTCCTCCACGGCCACTCTTGCAGTAAATCTTGACGTAATCTATAAAGTTGCTTCCTGACATAATGTGAAAAAGCAGCCTCCACTTAGGAAGACTGCTTTGCAAAAGTACGATTGTTATTAATAGAACCCGAAGGTCTTAAAGGGTGTCGATGATTGCGACCAATCGGTCCGTAATCTCAGCAATGGTGCCTACCCCGTTCACGCCTCTGTATTTGCCTTGACCTTCGTAGTAGTCCTTGACAGGTGCGGTTTCAGCGTTATATACGTCTATTCTGTTTTGGATGATGGCAGGATCAGCATCATCTGGTCGTCCGGAAGTTTTGGCACGCTCCGCCAATCGAAGGCGAAGTTCATCTTCAGGAACCTCTAATGCTACCATGCTTGTTATGCTAGTGCTTCGTCCTTCCAAAAAAGCATCCAGTGCTTGAGCTTGGGCATTGGTGCGCGGGAAGCCGTCGAAAATAAATCCTTTTGCTTGAGGATTTTTGTTCACCGCATCTTCTAACATAGAAATGGTCACAGAGTCTGGAACGAGTTGCCCTTTATCCATGTAGGATTTGGCCAATTGACCCAACTCCGTTTCGTTCTTGATATTGAATCTGAACAGATCGCCTGTACTCAAGTGAACCAATTCGTAACGGTCAACTAAGAAGGCACTCTGGGTTCCTTTACCTGCCCCTGGAGGGCCGAATAGGACTAGATTTAACATGTCTGTAGCGTTTAATTAAGGGCACGAAGATACCCCCTAAGCATAGAATATCGTAGATTCGCAATCGAAATTCAGCAATGAATATCATAACAACCTACACACTCTGAACATGCGCACACCGTACTGCGTCATTATGGCCGGTGGAATTGGAAGCCGATTTTGGCCTATGTCCACAGAAGAAACACCAAAACAGTTCCTCGATTTTTTAGGAACGGGTGAAAGTCTCATTCAACAAACCTACAAGCGCGTCAGACGCATTTTCGACGCTGAAAACATCCTTGTGGTTACCCATGAAAATTATGCGGCAATGACTCAGGAACACCTTCCTGAATTGCCAAGTGAAAATATCATTCTAGAACCGCTTCGCCGCAATACCGCTCCATGTATTGCCTATGCAGTATTGAAGATTAAAAAGCGAAACCCACTTGCCAACATGTTTATCACTCCTGCAGACCATTTGATTACAAATGACGCTGCTTTCGAGAAAGTCGTTCGCAAAGGACTCGAAAGAACTGCAACAAGTGATTGCTTCGTTACTATTGGGATCAAGCCACATAAACCTGAAACCGGTTATGGGTACATTCAATACGCTGAGGGTACAGAAGACGAACACGGTGCTTACCAGGTCAAAGCATTTACTGAGAAGCCTGATTTGGAGCATGCAAAGCTTTTCTTAGACAGTGGTGACTTCCTTTGGAATGCGGGTATGTTCATTTGGAATATCGATGCGGTTTCCAACGGACTCGACCAACACTTACCAGAGCTGATGACGACCCTAGGCGAAACTTGGAATGATCTTGACACCAAATACGAGAAGCAAAGCATTGAGCGTATTTATGGTGAATGTGAAAACATTTCTATTGATTATGGTTTGATGGAGCGCGCGGACCAAGTTTGCGTAATCCCCGCTGAAATGGGATGGAGTGACCTGGGAAACTGGGGCGCCATCTACGATTTAGGGAATAAAGACGAACATGGTAACGTTGTCGTTGGTGAACATACCTTAGTTCAAAATTGTACCAATTGTCTCATCGTGAACGGCAGCAAAAGTAAAGCGCTTGTAATCAACGATCTAAGCGATAAAATTGTAGTACAAACGGATCAGTGTACCTTAACTTTCCCTCAAGGTAATGATCAGGCCATCAAGCAGATTGTGAAATCTGTACGTATCGAAATTGGCGAAGACTACGTATAAAATTTGCGTAGATTTAGCTAAATCTAATTCGCATGGAGGTTTCAAATTCTTCTCAGGAGGACCGCTCGGAATCGTCTAACCCATTGTTAGGCCTTTGGCGCCAGTTCAGCAAAATCGCTTCAAGCTTTTTGGGTGAGCGTTTTTCTATAATTGATCTTGCTGATCCTACAGCCACAATTGAAGGCATCAAAAAAGATGTTGAATTTCGTGGGTTCACCCTATGGATTTTGATCTTTAGCATCATCATTGCCTCCATTGGACTGAACGTTAACTCGACCGCTGTAGTGATCGGTGCCATGTTAATTTCGCCGCTCATGGGGCCTATTATGGGAATCGGACTCAGTTTAGGCATAAATGATTTCAAACTGCTTACCAAGAGCGCGAAGAACCTTGGGGTTGCAGTAGGAATTGGACTTTTGGCTTCGTCCTTATATTTCCTGATAAGCCCTATTTCGGAGGCTTCAAACGAATTGTTCGCTCGTACAAATCCAACGCTATTGGATGTGGTAGTGGCTTTCTTTGGTGGTCTTGCCGGAATCTTGGCGGGATCGAGAAAGGAGAAATCTAATGTTATTCCTGGCGTTGCCATTGCGACTGCCCTGATGCCACCCATCTGTACGGCAGGCTACGGTTTGGCGCATGCGGAGTGGAATTACTTCTTTGGAGCATTATACCTTTTCTTGATTAATGGTGTCTTGATTGCAACCGCTACGACTGTCGTGACGCGCTACCTGCGCTTCCCCATGGTTACCATCATGGACCCTGTTCGTGCGAAAAAAACAAGCCGTTGGTTCTCAATTGCAATCGTCATCGTGATCATTCCATCCATTTGGATTTTCTATAAGACCGTGAGCAATACGCTCGCGCAAAGCAAAGTCCATGACTTCGTAGAGGCAACCGTTGTATATCCAGGCACGGAGGTGGTTAAAGAAGAAATTACATTTGACCAAGGACATCCGCAGGTGAGCCTAGTGCTCTTTGGAGAATTGATTCCGGAGAACCTCGTAGGACAATGGGAACGAGATTTCAATAACAAATTTGACGGGCACCTTGACATTATCCAAGGGGACAATGGAAACGATAACTTGCTCGAGATGAGCAAGCTCATCAACTTGTATTCTGAAGGTCGCGCTGAGACCAAAACTTATCAGGATAAAATAACCGACCTTGAGGCCCAATTATCTATGCTTGAAGGACAACTCATTCCGGCCAATCTAGCCAAGGAAATTAAGGTCAATTACCCTGAGGTACAAAGCTTAAGCATCGGTACACTCCAAGGCGGCATCACAGATTCAACATCCGGCATACGTGTTCCTGTAGCTTTTGTGCAATGGTCGCCATCGCTAAACGACAGTACTAAAACTTTAAGGTCCGCACAACTGTCCGCTTGGCTCGCCTTGAGACTGGAAGCAGATTCAGTTTTAGTGAAGTAACCCCATAAAAAACCCCGCTCGAAGCGGGGTTTTGTTTTAAATATCTAAGCTTGTGGAAATCCCTACTGCAAGTTGGACAAATTATAATTTCCCAACCATATTACCTGGGATGACCCA